>Ga0169931_10003390_pt1 | contig 25274 bp, 33 predicted proteins | sample Kivu_15m_20L_FD_129675 | JGI IMG/M metagenome (GOLD analysis project Ga0169931, IMG submission 129675) | Freshwater microbial communities from Lake Kivu, Western Province, Rwanda to study Microbial Dark Matter (Phase II) - Kivu_15m_20L... | ecosystem: Environmental > Aquatic > Freshwater > Lake...
CGGCTAGGCCCGGCAACCGAAAACCACGGACGCATCGTGACCAGCGAGAAAGCCTACCGCGACCAGGCCCTCAAGCTGTTCCCCTGGATCTGCGGCCGCTGCGCGCGTGAATTCTCCGGCGCACGCCTGCGCGAGCTCACCGTGCACCACAAGGACGGCGACCACGCCAACAATCCGCCCGACGGTTCGAACTGGGAGCTGCTGTGCGTCTACTGCCACGAGAACGAGCACGCGCGCATGGCCGACGCCCAGGCGGGCGGAGGCGGGATGGGGCCCGGAACAGCCCCCGCGACTTCCAGGCCGCTGGCGGGCCTGGCCGAACTGCTCAAGCGAAAGCCCAAGCCGTAGCGGGTCTCGGTTCCTAGGCCTTCGCCGCCTGCTCGGCGAACGCGCAGTATTCGCAATCCCCCGTCGCTTTTGGCGCCTCTGGCGCCATCAACGTCGTCTTGATCTGCTCCAGCACCGGCTCGACCCAGGCGTCGCCGCCTTCGTAGGGAATCAATTTCACGCGGAACTCGATCCGGTTCTCGAGCGCCGGCAGGTCGCGCCGGCCATTGCAATAGACGAACCAGCCCCGCTTCGCCACCGGCAGACCCTGCCGGCGCAGCAGCCACTGGTAGAAATCCATCTGCCGCTTGTATCCGCCCTGCCATTCGGCATCGAGCGACACTTCGGCGTCCTTTGAGGTTGCCTTGTAGTCGACCACGATCAGCTCGTTGGTCTGCAGGTCGCGCCACAGGTCGTCGATGGCGCCGAACAGTTCCAGGTTCGTCGCCTGGTGCCGCGTGCGCACGCCCTTGAAGTTGGCGCGCCAGGTCTCCAGCTGCGGGTGCGCGTGAGGCACCGCGTCCAGGCCCGCCGCGGTCATGTACGGGTGCGGCTCGCCGCGGGCGCGGTGGGCGTCGAATTCCTTCTTCAGGAGCGCGTCCACCGCCGAGTTGAGGTTGAACGGGAACCCCGGCGGCCGCGCGATCCCCAGGCGCCGGTCGAGGTAAAAGCAGCGCGGGCACTCCACGTACAGGTCCACCTTCGAGCGGCTGAGGGCGAAGGGGGCGGGGGAGGCGGGGTCGAAGAGCTTGCGGGTGGCCATGATCAGGTCCGGGACAGGGCCTTGTGGACGAGGTCGACGCATTCGTCATAGCTGCGCCGGTACTCCAGCACGTCCAGGTTGGCGAAGTTCTCTCGCAGGTAGAAGTCGCCCAACCGGATTCAGTCCAGGATGACGTCTCTCCGGTCGCGCAGAATGGGGGGCAATCGACTTCAGTGCTTCCGGCTCCCGCTCATCAACCAGCGCGAGGTCGAAGATATCCCTTGCAGTGAACCTCGCGCCGCGATACCAGACCTTCTTCGCGACGATTTCCACCGGGATCTCCACCATCACCGTGCGGCCGAAGATCTCCTCGGCGATTGCCGGGATCGGCGCCAATGGCGCAGAGACGACGAAGTCGATCTCGCCCTCCGGAAACTGCAGCTTCAGGTACTCGGCCGCGAGCGTGTAGTCGCCCGTCATCTCCTCGGCGGTATCGTTGAGATGGGGGCTGAGGTAGTTGAGGTACTGCGGGCTCGGAATGAAGATGTCGATGTCCTTGCTGAAGCGGTGCCGGTAGCGCCGCATGAGCACGGTGCCGCCGCCGAAGCTCCAGTCCGAAAGCGTGATGCCGGCTTTCCGGACCGAATCGATCAGGACCAGCGCGCGCTGGAACAGCCCTTCCCAGACCTTCAGCCGGTCTTCAGCCATTCTTCGATTCTTCTCGACACGCCGGTGTCATTCACGAGTTTCCTCAGGTTCCTTTCGAGCTTCCCCGGTTGGGCCCATTTGCCCGCTTCCCGGGCGAGTCCGGCCAGTGTCTCGAGCGGGGCTTCGTCGAACAATACCCGCAGGTGCGCTGATTTTCCTTTTGGCACTTTCCCGGTGACGATGGCGTGCACCAACTCGCGCTCCGTCAGTTCGGTCCTGAAGCTCACGCTGGCGCTCGTGCAGGCCATGCGCAGATAGTCAGGCTTTCTCGGCCTCCCCGTGGGCTCGACCGTCAGTTCCAGGCCGAGCGCTTCCAGCACCGCGAGCACTTTGCGGATGCCCAGGTCGCGGACTAGGCCGCTTTCCAGGAGGTTCACGGTTTCGCGGGAAATGCCGGCCCTAGCCGCCAGGCCGGCCTGGGTGAGGTCCCGTGCCTTGCGGGTCTTCCGGATCGCCTGGCCAAGGTCATGTGCCTTCATAACTTAACTTGAATGTTAGATATGGATAACATACAAGAACTCTCATCAATGCGTCAAACAGGTAATTAGAAAGCCTGTTGTACTTTGTATAATACTATAGTAATATTTACGGACATCCAGTCAGGAGCCCCGCGTGCAAACCATCGAGGTGGATTTCGACGTGTACAAGGCCATCACCCTGCGCCGTACCTCCGAGGAGGTCACCGCCAATGACGTGCTGCGCCAGGTACTCGGTCTTCCCAGCAGGAAGGAACCCACCCTTCCCACGTCCAGGCCGGAAGCCGGCGACTGGATCACCAAGGGCGTCCGCTTTCCCTCCGGGACCGAGTTCCGCGCCAACTACAAGGGACAGACCTGGCTCGGGCGGGTGGAAGGCGGCGCGCTGACGCTGAATGGCAAGCGCTACGATTCCCCGTCCGCGGCCGCGATCTCGATCACGAACAATCCGGTCAACGGCTGGACCTTCTGGGAATGCCGATTGCCCGGGCAGGGGCACTGGACAATCCTGAAGGCGCTGCGGAAGTCGCGGGGATAGCGGCGTCCCATTCTGGGACAACAGTGGTCACTCGCCATAAGTGGCTCATCCCCTGAGCCTGCCGGGTCCGACACTGGGTCCTCCTTAGTTCTTCAGGAGGCCTGCCATGATCGGCGTTTCCGTCCCGCTGGATGTCCTGATCGTACTTTCGCCCTGGATCGCGCTGGGCGTGTTCTGGCTGCTGGACGGCTGAGGGCCGTGCCGTGGGGGTGGCGCTGAGCGGGCATGCGCGGGTGCGGATGCGCCAGCGCGGGATCCGGGCCGAGGCGCTGGAGGCGCTGCTGGATTTAGGGCGCGAGCGGCATCTGCATGTGCAGGGGCGGACGATCGTGTTTTTTGACCGGTTAGGGAGGGCGTTGGCGGGGTCGCGCGGGGGGAGGGCGTATGCGATTCTGGGGAGGGATGGGGTGGTGGTGACGGTGGGACATCGGTATAGGAGGGTGGGTAGGGGGTGAGGGTGGGGGAAATGTAACCGATCGTGCACATTTGGGCAGCGATCTCGGATTGAGATTGTGCGTCTCTGGGGTACTGCAGCGCAGTTCCGAGGAGGGTTTCCGAAGGCAAGCGCGGAGCCGCCCGGTTCTCCACTGCTAGTATCCGAAGAACCCCGGAGGGACTTCGGCCTGGATCGAGGTCGTCGCGGGGCCTGACGAATCCGCCGGGCAGCGCCTGGCGGCCGAGGCGGAGCGCCATGCCAAGGCCACGATCAGCCGGTCCCTGGAGCAGAACAGTGTCCACTTCAACCAGGCGCGCGAGAAGCTGGAGAAGTGGGCCGACGACATGGTGCTCGCCTCAGAGAAGGCGCTGCGCGATACGAAGGAGGCCATCAAGGCCCTGCGTCGCGAGGCCCGGCAGGCCGCGACGCTGGAGGCCCAGCACGCCATCCAGCAGAAGGTCCAGGAGCTGGAGAAGCGCCAGCGCAAGCAGCGCCAGGAGATCTTCAACGTCGAGGACGAGATCATCCAGAAGCGGGATGGGCTGATCGAGTCGCTGGAGCGACGGCTTTCCCAGAAGACTTCGACCGAGGCCCTATTTACCGTTCGCTGGGCCGCAATGTGACCCGCATGACGTGTCGCCGAAACGTGATTTTGACGACACGTTTTCTTGACGTGTCGCCGCCGGCGACATAAGCTGCGAACGTGTCGCAAAAAGCCACTTCTGTAAACACGTCCAAGGGAGGCCGCTGGAGTCCAGGTCGGCCCTACAACGACCTTCCCAGGCTGCCGCCGGTCGTCGAGATAGAGACAAAAAACGTTTTAAAACAATGTGCTAAGTCCAGGGCGGCGCTGGGCGAACTGAAGCAAGCAGCCGAGCTGATTCCCAATCCGGCCGTGCTGATCAACACCCTGCCGCTGCTGGAGGCGCGGGCGAGTTCCGAGATCGAGAACATCGTCACCACGGCCGACAAGCTATTCCAGCACCTCGAGGCCGATGCCAGCGCGGACCCGGCCACGCGGGAGGCCTTGCGCTATCGACGCGCCTTGCTCCAGGGCGCCGCGGAGCTGAAGAGGCGGCCGCTCGTCACGCGTACCGCCGAGATCATCTGCACCCAGATCAAGGGCGTCGACATGGCGGTGCGCAAGGTGCCGGGCACCGCCCTCACCAACGCCGCCACGAACGAGGTCGTCTACACGCCCCCTGAGGGCGAGAAGCGCATCCGCGACCTGCTGGCGAACTGGGAGACCTTCCTGCACGAAGAGGAATCCATTGATCCATTGGTACGCATGGCGGTGGCGCACTTCCAGTTCGAGGCCATTCACCCGTTTACCGACGGCAACGGCCGTACCGGGCGGGTCCTCAACAGTCTGTTCCTTGTCGAGAAGGGTCTGTTGACGCTCCCCATTCTTTACCTGAGCCGCTACATCATCGCCCACAAGGCCGATTACTACCGCCTGCTGCTCGACATTACCCGCAAGGATGCCTGGGAAGAGTGGCTCATCTACATCCTCAAGGGCGTTGAGGAAACTGCAGCCTGGACGACAGCGAAAATTGGCGCCGTGCGAAGGCTCTCCACCGAAACCACTGAGTACGTCCGTCGCAAGTTGCCGAAGGTCTACAGCCGGGAGCTGGTCGATCTGATCTTCGAGCAGCCCTATTGCCGGATCAACAACCTGGTGGAAGCCGACATCGCCGGCCGGCAAGCAGCCTCGCGATATCTGAAAGCGCTCGCTGCTATCGGCGTTCTTGAGGAACGTGCCGTTGGAAAAGAGAAGCTATTCGTACATCCCAAGCTGATGAATTTGCTCACCCGAGACAGCAACGCCTTCAAAGCCTATTCCTAGCGAGATCGCATGAGCTAGAAATTCGAACGCCTCAAGACCCTGCTGAAGGAGCTGTTCCAGCTCGACCAGCCCGATCTCGATTTCGGTCTCTATCGCATCATGCATGCCAAGAGCGCCGAGGTGACACAGTTCCTCGACCAGAACCTGCTGCCGCAGGTGCGAGAGGCCTTCGCTCTCTACAAGACTGCGGCCCACCAACTCCTTGGTTCCGAAGTCATCGCGCTAGCGGATCCCTGGTTTTTCGCCAATGATCCTGATTTGAGATTGCCAAAGCCCCGTTGCCGCACACTCTCGCCACAGTCCTCACTCCGCACCTCGTTCTCCGGATGAATCCGCCCGCGAACCGCGCGCATCCCTGCACACCCGACGCAGCTAGCCGGAATCACAGGGTTAAGATTCACCCTGCGCAGATCCCCCCCAGTCGCGCTCCCAGTTCCATGACCACGAAAATCTCTCCATGATTAGGCTGCTTGCAATCTGTGCGTTCATCCCCCTGGCCGTCCTCGCCCAGGCCGCCACCCCCGAGGAACGCCTCTTCGAAGCCCTGCACGAATCGAAGCCCCTGGTCGCAGAAGGCATCGTCCTGCGCGGCAAGCCCAACCTGAACGCGCGTAATGCGACCGGGGAGACGCCGCTGCACGTGGCGATCGAGAAGAGCTACAAGGAGCTCACCGAACTGTTGATCAAGTCAGGCGCGAGCCTGACGGCGAGGACGAAGAACAGCGAGACGCCGCTGCACTACGCGGCGATGCACAGCGACACGTTCTACGTGGAACTGCTGTTGCACGCGAAGGCGGAGCCGAAGGTGCGGAACGACGACGGCGAGTCGCCGCTGCAGTGGGCGATCATGACCGGGAACACGGACACCGCAAGACTGCTGTTGCAGGCCGGCGCGGACCTGAAGGTGAAGGACCTGAAGGGCAACACGGTGATGCACGCGGCGGCTGACGGGGGCTACGAGGAACTGGTGCGGCTGCTCCTGCAGCTGGGGGTGGACCCGAAGGAGCGCAACCACGAGGGCCGGTTGCCGCTGGACATGGCCAGGGAGCGCGGCTACAAGGAAGTGGTGGAGATGCTGGAGAAGCTGAGCCGCTAGGGCACCCTGGCAAGGGAGGGCAATGTGCACGATCGGTAACATTTACCCCCGCACCAGCACCAGCCGCCCGCCGGCTTCGGCGCAGCGCGTGGGGATGACGCCACGGTCCAGGTCGCCCTTCAGGGTCTCGAACAGGTGGCGGTGAACACCTTGTTGCCGATATGCCAGAAATGGTCGAAGGAGCCGTATTTCGCCAGCTGATCCGCTGCCTGCATGGCTTCGTCCTCGCACAGCAGGCCGAAGTATTCCGAGAAGTCGACGTCCACCGATTTCGCCGGCGCATCCTCCGGCATGCCGACCCGCCCGACCCGCGGCGCCATGCCGGCGCGCTTGGCGTTGGACAGTTTCAGCACGGAGTCGTGCTTGCTGTGGTAGTTGGTGAGCCGGTAGCAGTGCCGGTACAGGGAATCGGTGCTGGAATTGCCCTCGCTCATCGAGACCGATGAAACGTCGCCGGCGATGAACACCACCTGGCTGATGGACCAGCCGCTGTTGGGCAGCGCGCTGTCGTCGGCGTCATCGAACGCCTCGCGGATCACGTACGCGCCGGTGGAGTGGCCCAGCAGGTGGATGTTGATGGTGCATCCGGGGGTCTGCTGCTCGGAGAGCAGGCGGATGCCATCGGTGACCAGCTGCATCGCGCTCGTTTTGGCGTCGTGGCGGTCCTCCAGGTAGTTGAGCGCGGCATCGTCGCTCGGCCAGCAGAAGGTCATCAGCGCGCCCTTGGAGCCGATGGCCTTCAGGTCGCGCTCGAGCTGTTCGTGGCGGTCGCGGATGATCTCGAGGTCGTTGTTGTAGCCGTGCACGAAGACGAGCAGGTCGCCGCGCGCCTGGTTGTCGCGGCGCGCATCCTTGCCCCAGGTGGCGTGAGCACGGAGTTCCTTCGCCCAGCGCGCCTGCGGGATCTCGTGCTTCGGCTTGGGCAGTTCGCCCTTCGGGATCTTCGGGTAGAGCGACGGTCCGGGCTCGGGGATGAAATTGCCGCCCTTCACCTCGCGGGCGCAGAGCATGTAGGTGTAGTCCATGGCGCGTCCTCCGGCCGGATTATCCGGCGTGAGGAATCAGGCTGCTCCCGCAGCGGAGTCCAATGCCAGCGGAAAATCAGCGCGAGTGATATGGGTTCGAGATCAGCGGTCTTCGCGTGTATGGAAGATCCGCAAAATCAGCACGTCCTGACCGGTCAGTTCATACCGGATCTCGTAGGCGCCGACCAGGATGCGATGCACTTCCCGGTCCTCGAACGCCCGCAGCCGCGCACCGAGCCTGGGGCGTTCGGGGATTCGCTTCGCATGGCCGACCAGCGTGGTGGAGATCTGGGTAGCGGCGACCGGATTTACCGGCGCCTGGAATTCGTAGAGCCTGAGCAGGTCCGCTCGCGCGCCGATGGTCCAGCGCAGCGCCACGCTCAGCGGCGTCGCTTGGCTTTCGCCTTGCCGAGGCCGCGCACCCAGGCTTCAATCTCCGCGTGTGGCACGACTCGCCCCGCGTCCACGTCTGCCAGCGCCTCGAGCGTCATGCGGTGGCGTTCATCTTCCAGCGCGACGTAGGAGGCAATTGCTTGCTTCACGACCCAGCCCTTGGGTCGGTCCAGCCGCTGCGCCAGGCCGTCGAGCTTCTCGGCGAGGTCCGAGGGTAGGTGGCTGGTGACGACACGGGTGTCCATTAGGCAGTCAACTCTAATCAGTTTGATTAACGCAATCTACGCCCCCGTCCCGGAGGGCGCAAGCCCAAACGCCTCCGCCAGCCGCTCATACGACGCGGTGCGCGCAGCGTAGTCCCCGGTGATGGTGAGGATCATGATTTCGTCGGCCTGGTACTGCGCCGCCAGCTCCTCCAGCTTCGCCTTGCAGGTGGCCGCGCTGCCGAAGATCAACCGCGGCCGCTGGCTGCGGATATGCGCCAGTTCCGGCGCGGTGTAGGCGCGCGCCTCGGCCATTTCCAGCGTCGGCACCGGGGTGTCCAGGTTGTAGGCCATTTCCAGCCGGCGCAGGTCCACCACCTTCGCCATGCGCTCGCCCTCGGCGTCGGTCTCGCCGCAGGAAACCGAGCAGCACAGCAGGGTATGCGGCTTTTCCTCCCGCGCCGAGGGCGTGAAGTGGTCCTTGAAGTAGCGCATCACGACGTCGCCGCCCTGCGCGTTGATGAAGTGCGCGAAGGCGAAGCGCAGGCCCAGCTGCGCGGCGAGTACGCCGCTGTAGTCCGAGGACCCCAGCAGCCACACCTGCGGCGCGCCCGGCCCCTCGGGCTGCAGGCGCACGCGCTTGCTGGGGTGGTCTTCGGGCAGTTTGCCATTCAGGTGCCCCACCAGCTCCCACACCCGCTGCGGGAAATCATCCGCGTTGGGAAACTGCCCGCCTCCCACCGCGCGCGCGGTGCGCTGGTCCCCGCCGGGCGCGCGGCCGATCCCCAGGTCCACGCGCCCCGGGTAGAGCGCCTCGAGCATACGGAACACTTCGGCCACCTTGAACGCGCTGTAGTAGGGCAGGAGCACGCCGCCGGTGCCGATGCGGATGCGCCGGGTTTCCGCGCCCAGGCGCGCGAGCAGCACCTCGGGGCAGGGGTCGGCCAGGGCGGCGATGGCGTGGTGCTCGGCCAGCCAGTAGCGGTAGTAGCCCAGCTCATCGGCGCGGCGCGCGAGTGCCAGGGTGGCCTGCAGGGCCTCGGCGGCGCTATGGCCGTGGATGATCGGGGACTGGTCGAGGACGGACAGTTTCATCGGTTTGGCAGTGCGGGGCGCGGCCGTGGACGGGGAGGTGGATTATCGGCCGGGGCGTAAGCCGGGGGGTGCCCGTTTCGACTCAGGGCCATGCGCCGCGCCATCGCCCTTGTCCTTGTCCTCGGATGCCTGGGGCTCCCCGCCCAGGCCCAGTCCCCGTCCTGTTCCGCCCAGTCGCCGGCGGGCACCACGGCGCTGGTGGAGCTATATACCTCGGAGGGCTGCGATTCCTGCCCGCCGGCGGACCGGTGGCTCGCCTCGCTGGGGCCGAAGGGCCTGGTCCCCGGAAAGGTGGTCCCGATCGCGCTACACGTGGATTACTGGGACTACATCGGCTGGAAGGAGCCCTATGCCAAGCCCGAATTCAGCCTGCGCCAGCGCCTGCATGCGTAGCTGAAGCGCTCGCGCCTGGTCTACACCCCGCAGGTCATCCTGCAAGGGCAGGACTTCCGTGGCTGGGCGAGCGGAACCTTCGAGCGGGAGCTGGCGCGGATCAATGCCAAGCCGGCGGCGGCCCGGATTGCCCTCACGATCGCCCCCGGGCGTCCGGGCGCCTTCGAGGTGGAGACCGCCGCTGAGGTCCTGGAACCCGCCCAGCGGGCCGATGCTGCCCTGTACCTGGCCACCTACGAGAGCCGGCTGCAATCCGGGGTCCGTGCCGAGGAAAACCGGGGCAAGACCCTGGTGCACGATTACGTGGCCTTCGAGTGGCAGGGGCCCCTGGCCCTGGGCGCGGGCGGCAAGCTGACCGACCGGCGATCCCTGCCCCTCCTGCCCAAGGCCCGGCCCGCCCATTCCGGAGTGGTCGCTTTCGTCCAGAACCGCGCCGGCGGGGAGGTCCTGCAGGCCCTGATGAGGCCGGCCTGTTAGGCCGGGGAGGCCCGCCTGCCCCGGCTGATTCGGGTATATTCGTTTCGGCCCGACCATAAAAACAGCCTCAAGGGACAGGGACGGCGACATGCACGCAACCCAGATCCGCCAGAAAGACGGAATCTTCTATTTCGTCAGCTACAAGGCGAAAGATCTCCTCGCCAGGGTCCGGTTCATCAGCCGGTTCTACGGGGAAGGCGAGGAAATCGCCGCCTCGCGGGTATCGCAGGACGACGATATCGCCCAGTTCATCTCCCGTGTTGAGCGCACGGACACGGCCTTCCAGCGCGGTTTGTCGCGCGCCAAGGTGCGCCAGCTCACCAATTTCTACGAGACCGCGGTGTCGCAGCCCGCGATCCCCGGCACGGTGCTGCTGTTCACGCACGAGAAACTGCAGTTCCGGCCCAACGGCGAGGGTTCGGGCAACCTCTCCGAGCCCAGCGGCAAGTTCCTCATCATCGATGGCCAGCACCGCCTCGCGGCGCTGCATTTCTACAACCAGGAGCGGCCGCAGGACGCCGGCACCATCAGCGTCCCCTGCGTCGTCTTCGACGGCCGCAGCGAGGACTTCGCCGCGGAAATGTTCGTCATCATCAATTCCACGCCGACGCGCATCAACAAGTCGCACCTCATCGACCTGTACGAGCGCGTCTCTTGGGCCGCGCCGGACCGCAAGTTCGCCGCGCGCCTGGTGGAGAAGCTCTACAGCGAGGGCGACAGCCCGCTCCGGTACCGCATCAACCGCCTGGGCGGCCGCAGCCAGCGCGACAAGTGGGTGCTGCAGGCCGAACTGTTCAACGAGATCCACCGCTGGGTGCGCGGCAAGTGGCGCTCGATCCAGCTGGCCGGCGGCAGTTCCAAGGAAGTGCCGCGCTACTACGGCATGGTGCGCGACTTCTTCAAGGTCTCGCGCACCGTGTTCGGCGAGGCCTGGGGCAAGGAAGGCTACATGGTCACCAAGCCGGTCACCATCAAGGCCCTGATCCGCGTCTGCGCGGACCTTTCGCGCGAGGACGGCGACAAGGAAGACGGCCGCCTGGCGCGCTGGGAAGCGCGCCTTGCGCCCTGGCGCGAGATGGCGAAGCAGTTCCGCGAGGAGGGCTTCTACGAGCGCTTCTCCGCCAAGGGTGAAGTGGAGCGGGTCGCAAGAGTGCACCGCGACCTCGCGAAAGCCGCCGGCATCGAACCGGGCAAGAAACCCTAAGCCAACCAAAAACAGGGACAGTCCACGATATTCCGCAGAGCGGAATATCGTGGACTGTCCCTGTTTTTTTTAGGTGAAGGTGATGTCGAGTCCGCGGGTTGCGAAGCCGTGCAGGTCGGTGCTCCAGGTTTCGCCCGGCCTCACCGGGTGCGCGTCGGTGATGGTGCCGGTGCTGATGATGTCGCCCGCGCGCAGCGGTTCGGCATCGGGCTGGTTCGCCAGCACTTCGATGAAGTGCGCGAGCGCCATGAGCGGGCTGTCCAGCACCACCGAGGCGACGCCGCGGTCGCGCACTTCGCCGTTGCAGCTCAAGGCCACCTTGAGGAACGGCAGCGCGGCGGCGAGGCCTGAAATGCGCTCGATCGCGACCGGCGAGCCCAGCACCAGGTGCCCGTGCAGGCCGTTGTCGGCGACACAGTCGGCCAGCGTGAATTTCCAATCTGGGTGGTGGCACTGCACGATTTCCACCGAATGCGCGATCCACTCGATGGCGCCCAGCAGCGCTTCCGGATTTCGCGTGCGCGGCGGCGGCGCCTTCAGCCCGAAGCAGATTTCCGGCTCGATGCGCGGCTGCACGAGGCCGGCCAGGGACAGCTTCGCCCGGTTGCCCTCCGCCCGCGTAAGCGTGCGGTCGTACACCGTGCCCCAGATGGGTTCGAACACGCCGTAGCGCGGCCAGATGGGGCGGTTGGTGAAGCCGATCTTGCGGCCCACCGGGCGCCAGCCCGCGGCGAGACGCCCCAGGTGCAGTTGCCGCGCCGCAGCGTAGCCCGAGGCGGGGGTGAAACCCGGGTCGCGGCTGGTAAACGGCGCGGCAAGCCCGGCGCGCTCGTGCAACTGGGCCAGTTCGGCGGCAACGGCGGCGGCATCCATGACCGCCCGATTCTAAATTAGACTAGGCGCATGAGCGGCGAACTCGATCCGTCCCTGGCCTGGGCGATCCTCGGCCTGACCCTGGTGATCATTGAACTGGTCTCCGGCACCTTCTACCTGCTGATGCTCGGCGTGGCCGCCTTCGGCGCCGCCGCCGCCGCGTACCTCGGCCAGGACACGCCGGTGCAGGCGCTGGTGGCCGCGGCGATCGCCGCGGCCGGCTGCTACTGGGTGCACGCCTACCGCGTGCGCAACGCCGCCGCGCAGATGCCGTACATCGACGCCGGGCAACCCGCCAACTTCGAATCCTGGGTCGACGAGGGCGCGCGCCTGGCCAAGGTGCGCTACCGCGGCGCCAGCTGGGACGCGATCATCGACGGCGAGGGTTCGTTCCAGGGCGGCGCGCTGCTCTACGTGCTCTCGGCCAATGGCAACACGCTGAAGGTCACCGCCCGGCGCCCGGGCTAGTTCAACCCAGGAGTTCCCCATGTTCATGAAAATGGTCATCGCGCTGGTCGTGTCCATTGCGGCCGCGTTCGTCCCGGCAACCGAGAAGTACGCGGTCTGGATCTTCTTCCTCGCGGTGGTGGTGGCCTTCGTCATGGAGGGCGTGCGCATCGTGCCGCAGCAATTCGCCTACGTGGTGGAGCGCTTCGGCCGCTTCCACGTCACCCTGGAGCCGGGCCTGAACCTGATCATCCCGTTCCTGGACCGCGTCGCCTACATGCACTCGCTGAAGGAAGTGCCGCTCGATGTGCCCGAGCAGGTCTGCATCACCAAGGACAACACCCAGCTCGCGGTGGACGGGGTGCTGTATTTCCAGGTCACCGACCCGCGCCTCGCTTCCTACGGCTCGGCCAACTACATCTCGGCGATCTCGCAGCTCGCGCAGACCACGCTGCGCAGCGAAATCGGCAAGATGGAACTGGACAAGAGCTTCGAGTCGCGCGAGGAGATCAACCGCCAGATCGTCGCGGTGCTGGACGAGGCCGGGCGCAACTGGGGTATCAAGGTGCTGCGCTACGAGATCAAGAGCATCACTCCGCCGGAATCCATCCTGCGCGCGATGCAGCAGCAGATCACCGCCGAGCGCGAGAAGCGCGCGCTGATCGCCAAGTCCGAGGGCCAGCGCCAGGAGGAAATCAACCTGGCCGATGGCAAGAAGCAGGCCGCGGTGCTGGAGTCCGAGGGCGAGAAGACCGCCGCCATCAACCGCGCCCAGGGCGAAGCCACGGCGCTACGCCTGATTGCGGAAGCCAACGCCGCCGCGGTGCGCGCGGTGGCCGAGGCGATCAGCGACAAGGGCGGCACCGACGCCGCGAACCTGAAGGTCGCGCAGGAGTACGTCGCCGCCTTCAGCGAGCTGGCGAAGAAGTCCAACACCCTGATCCTGCCGGCGAACACCGGCGATGTCGCCAGCATGGTCGCGACCGCGCTCACGGTGATGGACAAGACCCGCCAGGGCATCGCGACGGCCAAGGCGTAGGAGGGTTCGCGTGACCGTCTCGGCCTGCAACCACTTCACCATCCTCACCGATGACCTGCCGGCGACGCTGGCGTTCTACGAGGACCACTTGAACCTGAAGCCCGGGGCGCGGCCGCCGTTCACCTTCCCCGGCGCCTGGCTCTATGCCGACGGCGGCAAGGGTCCGGATCCGATCCTGCACATCGTGGCGGGGATCGGCAAAGAGTCGCTGGTGAAAGGCGTGATCGACCACATGGCCTTCACCGGCAAGGGGCTCGCCGCGGCGGTGGCGAAGCTCAAGGCCCGCAGCGTGGACTACGAACTGCGCCGCTTGCCCGCCTACGGCACCTGGCAGCTGTTCTTCTTCGATCCCAACGGCGCCAAGGTCGAGATCGATTTCGATTCCGCGGAAGCCGCCCCTGCCTGAGGACGCGGTGGATGTGACCTCGGAGCTGGCCCGCCTGCGCGAGAAGGAAGCGCAGCTGCGGGCGATCATCGAGCACGAACCCGAGTGCGTGAATGTCCTGGACGCCCACGGGCGCCTGGTCGAGATGAATCCCGCCGGGCTGGCGATGTTTGGCGCCGGGAACCTGGAGGCGGTCGCCGGCACCTGTCTCTACCCGCTGGTGGTGCCCGAGCATCGCGACGCCTTCCGTGCCCTCACCGAGCGCGTCTGCCGCGGCGAGGCGGGCGGGACGATGCGGTTCGAGATCGTGGGCTTGAACGGCCGCCGGCGCTGGCTGGAAACCAAGGTCACGCCGCTCCGGGGCGAGGCGCAGGGCGAGCATTGCCTGCTGGGCGTGACGCGAGACATCACGGCGAGGGTCGATTCCGAACGCAGGACGCAGGACGCCGACGCCCGGTCGCGCGAGGCGGTGGAGCACCTCATCGAGCCGATCTGCATCACCGACGCGGATGACCGCATCGTGGTGGCGAACCGCAGCTTTCGCGAGCTGAACGCGGCGGTGGCCGAATGCATCGCGCCCGGCCGCAGCTACGAGGACCACCTGCGGGCGGGCATCGCCCTCGGCCTGTTTCCCGACGCGGAGGGGCGGGCCGAGGCATGGCTCGAGGAGCGCATGGCGCGCCGGCGCGCGAGGTGCGGCGCCAGGACGGCCGCTGGCTGTTAATCCGGGACCAGAAGCTCGCCGACGGCGGAACCGCCAGCTTCGGCCTGGACATCACCGCGCGCAAGAACGACGAGGCGGCGCAGCGCGACGTCAACCGCGAGCTGGAGCGCCGCGTCGACGAGCGCACCGCGGCGCTGCAAGGCGCGATCCGCGAGCTGGAGGCGTTCTCCTACTCGGTGTCGCACGACCTGCGCGCGCCGCTGCGCGCGATCGGCGCCTTCTCGCGCATGGTGGTCGAGGACGAGGGCGGCCGCCTCTCGGACGAAGGCCGGCGCAAGCTGGGGGTGGTGGAGGCCAATGCGCGCCGCATGGGCATGCTGGTGGACGACCTGCTGCAGCTCGCGCGCGTCAACCGCATCGAGCTGCGGCGCCAGCCGCTGGACATGGCCACGCTCGCCGCGTCGGTGGCCGCCGAGCTTGGCGCGCTGCATCCGCGCGCGCAGATCGCCATCGCTCCGCTGCCGGAGGCGAGTGGCGACGCGGTGCTGGTGCGCCAGGCCCTCGCCAATCTGGTGGACAACGCGCTCAAGTACTCGGCACGCGTGAAGGCGCCGCGCGTGGACATCGGCTGGGACGGCGCCGCCGGCGCCTGGTTCGTGCGCGACAACGGCGTCGGCTTCGACCTGTCGCACGCGCGCAAGCTGTTCAATCCGTTCGAGCGCCTGCACGGCGACCAGGGCTTCGAGGGCACCGGCATCGGCTTGGCGATCGTGCGCCGCGTCGCGGAGCGCCATGGCGGCCGCGCCTAGGCCGAGGCCGCGCCCGCGGCGGGCGCGACGTTCTATTTCACGCTGGGCTAGCGCCGCCATTGAGGGCATCGCGACGGCCAAGGCGCAGGCCGCGACGAAGACCCACTAGCCGGCTATTCGACCTGCACGCCGGCCCGCTTGATGACCGGCGCGAACTTCGCGGTCTCGGCCTTGATGAAGTTGGTGAATTCCTCGGGCGTGCCCTGCGACACGACCGCGCCGCGCGATTCCAGGAGTTCGCGTAGTTTCGGCGTGCGCGTGGCGTTATTGAGCGCGGTGTTCAGGCGCGCGATGGTTTCCGGCGGCGTGCCGGCGCGCGCCGCCAGGCCGAAGAACGAAACGACCTCGTAGCCCTTCAGGCCGATCTCGTCCAGCGTGGGCACGTCGGGCAGCGCGCTGTTTCGCTTCAGGCTGGTCACCGCCAGAGCGCGCACCTTGCCTGCCTTGATGTTGCCGACCTGCGGCGGAATGTTGTCGAACATCATCTCGATGTTGCCGCCCAGCATCGCCGCCGTCGACGGACCCGCGCCGGCGAACGGGATGTGCACGATGAAGGTGCCCGTCATGGTCTTGAACAGCTCGCCCGAGAGCTGCGGCGAGGTGCCGTACCCGGGCGATCCGTAGTTCAGCCGGCCCGGATTCTTCTTCGCGAAGGCGATCAGCTCCTGCGCGGTCTTGAACGGCTGGTTGATGTTCGCCACCATCACGTTGGCGACCGATCCGTAGCGTCCGATATAGGCAAAATCCTCGATCGGCCGGTAGTTGAGCTTCTTGTACAGCGTCGGGCTGATGGCGAGCGAAGGATTGGCCAGCAGCAGCGTATAGCCATCGGGCTGCGAGCGCGCCACCACTTCGGCGCCGACGTTGCCGCCCGCGCCGGAACGGTTCTCCGCGACCACCGTCACGCCGAGTTCCGCCTGCAGGAACGGCTGCAGTCCGCGCGCGACCAGATCGATCAGGCCGCCGGGCGGGTAGGGCACGATGATGGTCACCTGCCGCGACGGGAAGGTTTGCGCTTGGGCTGCGGCGCTGGCGATGGCGAAGGCGACGCCGAGGATCAGGGTTCTCATGTTGTCTCCAGTGACTGCGTGGTCAATCGACTTTGGCTCCGGATTCCCGGACGACTTTCGCCAGCTTGGGTATGTCGGCGCGGATCAGCGCATTCAGTTCCTCCGGCCGCATGCCGCCGGCGTCCAGCCCCAGGTCCTGGAGGCGCTTGGTCACGTCGGGCGCGCGCAGCGCCTTCGCGGTCTCCGCGTACAGGCGCTCGTGAATTTCCCTGGGCAGTCCGGCGGGCGCGAACAGCGCCTGCCAGGAGCTGATGTCATAGCCTTGCAGGCCCGCTTCCTGCATCGTCGGTACGTCCGGCGCGAGGAACGAGCGCTTGCTGCTGGTGACCGCCAGCGCCTTGAGCTTGCCCTGCCTCGCGGGCGGAAAGGCGGTGGTGACGTTCTCGAAGCTCATCGACAGCACCCCGCCCAGCAGGTCCGGGATCATGGGGCCGCTGCCCTTGTACGGGATGTGCTGCATCTGCACCCCGGTCATGCTCTTGAACATCTCGCCGGACATGTGCTGGGAAGTTCCGTTGCCGGCGGAGCCGAAGCTGTGCTTGTTCGGGTTCGCCTTCAGGAACGCGACCAGCTCCTGCACGGTATTGGCGGGAATGCTGGGGTGGATGACCAGCATGTTGGGCAGCGTCGCCAGCATGGTGATCGGGGTGAAGTCCTTGAGCGGGTCGTACGGCAGCTTGGAGTACAGCGAAACGTTGATCGCATGCGAGCTGACCGTGCCGCCGCCGATGGTGTAGCCGTCGGGCGCGCTCTTGGCCAGCATTTCCACGCCGAGCGCGCCGGCTGCGCCGGGCCGGTTCTCCACCACCACCGGCTGGCCGAGTGCCTCAGCGAGCTTGGCGCCGATCATGCGGCCCAGGATGTCGGTGGTGCCGCCGGCGGCGAAGGGGACAATGTACTTGATCGGCTTCGCGGGCCAGGCCTGGGCCTGGGCCCCGGTTGCGCAGGCGATGGCCAGCGCGGCGAGCAGCAGCTTCATGGCTTCTCCTCCTCTCAGGATGCGACGATTCTAGCCCAGCTCGCCGCGCGGCAACGGCGTGCGCCCGGCCAGTGCCCCGCGCCGGAGGTTCACGTCACCGGTGTCTTGACCGGCTTGCCGGCGAAGTGCAGGTGCAGGTTCTCCACCTGCAGGTCGCCCATGGCCTTGCGCGTTTCCACCGTGGCGCTCCCCACGTGCGGGAAGAGCACGCAGTTCTCGAGCGCGAAGAACGCCGCCGGGACATTCGGCTCGTGCTCGAACACGTCCAGGCCCGCGCCGGCGATCTTCTTCTCCTGCAGGTAGCGGAGCAGCGTCGCTTCGTCGACGACGGAGCCGCGCGCAACGTTGACCAGGAAACCCTGCGGGCCTAGGGCATCCAGCACCTTTGCATTGACCATGCGATACGTGCCCGGGCCGCCCGGCGTGATCACCAGCAGCACGTCCGCATGCCTCGCCAGCGTGACCACGTCCGGATCGTAGGCATAGGGCACGTTCTTCTTGGAGCGGTTGTGGTAGCGGATCTTCATGCCGAAGGCGAGCGCGCGCCGGGCGATCGCCTCGCCGATGCGGCCCAGGCCGAGGATGCCCAGGGTCTTGCCGCCCAGCGCGGTGGTGAGCGGATAGGTGCCCCGGGTCGGCCAGAACCCCGATCGCACGTAGGCCTCCGATTGCGGATACCGGCGCAGCGTGTTGAGCACCAGCGCCATCGCGGTGTCGGCGACGCATTCGTTCAATACATCCGGGGTGTTGGTGACGATGATCTTGCGCTTCTTCGCCGCCTCGAGGTCGATCTGGTCCACGCCGACGCCGAAGTTGGAGATGAGCTCGAGCGCGGGTAGCGCGTCCATGAGCTTGCCATCCACGTTCGAGTGGCCGAAGTGCGCCAGCGCGCGCACCTTTGCGGCCGCTTTCAGCGCGGCGTCGCGGTTCGGCGCTGCCCAGAGCTTGACGGCGTTGAACTCGTTCTGCAGCCGCTCCAACGTGCCCTTGTGGCCCTGCGCAGTGATGACGATGTCGTGTTTCATGAAGATCCCGGAAAGTGAACTGGGCTCGCGAAGGAGGCGCTCAGAACTTCGCGCGCAGGGCTTCCGCCCCGCGCGCGAGCAGGCCCACGTCCGAGCCCACGGCGCAGAAATTGCAGCCGGCGGCGATCATGCGTTTCGCGTCTGCCTCCACCGGCGACAGGTAGCCGGCGGCCTTGCCCGACTTGCGGATGCGTCGCATCGCCTCCTCGATGAGAGGCAGCACGGCCGGGTTGGAGGTCTCGCCGGTGTAGCCCATCGAGGCGTGCAGGTCGGCCGGGCCGATGAACACCCCGTCCACCCCGTCCACCGCGCAAATGGCCTCGAGCTGGTCCAGCGCGGGCTTGGTCTCGACCTGCACCAGCACGCACAGCTCTTCATGCGCGCGCTTCGCGTAGCCCTTGACCCGGCCAAAGCGCGTCGCGCGCGTGGTGCCGGCCACGCCACGTACTCCCGCGGGCGGGTAGCGCGTGGCCGCGACCGCGGCCTTCGCCTCGGCGGCCGAGCAGACGTAGGGAATCAGCAGCGACTGCGCGCCGATGTCGAGCACGCGCTTGATGTGCACCGGGTCGTTCCAGGGCACGCGCACCACCGCCGAGCTTGGGTAGGGCGCCGCCGCCTGCAGCTGCGAGAGCAGGCTCTCCAGGTCGTTGGGCGAGTGCTCCTGGTCGAGCAGGATCCAGTCGTAGCCCGCCCCGGCGATGACCTCGACCGTGTAGTTGAAGGACAGGCTGGACCACAGCCCGATCTGGTTGCGCCCTTCCTGCAGGGCGCGCTTGAATGTGTTCTTGGGCAGTTCCATGGTCGTCATCAGTCGAATTTGGTGCCGGATTCGCGGACCAGCTTGGCCCACTTCGCCTGCTCGCTGTGCATCCAGCTGCCCAGGGACTCGGGCGTGCCGGTGCGCACATCGGTGCCCAGCTTGGCGAAGCGCGCCTTCATGTCCGGCGCGTTGAGCACCTTGATGAGTTCGGCATTGAGTTTTGCCACCACTTCGCGCGGCGTGCCGGCGGCGCCCACGATGCCCTGGAAGGATCCGGTCTCGAAGCCCGGCAACCCCTGCTCGGCGACGGTCGGGGTGCCCGACGCGGAAGGCACGCGCTGCGCGCTGGAGATGCCCAGCGCCCGCAGCCGGCCGCCGGTCACCGAGGGCCAGGTGGCGAGCATGCCGTTGAACAGCACGTGTGCCTGGCCGCCCGCCACCGCGCTCACCGCTTCCGCGCCGCCCTTGTAGGGGATGTAGACCCAGTTCACGCCCATGCGCTGCGCGAACTCGATGCCCGCCAGTTGTGGCGCGCCGCCGATGCCGGACACCGCGAAGTTGAGCTTGCCCGGATGGGCCTTCGCCATCGCCACCAGTTCGGCGACGTTCTTCACCTGCACGTCCGGGTGCACCGCGAGCACGTGCGGCGAATAGGACACCATCACCACCGGCGCGAAGTCCTTCGACGGGTTGAACGGCAGCTTCGGGTAGACGCTGGCGCTGATCACCAGGCCGCCAAGGTCGGTGAGCAGCAGCGTGTAGCCGTCGGGCGCGGACTTGGCGACGTATTCGGCACCGACGTTGCCGTTGGCGCCAGGGCGGTTCTCGACCACCACCGGCTGGCCCCAGGCCTCGGTGAGCTTCGGGCCGATCTGGCGCGCGAGGATGTCGGAGGTGCCGCCTGCGGCGTAGGGCACCGTGAGGCGGATCGGCTTGGTGGGGTACGTCTGCGCCTGCGCTGGGCCTGCGGCGCACAGCATCGCGGCAAGACAGACGGCGATGGCTTGGAATTTCATCGGTTCTCCCTGGCGACCCGTATTGGTCGAGCCGAGCATTGTAAACTTGGGGCCCCGCAATAAACGACCTTCGAGGCTCGAAAATGGTGAACCGGATGGTGAATACGGCGGCCGTCCTGCTGGGCGCCGCGGCGGTGCTGGCGGCACCGCAGGCCTTGGCGCAGGCCTTTCCGGTCAAGCCGGTTCGGATCGTGATCCCGTTCGTCGCCGGCGGGTCCTCGGACATCGTCGGGCGCGCCATCGGCTCGAAGTTCCAGGAAATGCTCGGCCAGCCGGCGGTGGTGGAGAACCGTCCCGGCGCCAACGGCGCCATCGCCGCGGAGTTCGTCTCCAAGGCCGACCCCGACGGCTACACCATCCTGGTGGGCTCGATCGGGGTGTTCTCGATTAACAGCGCCCTATTCAAGGACCTGCGCTACAACCCGCTGCGCGACTTCGCGCCGATCACGCTCGCGGTGACCACGCCCAACGTGCTGATCACCCGGCCCGACCTGCCGGTGTCCAGCATGGCGGAACTGGTCGCCTACGCGAACAAAAACCCGGGGCGCCTGTCGTACTGCTCCAGCGGCTCCGGGTCCTCGGATCACCTCACCGGCGAGCTGCTCAAGCAGGGCGCCGGCATTTTTGCGGTGCACGTGCCTTATCGCGGTGGCGCCGCCTGCCAGACCGACCTCATGGGCAGCCAGGTGGACTTTTCCTACCAGAACCTGGGCGCGGTCACCGGCTACATCAAGGCCGGCCGCATGAAGGCGTTCGCGGTCACCGCCCAGGCGCGCCACCCGCAGCTGCCCGCCGTGCCCAGCACCGCCGAGGCCGGGTTCCCGGGCCTGGTGGTCACGTCCTGGCAGGCGGTCGCGGCGCCGGCGAAGACGCCGCGCGACGTCGTGGCGAAGCTGAACGACGCCACGGTGCGCGCGCTGCGCTCGCCCGATGTGCGCGATCGCATGACGCAGATCGGCTTCGATGTGGTGGCGGGCACCTCGGAACAGTTCGGCGCGTTCATGAAGGCCGAGGTGGAGCGCTGGACGCAGGTGGTCAACAAGGGCGGCATCAAGCCGGATTGACCATGGCCAACTCAGCGACCAACCGTATCGTCAAGGCAGGGCCGCTCGCGCGCGCCATCGAGGCCGTGGTCACCGCCGGCGGCAGCGACGAGCGCGAAGCGACGATCGTCGCGGAAAACCTCGTCACCGCCAACCTCACGGGACACGACTCCCACGGCGTGGGCATGATCCCGCGTTACGTCGACTCGCTGCTGGAGGGCGGGTTGAAGGTCAACCAGCATCCGAAAATCCAGTTCGACGGCGGCGCCATGCTGTCGCTGGACGGCCAGGCGGGCTATGGCCAGGTGATCGGGCTCGAAGCCATGGACATCGGCATCGCGCGCGCCAGGCAGCACGGCATGTGCGTGATGGGCCTGGGACGCGCCCACCACCTGTGCCGCATCGGGCAGTGGGCCGAGCAGGCGGTGGCGGCCGGGCTGGTGTCGCTGCATTTCACCAACGTGATCTCCCGGTCGATTGTCGCGCCCTACGGCGGCGCGGACGCGCGCTTCGGCACCAACCCGGTGACCATCGGCATCCCGATCCCGAACGAGCCGCCGTTCATCCTCGACATGGCCACCAGCGCGGTGGCGCAGGGCAAGATCCGCGTCGCGCACAACAAGCGCGAGCGGGTGTCGCCCGATTGGCTCATCGACGACCAGGGCAACCCGACCCCGGACCCGAAATTCGGCGTCATCGAGCCCTTCGGCGCGCTGCGCACCTTCGGTTTGCACAAGGGCTATGGGCTAGCGGTGGTGTGCGAGCTGCTGGGCGGCGCATTGACCGGCGGCGGCACCTGGCATTCCGAGGACCGTTCGAAGAAGCGCGTCTGGAACGGCATGCTCACCATCCTCATCGATCCCAGGCGGCTGGGTACCGGGGACGTATTCGCGCAGGAGACCACGGCGTTTCTCGAGTCGCTGCGCAAGTCGCCGGTCGCGCCGGGGTTTGACAAGGTGCGCATCGCCGGGGAGCCCGAGCGCGAGACGCGCGCCAGGCGCGAGAGGGACGGCATCGCGGTGGACGCGAACACCTGGGAAGAAATCGTCGCCGCGGGGGCGAAGCTGAAGCTGGAGCGGGAGAAGCTGGAGCGGCTGGTTCAGGGCGGCTGATCCCCCGGGCAGACCGGTCCTGCTTTGGCTATGCTGCGCGCAGGATGCTCCTGCGCGCGATCGCAATCCTTTCCCTGGCCGGTGCGGCGGGTGCGGCCTGCGCCGCGGAGGAATTGTCCGTCCAGGCCTCGCGCCGCGACGGCGCGATCGAGGTCCGCGCCCAGGCGCTGGTGACCGCCGCCCTGGACACGGTCCGGGGCACGCTCATCGATTACGACCGCCTGCCCGCGTTCATTCCGGGCATGAAATCGAGCCGCGTGGTTGCGCGCAACGGCAACGTCTCCGTGGTCGAGCAGGTGGGCGAGGCGCGGTTTCTGTTCTTCAGCTTCCCGATCGAGGTGACGGTGCAGTCCACCGAGCAGCCGCCGGAGGCGATCGACATCCGCGCGCGGAAGGGCAGTTTCCGGCGCCTGGAGGGCGGCTACCGCCCGAGGCAACTGCCCGACGGCGTCATCGAAACCAGGTGGACCGGCCTGCTGGAGCCGGACTTCGCGCTGCCGCCCCTGCTGGGCGAGGTCCTGATGCGTTCGACCATGGAGGAACAGTTCCTCGGCATGGTGCGGGAGATCGAGCGCCGGTAAGTGCTGCGGCGCGCGGGTGCGCCCAGGAATTGATTCAGGCGGGTGTGTCGCCGCCCGGCTTGCCGGCATCCGGCGCCTTGGCCGCTTCCTGCGGCGCCTTGTAGTCGCCGATGACGCTCTTCAGAGGGCAGGCAGACACCAGCGGGCACTTGTTGCAGCCGGCGGTCAGCGCAATGGGGCAGAGTGTCATGGGCAAATCCTCCGGTCAGTCTAGCGATTCTCGTCCAGCCATTGCCGGACTCGGGAAAGGTTTGGCAGCGTTGTGGAAAGGATTTCGCTCCCGAGCGCGCGCTGCATTCGGGCCAGTTCGGGCATCAGCGCCTCGATCGCGGCTTCCCGCGCCGTCTTGCCGCGCGCGGTGATCGACACCAGCTTGCTGCGGTTGTCCTCCGGGTTGCTGCGCAGAGAGAGGAAGCCTTGCGCTTCCAGGCGTTGCACCAGCTTGCCCATCGCCGGCTTACTGACCTGGAAGGCGCGCGCGAGATCGACCAGGCTTCTCTCGCCGCCCAGGCGCACGAAGTGATTGAGTACGCTGAACTGCGCTACCGTCATCGCTTCGGGCAGCACGTGGTCGAAACGCGTGCGCGCGAGCTGTTCGATGATGCCGATCTCGTTGAAGAAGCGGAAAGCGACCGGGTCTCGGGGCTTGTCTGTTGCCATGCCGTCGTCAGGATCGCATGAGGCCGGCCAACGGTCGACGCGGACTGCGTGGCTGGGGGTCGCCGGCGTAGCCGACGCGGACAAACATCTGCACCTTTTGTCCCGGCTTCTGGTCGACCAGCGCCTCGAACTCGCGTTGCACGGACCGCATTTCAGGGTACTCCTGCAGTACCTGGCTGGGCGGCTGCGTCACCAGGCCCAGTTGCGCCGCCTTCAGCTGCAGGCGCACGAACGCGCGCCCCGCCTCGACCTGCGCGGCTCGGCTGTCTGCGACAGTCGAGAGCCACATCCAGCTGGAGGTGCCGGGAACCCAGTCGCGCACCCGCTTCTTGCCTGCCGCGAAGTAGGACGAGTCCCTGTCCATGGCCTTCTCCGGCGTCATCTGCCCCAGCAGGCGCAGCGCCTCCATCATCGTTCCGCCGAGCGAAATCCCGTCGCGGTGACGGCGGATCGCGTCTGCGCCGACGCGCGTCAGGTCCACGCTCTCCTTCCAGGTGCGCGGCGTGTCTTGCTCGATGTCCCAGGCGCGCACCATGATGTCGTTGAGTTTCGCCACCCGCGCCGGATCCTGAGCCGCGTGCACCGCGACGCCGGGCCGCGCTGCGGCCTCCACCAGCGCCTGCAGGTGATCTGCAGGAACCCGCTTGGCCGCGAAGGGCTTCTTGTAGGTGCTGCGGGCGAGGATCTGATCAAAGAGGGGATCGCGCCGTGACGCCGAGGGCGCGAGCTGCACCCGTGCCACCGGTCGCCCGTCGAGCCGATGCATGCCGGGCTCGCCCTCCGGAAACAGGCCGATGTTGGTGGATTGTCCAAGGGCCTCCGCCGCCAGCGCGATCAGTTCCAGGAAGCATCCCTGGCCGATCAGGATCTGGCGGCCGTGCGGGTCCGTCATGGGCAGCAACCGATCGAGGTCGCAGTGCAGGCTGATTTCGCCTCCGGTGCGAAGGTCCACGCTCCAGGACTGCTGGTTGTGCGGATTGGGCGCCAGGATTGCCCATGACAGCAGCCGCAATCGCGGGTCCTCGCCTTCACCAGCCCTGCGCCACGCCTCCAGGGCTTCCTCGGGCATGGGAGTGCAGGCGGGCAGGACGGCGAGCGTGGCGGCGGATCCGGCAAGGCGGAGGAAGCGGCGGCGGTCGGAGAGCATGGCGGGTTCCAAGTAGTAAATGGGTTAACGATTCGGGCAGTTTAGTTAACCTATTTACTAATTGCAAGTCCCCGCTTCCGGCGGGCGGTGTTTAGGCGGGCCGGGGGACCCTGCGGTTCATCACCGCGAACCACAGCGGCGGCAGCAGCGCGAGCGGCACCATCGCCGGGTACCCCGCCGGCAGCTTGGGGCTCTCGGCCTGCGGCTGGAGCGCCGCGTAGGGCCGGCCCGGATTCAGGTGGTGGTCGGCGTGGCGCTGCAGGTGGACGAGGAAACAGTTGCTGAGCCGCTCGTAGGCGTCCCAGGCGTGCGCCGCGGTCGGGCGCTCGTAGCGGCCATCGGGCAGTTTTTTCCGTTGCAGGCCGTAGTGCTCGATGTAGTTCACCGCCTCCAGCTGCAGCACCGCGACCGCGGCCTGGCCGAAGAAGAACGCGACCGCCCAGGGGCCGAAGGCGAGTCCCAGCGTCGCCGCGATGGCGAGCGACGCCGCCCAGGGGCGCAGCACCTCCGAGCGGTCCAGTTGCCAGGCATGCGCGAGCTGCCCGATGAGCGTGCGCGGCAGGAAGCGCCAGAGGCTCTCGCCGTAGCGCGCGCTCGCCGGATCCTCCGGCGTCGCGACCCGCACGTGGTGGCCGCGGTTGTGCTCCACGGTGAAGTGGCCATAGCTCACCGAAACCAGCAGCAGGCGCGAAAGGAACCGATCCAGCCGCGGCGGCTTGTGCCCCAGCTCGTGCGCGATGGTGA
>Ga0169931_10003391_pt1 | contig 25273 bp, 24 predicted proteins | sample Kivu_15m_20L_FD_129675 | JGI IMG/M metagenome (GOLD analysis project Ga0169931, IMG submission 129675) | Freshwater microbial communities from Lake Kivu, Western Province, Rwanda to study Microbial Dark Matter (Phase II) - Kivu_15m_20L... | ecosystem: Environmental > Aquatic > Freshwater > Lake...
CGCTGCCCACGCCCGCGAAGTGGCCGGGGTGCGAGCCATCCACGCAGACTTCCTAACCTGGGAACCCAAACCGGACGAACGCTTCGACCTGATTACCCTGAACAAGGTGCTCGAGCACGTGGAAGACCCCATCGCCATGTTAAGCCGAGCCCGCCGCTGGATCCGGCCTGGCGGACTTCTTTATGTGGAGGTTCCCGATGCATCCGCGGCCCAAGAAGGCCCGGAACGCGAGGAGTTTTTTATCGAACACTTGCAGGTATTTAGTGCGCAAAGCTTGGCTGCTGCCCTTGACAAGGGCAGATGGCAGGCACAACAAATCACTGCCGTCAGGGAACCTAGCAAGAAATATACTCTTTTTGCTTTTTCCACTAAAAAGTAGATCAACCAAGGCGGTGCCCATGAATCGGGAAGTTTATAGAAGTGAGCTAAAGATCTTGGAAAAACAAGCTAACCAATTGCCGTGCAGTAGTTTTTCTCTTTTTGGGAAGGTTGCGGGTCTTTCGCTTTTAATCCTGCGGTGGGAAAAGATCATGCTTCAAAAAAAGCTAGCCCGGCACCCTTTTTCTTTAGCCGCCGAAATTATCAAGGATACCCAGAATTGGATAAAACAAATTCAACCTGCGAATGAGACAGCTAACGGGAAAAAGGACATCCAAAACAAAGTTTTGCGGCCGGAGTCAATGGAACAATACCATCAAAAACTTTTTCAAGATCTGTGGATTCGGTTTAAGCCTGAGGATTATCAGGCAAGGATTGATCAATATGTCTACCGCCTGCGGATCAACCGCCTAGCCGATCTGGTGAAAGGAAAAATATGCGTGAATTTCGGCTGCGGCCATGGAAACTTTGCGCATGCATTAAAAAAAGTTGGTGCTGCTTCCGTGTTTGGCATTGACTACGGTTGTGAAAGTATCGCGTTTTGCCGAAAAATCACACGTCGGCTTGGTGTCGGTGGTCTCCGCTTTAAAGTAGCCTAAGTTTACTGGTCGGGCTTCGGCAATGATGTCTTTGACTTTGCGATACAAAACGGGGTTTTTCATCACTTACAGGACGAAGAACGAGCATACCGCGAGGTTTATCGGGTATTAAAGCCGGGAGGACATTTTTGGGTTTATACCGATGGAACTGATGCCATTGCTGGGGATATCCAAAATACGGAAGCCCGCATTCTGTCAAAATATCCGGCAGCCGCTGTGGGAAAAATTTTGGATTCCATGGGTTTTTCGGCAGAAAAACGCTACCATCTTGGGGACAGCCTTCAGGCCACCTATCGTCACATGAGCTACGTGCTTCTGGTCAAAAGAATGGCGGGGTATGGATTTAAGATTGTTCGAAGATTGAAAGGCGGATTTCCCTACGACTCTGACGGACAGGCCAAAAAAGACCCTTGGGCAAAAGAAAAATATGGATTTGGCGATCTAAGAGTTTTATTTCAAAAACCTAGTTTTTAAAAAAATACTAAATAAAACTAATCCAAAAAAATGAAAAAGCAAAAAGCACTTTTGGTAGCAACTGGACAAAGATCAACATGGCCAGTTCAGAAAGTTCCATTTGTATTTTTAGGAGCCTGGTGTAAAGAATTTGACCATAAAAATCGTCATGCATTTTCCAAGCATTTTGAGTGGCCTTACCATTGGAATGATCGAGAGAAAGCTCAGCAAGATTGCATAAAAATCGAAAAGCTATATCAAGAAAATATTTCTTATCTTGGAGATTATTTAAATAAACAAAACAACGTAAATCATACGACTCGGTTTTGGAAAATTGTTGCCGGTCCTTGGTTCAGAAGGTTCTTAATGGTCGCTTTTGATCGATGGGAAATATTAACCAGATGCTGGCAAAGCAAAGGAATCTCAGAAGTAAGTCTAGAGAACTGTCCCCCAACGCCAATGTTAGCAAAAACAACACATGAATTTGTCATGCAAACAGTGAGTGACGAATGGAATAATGAATTCTTTGGGCAGCTGTGTAGTTACCTAAAAATTCCTAAAAGGATTGTGAAAAAAAATGTAATTCAAAAAAATGCGCATAGCAGTGCAAAAATAAATTTCCGTGAATGGGTAAAGATATTAAAAGAAAAGTTTATTTCTATGCTATCTGCAAATGATAAGTACTGCTTTTGCGAAACATTTTTATCCAGCAGAGATGAGACAATGCTGAATATTTTATGCAACCAAATTCCAAAAAAGCTCAAATTTAATTTAAAAATTAAAGAAAATGCGCAAATAAATAGCCGCATAAATATTGTTCTTTGTAAAAAAACAAAATCAGATTTTAAAATTTTTTTATCTTGCATACTTCCAAGATATATTCCAAAGGCATTTTTGGAAGACTTCGCGGAATATGTCAAATTAGCGCTTACTTTTGGCCCCAAAAACCCAAATATAATTTTTACTTCAAATTCCCATGTCTATAATGAATTGTTTAAATATTATGCAGCGCACAAAATTGAAAAAGGATCTAAGTTAATTATTGCCCAGCACGGTGGCTTTTATGGACTAGGTTCTTGGGGATCTGAAGAAAAGCACGAAATAGAAATTTGTGATAGTTACTTAACATGGGGTTGGAAAAATAAAAACAAAAAAGTAATTCCGTTTGGAATTTTATCGTATTATAAAAACAAAAAAACTGCGTCAAAAAGCAATAAATTATTATTTATTCAAAATGCTACTCATAAATACACTTTTTACAACGCGAGTTTCCCAATGTCGACAAGTCAATGGCAGGTTTACTTCAACGAACAAAAAAGATTCTTAAAAACATTACCTGCGGCAGTTTTACAAAAAACTTATATTCGTCTAATACCAAAATTTCAGCCACATAACGAACAAGCCGTTTGGAAAAAAGCATTACCTAATATAAAATTTGAAAGTAGCCCACACAGTTTCTCAAGATTTATGCATAAATACACCTTAGCGGTTGTTTCTTACCAAGGCACCCCATTTAACGAACTTCTTTACAATAATTTTCCTGTGGTTGCCTTTTGGAATTCTAAAATTTGGGAAATTCGCAAAAGTGCAGAGCCTTTTATTCAGGAACTAAAAGACGCTGGCGTTTTGCACGAAACGCCTGAAAGCGCTTCTCAATTTATTCAAAAAAATTGGGATTTTATAACGGAGTGGTGGGGTAAACCTTGCGTGCAAAAAGCCAGACATACTTTTTGTAAACAATATGCAAAAGACAATAAAAAACTAATTAAAAAACTTCAACAAATATTTAAAAAATGCTTGTAAATTGTAAAAACTAGAATTCACTTTATTTTAATTTTATGAGACAAGTTATCATCACTACAGCTCCGTTTGCTGAAAAAAATAAATTTCCACTTGAAATGCTACAAGAGAACGGTGTTAGTTTTGAATTAAATCAATTTGGGAGAAAACTCACTGAAGCTGAATTAAGCTCATTAGTGTATAATGTGGAAGCAATTATTGCAGGTACTGAACCGATAAACAAAGAAGTGATGCAGAAAGCGCCAAAGCTGCGGCATATATCACGTGTTGGTGTCGGACTAGACAACGTCGATCTACTGGAAGCTAAAAAAAGAGGCATTAGCGTTTCTTACACGCCGGATGCGCCGGCGCCAGCGGTTGCGGAATTAACCGTTGGTTTGATGATTTCTCTTTTGCGTAAAGCTAACCAAGCCAATTTGTTGATGCATCAAGGTAGGTGGGAGCGTTTGATGGGGCGCAGAATCTCTGAAGTCACTTTGGGCTTGATTGGTGTCGGTCGAATTGGGGGGCGGGTGTTGCGGCGGCTAAGGGGTTTTGGCAGCCCAAGAGTTCTAGTTAATGATCTGCTGGCAGACCAATCTCTGAGCCGGGCCATTCCGGAATTGAAGCTTGAATGGGTTTCGAAGGATTTGATTTTCCAGCAGGCGGATTTGATCAGTTTGCATGTTCCGCTGACCTTAAAGACCAAGGGGATGGTGGGCCCCAAGGAGTTTGCTGCCATGAAGCCTGATGCCCTGATTATTAACACCAGCCGGGGAGGGGTAGTGGATGAAAACGCACTTTATCAGGCACTGAAGGGTAAAAAAATTGGTGGAGCAGCTATCGATGTTTTTGAGAAAGAGCCTTATGACGGTCCCCTCAAGGAGCTGCCCAACTGCCTGCTTACTTCTCACATGGGTTCCATGAGCCACGACTGCCGGACGCGGATGGAAATCGAGGCCACAGAGGAAGCTATTCGTTTCCTTATGGGAAAACCTTTGCTCAGCCCAGTGCCCGCGGAGGAGTATGAGCTACAAAGGGAGTTTGGGGGCGATTGTCAGATCTGAGTTTTTATCACTTGCTCCGTCAGCAAGTCATCTTGTGTAGCTGTTGTGCTTGAACAAAACGGTCAAAATTAGAACCATGAAAAAGCACCTGCGGAAACTTATTGCCAGTGCGACGAGTCTGATCGGTACCTCCCAAGTAGGCGAAGCGGTGCTTGAGGCCGTCCTACAAGGCGGCATGGAAAGAACACAGGAGGTATTTAGCCGAGGAGTAAGCCTTCGTTTTGCGGTTCCCAATAGAATTAACCGGTTCCGAGCCAAAAGTTTTGCCAGCAAGGAGCCAGAAACCTTGGATTGGATCGACAAGTTGCCGAAGAACTGCACGCTTTGGGACGTCGGGGCCAACGTGGGTTTGTATTCGATCTATGCGGCCAAAAAAAGAGAATGCCGAGTAGTCGCATTTGAGCCTTCCGTTTTTAATTTGGAGTTACTGGCTCGTAACTTATTTCTCAACGGCCTCCAAGAAAGAGTTAGCATCGTGCCATTGGCTTTGAGCGATAAAATGGCGGCGAATCAGCTACGAATGACCACTACGGAATGGGGGGGTGCGCTGTCTAGTTTTGGTCAAAATTTCGGCTGGGATGGAGGAACCATCGATCAAGCCTTTTCCTTTCCCACTCTTGGGGTCAGCATGGATGAGGCGGTGAGTCTTCTCCGACTGGTCCCGCCTGATTTCATCAAGATGGATGTGGATGGGATTGAACATATCATCCTCCGGGGCGGATCGCGGGTGCTTGCCGGGGTAAGGGGGATCCTCTTGGAAATCAACGATGGCTTCGCCGCCCAAGCGGAGGAGTCTCGACACCTCCTGCAGGGCGCCGGGCTTAAGCTGAAAGCCAAGCTTCATGCCCCGATGATCGAACAATCCGCATTTGCCAACGTCTACAATCAAATCTGGGTCCGGGAATAATTCGGCCGTCCTGCTCCTCCGGCAGGCCCGGCTGGTGTTTTGGGATTTTGACGGGGTTATCAAGGAAACCATTCAGCTTAAAGGTGAGGTATTTGCCGAACTTTTTCGAGACTACGGCCAAAGCTTGATGAACAAGATCCGGGAACACCATAAATTGCATGGTGGTATTTCCAGGCTCGAAAAAATTCCCCTTTATTTAAAGTGGGCGGGCTTAGCTCCAGATTCGGAAAATATTCGACGCTTAAGCGAAAGATTCTCCCAAATGGTGTTTCAAAAAGTGGTAGAGGCCCCGTGGGTTCCCGGCGCCAAGGAACTACTCCACCTCAACCCCTTTCAACAAAAGCCTTATCTCGTAACAGCAACGCCCCAACCGGAAATTGAGCTCATTCTCGCGGCCCTCAATTTGACTGCCGCCTTTGAGGGGGTGTTTGGGGCTCCCGTAACAAAAACCGATGCAATACAAAAAGTTTTGGAAGTCTCAGGAATACCGAAAGAGCTCTGTCTGCTCATCGGAGACTCTCTGTCGGATAGACAAGCGGCCATATCTATGAATATCCCCTTCCTTTTGCGTGAACATTCCGATAATGGTGATATACGATGGGGCCGTTCCACTCCTCGCATAGCGGATTTTCTGAATTTATGAATAAGCTTAAGTCCATACAAGCGATCCGGCGAAAACTGCGACGAGGACAACCCACCATCGGAGGCTGGATGCAGATTCCGCACGGTTCGGTGGCAGAAATCATGGGTGGAGGCGACTACGACTGGGTGGCTATCGATCTGGAGCATGGTTCCATCGGGGTGGAGCAGTTGCCCGACCTGTTCCGTGCCCTGGAGCTTGGCAACACGCTTCCGATGGTCCGTGTCGCTGAAGGTCGATCCAAGGACTGCCAACAAGCCTTGGATGCAGGCGCTGGGGGTATCATTGTGCCTAACATTCAGAGTGCCGATCATTTGTTGGCAGTTCGGGAAGCCACCCGTTGGCCTCCTTCGGGAAAACGTGGGGTAGGATTTAGCCGTGCCAACCTTTTCGGTGGCTGCTTCAGGTCCTATTCACAGGTGGCCCAGGCGCCGTTGCTCGTGGCGATGTTGGAAAACGTCCAAGCCGTGGAAGAACTAGATTCTATTCTGGCGGTAGATGGATTGGACGCAGTGCTTCTCGGCCCCTATGACCTCTCGGCTTCCCTTGGCCAAACAGCGAAGTTTGAACATCCAGATTATCATCGCGCCCTCAAAACCATCCTACGACAGGCGCGGTCTATGTCCATTCCCGTGGGAATCCATGTGGTTGAACCTTCGCTCCCTGAATTGAGATTGAGAATTCGGCAGGGATTCCGGTTTCTGCCTTTTTCCATGGACAGCGTTTTATTACGGAAAAGTCTGGACCGGAAATTTTGATTCTGGAGACCGTCTGAAAAAGGCATGAAACGACACCAGTGTTGGGGCGGTGGGGCCCATTGAGGCTCCCCCTTGCGCACTGCTCTTGGACAACCTCTTCAGGTAGTTAGTAAAACTTAGGGTTTCCCATTGGAACAGCCCCCCTCCTGCCCGCTCTGCGATTCCGGTTCGGACAACCAAGAGCTTGTCACGGATCGGGTTTTTGGTTCCTCCAACCCAAAGAGCGTTTTCTATCGATGCCGAGAATGCGATGTCCGATTTCAACACCCCGGACTGACGCCCGAGCAGGAAAAAAAATTCTACGCGGAGGAATTTGAAGCTTTTATGGAACGTCGAGCCGGGGCTGCTGCCGGCTGGCAATCTGCAGAGGCGCACGTACGGGCAAATGAGGCTAACCGGCTACGCAGGATGGATTATTTGCGGCCTCTGCTTGTCCCCAGAGGCAAAATTCTAGAAATTGGATGTTCATCAGGATTCATGCTCTATCCCCTGGTCGCGGAAGGCCATGATTGCGTGGGTGTGGAACCTTCAGGAAAATTTTCGGAATTTTTAAAACAAAAAGGAATTTACAACTTTTCTTCTGTGGACGAACTCCGCAGAACGGAACCACGCGGCATGTTCGACATGATCATGCATTTTTTTGTCCTAGAACACATCACTACACCACAGCCATTTCTGCGGCAGCAATTGGATCTCCTGAGGCCCGGCGGCATTCTGGTCTTTGAAATTCCGAATGTCGCGGATCCGCTGCTTGTGGTATACCAAATACAGGCCTTTGATCATTTCTATTGGTCCATGGCCCATCCTTGGTATTTCAGCGAAAAATCCCTTCACTACCTCCTTGCCTCGGTTGGTGTGCCATATGAAATTCGTGGGGATCAGAGGTATGACCTTTCCAATCACATGGTGTGGGCCCGGGACGGTAGACCCGGCGGGATGGGGCGGTTTTCGCATTTTTGGGGTGACGAGTTGGACCGTCAGTACAAACAAGCCCTCATCCGCGGCGGTACCTGTGACACCTTGATTGGAATTTTGCGAAAGCCAAAATAACCTGACCAAGATTCTCATCACCGGAGTCGGTGGATTCATTGGTTCGCATGTGGCCCGGCGATTCCTTCAGGAGGGATGGGAGGTCGTCGGGGTGGACGACTTTTCCAGGGGCAAAGAAACGAACGTTCCCCGGGGCATACAGTTGATTCATGGGGATTTATCCAAAAATGAGATCCTAAAGCGCCTACCTTCCGGTTGCCTGAAAATATTGCATCTGGCCGGTCAATCCTCCGGGGAAGTTAGCTTTGACGACCCCGTGGCGGATCTGGAAAAAAACACCGTTTCCACGCTGAATCTATTGCAGTACGCCAAAGAAAATAATACTGAACGATTTGTGTACGCCAGCTCCATGTCTGTCTATGGGGCTGTTCCGGACCAGCCGATTCCCGAAACCCATTCCTGTCGACCTCTTTCCTGTTATGGAGTGGGCAAAAGGGCCTCAGAGCTTTATTTGGAAATTTTCGGTTTGCAGATTCCCTGGGTAAGCTTGCGAATGTTCAACGTCTACGGTCCTGGCCAGGACTTACAAAACTTGCGGCAAGGAATGGTTAGCATCTATCTGGCTCAGGCCGTCCAGCAGGGAAAGATCGTGGTCAAAGGCAATTTGGAAAGGTTTCGCGACTTTATTTTTATTGATGACGTAGTCCAGTGCTGGTTCCGGGCCGCCGTAGAACCGGCTGCCCTCGGCCAGATAATCAATCTCGGAACCGGGGTGCGTACGAAGGTTCTGGATTTGCTTGGTGAAATCCAAAACCTCGTGCCGGGAACGTCGGTAGAGGTTCATGAAAACACCCCGGGAGACCAACAGGGCATCTACGCAGAATGTCAAAAAATGAAAACCCTCCTGAAGCATCGGACTTGTATTTCCTTACGCCAGGGACTCCCGAAGTTTTTGGAATGGATCCAGCAACAGCCGTGAGAATTCTCACCCTAATCCCCGCAAGGATGGGGAGCAGTCGATTTCCCGGAAAGCCGATGGCGGCCATCCTTGGAAAACCGATGATCGGGCATGTGGTGGAGCGGGTCCAGCGATGCGCCTTGGTAACAAAAACGGCTGTGGCTACCTGTGACCCGGTGATTCAAGAATATGTCCGCTCGATCGGGGGAACGGCGGTAATGACGTCTGTCACGCACGAGCGGGCTTCCGACCGCTGCGCCGAGGCCCTTTTGAAGATCGAAGAGCAGGAGGGACGCCGTTTCGATTTCGTGGTGATGGTCCAAGGAGATGAACCCATGGTGCATCCGGACATGATCGGCGAGGCCCTTGGGCCGATGCTACAAGATCCCACCATCCCGGTGGCCAACCTGCTGGCCCCCATCCACGATCCGCAGGAATTTGAGGACCGAAACTGCATCAAAGTGGTTTGCGATCTGGAGGGAAACGCCCTTTATTTTTCCCGAGAACCGATTCCAAGTCGGATGCGCTCCCGGAACGTGCCAATGGCCAAACAGATTTGTGTCATTCCTTTCCGAAGAGACTTCTTGCTGGATTATACCAAGCTAGCTCCGACACCATTGGAGATTGCTGAGTCAGTGGATATGCTGAGAGTTTTGGAGCACGGCTACAAGGTGCGGATGGTTCGAACTAATCATAAGTCATTTTCCGTGGATACGGAAGAGGATTTGAAAAAAGTTGAAAAAATAATTTCAACAATGACCTAATCCTGATTTGAGCCAAATTACTATTTGGGATCTTCCCCAACCGCCTCCAGAGCCTGATAAGAACACTGGCCAATTTATCTTTTGGCGCTCCTTTGAAAATCACGGCTTTCCAAAGGCGATTTCCCTTCCTCGTTTAGTCGAAAGAAACGCCCTAGCCCTACGAAAAAGATACTTGGCCTGGGTTTACCAGGCGGGTCAAACGAACTTCCGAGGTAAAAAGATAGTCGATTATTTTGAAATTTATCCAGGATTCAATTATTGGTGGATGACCTATCTGGTAGAAAAATGCAACTACGACCGCTCTATTTTTATTGAGGACATTATTCGACTTCTGGCCTTGGTATCCTGGATAAAAAAAAACCCGGTCCGAACGGCCAAGCTATATACCCTAAATCTAATTTTGGCGGATTGTTTCCGAAAATGGTGTTTGGATCAAAAAATAGATCTAGACGTTCAACTTGTTTCAACAAAATATAGCATTGTTGGGTATGCCAAAAAAAAGCTTCTAAAGCCGATTCTCTTTGTTTGGGGCGGATATTGGTTAATTCTAAAGTATATCAAAGCAAGACCGCTCCGGAATCTCGGCAAGAAAGAGTGGATCAACGCACCAAAAGGAATCACCTTTGCATCTTACTTTTTTAATTACGATGCCCGAAAAGCAAAAAAGGGTAATTTCCAAAGCCATTTTTGGGGTTCGCTTCCGAGTGTTTTGAAAAAAAGAAAAGTATTTTCAAGATGGATTCACCTATGGGGTCCTTTTGACGAAGAAGCTCAATTTAAAAAAATAGCCTGTCTGATAAAAAAAATAAACCTAAAGCAAAAAAATTTTCAAGCAATCACTGTTTTAGAAAGTTTTCTGGAAAAAAAATTTCTTGCTCAATGCTTAAAAGACTACATCAAAGTAGCGTGGAAAAGCTGGATACTGTCCAAGAAAAAGATAATACCTAAAATGGAAGGATTAGAAATATGGCCTTTTTTTGCCAAGCAATGGGAAATGGGATCATTAGGCAGTGCTGCAATGTCAAACCTTTACTCATTTCATTTGTTTAAACAAGCCTTTCAAAAAAACTTATCTAGTCCACTGGTCTACTTAATGGAAAATCAGCCATGGGAACTTGGCATGATTCAGGCTTGGCGAAAAAGGCAAAAAGGTTCCGTAGTAGGATTTCCCCATTCCACCGTAAGGTTTTGGGATTTGCGCTATTTTTTTGATGAACGAACCAACCTTGACACGGGTAAGTCGAACTCACCTCCGAAACCTGATATGGTTGCTGTGCATAGCAAACAAGCGCATAAAGCTCTATCTGACGCAAGCTATCCACCCCAGAGCCTGATTCGTGTTGAAGCTCTACGTTTTCAAAATGGTAAAAGAATTGAGCCAAAAAAAAATGCAAAAAAGAAAATAATTTTGCAAAAAAGTAAAAAGCTAAAACTAGGTTTGTTTACAGACTTTAACAAAAACCTTTCAGAATTTCAATTGTTTATGCTAAGTCAAGTATCCGATAAAACGTTAAACAGATTTCAAATTTTCATAAAATCCCACCCTGCGAATCAAATTGAAATAAATAATTATCAAAAACTAAAAATAAACAATAAAAAAATCTCGGCAAGGCAGCTCCTTGTCCAATGCGACTTGGTTTTTACCAGCAATTCCACAAGCGTGGCTTTTGAGGCCTACTCGCTTGGTATACCTGTAATCACTGCAGTGAATCCAGAAAGATTTAACTACAGTCCGTTTTTCAATCAAAATAAGGTAACTTTTGTACGATCTCCGAAAGAACTTGAAAACGCCCTCCAGAAAGTTGCAAAGATGTGGGTGTCACCAACAAACCGAAAAGCAAAAAAAATAAGTTCTAAGCTTCTTTTGTGGGAAATGCTTTTGAGCAAATGCTTAAAATTAAGTGAAGATCCCGAAAAGAGCAGTAAAAAGCTGATAAGAAAATAAATGCTAAAAAAAGCATTATTGACCGGATGCAGTGGTTTACTTGGCCTCGGCTTAGCGGCAAGTCGCCCAAAATCATGGGAAGTAACTGCCATAAGGAGGCGTAAGACCAGCATTCCAGAACGTTGGCCTAACACAAAATACTTGGACATTTTGAGTAAAAAATGCGTAGAAGAAGTGTTTTCCCATGATTCGTTTGACGTGGTCATTCATGCTGCAGGGATCGCAAGTGTTGACTACGTAAATAAAAATTATGCTGAGTCCCTTGAATCAAATATTGTCGGAACTCTTAATGTGTCTTCTGCCTGCCGAAAACGATCCATCCCCCTTGTTTACATTTCATCCAATGCTGTTTTTGACGGCCAACACGCCCCGTATGCAGAACATCACGAGCCCAACCCGGTTAATTCATATGGAGAACTCAAGCTGGAATGCGAACGACTAATTCAAAAAACCTTGCAAAGATACCTCATCGTCAGGCCGATCCTGATGTACGGTTGGAATTCGCCATCCGGAAGAGCGAATCCCGTAACCTGGCTGCTTCAAAAACTTGATCAAAACGAAAGGGTCCAAATCGTCGAGGATGTAAGAGAAAATCCGCTCTACAATATTGAGGCAGGGCGAGGCATTTGGCTTGCCGTGGAAAAGAACCTTGAAGGAGTTCTTCACCTGGCAGGCGGATCAGAAGTTAGTAGATATGAATTGGCTCTCGCGACTGCAGAGGTTTTCGGAAAAAACCAGGAATTAATTGAGCCGGCAAAAAGCTCCTATTTCCCAGGATTGGCGAAACGCCCCGCCAACACAACATTCATAACGGAAAAAATGGTAAAAGTCCTCGGAATTCCACCTCTTCCGCTTTACCAAGGCCTCGAAGCGATGAAAAACGACCCTCGTGCCCCCTAAGCAACCCCCAACCGTCTCGGTGGTGATTCCTGCTTATCAAGCGGAATCATTTATTGAAAAAACCTTGTCAAGTGTGGCCCGGCAGACCTTCAAGGATTTTGAACTCATCGTGGTGGATGATGGCTCCCGTGATAAAACCGCACGGGTGGTCGAGGATTTTCTGGCCCGAGAAACAATCCGAGGCCGGTGCATCCGGCAGGAAAACCGCAAAATCGCCGGGGCAAGAAACACCGGAATCCGATCGGCTAACGGCGAATTTATCGCCTTGCTGGATCACGATGATCTTTGGATGCCAGAAAAACTGGAGCATGTGATGAACGCCTTCGGCCGCTGGCCGGGAACCGACCTGATTTGCCATAACGAGCAGATCCTGAAGGATGGCAAGGTCCTTCGCACATCCCAAAACCACCGCCAAGGAAACACGACTTATGAGGAGCTGCTTTTTAAGGGAAACACGCTTTCCCCCTCCGCCGTGGTCTTTCGGAAACGACTTTTTGAACTGGCAGGGGGATTCGACGAAAGCCCCGAGCTCAACACCGTGGAGGACTATGATTTTTGGCTGCGTTTCAGCGGGATCGGGAAAATACGGTATCTTGATACGACCTTGGGGTCTTACGTGCTTGTCGACACTGCCGCCTCCAACCGTGTCCTCTACCATCATTTGAATCTCGAGGCGATGTTGAAACGACACCTAGAGCAGTATTACGAGGGCCGGCGGGGATGGGCCGGAAAACTAAAAGCGCGTCGACGGCTGGCCTCGGTATATCGGGCGGCCTTGGCGGGTCTACGAAGGCAGGGTATCGAGCCCGCCGCACAAAAAAGCCTTTCCCGAAAAATGATCCAAACCTGCTTTTGGGATCCAAAAAATATCCTGAAATATCTGCATTGGAGGCTCTTGCACGCACATGGAAATTAAAACCTATCCCCACCTCAAAATTCCCACAAAAAACAACGAGGGGAAGGTCAACGGGTATTTGATCCCTATTTACAACGAACACGAATCCCCGATTGATCCAGCCCAAAGGCCCCGGCAGGTTTACCTTACGGTCGTGGGGCCCGGTGAGACCAAGGGTCCCCATCTGCATATGCAACGTTGGGGTTTGTTCACCTGTATCTTGGGAAACATCAAAATTGTCATTCGCACCCCCCACGGGTATCGGGAGGAACATTCGGGCCAAGACCATCAATACCGGACGGTGCAAGTTCCCGCCGGTTGGGCTGCCGCCCTTAAAAACGAGGGCCCCCAAGAGGCATTTGTCCTCAACATGCCCAGTCCCGCTTGGACCAAGGAAAATCCTGACGATCACCCGGTGAATTTCGCCGACTATCCCGTTTAATTCCCTGCCCGTGGTCCAACCATTCGCCGAAACCGAGAAAATCCTGCGAAAGACTGTTGCCAAGCAATGGTATCCCGCCCCGTTAAGGGAGGTTTCGCGGCATCATTCCATCGGGGTGATGGACCGAGAAGTTGCGGTCTTTACCAACGCCTTGCCGTCCGCAAGCCTGATTCTTGATGTCGGAGGCTGCTGGGGCTGGCACTGGAGAAACATCGCAGCTCTTCCGAAAAATATCCGGATTATCCTGCTTGATTTTGTGCCTGAAAACTTCATCCACGCCGCCCGAATCTTGGGCGATTCCTTTCAAAGGGAGGTGGTTCCCATGGCAGGCGATGCGCGTCAGCTTCCTTTCCCTCCCAACACCTTTGACGCGGTTTGGACGGTCCAAACACTGCAGCACATTCCGGAATTTGAGAAAGCTTGCCGGGAGGCCTGGCGAGTGTTGAAGCCAGGCGGTCGCTTCATCAATTATTCTCTGCACTCCCCGTTGTTTGTGCGGCTAGTTTACCTTTTGTTTGGAAAAAAATTTCACCAAAAGGGAGAAGTGGAAAAATGTTTTTACCTGCGGCGGGCAGATGAAGAGCAGAAACACGTCTTAGAAAAGATCTTCCAGGGGCCAGTCCGCGAAAAATTTACGGAATGCATCTTTCACCCGGATTTACATCTGACGCACAGTGGTCGTGAGGGTAGCCCTTGGGGGCGAGTGGATTTTTTCCTGGGAAAAATTCACTGGATTAGCCGGTTCGTAGCGCGGCAAAGAAGCTTCGAGGTTATCAAGTGCCATGCCTAAGGGGGCTTGAAATAAACAGTCCCATGGTTGCAGAGATCGTTCAGGCCGCTGAATGAGTTTACCGGAAAAGGTCAAAATAAATCTGCCCCCCAAGCTCATGTCCCGAGCCCCTTGGCCATCAAGCGGCAAGGAAGTGGGCCAAAAATTTGGGCCTGCCAAGAAAAGCTGCGAGTCGAGCCACTTTTTTTTTGCCTATGCCCACGCGGGTCTTTTTCGGGTTCTGGAAATAATGCATCAGCAGGGAAGTCGAATTGTCTATCTTCCCGCCTTTATTTGCGACGTGGTGGCGCTGGCCATCCGCCAGGCCGGCCTTGTCCCCCGATATTATGCGGTAGACTCCTGTTTCCGGATTCTGTGGCCGAGCTTGAGAAAAGTCGCCTCCGGGGAGATTTTTCTCTCTGTCAACTATTTTGGCCTGCAAATTGATACCGCTGAGGTCCGTAATTTTTGCCGCAAAAAAAAGTTGTTCTGGATCCACGACAATTCGCATGGATTTGCCTGCCGGAGGGGAGCCATCGATCTAGGGAATTTCGGTGATATTAGCCTGACCTCATTCCGCAAGGTTCTTCCTGCCCGTAACGGCGCGGTGGTGCAGATCAACCACCCACACCTGAGGGCCCTTCTTTCCCATGACCTGATGGCCGACAGGGACCTGCGGGCAGAACCGGGCCGATGGAAGTTCGCCACCAAACAAATTCTTCGGCCAATCCTTCCCTGGATCCTCCGGCTTCCCGATTTCACCCAACCCTGCAAGCCCACCGCGCCCTCGGTGATGGCTTATCGGGCTGATCCCCGTGCGCGGCGAATCTTCCTCAGGGCCGACCGGCACCGGATCCGAACCCAAAGAAGACACAATTACCGGGCCCTGCAAACCCTTTGGCTTGGGGGCAAATACCCTTTTGCAAAGCCGGCGGTATCCGCTCTGCCGCCGGGGAGCTCGCCGTTGGTTTTTCCCTTGCGAATTCCGGATCTCCAAGCCTGGCGAGCTTTTCTGCAGACGGCGAGGAGGAAAAGACTGGACGCCCACACCTGGCCCACCCTCCCTTCGAAGGTTTTGCGGCAATCCACCCACGGTGCCAAGCGGCTTTGGGCCTCCACGGTCTTCTTGCCGGTGCACCAGGATCTGACCAGTCAGGAGTTGGTGGGTCGCGTTTCCAAAGTCGCCGATCTTGTCATGACCGAGCTGGGGCTTCGCAGCCTGCAAAAAAAAGGCAAACGACCGGCACGGACGGGGAAATGAAAGGTCTCCTGACCCGCTTTTATTTCCGCCGGGCCCTTTACCGGGGCGATGGCCCCTTGTTTGAAAAAATTTACCGGGGCGACGACCCCTGGAGCCTGGAAGAGGCCGCGGAAAAAAAACGCTTTGAGGAAACCAACCGCATCATCCGGGAAGAATTCGGCAGGGTTCCAAGGATCCTGGAAATTGGCAGCGGCGAAGGACACCATTCCGTCTTTCTGCAGGAATACTGTGACCAGCTCACGGGACTGGAGATCAGCGCCCAGGCGATCAAGAGGGCAAGGGAGCGATGCCCGAAAGCCCATTATCTGCAGGGGGATTTGCTGGGCCCACCCCAATTTCCGCAACCGGAAGCCAAGCATGACCTCGTGGTAGCCTGTGAGGTTCTTTACTACCTCAATGACCCTGCCCGGGGCGTGGAAAATCTCAACCAGCTTGGGAAGCGTTGCCTGGTTTCTTTCTACCGGTCCAAGGAAACCCGGCGATTGGAGGAAATCTTCAAAAAGATCCCCTTCCTCCGGGAAAGTGTGTTCACCCTTGCAGGAAGAGAGTGGCACTTTCTCCGCTGGTCCGCCCCCCAAGGCCCCTTTCAGCCATAACGACACCTTCCATCCGCTTTGTAGATCAGGCTGAGGCCGCGCGGCTCTGGGATGTCGCCCTGGAACGTTTTCAGGATTGCAATCATGCCCAAGGATTCGGCATGGGGGAGTTTGAGCGTGGGCAGGGCAAGCAGGTGGTCCGGATGGCCTATCCGGATCTTGCCGGGGCAAGAGTCCTGGCCCAAGCCGTCCGGCACGTGCCGCTTCCCGGGATCGAAATCTGGGGGATCCGGCAGGGGCCCTTGTTCCAAGCGGGCGTGGACGAGCGGGAAAATCGGCGGCACCTGCACAATTTTCTGCAGGACGTGAGGGCCTGTTTGGGCAAGGGGCAAAATCCCATGCCTCTCCATCTGACGATGGGGATCGCCCATGACGCCGAAACCGAGCTGGTCTTGAGAAAGAACGGCTTCCAGCGGCCCCATTTTGAAAGAGCCCCCAGCCTCACTTACCGGCTCGAGCTGTCTCCCGATCCCGGAAAAAACCTGGCGGCCCTTGACGCCAAATGGAGAAACCAGCTTCGCAAAGCGGAATCCTGCCGGCCTGTTTTTCGATGGGGCGAACAGGAAAACCTCTGGGAGGAGTATGTCAAAATCCACAACGAAATGTGTGACCGAAAAAAAATGCGCAACTTCCGGCTGGATAGGGAAACCGCCGGGGCTTTGCGCCGGCATCTGGCCGGGAAGCACCTCGTTTTGCTGGGCGACCTGGATGGCCGTCCCGTTTGCGGATGCGTCGCCCTGATCCACGGTAGCAAGGGTTACTATCTCTATGCGGCCGCCTCCCATGAGGCGAGAAATCATGACCTTTCCAACGCGATGATGTGGAAAATGACAGAGGTTCTGCGTGAGCGTGACGTCCGGGAGCTGGATTTGTCCGGCATTGACCCGATCCGAAACCCGGGAGGCGCCCATTTTAAGAGGGGTGTGGGTGGCCGTCTGGTCACGACCCTGGGCGACTGGGAGGCGGGCTTCCGGCCCTTTTCCAAACTTATTTTCGATGCCCTACTGGCCTGGAGAACCCTGCGGCAATATCAGGGATGAACCCCCTAAACTCCGTCACCCGACCTGCTGGCTGGAAGTTTTTTTTGAAACAACAGCTCACCCGTCGGCTGCGCGCGGTTCGACCTCGGGGCACGGAGCCCCGGGGCTTGCGGATTCTTTTGTATCACGCCATCGGGCAGCCCGCCTTCCGGGACCGCACCGGTCTCTACTCCATCCCCCCGTCAGCCTGGCAGGAGCACCTGACCTGCTTTTCCGCCGGCTCCTTTTTCGACCTGCGAAACCTCGCCCAAGGCACTCCCTTTCCCAACAGTCATTTGGCACTGACCTTTGATGACGGCTATTCGGGTCTGATGACCCAAGCCCTTCCCGTCCTGCAGGAACTGAAAATTCCGTGCGCGGTTTTCGTGGTGGCGGATTTCGCCCGGCGTGGCCGTGATGGTTTTTTGGGCCGGGGAGAACTCGCGCAGTTGGGCGGTTTTCCCGACGTGGCGATCGGGAGCCATGGCATGACGCATCGGCCCTTGGCGGATCTTTCCGAACGGGAGGTGCGGGAGGAACTTTCCGGGAGCCGCAAGGTGCTGGAGGACATGACTGGCAGGCCTGTGGACATGATTTCCTATCCCTTCGGGTCGCACAACCGGAGGGTGGAGGATTGCGCCCGGGAAGCCGGCTACCGGCTGGGCTTTTGTAGCCGTGCAGGGATCAATGCCGACCTGAAAGAGCCCATGAGATTGCGCCGAACCGATATTCTGGCCAGTGATGAAAAGGAGTCTTTGGCTGAAAAGCTGCGGGGCGACTGGGATTGGCCGGGATGGCCTTGAAGCCCAATGAACCCATCTCCGTGGTTGTGCCGGTTTTTCAAGAGGGAAAAAACCTACCCGAGTTTCTTGCGGCCCTGCAGGCTCAGACCCTGCTTCCGAATGAAATCATCTTTGTCGAGGCGGGTTCGACGGATGAGTCTCCGAGTTTGCTGAAAAAGTGGACAAAGACATGCCTCCCTCGCGGGCCCGCGGTGCAAATTCTCCGGAATCCCGGGGGATTTCCCGGCGCCAATCGGAACCGCGGGGTTGAAAAAAGCCGGCATCCCTGGATGGCCTTTCTCGATGTGCGAACAATTCCCCGGCCGGAATGGCTGGAGACCATGAAGGGACTGAGGTCGACCGGAACGGAGGAGGCTTGGCTGGGAAAATGCCGGATGGACGGTGACAACGCCTTTGCGAAGGCGGTCTGTGCCGTTTCCTACGGCTGCGGGACGGACCATCCCACCCTCCCCGGTTCGATGTTTCACCGCAAGGTTTTTGAGACGATCGGAGGATTCCGCGAAGATCTCCGGTCCGGCGAGGACATCGACTGGTTGAAAAAACTTCGCCATTCAGGTCTGGAAATTGGATGCCGTGATCTTGCCCTGATCCGATACGAAGGTTTTCCCCGAACAGGCAGTGGCCTGCGGAAAAAATACCTATCCTACAGCCGCTGTGGGGTGCGGATTGGTCATCACCGCGCGGGATACCTTTTCTTTGCGCTTTTTTTCCCTTTTTTGGCCGGGCTGCTGCTGCTCCAGCCCATATGGGGGCTTGGCCTGACTTTCGGCTACCTCCTTGGGCGCGGAGTTCTGGATCCTGCCCGCCGTAGCCGGGCCTGGCTCTGGTGGCGCCCCTTTGGCAGCGCGCTTTTTTGGGCGCCCTGGGTGGCGGTGCAAATTGATTCCATCAAGGCCTGGGCCTTCTTTTCGACCCGGAGGCGGGCCACCTGATTACCCCAAGCCGTCCGCCCCCCTCCCCGTTGCAAACGGAAAAAAATATCGACCCCAAGACCGTGCGGGACTTCGGCCTGCAATGGAAAAAATACAATCAGCGGGACCTATCCAACCAGGAAAAACAGGGCCTGTTCCAAAACTACTTCAGAATTTTTCCCGACCAGCACTTCGGGACAAGTGCGAGGGGGTTCGACTTCGGGTGCGGAAGCGGGAGGTTTGCGGCCTTGGTGGCCCCCAGGGTCAAAAGCCTGTCGTGTCTGGATGCCAGCGAAATGGCTCTCGCCGTGGCGCGGCACAATCTACGGGCGTTCCGCAATTGCCGGTTTTATCTGGTCCGAAACCGGGAACTGCCCCTGAAAAACAGCTCCATGGATTTCGGCTTTTCCCTTGGCGTGCTCCACCATCTCCCCAGGCCGCAGGAAGGCCTGACCGCCTGCGTCCGGAAACTTAAGCCGGGCGCGCCGTTTCTCCTGTATCTTTATTACAACCTAGACAACCAACCCTCATGGTACCGGATTCTTTGGGCCGGAACGGACCGGTTTCGGCAGTGGATCTGCAGATTACCTTTTGCCCCAAAAAAAACAGTCTGTTGGCTGGTGGCCGCCTTGATTTACCTTCCGCTGGCACGTGCCGCCGCCCTGCTTGAGTATTTCGGCTGTCTTCCTGCCAGTTTTCCGCTGAGTTTTTACCGGCACCTCAGTTTCTATTCCATGAAGACCGATGCCTTGGATCGCTTCGGGACCCGGGTGGAACACCGCTTTTCCCGGCGCGCGATCCGCCGAATGATGCTTACAGCCGGCCTGCACCGGATCCACTTCAGTCCCCAAGCCCCCTTCTGGTGCGCGGTCGGCTTTCGAACCAAAACAGCCATCAAAGAAAAATTTTCCAGCAAAGTGCCCCCAAGACCGAGGAAGAGCCAAAAAGTTCCCCAAAAAGGGAAAAGAGAATAACGCGGTGTGCGGTTTCGCCGGTTTTTTGGGAAGAGGCCCTGGGAAGACGGAGGCCGGCAAGCTCGCTGGAGAGATGGCAAGGTCCCTGCAACATCGGGGGCCGGACGACTCGGGCTACTGGGCCGAGGACGACGGATGGGTGGGCTTGGGCTTTCGACGGCTTTCCATTTTGGACCTAAGCCCAGCCGGACATCAGCCGATGGTTTCGAAATCAGGGAGATACGTGGTTGTTTTTAACGGGGAGATTTATAACTACCGAGAACTAAGGGAAGAGTTAGGGAATGCCGGACAGAAGACAGAAGGCGGAGGCCAGATGGCCGCAGCCGGAAGACGGAGAGCGGAGTGGCGCGGGCATTCGGACACCGAGGTTTTTCTAGCCGGGGTCGAGGACTGGGGATTGAAAAGAACTTTGGAAAAAAGTGTGGGGATGTTTGCCTTCGCCCTTTGGGACCGGAGGGAAAAAGTCCTCACGCTGGGCCGGGATCGTCTGGGGGAGAAACCCCTTTACTACGGCCACCAAAAAGCAAACGGCCGGAGCGTCTTTTTGTTTGGCTCGGAACTCCCGGCCTTGCGACGACACCCTGCTTTTGAGGGAAGAATCAATCGGCAGGCATTGTCTCTGTATTTGCGTTACGGGGAGGTTCCGTCCCCGTTTTCGATTTTTCAAGGCATCTCTAAATTGCCGCCCGGCCATCTGCTTTCGGTTTCCGCAAAGAATCCCGATTCTACCCCCGAACCTTTCTGGAGCCTGCGGCAAACTGTGGCCGCCGGCATCGGTCAGCCCTGGGCGGGAAATTTTGAAGAGGCAGTGTCCGAACTCAAACATTTGCTCCGCCAGTCCGTCCGGGGCCAAATGGTGGCAGACGTGCCAGTCGGGGCCTTTCTTTCCGGCGGAACAGACTCTTCCACGATCGTAGCTTTGATGCAGGAGCAGTCCTCCCGACCGGTCCGAACGTTTACGGTTGGCTTCCGGGAGGAGGGGTATAATGAGGCGGACGATGCCCGCAGAGTGGCCCGGCACCTGGGCACCGAGCATGTGGAAATCACCGTGGCCCCGCAGGAGGCCCGCGAAGTCATCCCCTTGCTCCCAGAAATCTACAGCGAACCGTTTGCCGACTCCTCACAGATCCCCACCTTTCTGATCAGCCGGCTGGCCCGCCAGCGGGTCACGGTGGCCCTTTCCGGGGACGGGGGCGACGAGCTGTTCGGGGGCTACAACCGGTACGCCTTTGCCCCCCGGGCTTGGCAGGGGCTGCGTTGGATCCCGCAGCCGATCCGATCCGGGTTATCCCGGGGGATGAAAGGCATCCCGCCCGGGACATGGGACAGTCTTTTCGGGCCTTTGGAAAGGCTCTTGCCGACCCCGGTTCGGCTCAACCGTTGGGGAGAAAAAATCCACAAAGGAGCGGAAGTGCTGGCCAGCCCCGATTTCGGGGAGCTCTATCACGGTCTGGTTTCCCACTGGAACCAGCCAGAGCAGTTGGTGCGCGGGCAGTCGGGGAAGGACGGTTTTTTTATTCGAAAATTCGGTGAAATGACCGCCGGGCACGCGGTGGAGCGGATGATGGCCACGGACGGAGTGACCTACCTTCCCGATGACATTCTCACCAAGGTGGACCGCGCCTCCATGGCGGTCAGCCTGGAGGTACGGGCTCCTTTCCTGGATCACCGCGTAGTGGGGTTTGCATGGCGACTTCCGCTCAAGTGGAAAGTCCGGGCAAGTGCCACCAAGGTGATTGTTCGAAAAATCCTCGAAGAGTATGTGCCCCGTTCACTGACAGAACGTCCGAAAATGGGATTTGGTGTTCCCATCAGCGATTGGCTTCGCGGGCCCCTGCGCGATTGGGCCGAGCATCTTCTGGACCCAGTCCGGCTCGCCGAGGAAGGATATCTTGAGGCTGCCCCCATCCGGGAGCGCTGGCAGGAGCACCTTACCGGCCGGCGAAACTGGGCTGATGCCTTGTGGGTGGTTTTGATGTTCCAGGCTTGGTTGGCAAAAAGCACCGATTCCGCCGCCGCAGGTCGGGACCACCAGGATGAATAAATTCCAAAAAATCCGCCCTTGGCTGGCGACCTTTTTTCTCCTGTTGGGGGCTGGAGCGGTCTTTTGGGCCGGGCCGGAGCAAATCGGCCGTGAGTTCCGAAAGGTCGGTCCGGAACTGCTGGGGCAAACGGCCCTGTTTCTGCTGGCGGCCAACGGGGCCGGGGCCCTTCGTTTCCGAACGCTCGGCCGCTTGGTGGGGTTACAACCGGCCTCCTACTGGCAAAGCTACTTTGTCGGAAACCTCGGCACCCTACTACCGCTACCGATTCTCGGACAAACGATGGCGCGCCAGTGGTCGGCGGGAAAAACCATTTCCCCGGAATTAAATTCCATGGTCGTCCTGCTGGAGCGGGGACTCACCGCAGGCGTGGGAGCCCTGCTGGCAATCGCCGGAGCGGTTCACCTGCTCGGCTGGATCCCGCTCGAGGAATTCGTCCGGGGTACCCGAAGCTTGCCCATGGCTGTCGGTATCGGGCTCACCGGATTGGCGGCGTTTTTCTGGCTGATCTCGTCCCAGCGCCGCGAAAAAATCCTCGGGCTCCTCTCCCGGCAACAATTTTTTCTGCCCGTGGTTATGGGCCTATTCCTGACGCTGATCCAGTGTCTCTGCACCATCGCGGCCTACGTCACCGCGGCGCAGGCCGTTTGGGTTGGAATCCCCGCGGGTGATTTGGCGGCGGCGGCCGCGGCCATCAGTTTTTGCGCGGGCTTCCCCGTCAGTTTTGCCGGCTGGGGCACCCGCGAGGTCGCCTCCATATTTTTTCTTGGTACGCTCGGGGCCGCTCCGGCCCAGGCGCTGGCGGCCAGCGTGATTCTTGGCGGCCTGAGTATTTTGTGGGTGGTGTTGTTGGGCTGTGCCTACGGCTCCGCATTCTCGTTTCAGAAGCCTTTGATCCATAAGGCCAAAAATACTCCGAGGAAGCCCGTGTTGGTTTCTCCGCCTGCCCTGGCAAAATTATTTTTACCGGCGGCCGCTTGTATCGCCATATTTTATCAGTTCCATATTCCGTTCCTGGGCGGAGAAATGAGCCTGAATTTTGGCGACCCTTTGGCAATCCTGGCCTTGGCGGCGGCGATCTCGGTATGCCTCCAAAACCGCAAGCTGCCCTCTTGGAAAATCCCCGGATTCAACGGAATTCTCCTAGTCTCCGGCCTGTTGATCTGGGCATGGCTAGGGGTGGCATTAGTCCGGCTGGGCCACCCCCCGCTGGCGATGACCAGCCGCGGGCTAGGTTGGCTGGTGGTGATGGGTTATCTTAGCTTGGGCCTCCTGCTACGCGCCTCTGGAGTCCAAGAGGCCTTGCGGTTGTCCACCTTTCTACTGGGCCTGTCGGCCTCGACAGCGATCCTCACGGATGCCGCATTTCGTTTTCTGGCTCACTTCAACCTATCGGTGGGCTCGGTTCCATTTAATTTTGAGGGCTTTTCCGGGAACCGGAACGCCTTTGCCTTCCAACTGCTGGCCATTCTCTGTCTCCTGCTGCCGGTTGCCGGGCGGAGATTTCCGGCCAAGGAACAATGGCTGGCACCACAAAAAGTCATGCCTTTGTTGGGCGGCGCGATTCTCATGACCGGTTCCAGGACGGGCTGGATCTGTCTGCTTCTCCTTTTCGCGTTTGCCATGGTTGTCCGGATGGTCTCGCCAAGTATTGGACTTAAGACCCTTCTGCAATCGGCGCTGGTTTTTTTGGGGTTAGCGTTTTCCAGTAATCCCGAGATTCTAGAAAGTGCTGGGCAAGCGACGGCCTTTTTCATTGATTCCGGCTCCACACGACACCGCACCCAAATCAACCAACACGCCCTGATGCTTTTTTGGCAATCCCCATGGATCGGACAGGGAATCGGCGTTTATCTGGAGGCGAGTAAAGCCTTCCTTCCGGAGCCAAGCGTCATTCACAACACCCTGCTTAACACGCTGACGGAAACGGGCGTGGTGGGCTTGGCGGTTTGCCTGACAATGACATTTTTCTTTCTCCGGGGCGTGCTTCGGCAGGCACCAAAACAAGATCCCGCGCGAGAATCCCTCCTGCTTTTGATCCTGTTGTTTTTTGTTTTTTCTCAATTCCACGAGATCTCCTTCCAAAGGACTTTCTGGTTTTTGCTGGGCCTGTTGGTGGCCCGGAAAAGCTTGGGCGGTGCCGACCGATCCCGGGCCCGCCGAGGAGCTTAACCGCCCCTCAGGCCGTAGTAAGCCCTGCCCATCCATTCCCGCAAAAAGGTCTCCGTCTGGAGAAGGGCTTTGGCCTGAGGGAAAAAATCCTTTAGCTGCGGGCGGGGCAACTGAAGCCAAGTCTGGTAATCCACAGGAAATGGAATCAGGTTCAAGCCGGAGGACCGGAAAATCTGGACAGCCCGCGGCATGTGCCATGCGGTCGTCACCAGGATGATCGTGGAAATTTTCGCCGAGCTTGCCTCGGACCGGATCAAGCAGGCCTCTTCCTCGGTATTGCCCACAGGTCCCCATAGGCGGACGGCGGGGGTGGGAGGAATGCCCCGATGCTCAAGCTCCCTAAGCAAACGCTCCGCCTCCGGACCGCTCCCGTCATGCAACACCCAAAGGCGATCCGCGCGGCCCGCCTTCCAAAGCAGGGCCCCCGCCTCGAACCTTTCCGAGGCTTCCCCGAAATTCATGACCTTGTCCCCCCCGCGCTCCTCGCCGCAAAACCCGCTCAGCACCACAATGGCATCGGCCCGGGGACAGTCCCGCACCGAAAGCTCCGGGTAGGACTGCTCCAAAGAATGCAGGAGCAGCCGGGAGACGGGGAAAATAGAGGCCAAGTACAGCAAGGCGGCCGCCGCGCCCACCCCAATCCAGCGGCGGGTTCGCCATCCCACGAGCAGGAGAACCAGCGTCAGACCCAGGGGAAGCAGGAAAGAGGGCAAAATTTTGTTTAGGGAGAGCATGAAGGCTGAAAGCAAGGTTCCGGGGGCCATCCCGGGAAACAAGCGAAAAGCGTCCGGGGCGGGAATCGATGGTCGTCCCATCCGGGTTTTGCGGGTGATAGCCCGGATGAACATCGGGGGTCCGGCCCTTCACGTCAGCCTGCTTTCGGCGGGCCTCAACGAGAAGGGATACGAGCACCTGCTGGTGGCGGGGACCGAATCGGAGCGGGAGGGCAACCTTGCGGATCTGGCCGTGAACCAAGGAGTGAAGTTATGCGTCTTGCCGGCCCTGGGGCGGGAGATTTCCCCGGCCCGAGATATTTCCTGTCTGGTCCAACTCCGGCGGATCCTGCGGGACTACCGGCCCGACATCGTCCATACCCACACCGCGAAGGCGGGTTTTATCGGGCGCATGGCGGGAATTCTGGAACGGGTGCCGGTTCTCGCCCACACGTTTCACGGGCACGTGCTCGCCGGATATTTCAGTCCCCTCAAGGAGGCCCTGTTCCGGCGGTTGGAGCGTTGGCTCGCCGCGCGC
>Ga0169931_10003392_pt1 | contig 25269 bp, 18 predicted proteins | sample Kivu_15m_20L_FD_129675 | JGI IMG/M metagenome (GOLD analysis project Ga0169931, IMG submission 129675) | Freshwater microbial communities from Lake Kivu, Western Province, Rwanda to study Microbial Dark Matter (Phase II) - Kivu_15m_20L... | ecosystem: Environmental > Aquatic > Freshwater > Lake...
GACTTCAATGAGGCCGCAGCTATTCGCTGCGGAAAACGTCCCGGTGCTGCCGCTACCAATGAAAACGAGGTTGGACTTCAATGAGGCCGCAGCTATTCGCTGCGGAAAACGCGAAGGTGCTCGAACAGATCGCGCAGCAGATGCAACTTCAATGAGGCCGCAGCTATTCGCTGCGGAAAACCGCTCGCGAGAAAACTTCTTTAATCTCAACAGCTTTCACTACCGGTTGCGAGCGGTGCAATTGTAGAACCCTCCTGTGGTCACAAAGCAAGGAAATTCCGGATCGAGCCACTCGGAACTTGTTGATTGTTAAAGAGCATTCGATCTGCGAGCGGTTCCCGGGGGTTACTGCACCATCACAGCGCTCGATCCAGATCGGCGGTAACAGAAATCCCTCTATACGATTGTGGCCTTCAGCTCGACGGGAGTGAATGCTTCTTTTCCCAGGCTTACCACCCGGGGAGAAACTGACAGGGCTGGTCCGAGATCGAAGATCACCACATGGTCGTGTGCATGATCGATGGCCCGGTCCAGGTCGGCAATCATTTCCGCGTGTCTTACAACGTCCAGCCGACACTGGAAAACCGACAGCTGCACCCACTCGCCATAACCTTTCATGATCTTGAAAACCATACGCCAGGTAGCGGCATCACCAATGTCGTAGGTCACGATGTACAGATGGTCCATGCGGCTATCTCGTCAAAAAGTTGGGATATTCCGGAATGTCGTTCAGGAGGTAACGTGCGAGTAGCCTGCACTGAACCTCGATGAGCCGGCGATAGGACAACCGATAGCCGAACAGAGGGTGCGTTACTTCCTGATCAAGACGACGTTCGAAAGCGCGAATAACCGCTTTTCGGCCGGATTCGTTGAGATTCACCGCGTTTCCCATGTGTGCGAAGTCACCGGGGCAGATCTCACCGTTGTTGATCACGGTCAGACAGACCGAGTCGGAAATCAGCGGCCGGAAAGGTTCCATCAGGTCAAGTGCGAGCGCTGGCCGCCCGAAGCGTGGCTGGTGATAGAAGCCCATCATTTCATCAAACCCGGTTGTAGCGAGTGCAACGCTGAATTGTCGGGTCAGCATGGAATAAACGAACGAGAGCACGGCGTTTACGCGATCGGTTGGTGGTCGCCTGTTGCGTCCTTCCAGCCTGAAGTCCGAACCCAGCTCATCACCCTGGTTGAGCATGCGATTGAAGGCGCCGAAGTACTCCGCAGCTGCCGCGCCTTCAACACCGAGCAGAGATTCAATGCTGCCAATCGAGTCGACCTGATCACACAGTTTCTGCAGTTGCCGGGCTGCTTGTTCTTTGCCGTCGCCATGTCTCCAGTTGCGCATCAGCAGTGTGCGGCAGTTCTGGATCTTCGCTATCGTCAAACCTTTGGCCAGTTGCAAACAGATGGCCGGATCTGCTGCGGAGCGGAACTGTGCGATTCGAAGTTCGATATTCCCGCTCGCAAACGAAGCCGAATGACCCAGGTACCAGCCCCCATACGATGACCACACAACGGGGATATTGCGGCGTAGTAGCTCGTGAACAACGGGCGCGGAAACCGACACGTTACCCTGCAGTACGAGCTGGGATACTTCACCGAGCCGCAAGGTTGTCTTCTCGCCTTCCAACGGAATCACTTCGAGGCAGTCTCCCGCTTTGGTTACGCGCGCACCGTTGGCCTGGACGTACGCTGGCAGAGCACGGGTCTTTGGAACTGCGATCGGCCGGACGTCTTCGGGTTTGAGTTTCTGATGGTTTACTTCATCGGGCATGCACACGGAAACCAGCGAACAACGGCCGCACTTCGGGCTGGAATCGAGAGGTGGCGGCAGTTGTGCGCTGGCGACAGCGGACCGCAGGTCCTTGATGGAGTCGAACGTGAGTTGGCGTAGCTCATCATCGAAAGGAACACGTACGCGTTCGCGCGACCCGACGAAATATAGAACGCCTTCTTTCGTCTTGTACCCATTGGCCTCGAGTATCAGCCCTTGAGCGCACAGCTGAACCCGTTCCGGATCGAACGCGCCCGTTGAGGTGTGCGGCCGTTTACTCTTTTTGTAGTCGACCGGCGTCACCACGTCCCCCTCGGACTCAATCAGATCCAGCTTGGCGACGATTCCGAGCTCAGGTGCCTCGAGATCAACCGAGCGGGCGTGAACTCGGCTGTCTTCGGTAAGGTGTTTGGCAGCCGGAAGCGGGCCGGCGCGTTGGTCAACGCGGCGATGCGCGTAACTTCCCTGGACCGTATCCAGGTTGTCGACCCACTCCTTCTGCACCCATTCGAGGTAGGCAAGGCGGGGGCAATACACGAACTCGTTGAGAATTCGGACCGGGATGTTGGGTGTTTCCGTTGGAGAAGATGCTGCGGTGACGGTCGGCTTGTTGTCGGAGTGGTTCATCAGTTCCCCCTGGCCTTGTTTTTTGTTCAAACCCGATTTCCTCGACTACGTGGAAGTGCGAACAGGAATGAGCCGCTGCGCTGGCTTCAATCGGATCTTGAAACGGGTTTGTCTCAGATTCTGAGACAGAAATACGCGAAGCACTTGGATCAGATCGGAAGATGGTGGACAGTTGGCGAACGTAATCTGTACGACGGCAACAGGGAATCACCGGGAAGTGCAATGAAGAGAGGCGTCTTTTCAGGAGTGAGACAGGCCGAACGTCAGGCTGATCAGCGGCGTGCTGATCTGTGTGAGTACTCCTCAGTACCGAGGACGAAAGCGTGAATTTTCCGGAATATTTCAGTCGGGCTACCGGATTGGAACCGCATCCCTGGCAGGCAGAACTCGGAGCGGATGTAAGCTGTCAGGATCGGCTGGTGCGAATCCCGACAGGATTCGGAAAGACACTGGGTGTGTTGAGTGCGTGGCTGCACCATCGAGTTTCGTGCGGGAATCAAGCCTGGCCGCGACGATTGGTGTGGTGTCTGCCAATGCGTGTTCTGGTTGAACAGACACACAACGAAATTTGCCAGGTGTTGAGCCGGCTGGGCCAGCTTTGGAACGGGCAGGAACCCCATCAGGGCAAAGTTGGTGTGCATCTGCTGATGGGCGGAACGGACAGCGGTGAGTGGCACCTTCATCCTGAACAATGTGCTGTGCTTATCGGCACGCAGGACATGCTGCTTTCTCGTGCGTTGAATCGCGGCTATGCCGCGCACAGGGCGCGATGGCCAATCGACTTTGGTTTGTTGAATCAGGATTGTCTGTGGGTGATGGACGAAGTCCAGCTGATGGATGTCGGGCTGGCAACCTCCGGACAACTTCAGTCGTTTCGCCGTTCGGCGATGAAAAACAATCAGCTGAGTCGCCCGTGCAGCACATGGTGGATGAGTGCAACGTTGCAACGTGACTGGCTCACAAAAAGTCCGGAAACAGCGCAGCTTGCTGCAGAACTCTCCCAGACGAGTATTCCCATGGAGGGCCGTACGGGCCACTTGTGGGAGGACGTGCGAAAGCCTGTCCATGTGGAACCGGTGAAGGATCCCGCAGGGATCGCCAGGCTCGTTCTGGAGCGACACCTGAACTCCGTGCCAGACACACGCGAGCCGACGCTCGTCGTTGTGAATCGTGTCGATACCGCCGTCGAGGTATACAAACACCTCAAGAAAGACAAACGTCTCGGTGCTGCGGACGTCAGGCTCGTACACAGCCGCTTTCGGCCTATTGAGCGCGATGGATGGGGTACGGCTTTTCTCAATCGACAGGCGTGTGTGTCAGGTGCCAACCGCATCATCGTTGCAACGCAGGTGATTGAAGCGGGGGTCGATCTTTCGGCATCGGTTCTGCTGACCGAGCTCGCTCCGTGGCCGAGTCTGGTTCAGCGCTTTGGCAGGGCTGCCCGTTGGGGCGGCGAGGCACAGCTGGTGATCATGGATCGTGGGGTGGCAGATGACAAAGCTGCGGCGCCCTACACCAGAGCGGAACTCGATGCCGCGCTTGTCGCTCTTGCTCAGCTACCCGATGGATCGCCTGCAGGACTTGAATCGTTCGAAGCGAATTGTCCTCCTAAGGTGTTATCCGAGCTCTATCCCTACACGCCGACTCATCTGCTGATGGCGCATGAACTTGATGATCTCTTCGACACTACGCCGGACCTTTCCGGTGCCGACATCGACATCAGCCGGTTCATTCGCTCGGGAGACGAACGGGACGTACAGATTTTCTGGTTACAGGTTCCCGATGGAAGTCCGCCGGATCCTTCGTGGCGAGCCAGTCGCGAGATGTTGTGCAGTGCCCCGTTCCTCAGGGTTCGCGAATGGCTCTGCGGCAAGACCGGGGACAAGACCAGGCAATTGAAGCCCGCGCTTCGCAGGCGAGCCTGGGTCTGGGATTGGCTGGATGGCAGCTGGAAGGTGCTCGAGGCACAGGACATCTACCCGGGACAAACCATCCTGGTCGATGCCAGAGCAGGGGGTTACGATCCTGAAACCGGGTGGGATCCCGAATCTACCCGTGCAGTTTCTGTCGTTATGGGGCCTGAACCAACGCCGGAGGAGCTGGCTGATGCAACTGAGAGCGACGAGCACCTGAGTGTACTTGTCAGTGATCAGCCGGTTGTGTGGCAGACCATTGCAACCCATGGTGCGCAGGTCGGCGCTGAAGCATCCGGTCTCGGGAATGTGCTCTGCCCGAATATCGCTTCTCTCCTGGGTCTCGCCGGACGTTGGCATGATCTCGGCAAGGCACACGGCGCTTTCCAGAATTCAATTGTTCATGCGAATCGGCCAGACCGGAGCGATGTGGCCAAAGCCCCTGCGGATGCCTGGAAGAAAGCACTTTATGTGATGCAGTCGGGTGAGCGACGACAAGGTTTCCGGCACGAGCTCGCCAGCGTCCTTGGACTGTTTGGCGTGCTTCGAAGGAATGAGCCCTACCATGCAGCATTGCTCGGTCCCTGGCGTGAAATGCTCCCATTGCTGGGAGGCGATGCGGTGGGTGCGGTGGATCCAGTGGAGGGTGAAACGGGATCACCCTCCGAACTGGAAAAAGAAATTCTCGCGTTGAACGCCGGGGAATTCGATTTGCTGGCCTATCTGGTGTGCAGCCATCACGGCAAGGTGCGGTTGGCCTGGCACACATCCCCGGCAGACCAGGACGCCAACGATTCCCTGTTGCGGATTCGAGGTGTGCGTGAAGGTGACCGGCTGCCGCAGACGTTATTGGCCACTGCAGGTGGCAACTACATTGAATTGCCGGAAACGGAACTCTCCCTGTCGCCTGCAGCGGTGGGGTTGAGTGTGACTACAGGTCGCTCCTGGACAGATCGAATCCTGGGCCTCGTCCGCGTGCAGTCGGCGTTTCAGCTCGCATATCTTGAAGCTGTTCTCAGAGCGGCGGACATTCGTGCCTCACGATCTCCTGTTGCGGACAGTCTTCTCAATGGAAATACTGGCTCACATGAACTGGAAAGAGAACATTCGTCGTTGGCGGGCGCTGTCTCCGGAGGAGAGACTGCGTCGCGAGTGGGAACAGATCCCGGAGAACGTCGCACAGAGCATGGCGTTCGAAGGCGAGCCGGTGGACCTGCAACAACTGAAATCGGTACACGCCCGCCAGCCTCTGCCACCCGCTTTATCGAAAGTTCGCTCGGCAGGCTGAGCTACGCAGAGCTTGCTGCCCACATTGCCGAGCGTGTCGCCGTTCTGGAGGCGCGCATCCTCAACGGCGATTTTGATGATCACGCGCTTGATGAACACCTCATCGTTTCCCTGCAGCGGGCGATCTGTGAATCGTTGACGCCCCAACTCGCAGGGTTCCGAACGGTCGATGTCGTGGTTGGTTCACACACGCCGCCCGGGTTCTTCGAGGTTCGGGTCAGGATGTGTGAATATGCGAACGATCTCGGCGCACGGCTGGCCGGGCTTGCCGATAGTGACGACGAACTTCTGCTCGAACTCCTCGCTTTCGCTGAAGGCCGATTGCTGAGTATTCATCCATTTGCCGACTTCAACGGACGTGTCACCCGGGTTTTTCTGCGTCTTCTGTTGCGAAGACTGGTGCTGCCGAACGTCAGACTGGTGCCGGATGAGGCCGGGACGCCCCAATATCTTGAAGCACTGCGAGCGGGCGACCGGATGAACTGGGCACCGTTGAAAGAAATCTGGCGGGGACGGTTTTCGTCAGGGGATCTTCAATGAAGCTGCACTACCTCAGCGGCTGTGCGCCAACACCACTTGCCCACTATCTGAAAGCGCTGGGTGTATTGCGGCTTGTGTCCGAGCAACTGGATCCGGAGGCGCGAGGATTCTGGAAGGATGACGAGTTTGTTCTGGTGAGCCGCTTCACGGAAGGAGAGTTACTGGACTTCTTTCGCAACAGGTATGAGCCAACGCCGATGTTCAATCCCTGGGGCGCTAGATCTGGTTTCTACGAAGGCTCTTCTGAGAAAACCTCTCGGAACGTACTAGCCCGCATCGAAAGTTCGACCGACTCACGTTTTAGAGCGTTTCAAGACGCAATACAAACCACTCGTAGTGTTCTCTTGGAAACAACGGGTGGAAAAAAGCCAGACGAAGCGGACAAGAGCGGCAGGATTCGACTCGTTCGAGCGTTGAGAAGCGCATTTCGAGGTCGTGAATCCGACTGGATCGATTCTGTTGTTGCAATTGTCGGCTCGGAGAAGGGCGTGGAAAACCCTGCGTTGTTTGGCACAGGTGGAAGTGAAGGGAGCGGGAGCTATACGGCGGCCTTTATGAAGGCGATTGCTGCGTCTCTGCTGGACAGGGCGTGGGATCATGCTCTCGTTAAGTCCATTTTCGGACGTGAACCCGCGCGTAACGCGATGTGGGGTGAGTCCTTTGGACAGTTTGTTCCGACGGGAGGCGCCAGTCCGTGGGATTTGGTTCTAGCGTTCGAGGGGGCTTGCGTAGTTCGTTCATCCGTCGTTCGTCGAAGTGAAAGTAACTCGAGTCGTTGGACGGCATCACCGTTTGTTGTTACGGCGCTCGCCAGCGGGTTTTCCAGTGGCGCTCGGATTGATGAATTCGTAGTTAGCAAGGGCAAAGAGCTTCCAGGACGAGGAGAGCAGTGGTTTCCGATGTGGTCGGCACCAGTTTCACTCGTTGAAGTCGCTCATCTTTTTCAGGAGGGACGTTCTGTCGCCAGACTCGGAAAGCAACCTCAGACCGCTTTTTCCTTTGGCCTCTCCGTAGCGCGAATCGGAGTTGCAAGAGGTGTACGCGAGTTCGTCCGATTCGGATACTTGCAAAGAAACAATCAAGCTACGCACTTTGCGGTTCCACTCGGTCGATTTGTGGTGCCTGAGCGCGCTTCAACTTCTCTCAATTGTCTGAATGACATAGAAAAGTGGATGCCCCGTTTGCACCGGACCGCGCTTGCCTCAACGTCCCCTGGTCGATTGAAGCAGGCGGAGCGTCGCATGACCGAGTCGGTACTTGCGGTCATCCAAGAGCCTGATTCGAGCGATGCCTGGCAGAACCTGCTGCTCGCAATGGTCCATATCGAGGCCATCCAGGTTACGGGGGTGGGTTATGACGCAGGTCCGATTCCCGGCCTGACACCAGCATGGATCCAGTGCGCGGATGACGGCAGCGTGAGCTTTCGATTGGCTTTGGCGTGCGCCTTGCAGTCCGGTCGTGTCGAAGATCAAGGATCCCGACAGTTGGATCGAGGGGTGCGGCGCCACTGGCTTTCACTCGAAAACGGCCGTTATCTGACACGCGGGAGTGATGGACAGGCACGACTTCAATCAGGAGCGGATCGTGTACTCCGCGGACGTTCCGGGCTGGAGGATGCGATTGCCTTGATCACGCGTCGAGTGGTCGAATCAGCACAGTCCGGAACGCGGAGGATTCCACTCTTCGCGGCGAAAAGTGCAGCCGCTTCACTGTCGGATGTGGCCAGGCTGCTTGCCGGCGAGATTGATCTTGATCGCACGATGGCACTGGCCAGGGCCTTTATGGCGATTTCGAAGCGTGGTTACGAGGATGCTCAGATCCAGCTGAGACGATGCGATTCGAATCACGTGCCTGATGATGCGTGGCTGGCCATACGTCTGGCAACTTCTCCTCTGCTGCTGCCAAATCAACAGAAGGTGAATCTCGATCCTGCGATTCTCAGACGCCTCGAGGCTGGAGATGCAGGAATGGCACTGGAACTCGCGCTGAGAAGACTGAAAGCGGTCGGTGTGTCTCCAGCGATCCGGTTTGGCGGAGTACCACCTGCTACTGCACGTTTATGGGCCGCAGCTCTCGCGTTCCCACTCAACGCTGCCGCCTCGAGGAAAATTCTCTCGCGGCTCGATCCTCAATCATTCAAGGAGTTTGCTGCATGACCATCAATCTCGACGCGCTCAAAGATTCCCCTCGGCTTTTGTTCGAAATTCCGCTCCGGCCGATCCAGGGCCAGCGTTTCCAGCCAACCGGATTTCCTGGTCTCGGTGCCGCGACCTTTCAGACGGAACAAGGGTTGAGCCTGCTCGTTGAAAGTGCCCAGAGTATGGCGAATCGCCTTGAACTCACCTGTTGGGATGAAGCACAGAAGGACTTGAGGCCTGCTGTGAATGGCCTGTCCCACGTTCGAGTTCTACGCCAAGGAGCTTTTCTAACGGATAGCATCATCGAGTCGCATCGCATCAACAGCCCATACCTGCGGAAGGGAAAAGACCAGTCTTTTTTGAGTAGGTTCAAATCTGAAATTGACCGAATGCCTGATGGTCCTATTGATCGGCGGATGCTCGCCGGGATTTTCCTAAAGTTTGATGCGTGTTCCTTGATTCATGGGGCCTTCATACCCGACAAGGAACTGAAGGGAGGTCGACTCCGTGTGGCTCGGGCGCTAAGCGCGTTCATCGAGGCGAATGGCGTCAGGGTTGCAGCATCCGGGGGTGTGAAGAACGATCACGTCAATCCGCAAGGCGTTACTAAGGATGGGTTTGGCAATGTCCCGTTTTCTCGTGATGAATACACAGCAGAAGCAATTACGCTTTATCTCAATCTCGACCTCGGCCAGATTCGTGGATATGGCCTACGTGATTCCGTCGAGAGCATGCTGATCTTACTGTCTCTCTACAAGACACGTGTGCTCATCGACGGCTCACTGCGGTTTAGGACTGCATGCGATCTCGAAGTCGACTTCGACAAAGTGAAGGGGATTGTCTCGACGAGGCCGAAGGGGTTTCCTCTTCCCGAACTCGACTCACTTGAAAATCAACTGGCAATCAGCATTGCCAAATGCCGCGACCTCATGACGATCACAGAAGTCCACTATGACGACGAACTGAAGAAGGGTAAGGATGTCGCGGAGGCGGAGGAGCACGAAGCCGATTCGGGCGATGGAGAAGATTGAGAATGGTCGCTCCTGTAACTGGCGACACGAGTTCGAATTGGAGCCATACCCGCGCTCGGGTTGGCACCACACTTCGCCTTACGTTTCCCGGTCGCCGATATCATGCGACCCCATGGGGCAATCATGTCAATGAAGGGTTGATCGAGTGGCCTCCCTCACCATGGCGAATCCTGAGAGCATTGCTGGCAACCGGCTACTCTAAGCTGTGTTGGCCTGCAGAAGGTCCACCGGAGATTGCGGTCAATCTAATCAGGAAGCTCTCTACAACACTACCAATCTATCGACTACCCAACGCAGTGGGAGCCCATAGTCGACACTACATGCCCTTTCCCCAATTCAACAAAGAGCCTGCCCTCGTTCTTGACACCTGGGCTCAGGTCGACGGCGAGTGGCTCGGCGTGCATTGGCCTGTGGAGCTCGATGAGTCCGAGCGTGAAATGCTCGGCAAGCTGGCATACCAGATGGGTTATCTCGGTCGTTCGGAAAGTTGGGTGGAAGGAGAGCTCGTCGAGGATGAAGTCTCACTGGAGGAGTTCGCCGTTGCGCCTGATGAGGCGCGTCCTGGAAGCAGTTGGGAACAAATATCGCTTCTTGCTCCTGAATCAGCAGAATCCTATGCCTCCTGGCGTGAGGAGCGCCTGACTGACGAGCTGTCAAAGCTGCCGAAAGAAAACGCACGTGGCAAACCACTCACGAAAGCACAGAGCGCGAAGCAGGCTGAGACGCTTGCAGTTGCATACCCCAAGGATCTCATCGGCTGCCTGCAGGCCGATACACGTTTCCTGCATGAGGGCGGTTGGAGCCAACCACCTGGAACCCGGAAAGTCCTGTACTGGCGTCCTATGGATGTACTGAGGTCCGCTCCCTCGCGAACACGAGCACCCAGAGTCGAAGCTTCGCCGGTTGAGTTTGTGCTTCTTGCCATGGCCGCAGAACACAACAACATGGGAAGTCTTCCATCTGTCGTGCGGACCCTGCCCCAGGGTGAACTTCTGCATCGGGCGTTGTTGTCCAGGTTTACTGATGGCGACGTTCCCGCCGTTCTGAGCGGACGGGATTCAACGGGGAGTCCTCTTCGGGGCACTTCTATCCATCAGCACATTCACATCCTGCATCTCGACCTGGATGGAGACGAGCACCTCGATCATGTGTTGTTGTGGGCGCCCGCTGGGCTTGGGGGTGAATCACTGCAGGCGGTACGAGCGACCCGGCATGAAGTTGCGAAGAACGCGAAGAGGCCGCATCGACTGGCCGTTGCGGCGTCAGGTCAGCGGGCTGAACTACTGGGGCTGAGGAGCGGTGCCAATCCGCAATTGGCGGATCGATTGCAAAGGGTTCTTGGGGGCGTCAAAGGAACACAAGAGTGGATTTCACTCACCCCGTTTGTTCCACCGCGCTACTTGAAGTCGTCTGGAAAAAACTCGCTCGAAGGTCAGCTCTGTGCCGAGTTGCACACGCGTGGTCTTCCTGAGCCCGAGAAGATCGAAATTGTCCGTCTGGATTCAGGTACGGGTAGCGAAAAGGAACTGGCGCGCAAGGCGCGACACTTCATCAGGCGTCGCGCTCGGGTGGGTATGCAACCCCCGATCGACTGTGGGTTCGTAGTGAAGCTTGAGTTCTCGTGCGAAGTGCAAGGACCCCTGTTGCTTGGGTATGGGTGTCACTTCGGGCTGGGTGCGTTCGAGGCCGTTTGACACACAGCTGACAGAGGGCTCTTCGGCAACCTGAAGCGGAGTACGCGGGTGGGTAGTGTGTTTGTTGAATTTCCCGTCCTCCCGTTCTCAAAGGGAAGGTGCCGCATACTTCACCTGCAGTTCGAGAATCCTGGCGCGCACTGCACTTCTCAATGAAACGGGCCCCAGAACTTCGACATCGCTCCCGTGACGCAGGATTTCGCCGATCAGTTCAGCGGCCTCTCCGTACGGAACGGTGAGCTCGTAGGTTCCATCCACCCGGAACTGTGCGATTTGCTCCGGATGCCAGATTTCATCTGCAACCCAGCGGGCTCGTTCTGCGCTGAACAGCAGGCGGGCTTTTCTGGTCGCCTTGCGGGTGAAAATTCCGTAGCTGGTGAGTTCGGGTCGATTTGCGCGATTGTCTGGTTCAACGGCCTCGCGGGTTGCTTCCGCATTTCGGATTCGATCCATGGAAAACAGCCGCATGTCGTTTGCGCTGTGGCAGAGACCCTCCACATACCAGTTATCCCTGTAGTGCAGAATCCGCCACGGTGAGACTACACGTTCCGTGTGAGCATCATTGTGGCGCGCGTGATAGTGAAAACGAACCCTGTTGCCGGATAGGGTGGCGGCGCACACGGTCGCGAAAGCGTCACTTTCCGTTTTGCGAATGTGATGGCCAATGATCCGGATCCGTTCGCGGATCTTCGCTGCGGAGACATTGCGTCTCGGCGATGCCTGAGCGAGCAACTCTGTGATGCGATCCCGGAGCGGGCTGATGTGTTCTTTCAGAAATCCGGGTTCGAGGTTTTCGATCAGCGCATCCATGGCGATGAGCGCGTGCATTTCATCGGCGTTGAGCCACAGTCCCGGCAGCTCGAATCGCTGTGCGCTTCTGTCATAGAAGAAGCCCCGGCCCGGTACACTCAGAATCGGAGCCCCGAATTCGTCGCGCAGTCGGCTGATTGTGCGGTAGGCAGAAGCGCGAGAGCATCCCAGGCGATCACACAGATCGTCGACTGCCAATGGCGTTCGCCGCCCTTGAAGCGCTTCGTGAAGCTTGATGACGCGGGCAAAGCTTTCCATGCTACCTTGACGGAAACGTTGTATTTCGTGACGAAACCATCTCGCAACACAGCGGGGAGGTCAACGTTGGGGTGACCCTCGGGGTACCCCGAGGCCCTTCAACTACGGGCAGCGCGTGTTGCCGATTGGATGCCCAATGACACTTCTCAGTTCGCTTGCATCGAAATGACAATCTTCCCGAAGTGTTCATTCCGCCGCATCCGCCTGAGCGCCTCCGGGGTTTCCTCCAGTGGAAACACACGGTCAACAGGCAGTGACAGCTTGCCCTCCGCCATCGCGCCGTAAAGATCCCGTTTGACGAGGCTGACGATGCGCGCCACTTCTTCCGCCGAACGGGTCCTGAATGTCACGCCTACGTAGTTGATCCGCCGCAGTGCATGCAGGTCAAAATTGAACGGCGCGTTGTCACCGGCGAGACGGCCAACGTTGACGATGCGCCCACCGATCCGGGTTGCCTGAAGATTGCCGTTGGCAAAGCTGCCGGAGAGCTGGTCGATGATCAGATCGACACCTTTGCCGTCGGTGGCGGCCAGCACCTGCTTCACCCAATCCGGATCGCTGGTGTCGATGGTTAGATCAGCGCCGTACTCTGTGAGCCTTGTCCGCCTCTCAGTGTTGGTGGAAGAACCGAGCACGAGTCCGGCGCCCGCATGTTTTGCAATCTGCTGCGCGAGCAACCCGACGCCTGAACTCGCACCCTGGATCAGGATGGACTGTCCTGCCTTGAACTCGCCGTTGGTGATGATGGCATCGTGCATGGTGTTGAGTGCGACCGGCAGTGTCGCAGCGGTTTCGAAACTCATCCCTGAAGGGATGGCCAGCATGCGTTGTGGTGATCCAAGTGCGTATTCGGCATAAGCCCCACCTCCGGTCGCCATGACGCGGTCACCGGTTTTCCATCCTGTGACCTTCGCACCGATGGAAACAATCTCGCCCGCCCATTCGAGCCCCAACGGCTGTCCCATGCCGCCAGTTCGACCGTGGCTGCCACCACGCAGCATCGCGAGATCTGCGCGATTGAGTGCTGCCGCATGTACTCGCACAAGAACCTCGTCTGGCCCAGGCGCGGGTTGCGGGTGATCGGCGAGAACGGCGCCGTCAGCGCTGGAAACGACGGCGCGCATTCATTAGGGACCTGGAAAGGTGTGGGCAGGTGGAGCGCAGGGCAGTCACTCCTTCGCGAAATTAAGCCGCGCCGCCTCTGCCATGATGCGGATTGCGTCGGCGTTGCCGGAGATGGTCAGCCCCGTTGCGCCGCTGTCTTCCCAGGCACGGAACTTCTCCTTGATGCGTGCTGCGGGTCCGACGAGGGCGCCGCTGTCGACGAACTCATCCGGCACGGCGGCGATCGCCTCGGCCTTGCGCTTGGCAAGGAACAGTTCCTGGATGCGGTTGGCGGCATCACCAAAGCCGCGGCGCACCATCATCTCCTTGTGGAAATTGATGCTCTTGTGGCCCATTCCGCCGACATAAAGCGCGATGCCGGGTTTGAGTTTGTCGAGCGCGAACTTGACGTCATCGGTGACGATGACCTGGGTCATGGCCTGCTTCTCGAACGAGCCCGAAGTCTTGCCGGCACGGGCCAGCCCTTCTTCGATCCAGGGATCGTAGAGTTGCGCGGTGCCGGGAACGAAACCGAGCGGAAGCCAGCCGTCAGCGATCTCCGCCGTCAGTTTGACCGTTGATTCCATGCCGGTGCCGAGGAAGATCGGAATGTTCGGGTTCATGTGCAGGATGGATTTGAGCGGCTTGCCTACACCCATCGCGCCGGGACCTGTATAGGGCAGGCTGATTTCCTTGCCCTCGTGGGTCACCGGTTCTTCCCGCGCCCAGATCTTCTTCATGATCTGCACGTAGTCGCGGATGCGGTAGTACGGTTTGCCCCAGGGCTGCCCATACCAGCCTTCAACGATCTGGGGGCCGGAAACGCCGATGCCGCAGATGGCGCGGTTGCCGCCGGCAATGGCATCCAGCGTTGCGAAGGCCATCGCTGCATTGGCCGGAGTGCGTCCGGCGAGCTGAATGACGGCGGTGCCGAGTTTGATGCGCTCCGTACGGGCGGCGAGATAGGCGAGTGGTGTGATGGCGTCGGAGCCGTAGGCTTCCGCGGTCCACACCGAGTCGTAACCCAGTCGTTCAGCAAGCTGTACGTCTTCGACTGGAATTTTCAGGTCGGCACCGGAGTAGCCGAGCATCAGGCCGAGTTTCATGTCTCATCCCCTGTTTCTTGGAATGTGTAGTCGTAGTTCGTAGTGATGGGCGTTTCTGTTGAGCTGGAATGTAACCGCGATAGCGTGGGCGAACCAGCCTTACGAGCGTTTCCAGGCGCCACGTACCTTCGCTGCCGGTGCCGTGTGATCCAGATAACCGAATGTTCCCTGCTGCATCACTTCTTCCGCCGCGGCTACCACCGCACTCATCGCCGCGGTGTGCAGTGAAGATGCGAGGCTGATGCGTTTCACACCTGCCGCTCTGAGTTCTGCCACGCTGAAAGATCGTCCGGGAATTCCTGCCATGAAGTTCACGGGGCGGGAAACTGCCGCACAAACGGTACGCACCGCCTCCAGCGTGGGGAGCCCGGGAGCAAAGAGCACATCCGCGCCGGCTTTTTCGAAGGCCTGGAGACGCCGGATCGTATCGTCGAGATCGGGGTTGCCGCGCAGGAAGTTTTCGGAGCGCGCAGTCACCATGAATCCGGTGCCGCTCTTCTGCGCGGCTTCCACGGCCGCTTCGATGCGTTCGACAGCTTGTGAAAACCCGTAAAGCGGAGTAGTGGGATCCATGGTTGCATCTTCAATGGATGCGCCGGCGAGTCCCCGTGCGATGGCTTCGCGGATGGTTGCTGCAACGTCTCCAGGTGCGTCACCAAATCCCCCTTCGAGATCAGCTGAAACCGGAATCTCCACCGCTGCGGCGATGACCTCAGCCTGACCCAGAGATTCCGCACGGCTGATTGATCCGTCGAGGCGGCCGAGTACGCCGGCGGCGGCGCCACTCGATGTCGCCAGTGCCGCGAATCCAAGGCCCTGCAGGATTCGGGCGGACCCTGCATCAAAAGCGTTGGCGATGACAAAACTGTCGGGAGCGGCGTGTAACTCACGGAGTTTTTGGATGCGTGATTTCTGCTGTTCTGGATTGATCATCCGGTTGGTCCATTATGGCTGTCAGGTGTCGTAGCTGATGCAGGGTCGTTTGCCTCGATGTGCTGGTTTTGCCATTCGAGCGCACGCATGCCGACGTCCGTTGAGAGAAACACACTGCCGGTCAGCACGTCTTTGAGATTGGTCGCCTCGAGTTGTTCCATCACCGGCCCTTTCACTTCAGCCAGCGACAGTGTGATGCCACGTCTATCAAGGTTGCGATTGAGACGGAACAGGGTTTCCAGACCGGTAACATCCAGACGGTTGACGGCGCTCAGCACCAGCAGCAAATGACGTGTGTCCGGTCGCCGGTGCACGATCTTCATCAGCTTGCTTTCAATCTGGTTGGCATTGGCAAAGTAGATGTTCTCATCCACGCGAACACAGACGACGTGCGGGATGAGTTTCACGTCGTAGCGTTTTTCAGAGCGGAAGTGTTCGCTGTCACCCACCCGGCCGAGCACATTGACTTCCGGTCGGCTCGACGAGCGGATGAAAAACGCGATCGACAGGGCAACGCCGGTCAGCAGCCCTGTTTCGACACCAAAGGTCAGTACGGTCACCATGGTCAACACCGAGGTCACGGCATCTTCCCGGTAAATCCGCCAATGACGGCCGATGCTGCGCAGGTCGATGAGGCGGATGACCGAGAGCACCACGATTGCAGCGAGTGCAGGAGCAGGCAGATAGGCGAACAGCGGAGTGAGTAACAGCAGGGAAGCCAGGATGACCACGCCACAAACAACGGAACTCAGGGGCGTTCGCGCGCCCGCATCGTAGTTGACGCTGGTCCGTGAAAAACTGCCTGCGACCGGATAGGCGGCGGTGAAGGCGGCGCCGAGATTGGCGGCACCCAGAGCGATGAGTTCCTGGTTTGAGTTGATCCGGGTCTGTTCACGCGCCGCAACCCCCGTCGCGATGGAATAACTCTCCACGTAGGCGACCACCGCGATCAGCGCGGCGCTGCTGAGAAGATGCATCCAGAGCTCGGGATCAAAGGTCGGGGCTGACAACTCAGGCAAACCGTGGGGCACATGTCCAACGGTGGCGAGTCCGAATGTTTCGTGCAGATCCAATAGCCAAACCAGAATCGCCACCAACAGCAGTACAACCAGTGGGCCGAGACGGGTGACCAGATGGTTCGGCTCGATGTGTCGATCGAAGCGGGCAAGCGTTTGTACGAGCCTGTTCTGGAAGAACCAGATCCCGCCGATACAGAAGAGACCGATGATCAGAGGTAACCCGTGCATCTGGTCGAGATGGCTCGTGAACCACAGGAGTTGATCGAACGGATCACCGGCTTTGGGTGGCATACCGGTAAAGGCGGGGATCTGGCTGAAGATGATCAGGATCGCAGCAGCGTTGATGAAGCCGCTGATCACCGGGTGACTCAGCAGATTGATGAGACCACCCATTTGCCAGAGACGCAGGAGTAGCAGGATCACCCCGACTTCGAGCGACAGGATCACGGCGATCTGGCTCGCCGGAACGGTGAAGTGCTGCTGCGCATCGCCAATTGCGGCGGCCACCATCAGTGCGGCCACTGCCACCGGACCCACCACGAGATGACGTGATGAGCCGAGCGCGGCATAGATGAGCATTGGCAGCAGGCAGGCATAGAGCCCGGCTTCCGGCGGCAATCCGGCGAGAAAGGCATAGGCCATGGCCTGCGGAACCGTCATCACCCCGACAACGATCCCCGCAACCAGATCCGCGTGCCACTGCGCCCGGGTATAGGTGGCGAGGGTGTCCAGTATTGGAACGTAGCTGCGCCAGTTGGGGATACGCGGTTCGAATTTCACCCGTTGCCCTTTTCTGTGGTGAGTTCTGTGGAGAGTTCTGTGGTGAGTTTCGTGGTGATCGACACAGTCGCCTTGTGTGTACAGTAAATCCGGGCGTGTGGTGACCGGGAGACTGATGACCACGAGTGTACCGGTTTGACTCCAGCCAAACTGCACCCAAGCCGTATCGAAGCCGCACTGACATCCCTCCGGGCAAGCCCTACTTCGATTGCACAGGCGTATCGGCGTAGACTTCGTGGAGTCGAACGCAGTCTGAAAGGAACCCCCCATGCCCTACCATCACCTGGCCATCACCACCCGCGACATGCCGGCGACCCATACGTTCTATTCGCAAGCCATGGGCTTCGATCTGGTTCGGGTCGAAAAAGCACAGATGGGCCCGGACAAGTGGGCGAAACATTTTTTCTACGATACCGGCGACGGCTCGATGATCGCCTTCTGGGATATCCGGGATGCCTCCCTCGCGGAATTCAATACATCGATTTCCGCCGGACTCGGTCTTCCCAGCTGGTCGAATCACATCGCCTTCGGCGTCGCCTCGATGGATGAACTCAATGCCAAACGCGAGCGGCTGGTGAATGCCGGTTATCCCGTCACGGAAGTGGACCATCACTGGTGTACCTCGGTTTATGCGATGGACCCGAATGGCATCATGGTCGAGTTCTGTGTGACTACCCGGGCGTTCGAAGACGGTGACAAGGCTCGCGCACTGGCGGCGGTGCACAGTGATGATCTGCGTGATGAGCCTGCGCCGAAAGGCAAACGCCATGAAGCCAAAGGCAGCCCAAAAGCGACCTGGGCGCTCTGAGCCGGATCACGCTCGTCAGGAAGGACCGGTTTCCATGGCATCGTGGTGGCGAGGCAGTGATTCGTTCAGCGAACTGATCTCCGCGAGTCCTCGAACCCTGCGTGCCGTGATCGGCCTGCACTTGCTCGAATCCGGGGCGCAGCTGTTTGCGCTCGGTATCGCCGTGGTGGCGGGTGTTGGGTTGCCCGTAGAGCCCCTGTTCTTGATTGCCTGCGCTTTTCTTGCGTGGAATGCCGGCTCGTGGCAGCTAACCCGTTCACTCGCAGCGGAAGTGGAATGTCAGGGGCAGATATTGCTTCAGCTTACGGTGGCCACGGCCACGCTGGCGGCAATGTTGTATTTCACCGGCGGTGCCACCAGTCCGCTTGTGTCGCTTTTTCTGATCCCGATTGCAATCGGCGCGTTGTGTCTGCGCATGCCAGGCGCGCTGCTGCTCGCGGGTTTTGCCGCCGGCGCCTATACGCTGCTGCTGTTTTTCCATATACCGCTGGCCGCGCAGCATGTGCATGGCGAGGCAGGCTTCAATTTCCATGTGATTGGCATGTGGCTCAATTTTCTCGGCAGTACTGTTGTCCTTCTGCTCTTCCTCGGACTGCTGGCGGCGGTGACCCGCGAGCGTGCCGTTTCCCTGGCCGCGCTCCGTGAACGCCAGCTGCGCAGCGAGCAGCTGGTCGCCATGGCAGGTGTTGCTGCTGGTGCTGCCCATGCGCTGGCTACACCACTGTCGACGCTGACGGTGTTGCTGGATGAAATGGAAACGTCGGGTCAGTCCCGTGCGGAAATCGATCTGGCGAGAGAGCAGCTGACGGTGGTGAAGTCGCGCCTGGATGAAATCCTGCGCTCCACCCACGTGTCCGCTGGATCCCCCGGCTTCGAACCCGAAAAAGAAGATGTGCAAACGTTGCTGAACCGGATCGTCAGGCAGTGGCATGCACGAAGGCCGGAGTGCGACCTGCGTGTCGAAAACACAGTGGCTGACTTTGCGGCGGTTGTCGATCCGGCCATTGGGCATGGACTGGTTACGCTGCTGGACAACGGCGCAGATGCGAACGGGGCTGTTGGAGCAACCAGGCTTGTCCTGCGCACGATGCTCCGGGGGCACGTTCTGGCACTCGAAGTGGAAGATGAAGGTAAGGGCCCGTTGCCTTCTGTGCATTCCATACCCCGATCCGACAAGCCTGAGGGGCACGGTGCCGGTCTCATGATCCTGCGCACCAACCTCGAACGGCTTGAAGGCCGTCTGGATTTTTCCCGGGGGGAGCGCGGGTGTATTGCGCGGCTTGAGGTACCGCTGCTGGAGACGGCAGCGTGAAGGGGCGGGTCCTGCTGATCGATGACGACCTCGTCTTTACCAGGGTGCTGGGCAGTGCCCTTGAGCGCCGGGGTTATGCCGTGCGGGTGGTCAATCAGGAAGGAGACATCGCCGCTGCCTTGGCTGAGTCAGCTTACAGCTGCATCCTTCTCGACCTGATGCTCGGAGAGGTCAGTACCATCGGTCGGATTGGGCAGCTCTGTGAACACCAGCCGCAAGCCCGACTCATCATGCTGACCGGCTACGCCAGCATCCCGGCAACCGTGCAGGCCATTCGTGCGGGCGCCCACAACCTGCTCGCCAAACCGGTTGGAGTGAGGGAAGTGCTGGCAGCGATGGAAGATATGCCAGGCGATGAGGACGATACGCTTGAGATTCGTCCACTTGGGCTGCGGCGGATTGAGTGGGAGCAGATCCAGAGGGTACTCACCGAGCAGGGTGGCAATATCAGCGCGGCGGCACGGGCGCTCGGCATGCATCGCCGCAGCTTGCAGCGAAAACTGGAAAAGAAGGCGCCGCGCTGACAGGGTCGGGATACGCCGCTCGGAAAGTTCCGGCGGGCGTGCATAATTGCTGTGTCGGAGCCTTAAACAGGTTGCCTTGGCTGCGGCGGTTCAACTTGGGGGAGGTGGTGAGAATGGGTGTGCAAGGTTTACCGGCTGGAACGGAAAGGCTCGATCTCAATCGTCACATCGGCACGATGCTGAGCGGCTTCCGGTTGCTGGATCTGGATGATTCGGGGGTTGAAGCCCTCAAGAGGTTCATAGGTGAGCGCGGTGTGGTTGCAGTACGCAATCAACCCATGTCTGTTCCGGAACAGATTGCATTCGGCAAGAGGCTGGGTCCACTGCACGTTCACCCCGCCTACGCAGACAAGACGTACCCTGAAGCGCTGCGGATCCACACGGACGCCAATTCAAAGTACACCGCTGGCGAGGCGTGGCATACGGATGTGTCCTGTGAACTCGAACCGCCGCACATTTCGATGTTGCGCATCGAGGTTACACCCAGTTGTGGCGGAGACACGGCGTACTCCAGCATGTATCGCGCCTTCGAAACGCTGTCGAAATCCATGCAGGACTACCTGCGTACGCTGAGCGCCCAGCACAACGGTGATCTGCCGTTCCGAGGAGCCTATGGAAGCACCTCTCCTGATGAATACCCGCGCAACGTCCATCCCGTGGTGTGCACTCACCCGGTGACGGGCAAGCCTGCACTCTATGTGAACAGCGGTTTCACCGAGAAGATCAAGGGTCTTACTCGACATGAAAGTGACTCGCTGCTGAAGATGTTGTTCGATCACATCGCCAGTGGCGTCGAGTTCCAGTGCCGTATCCGCTGGGAACCCAACACTGTGACGTTCTGGGACAACCGGGCGGTACAGCACCATGCGAGCTGGGACTACTTCCCGGAAACGCGCAGCGGTTGGCGGGTGACCACTCAGGGCGAGCGACCCTTTCTCGCGGCTTGAGAAACACGCTTGATAGGTGTCAGAGCAGAAACTGAAGATCAGCGCTGAGTCGAAGGAGTCAGACGAGGGAAGCGTCGTTGTTCAAGCTGTTGGGGTTTGAATTCGAAGGCAGTAAGTTCGAGGTCCTGATTTCCTCATGGACTGGACTTGAGTGCCTGCTCATCGATGGCGAGGAAGTGGTACGCCAGCGCAGCTTTCGCTTCAGGAATTCCTTTCGGTTTGTTTTCAAGGAACATGGGGAGTTAAGCCTGTCGTTTGATCTCCTGCGCAACCGGACGGGTATTGACTATGTACTGCGTCGGGGAGACCAGGTGCTGTTGGCTGCCAGCGCCCCGATGGGTTTGCCGAAGTTTCTGCAGTGGGCCAACCCACGCAAGCCCACAGACCAAGAGACAGCCGAGCAGACTGATGCAGGGGCTGCGGAAAAACCTTCATCAGGCGCCGGCAGTCACCTCGTTCCGTGGCTGGTGCTTGCATCCAAGATTTTCCAAAGTGGCAAAGCAGTCAAGGTCGCGCTGGCGGGTATGGCGGTATCCGGCTGGACGATTCTCTACAGCCTGCCATTTGCGCTGTCACTGGTTGCAGTACTGGTGATTCACGAGTGGGGGCATCTGCGGGCGATGCAGCGGTTCGGGATTCCCACGAAGGGCATGTACCTGATCCCCTTCGTGGGTGGCATCGCAGTAGGGGACAGCCCTAAAACACACTGGCAGGACGTCTACATCTCGCTGATGGGGCCGGTGTATGGGCTCGGGATGACGGTGGTCTGTTATCTCGCTTACCTCATGACTGCCAACCACATGGTTGGATTGCTGGCGTCCATGAGTGCACTCGTCAACGTCTTCAACCTGTTGCCGATCCTGCCGCTTGATGGTGGACGAGTGGTCAAGGCGCTCGTGTTCTCCGGGCGCAGCCGGCTCGCGTTCATGGCATTTCTGGCAGCATCGGCGGTGTGTTTCGCCGTGTCAGTGATGTCCGGGCTCGCGCTGCTCAGCTTCTTCGTCATCCTCGGTGCAATCGACCTGCTGTTCGGCTGGCGTGATATTCAACAGGACGAAAAGATCCCGCTCGATCGATACGGAATCGTATTCTGCGGTGTCTGGTATCTGCTTACGATCATCGCGTTTGTGGGCATCATCATGCTGGTTGCCGCGAGTGAATTGCCAGGCTCGGAACTGGCGGTTACGGTGCTGCAGTCCTGAGGCTCAGTCTTTCTTCTGCGACGACAGATCATCTTCAGTAAAGAGGCCACGCAGTTCCGCCTCCGCCTCCATGCTGGTTTGCCGGAAGGCTGATTCGTCATTGACCACTGCGGCCTGTCGCTCCAGCATCTCTTCATCGTGAAGACGAAAGGCCGTGATCTCCTCACGGGCAGTTGCAGGATCCACACCGAGCTGAGTCAACAGGACTTCGGAAAGCTCCAGACTCGAGAGCAGCGTTTCGCGGATGACGTAGTGTACGCCGACTTCTCGCAGGAAAATCTCGTGATGCCGATTCCGGGCGCGCGCCAGAATCATCACGTCAGGCCACTGCTTGCGGACGGTCTCGGCGATTTTCACCGACGCCTCGATGTCTTCGATCGTCAGTACCAGTGCTTTGGCATCGCCGAGCCCCGCGGCTCTGAGTGAGTCCAGACGTGTCGCGTCACCGAAATACACCTCGTTGCCGAACTGGCGCAGGAAGTCCACGTGTCCAGGATTGGCATCGAGCGCCATGAATGGAATGTGCCGCATGCCGAGGACGCGTCCGACGATCTGACCGATGCGCCCAAAGCCTGCGATCACCACTGGCCGATGATGGCTCTGCAGCGAATCAAAAGGCCGATGTTCAGCAGGCTTTTCTGAAAGGAAACGTTCAATCACCCCGGAGAGCAGCGGGGTGGTTGCCATCGACAGCGTGACCACCAGGATGATGAACTCGGCGGTGGATTCCGGCAGCAGCGCTGCGCTGACACCCGCAGTCAGCAGCACAAACGCGAACTCGCCTCCCTGCGAGAGGAGCACGGCGCCGCGCAGGGATTCGGCGTGATTGAGCTGGAACATCCGCAGCAGCGGATACAGAACAAGTGCCTTGATGACGACGAGTCCAAGCGTCGCGGCAAGGACAGTCAGTGGCTCAGCAGTCAGAACGCCGAGGTTTGCCGACATGCCGACGGCGATAAAAAAGAGCCCGAGCAACAATCCCTTGAAGGGCAATATGTCGGTTTCGATCTGGTGACGGTATTCCGAATCGGCCACCATCATGCCGGCGATAAATGCGCCGAGCCCCATGCTGAGCCCCGCCCACGACATGGCGAGTGCAGCTCCGAGTACGAGCATGAGACCCGCTGCTGCAAAGAGCTCGTCGATTCCTGTGCGCGCGAAGTAACGCAGCAGGGGCCGCAGCGAAAATCCGGCGATGGCGAGCGCGACGATGACGAGGCCAGTACGCAGGAGATCGGGACGAGGAACGTCCGCTGCGACGGTAAAAAGCGAGATCGCGGCCAGCGCTGGAATCACAGCCGCATCCTGGAACAACAGAACACCGAACGACGCCCTGCCATGAAGTGATAGCAGCTTGCGGGTTTCACCGAGCAGCTGAAGGACGAACGCTGTGCTTGAAAGTGCCAGCGCGAAACCCGCAAACAGGCTCTCGGTGATGCTGAATCCGGCGAGGATGCCAGCCCCCAGGAAGACCAGCGTCGAGATGACCACCTGGGCGCTGCCCAGACCAAAAACTTCGCGCCGCATCACCCAGAGCCTGCGGGGCTGCAGTTCGAGGCCGATCAGGAAGAGCAGGAGCACCACGCCAATTTCGGCGAAGTGGAGCACGGCTTCGGCGTCGCCGATCAGATTTGTTCCCCACGGGCCAATGAGCACACCGGCACCGAGATAACCGAGTACCGGCGAAAGCCCAAGGCGCTTGCCGAGGGGGACGACGATCAGCGCTGCGGTCATGAAGAGGACCGCGTCCTGCAGGAAACCCATCGGTGAAGCGTGCTCCGGGTTGAGGGTCCACGACGTCATGCCGCGTCGATTAACGATAGCCGCAACAGGGAGGCGTGGCCAACAAACCGCGGTTTGATTTCGTATCTGGACGGGTTAGCCTGATCTGAAATCTGACTTTCAAAGCGCTACGGGGGAGAACACACAAATGGACACTCGGGCAGCGGTGGCTATGGCCGCAGGGAAACCACTTGCCATCGAGAAGGTGCAGCTCGAAGGGCCGCGGCGGGGAGAGTGCCTGGTCGAAATCAAAGCCACTGGCATCTGTCATACCGACGCCTACACGCTTTCCGGCGCGGACCCGGAAGGGCTCTTCCCGGCGATCATGGGCCACGAAGGTGCGGGTATCGTCGTCGAGGTCGGCGAGGGGGTGACGTCACTCAAACCCGGTGATCACGTCATTCCGCTCTACACACCAGAGTGTCGCCAGTGCAAATTCTGTCTGTCCGGCAAAACCAACCTGTGTGGCGCCATTCGTGAAACGCAGGGTCGTGGAGTCATGCCTGACGGCAGCAGCCGCTTTTCGCTGAACGGTGCGCCGCTCTTTCACTACATGGGCACGTCGACCTTCTCCAACTTCACCGTCGTTCCAGAAATCGCGCTCGCCAAAATCCGCGAAGACGCACCGTTCGACAAGGTCTGTTACATCGGCTGTGGTGTGACGACCGGGATTGGCGCTGTGTTCAACACGGCCAAGGTCCATCCCGGTGCCACAGTTGCGGTGTTTGGCTTAGGCGGGATTGGACTCAACGTCATCCAGGGTGCGCGCATAGCAGGCGCGGACCGCATCATCGGTGTCGATCTCAATCCCGGGAAGAAACCGCTCGCGGAGAAGTTCGGAATGACGGACTTCATCAATCCGAAAGACTGCGCCAATGTGGTGGCGGAGATCGTCGGCATGACCGGTGGTGGAGTCGACTACTCCTTCGAGTGCATCGGCAACACTGAAGTGATGCGTCAGGCACTTGAATGCACACACAAGGGCTGGGGCGAGAGCATCATCATCGGTGTTGCAGCTTCGGGGAAAGAAATCTCAACGCGTCCGTTCCAGCTCGTCACGGGCCGGGTCTGGAAAGGCACGGCCTTTGGGGGAACAAAAGGACGCACGCAGGTCCCGAAAATCGTCGACTGGTACATGGACGGCAAGATCAACATCGACGATCTGATCACGCATACGCTGCCGCTCGAACGCATCAATGAAGGCTTCGACCTGATGCACCGGGGCGAGAGTATTCGCGCCGTGGTGGTGTACTGATGCGCGCCGAGTGGCTTGCGCAGGTTCAGGAAGAAATCCTGGAGCCGGATCTGCCGATCTGCGACCCCCATCATCACCTCTGGGACAATCAGCAGAATCCCTATCTGTTGCCAGAGCTGCTGGCCGATACCGGCAGCGGCCACAACGTAGTCTCGACGGTATTCGTCGAGTGCAGCAGCATGTACCGCGCCGATGGTCCGGAGCACATGCGCTGCGTCGGTGAAACCGAATTCGTCAACGGCATCGCCGCGATGACGGCCAGTGGACGTTACGGCAAGCTCCGGGCCTGCATCGGCATTGTCTCGTTAGCCGATCTCAACCTCGGTGCGGCGGTTGGTGAGGTGCTCGATGAACATATGCGGCTGTCGCGCCGCTTCCGCGGTATTCGCCACGCCGCCAGCTGGGATGCGAGCGATGAAGTTCGCAAC
>Ga0169931_10003393_pt1 | contig 25266 bp, 25 predicted proteins | sample Kivu_15m_20L_FD_129675 | JGI IMG/M metagenome (GOLD analysis project Ga0169931, IMG submission 129675) | Freshwater microbial communities from Lake Kivu, Western Province, Rwanda to study Microbial Dark Matter (Phase II) - Kivu_15m_20L... | ecosystem: Environmental > Aquatic > Freshwater > Lake...
CCGCTCTACGCGAGCAGCGTGAACCGCTGGCAGAAGTACGGGAAGTTCCTGGGTGGGGTGAGCTGGCCGAAGTACGTTTGAGGCATGACTCTCCACCCGGCGCTTGAAGCGCGCCCGCTCGCGCCTCAGAACCGGTAGCTCACGAACGCGCCAAGGATCAGCGCCGGATTGCCGCCCGTGCTGGTCACCGTGCTGCCGCCGCCGTCCAGCGTCTTCACGCGGCTGTAGAGCGCGCTGCCCACCACGAAGTCCACGCGGAGCTGCTCCACCGGCCGCCATTCCAGGCGGCCGTAGATGCTGGTGTTGGACTCCTGGAAGATGAAATCGGCGTCCGGGCCACTGTCGTCGAGTCGCGCCTGCCGGAACTCCCACGCGCCACCGAAGCCGACGTCGAGACTCGGCCCAAGTTCATGCTCGATCTCCAGGCCCACGAAGGGATTCGCCTCGGGACCGCGGATGTTGCTGATGCGCGTGCTCTCGCCGATCTTCCAGTCCACCAGCGGCGCGGGCACCACGATCACGCCGCTGCCAAGCAGACCCTTGGCCAGGATGCCGAAGCCGAGCACGTGCTCCGGATCGAACGCGTAACGGAAGTTCGCGATCGCGCCGCCCGTGATGGTCTTGCCCGCGTCTGCCTGGCTTTCGCCGGCCATCTGCAGGATGGGCGCGCCGCCGACCGCCCAGTGGCGATCGAGCGCGACGGTGAACCGCGGCGTGATGCTGAGCGCCTCGGTGTAGAGCGTGCTGCCGAGGCCGAAGTTCGTGCCGTGGAACTCGTAGTGATCGAACTCTTCGCTGATGCCCATGTCGAGGTTCATGTTCTCGGTCAGGCGGACCTTGCTGCTGAAGGCCGCGTAGGCGCGGCTGGCGGCGTAGTTGCCTCCGCTGTTCACCGTGGTGTTGAACTGCTGCACGAACCCGCCTGCAAGCTTGAAGCGCGTGTTGGTGCCGGGGCCCGCCGCAGGTGCGTCGGCCGGCGGCTGCGTGTCGCCGGTGTTCTGGATCGCCTCGCGCGATTCCGTGGTGCCCGCGCCTGCGCCCACATTCTGGGCGGCGGCGATGGAGCAGAGGGCGAGGGAAGCGAGCGACGCGGTGGTGGTGCGCATGGAGTGGGCCTTCAGGGTACCGCGGTGGGCGGCGTGGTCTCGATCAGGTTCTGCACGATCTCGTCGACGCTCTTGCCCTCGGCCTCGGCCTCGAAATTGGTCATCACGCGATGGCGCAGCGCAGGCAGCGCGACCGACTTGATGTCGTCGGCGTTCACGAAGGGGCGGCCAGCCAGCAGCGCGCGCACCTTGCCCGCCAGCACCAGCGTCTGGGCGGCGCGCGGGCTTGCGCCGAAGCGCAGGAAGCGGTTCACGAGTGGCGTGGCGAACGGACCCTTCGGATGCGAGGCGAGCGTGAGTCGCACCGCGAAGTCCTGCACCACGGGCTCCACGCGCACGCGGCGCACCAGCTTCTGGTGATGCAGGATCGTCTCGGCGTCGAGGACCGCATGGATCTCGGGGTTCGTGCCCGTGGTCGTGCGCTCCAGGATCGTGGCCAGCTCTTCACGCGAGCTGTAACCCAGCAGCAGTTTGAAGAAGAAGCGGTCGAGCTGCGCCTCGGGCAGGGGGTACGTGCCTTCCTGCTCGATCGGGTTCTGCGTGGCCATCACCAGAAACGGCTTGTCGAGCAGGTGCGTGGTGCCGCCCACGGTCACGCTGCGCTCCTGCATGGCCTCGAGCAGCGCGCTCTGCGTCTTGGGCGTGGCGCGGTTGATCTCGTCGGCGAGCACGATCTGCGCGAAGATCGGTCCCTTGCGGAACTGGAAGTCGCGGCCGTGCTCGCCCTCGACCACGATGGTGGTGCCGGTCACGTCGGCGGGCATCAGGTCGGGGGTGAACTGGATCCGGTTGAACTTCAGCTGGAGCGCCTGACTGAGCGTGCGGATGAGCAGGGTCTTGCCAAGGCCCGGCACGCCCTCCAGCAGCACATGGCCATTGGCGAACAGGCAGATCAGCGTGCCCTCGACCACGCTCTCGTGACCCACGATCGCCTTGCCGATCTCGGCGCGCACCTTCTCGAAGTCCGCGCGGAATCGCTCGATGAGTTGTTCGGTGCCGGCGTCGGCCATAGGGTTGAAATGGTACGAAAGGCTTGAGCGGCCGCTTGCCGGATTCGAGCCGCGTGGTAGGGTGCGTGCGTTCGTCGATGTCCGGCGAATGGCCCCCAGGCGGGGGAAGGCGGTGCGAATCCGCCGCGAACGCGTCACCGTGTGCCTGCCGTCCTTTCTGCGGCAGGCGAGTCGGGTCTATCGCCTGAGGGTCCGTGCCTGTTCCCGCCCGCGCAGCTCGGGTGGACGGCCGTCGCGCCCCTCGGCGCGCGCCCTCCATCGTGTCTGCGCGGCGTCTCCCATGTGTTCCGCCGCGCGATCGGTGGACGAAAGGTTCGACCCATGACCCGAAGCATGTCCCGACTGTCCGCACTCGCTCTCTCCTGCACGCTCACCGTCGGTGCGACGGCAGGGCTGGTGAGCACGCAGACCATCGGCTCGGGCGCGAAAAGCGCCAGCCTGCAATTCGACTTCGAGAACGGCAACACGCATCTGGTGAACGTGCGCTGGGACGGAACGCTCACCGGATTCGGCGCGCTGGAACTCATGTCGACACAGGCCGCCGGTGGCCGTCTGGACTACCTCTCCTTCAGCTTCGGCAAGTTCGTCACGGGTCTCGGCGTGGGCGGTGACTACCAGTACGGCGAGGGTGAACTGTGGCCCGTCGAGAACTACTGGCACTACTGGACGGCCGAGGGCGACGCTGCGTTCGAGGCCGCGATGTTCGGCGCCGCCGATCGCACGCTTCAGGATGGCTCGCGCGACGCGTGGGTGTTCGGATCCGCGACGGCACCCGTGGTGATCCCGGCGCCTGGCGTGCTGGCGCTTGCGGTGTGCGCGGGGCTGCTGCGCAGCCGCCGCAGCTGATCACCGACTCCAGGCCAGATGGAGGTATCGTGCGCGCGTGCTGGACGCGCCCGATGAAATCCTGCTGGATCGCCGCGTGCCGGCGGGCACGCCGTTGCTGGAGTCGTGGTGGTGGCGCGCGTTCGTGGCGGGCGTGAGCATCGGTCTGATTCCGCTGCTGATCGTGCTCTGGCACTTCATCGACGTGCCCTTCGGTGCGTGGATGGAGGCGCACTGGCCAGGGCTCCTGACGGGATTCAGCATTCTGGGCGCGCCGGAGTTCTGGCTTGTCGGTTCCGGCGTGGCGTTCCTGTGGATGGCGGCGCAGCGCGAGCGCGAGCGAGCGCAGGACGCGTTCACGCTGTTCGTGACGATTGGTGCGAGCGTGCTGGCGTGCGGGTTCTGCGACGCCTTTGCGGAGGGCGCGGTCTGGATCGCGGCCGGCGGCGCCGATGCATGGGAGCATCTGAGCCCGAATCCGCGCGCGGCCACCATCGCGGCGGCGACCATCTGGACGTGGACTGCGGCGCCGCGATGGCGGCGACGCGTGGCGATCGCGCTTCCGCTGGTGCTTGCCGCCGAGGTGGCGGTGGGCGTGGCGTTCCTGGCCGACGCCCTCGCCGGCGCCTGGCTGGGTGTGCTGGTCGGCCTTGTGGTGCCGTGGATCCGCTGGCACGGCCGCGATGGATGGACGCATCGGCGCCGATGGAGCATCGGCTCCACGGTCGTCGAATCGCCTGAGCGGGCGTGAGCGATCAGCCCTGCGCGGGCGCGGGCGCCTTCACCGGCAGCTTCTCCAGCACGCGGTCGATGAGCCCGTAGGTCTGCATCTCCGCGGCCGTGAGCCACTTGTTGCGCTCGCAGTCTTCGGCGATCTGCGTCTTCGACTTGCCGGTCTGCCGCGCGTAGATGTCGTAGAGCTGCTCACGCATGCGCAGGATGTGCCGGGCCTCGATCTCGAGGTCGGTCGCCTGGCCCTCGAGCACGCCACCGATGAGCGGCTGGTGCATCAGGTTCTCGGCGTTCGGAAGCGCGAATCGCTTGCCCTTGGTGCCGCTGCACGCGATCACGCTGCCCATGCTGGCGGCCTGACCGATGATGTAGGTGCAGACGTCGCAGGGCACGAAACGCATCGTGTCCACGATGCCGAGACCGCTGGTCACGCTGCCACCCGGGCTGTTCACGTACAGGTGGATGTCGGCCTTCGGGTCCTCGTTGGCCAGGAACAGGAGCTGCGCGACGACCAGGTTGGCCATCATGTCGTTCACGGGTCCGCCCACGAAGATGATGCGGTCGTTCAGCAGGCGGCTGTAGATGTCGTAGGCGCGCTCGCCGCGGCCGGTCTTCTCGATGACGATGGGGACGAGGGTCATGGCTGGTTCCGTGGGGTGCTCGGGTTCACTTCTTGCTCTTGTCGGGGAAGCTGGCGACCTCGTCGACCAGCCCGTACGCCTTCGCCTCGGCGGCGCTGAAGTACTTGTCGCGCTCGCCGTCCTTCGCCACCTGCTCGAACTTCTGGCCGGTGTGGCGCGCCAGGATCTCGTTGAGCATGCGCTTGTCCTTCAGGATCTGCTCGGCCTGGATCTGGATGTCGCTGGTCTGGCCGCCCACGCCGCCGAAGGGCTGATGGATCATCACCTTCGCGTGCGGCAGGATGTGGCGCTTGCCGGGGTGGCCGCTGGCCAGCAGGACGGCGCCGCCCGAGTATGCGCGGCCGATGCAGAAGGTGGCCACCTCGCTGCTGATGAACTGCATGGTGTCGTAGATGGCCAGCGTGTCATCCACCGCGCCGCCGGGGCTGTTGATGTAGAAGTTGATGTCCTGCCCGCGCTTCTGGTTCTCCAGATAGAGCATCTGCATCATCACGCGCGCGGCGCTGGCGTGGTTGATCTCGCCGATGAGGAACACCACGCGGTTCTCGAGGAGCAGTTCGTCGATGCTCATCTCGCGCGTGCGCTGGTAGCTGATCGAGGCGACCAGCTCGCGGGGCAGGCCCGCGAGCACGTCCGGGGTGATCACATTCGGGGTCTTGAACATGGAGGCGGGATCATAGTGCGGTGCCGCCATCGCCGCGCGTCACGGGGGCGTGGCGCCCTGGAATGGATAGATCGCGCCCACGCCCATCCATCGGGTCAGCTCGTCGAGGGCGTCGCGTGAGCGCCGAAGCAGCGTCGGGTCGCACAGGTCCGAGGGCCGAAGTTCCTCTGGGTAATGGCGTTCGATCCATCCATGCAGCCACGCGATGCGTTCGGGCGAAAGCAGGAAGCCCGGGTGCAGGGCCGCGCGCCCGGCTTCGTCAAGCGGCACGCGCAGACGCAGGCACGCGGGTCCGCCGCCATTGCGCATGCTCTCGCGCACGTCCAGATGGACCACCGTCTTCACGGGCGAGGATGGATCTCCCAGGATGCGGTCCACCACCGCGCAGGCGCGCGGATGCTCGCGGACCTCGATCGGGCACACCAGGATCTGGTGTCCATCCGGGGCCTGCAGCAACTGGGAATTGAAGAGATAGGTGGAGACCGCGTCGGCCACCGAAAGCTCGTCGCGATGCACCACCAGCGGTCGGAACGCGTCGCCGACGGCGCGATGCAGCGCGTCGATGGTCGCGGCACCGTCCAGGAACGCGTCCTCATGATGCAGCAGCGTGCCGCCGGTGCCCACGCAGATCACGTCGTTGTGGAACACGCCCGCGTCGATCACGGCGGGGGACTGTTGCGCATGCACGCACCGCGAGGCCGGCACGCGCAGCAGGCGCGCGACCTCGCGACTTGCCTCAAGCGTCTGTCGGGCCGGATGCTTGGCGGGTGCAGGGCCGCCCGTCGCCGCGGCCCCATGCACGAAAAGGTGGATGCCTTGCGCGCCCGCGGTCGCGAGTCGCGTGTGGTTCGCGGCCCCCTCGTCGCCGAAGGCTCCGGATGGGTCAAGCGCCGCGTGCACCTCGAAGCGACTGGAATCGCGGAAGAGCGCACGCAGCGTGCGCAACGTCTGCGGCGGCTCGATCGAGCGATGCGGCATCGCGCGAAGGTTCGCCACCACCGCATGCAGTCGACCATCGTCGGTGTCCTGCGCGGGCGCGATCGTGGCGGCGTTGGCAGTCCACATGGCGCTGGCGCTGCAGGCGCGCGCGAGCAGCAGGGGGTGATCGCGCGCCGCCGCGGCCAGCACCTGCTCGTCGCCGCCGGACAGTCCCGCCGCACGAAGCATCCACAGGGCCGGTCGCTCCTGCGGCGGCAGGAAGCCCTGCACGAAGCCAAGCCCCGCCACCGCGCGCATCTTCGCAAGGCCCTGCAGCGCGGCGCGGCGCGGACGCGAGATCGCCTGCGCGTTGGACTGGCTGGCGATGTTGCCCTGGCTCAGTCCCGCGTAGTTGTGGGTGGGGCCCACGAGCCCGTCGAAGTTGGCCTCGAACGTGTCGATGCGCGAAATGTATGGCGTGGCGGCGGGTAGAGTCTTCCGCATGGCAGCGCGATCCGACACGCCCATGAACCCGACCGCCGAGATGCGGGTGGTGGTGCTGCACGGCAAGGACGCGTTCCTGCGGCTGGAGCGTGGTCGGCGGCTCGAGACGCTGCTTCAGGAACGCTTCGGCGGCGTCGACCGGACCGATCTGGACGGCACGCAGGCGGCGCTGGCCGACGTGCTGGACGGCCTTCGCACGCCGGGCCTCTTCGCGCCGCACAAACTGGTGGTGCTGGAGAACGCCGAGGCGTTCATGGGTGCCGAGGATCGCCGTCGCGCGATGGAGGGCTATGCCCAGGCGCCGTGCGCCGACGCCACGCTGCTCATGCGATCCGCCGGCGGCTGGCGCCCGGGCAACTTCGACAAGCTGGTGGCGAAGGTCGGTGCGGTGATCAAGTGCGAGAGTCCCTCGCCCGACGAGGCGGTGGCGTGGTGCATCGCGCGCACCCGCAAGCGTCACGAGGCGGAGATGGAGGGCGCCGCGGCGGAACTGCTTGTCGAACGGATCGGCTGCGATCTGGGTCGACTCGATTCGGAACTCGGCAAGCTCGCGTCGGCGGCGCTTCGCCCCGGCGGCGGTCCCGCGAAGGTCACGCGCGCCATCGTGCAGGAGTTCACCGGACTCTCGCGCGAGGAGCAGGCGTGGGAGATCCAGGGACCGGTCGTGCAGGGTGACGCGGCGGGCGCGTTGCGCAAGCTTGACGAACTGCTGCGCGTGAGCCGCGTGCCCGAGGTGATGATCGGGTGGAGCCTGGTGGACCTGGCTCGCAAGGTGCACGACGCAAGCTGCCTGCTGGCGCAGGGTGAAGGCGAGGGCGCCGTCGCCAAGACGCTGAAGCTGTGGGGTCCGAGTGCCGCAAGCGTGGTGCGCGCGGGCAAGCGCCTGAAGCCGCATGCCGCGGCCACCATGTTCCGCATGGCGGTGGAGACCGACCGCGCCACGAAGAACGGCACCGCGCCCGAGCCGGCACGCGCCTTCGAGGGACTGATGGTCCGGATGTCCGAGGCGTTCGCCTGAGCGTCAGCCGCCAAAGAGGCGCTTGAGGCCGCCTTCTTGCGCGCGCGCAAGAAGTTCCAGCTCGCCCTTGTCCAGATACACGCCGCCGCAGCCGCCGCAACGGTCGATCGCCACGCCGTGGAAGTTCTCTTCCTTCAGCGCGCCGCCGCACTTGGGGCACTTCATCCAGTGGGCACCCTGACCTGACTTGGCATGCGCGGCCTTTCGCTGCGCGTCAAGCTCGGCGCGCCGGGTCTGCAGCCAGGCGGCGTCGCGATCGTGGAAGACGCGTTCGAGTTCGTTGTAGCCGCGGTCGGAAAGTGACATGGTGGATGGACCTCCGTGGAGGGCGTGGATGATACCGATCGCGGAGTATGATGGACGCTTCCAGCCGGCCGCACATGCAGGCCAACACCGACCATCCAGCGCCATCGGACCACTCGGTGATCGAGGAGCGCCATCCCTCGCACAGGAAGGCGACCCACGCCGCGCTTGCGCTGGCCGCGCTCGGCGTGGTCTTCGGTGACATCGGAACCAGTCCGCTGTACGCGCTGAAGGATTGCGTGCGACATCACGGGCTTGGCGAGAGGGCTTTCACCGAGACCTTCATCCTGGGCTCGCTGTCGCTCATCTTCTGGGCGCTCATGCTGGTGGTGAACGTGAAGTACCTGCTGGTGGTGCTGCGCGCCACGAATCATGGCGAGGGCGGAATCTTCTCGCTGCTTTCGCTGGTGCCGCGCAGCCTGAGCGAGCGACCGAGCCGCGAGAAGGTGACGCTGGCCATGCTGGCGATCCTTGGCGCGGGCCTGCTGTTCGGCGACGGCATCATCACGCCCAGCATCTCGGTGCTCTCGGCGGTGGAGGGCATCCAGACGCTGCCCGGCGGATCGATGACGTGGGTCGGCAAGGTGATCGTGCCGCTCGCGCTCGTGATCCTGGTGGGCCTGTTCTTCGTGCAGCAGTTCGGCACCGGTCGCATCGGCATCGTCTTCGGACCCGTGATGGTGGTCTGGTTCGTCACGCTTGGTGCCCTGGGTGTCTGGGGCATCGTGCGGGAGCCTGACGTGCTGCGCGCCATCCATCCGGCATGGGCGCTCCGGCTGTTCGCCGAGCATCCGTGGCACACCTTCACGCTGCTTGGCAGCGTGGTGCTCGTGACCACCGGCGCCGAGGCGCTCTACGCCGACATCGGGCACTTCGGTCTCAAGCCGATCCGCATGGCGTGGTACGGGCTCGCCTTGCCGTCGCTGGTGCTGAACTACTTCGGGCAGGGGGCCTGGACGTTGTCCCAGATCAACGCGGGCCTGCTGGTCGAGTCCGGATGGAAGGGCTTCAATCCCTTCTTCGAGGTGGCTCCGCCGTGGCTGCGCGTGCCGCTCGTCCTGCTTGCCACGCTCGCGGCGATCATCGCGAGTCAGGCGATGATCAGCGGCGTGTTCAGCATCGCGCGTCAGGCGATGCGCATGGGCTATCTGCCGCGCCTGGAAGTGGTGCACACCAGCCGAAGCGAGGAGGGCCAGATCTACCTGCCCGCGGTGAACCTGCTGATGCTGGTGGGCTGCGTGATCACCGTCCTGTGGTTCGAGAACAGCGACAATCTCGCCGCGGCCTACGGCATCGCGGTCACGGCCACGTTCGCGATCACGTCGGTGCTGATCTCGTTCGTCGCGCGTCGACTGTGGCGCTGGAGTCGTCTGCGCGTCGCGTTGCTGATGGGTCCGCTGCTGCTGATCGATCTTGCGTTCCTGTCCGCGAACCTGCTGAAGATCGGATCGGGCGGCTGGGTCGCGGTGCTGGTGGGCGTGTCCGTGGCCACGGTGATGGGCACCTGGATGCAGGGCAGCTACCACGTGGGCCGCCGGATGGCCGAGGCCGCCGGCAACATCCACGAGTTCCTGGCGAGCCTGTGGAGCGAGGCCGTGCCGCGGGTGCCTGGCACCGCGGTCTTCCTGACGACCAGCAGCGCCACGCCGTTCTCGCTTGCGGCCTTCGTGGAGCACAGCCACGTGCTGCACAAGCAGGTGATCCTGCTCAGCATCCAGCCCGCGCACGTGCCGGTGGTGCCGGCGAAGCGGCAGGTGCGACTGGAATGGATGCCCGACGGATTCTGGAAGCTCACGGCGCAATGCGGCTTCATGGAGACGCCGGACGTGCCGAAGTTCCTCGAGCGCGCGCGCGAGCATGGCCTGGACTGGGATCCGGCGGCGACCACCTACTTCGCGCGGCGCATGGTGGTGCTGCCCACCGGCGACGCGCCCATGACCCGCTGGCGCAAGCGCCTGTTCGCGCACCTGAACGCGAACGCGGTGGACAGCATCCGCTTCTTCAACCTGCCGCCCGACCGCGTGGTCGAGTTCGGCGTGCAGATGGAGCTCTGACGCATGCGCCGCATCGCGCTGCAGATGCTCTTCGGCGACAGCGCCAAGTTCTACGGCATCCTGCTGGGCCTGACCTTCGCCACGCTGCTCATCACGCAGCAGAGCGCGATCTTCGTGGGCCTCATGACGCGCACCTACGCGCTGATCGAGGAGATCCCGCAGGCCGACCTGTGGGTGGCGGATCCCACGCTGCAGTTCGTCGACGACACGAAGCCGATGCCCGTGACGGCGCTCGACCGCGTGCGCAGCGTGGAAGGCGTGGACTGGGCGAGTCCGCTGTTCAAGAGCATCCTGGTCGCGAAGCTGCCCAACGGCGGCCGACAGCTCTGCGACGTGGTGGGCGTGGACGACGCCACGCTGATCGGCGCGCCCGCCACGGTGGTGGAGGGCAAGGTGGAGGACCTGCGCAAGCCCGACGCGATCTTCGTGGAGACGCGCGGCGCGCGGAAGCAGCTGATGCAGCCGGCGACCGACGACCCGAACGGCCCCAAGCGGCCCATGCAGGTGGGCGACGTGCTCGAGCTGAACGAGCGGCGGGCGGTGGTGGTGGGCATCGCGGAGACGCGACCGAGCTTCCAGAACGTGCCCACGATCTACACCACGTATTTCCGCGCGATCGGCTTCGCCCCCGCGAATCGCCGCACCCTCAGCATGGTGCTGGTGAAGGCCGCGCCCGGGCAGGACATCGGTGAACTCGAGCGGCGCATCGAGCGCGAGACCGGACTGAGCGCCTACACACCCGACGAGTTCAGCTGGAAGACCCTCGACTACTGGATGAAGCAGACGGGCATCCCGATCAACTTCGGCATGGCGATCGCGCTGGGCTTCCTGGTGGGCGTCGCGATCGCGGGTCAGATGTTCTACAACTTCACGCTGGACAACCTGAAGTACTTCGGCGCCATGAAGGCGATGGGCGCCACAAGCGCGCAGCTGCTGGGCATGGTGGCGCTGCAGGGACTTTCGGCGGGCGTGCTGGGACTGGGACTGGGACTGGGCGTGACGGCCGCGTTCGGACTCAGCATTCCGGCCGACCGTCTGGCGTTCAAGCTGATCTGGCAGTTGCCCGTGCTCAGCGCGATGGCGGTCACGATCATCGTGGTCGGCGCGAGCTCGCTCAGCATGCTGAGGGTGATCCGGCTGGACCCGAAGGAGGTCTTCTCCGGATGAGCGACGAAGGCGCGATCGACGCTCGCGGGGTCTTGAAGACCTACGGCACCGGCGACTCGGCCGTCCGGGCCCTGCGCGGCGTGGACCTGCGCGCGCGTTTCGGCGAGATGGTCGCGCTCGTGGGCCCGTCGGGCTGCGGCAAGACCACGCTCATCAGCATCCTGGCGGGACTTCTCTCGCGCGATGGCGGGTCGCTGCGGCTGGCGGGTGTGGATCCCGACGCGCTTGGCAACCGCGAGCGAACGCTCTGGCGACGCGAGAACGTGGGATTCATCTTCCAGCAGTTCAATCTGGTGCCGCAGATCAGCGTGGTCGAGAACGTGGCGATCCCGCTGCTGCTGCGTGGCGTGCGCCGCAGCGAGGCCATCGAGCGATCCATGACGCTGCTCGAGCGCGTCGGCCTGAAGGGGCGCGAGCGAAACCGGCCGACGGCGCTCAGTGGTGGCCAGCAGCAGCGCGTGGCGATCGCGCGCAGTCTGGTGCACGGACCGCGCATCCTGGTGTGCGACGAGCCCACCAGTGCGCTCGACGGCGCGACCGGCCAGCGCGTGATGGAGCTGGTCCGCGAGCAGGGCTGTCGTCCGGATAGATTGGTCGTCGTGGTGACCCACGACGAGCGCATCTTCCATTTCGCGGACCGCATCGTGCACATGGACGACGGCCTGGTCACGCGCGTGGCCGACGCCAAGAGCGAGGTGGCGGCGCTGCGTGCCGCGGTCGCCGCGGAAAGGCCTGCCTGATGGGCATCAAGGCGCGATACGTGCTGCTGCCGGTGCTCGCGCTGACCGGCGTCGGCCTGACCCTGTACACGGTGAAGCTGCAGGCGCGTCCTGCGCCGGAGGCCGCGCCAAGTGGCGAGCCCACGCGCAGTCCCTTCGGCAATCGCGTGGCGGGCAGCGGCCTGGTGGAACCCGTCACCGAGATCATCAACGTGGGCACGCCCATGTCGGGCGTTGTGCAGTCGGTCAACGTGCAGGAAGGTGACGAGGTGAAGAAGGGCCAGACGCTCTTCACCATCGACCAGCGCATGCTGCGCAGCCAGTTCCAGTCGGCGAAGGCGCGGCTGGAGGTCGCGCGTCGCAAGCTCGACCAGCTGAAGTCGCTGCCGCGCGCCGAGGATCTGGCGAAGGCCGAAGCGGTGGTGGAGCAGCGTCGCGCCGCGCTGAAGGACGCGCAGAGCCGGCTGGACCGCCTGAACCAGATCGCGGATCCGACCGCGATCAGCCCCAACGAGCGCCCGACGCGCGAGTACGAACTCGCGAACGCGAGGGCGCGCATGGCCGAGGCCGAGGCGGACCTGGGCGAGGTGCGGAAGGGGTCCTATCCGGAGGATCTCGCGGTGGCCGCGGCCGACGTGCAGGTGGCCGAGGCGGAGGTGAAGTCGCTGCAGACCGATCTCGATCGCAGCGACGTGACCTCGCCGATCGACGGCACGATCCTGCGGGTCACGGCGAGGCCAGGGCAGTACGCGGCCGCCACGCTGAGCGCGGGTGAGGGCCTGGTCACGCTGGGGCAGCTCTCGCCGCTTCACATTCGTGTGGACGTGGACGAACTGGACGCGTGGCGCTTCGATCCAAAGGGCAAGGCCGTGGCGGTGCTGCGCGGTGGCAAGCGTGTGGAGCACCCGATCGAGTACGTTCGCACGGTGCCGGTGGTCATTCCCAAGAAGACGTTGACCGGCGACAACGCCGAGCGCATCGACACGCGCGTGCTGCAACTGATCTATCGCTTCACCGAGAACGAGCCAGGCGTGCTGCCGGGCCAGGTGCTCGATGTCTACGTGGAGACGGGCGGCGGCGCCGCGGCGGGCGCCGTCTCGGGCACGGGTGGCGCCCAGGGTCCCGGCGCCGGCTCGGTCGGCGGCTGAACCAGCCACGCGGCGTCGCGGCCCCACGACGGAAGGTCGCGCTCGCATGCGTCCCACGGCGTCGGCGAGCGTGCGGGAACGCTCTGCGTGCGATCGAAACTCACCATGCGCGCGAGGGGGCGGCGCGTGACCGCGTCGACCACCTCGCATTCGAAGGCGAAGCGCGCAGGGACCTCGCCCCATCCATGATGCGTGGCCGTCGGTGGTTCAAGACCGCGGTCAAGCAGCGCCGTGGTGATGGCGGACTTCACCACCAGCACCTTGCCAGGCTCGGCATCCACGGCGTCATCTCGCAGCGTGAGGCGCGGCGTGAGCGACTCGACCAGCCAGTCCCGCATCGCGTGCTGCATGGCCGCACGAGCCTCGGGCCCCGGCAACTGGTCGTCCGGTCGGCGTCGGATCGCGGGCAGGTCCACCATCACGTCGCGGTAGTCGGCCAGATTCGCGCCATTCAGGCGCCACACGAACAGGTCAGGTCGCAGTGGATCCGGTTGCAGGTGCGCATAGGTGCTCAGGAATCCATCGTCGATGCGTCCGTGGGTGGGCACTGGCGGTGCACCGCACGCGGCCAGCAGCAGTGCGGAAATGATCGCGCAGGGACGCCGGTTCATCGCACCACGAGCACCGGTCGATCCGCCTGATGCACCAGATCCGCGGCCACGCTGCCAAGCAGCATGCGGGCTGCGCCGGCCGGCGCGGTCGTGCCGACCACCAGGATGTCGGCCTGTCGCTCGTTGGCCACGTCACGCATCGCCTCCACGGGCGAGCCCGGGCAGCTGAGTCCCTCGATGCGAACGCCGTGTCCGCCCAGCTGCTGCACGCGGTTGGCGAGCGCCTCGCGCGCGGGGGCGTCGGACTCGGCTGGCTCGACGATCGGCACCGCGGGCATCTCGACGCCGACGAACGGGGTCGCGATCACGCTTGCATGCAGGAGACCGATCACGGCCTCGGACTTCGGGGCCGCGAGTCGCCGCGCGAACGCGGCGGCGCGATCCGCCTCGGGCGAGAAGTCCATGCCCACGAGCAGGCGCGCGCAGCCCGGCTTGCGCTGGGCATCGCCTGGGTGCACCACAAGCGTCGGCAGCGAGACCTGCTTCAGCGTTGCGTCCGCCACGCTTCCAAGCAGCAGCCGGCTGATCGGATTGCGGCCACGGCTTCCGATCACCAGCATGTCGGCGCGGGACTCCATGGCGAGCTTCGCCACCACCTGGGTCGCTGTGCCTTCATGCATCTCCACGCGCACCTGCAGTCCATGCGCGGTCTCGACCGCGGCGAGTCCAGCCAGCGCGGCGCGCGTCTCCTCCGCGGAAAGTCCGGGATCCTGCTTGGTGTACGCGTGCACCAGCAGCAGCGAGGCACCGTGCACGCGGGCGATGGCGCTGGCCCATCCAAGCGCGGTGGCCGCCGCGGCGCTGAAGTCCGTGCCGACCACGATGCTGCGGATGGAGTCGGGTGCGCTCACCAAAGGAAGCGTAACCGCGGGGTACGCTGCTCGCATGCCACAGGCCACGCTGGAACGCCGCGCCGCATGGATCGCCGTGACCGTGGCGATCGCGCTGATGGCCACCAAGATCGCGGCGTATCGGCTCACCGGCAGCACGGCGGTTTTCGGCGACGCGATGGAGAGTCTGGTGAACGTGGCGGCGTCGCTGCTGGCGGTGTGGAGCGTCTGGATGGCGCATCGGCCCGCCGATCGCACGCATCCCTACGGGCACGGCAAGGCGGAATTCGTGTCGGCCGCCATCGAAGGTGGTCTGGTGGTCGCCGCAGCCGGTGCCGTGGCCGTGAAGAGCGTGAGCGATTTCGGCGCCACCGAGGATGCGCTCACGCGGATCGACCTGGGCGTGATGCTGCTGGTGGTCACGGTCGCGGTGAACGCGCTCGTGGGTGGCTGGCTGCTCCATCTTGGCCGCAGCGGGGGCAGCGCCGCGCTCGAGGCCGACGGCGTGCACCTGCTCTCCGACGCCTGGACCAGCGGCGCCGCGATCGCCAGCCTGCTGCTCGTGCGCAGCACGGGTTGGCAATGGATCGACCCGGTGATCGCGATGGTGATGGCCGTCTGGCTGGTGTGGTGCGGCTGGCGGGTGGTGCGGCGCTCGCTCGGCAACCTCATGGATGAGCAGGATCAGGGGGATCTGGTGCAGGTGCAGGCGTTGCTCGAGGCGCACGCGAAGGACGGTGGTCCCGAGCCGCGCATCTGCTCGTTCCACAAGGTGCGCAGCCGCCACAGCGGTCGCGAGCACTGGGTCGACTTCCATGTGGAGTTGCCGCCGGCCACCGACCTGCGTAGCGCGCACGAACTTGCCACGCGCATCGAGGACGAGATCGAGGGCGCGCTTGGAGGCACCGCGACCGCGCACGTGGAGCCGTGTCGATCCCCGGACTGCCGTCGCTGCCGACCATGAGCGCGTTGCCGCTGGTGCTGATCTCGGCCCTGTTCGGAGGCCTGGGTGCCGCCGCACGCGTGACGATGATCCTGCTGTGCACCGAGCGGCACGGGCTGCCGCTGCGCTGGACCATCCTGATCGTGAACCTGTCGGGCTCGGCATGCGCGGGCGCGTGCACCGCGGCGTTCACGCGCGTCGACCCCAACGGGATCGCGCATGCCGCGGTGATCGGCGGCATCCTCGGCGGCTTCACCACCTTCAGCAGCTTCGCGATCGAGTGCATCGAGCAGTGGCAGCGCGGGGCGCGTCGCCGTGCGGTGCTGTACTCGGTGGGAAGCCTCGCCGGATGCGCCATCGCCGCCTGGATCGGCTTCGAGATCCTTCGGAGACTGTGGCCATGAAGTCGGTTCCGGAGACGCCATGGCTGGCGGCCGTGCTCGCCTTCGCTGGCGGCGCATGCGGCAGCGCCCTGCGCGTGGCGAGTGACCACGCGGGGGCCGCGATGGGCATGCCGGTCTGGGGTTCCACGCTCGCGGTGAACGTGGTGGCATGCTTCCTTGGAGGTTTCCTTGGTCGATGGTTGCTTGGCCGTGTCACGCGCCGACAGGCGATCGCGTCGGAAGTGCTCGATCCCTACGCGGTCCGCGCGCACCGTCTCACCACGCTGCTGGTCACGGGTTTCTGCGGAGGCCTGAGCACCTTCAGCGCGCTGGGGCAGGAATTGCACGAACTCGTCCGGATGCAGCAGGTCGGGCAGACCGCGGCGGTCGTTGGACTCTCGCTGGCGCTCGGTCTTGGCGCGGTGTGGGGCGGACTCGCGCTCGGCATGCGCCTGAACCGTGACCGGTAGATTGCGCGCATGCCCTCACGTCCGGTCCGGCCACCTGTCTCGGATTCCTGGGGCGGCGCGCCGCTCGACATCGCACGCCTGCGCAAGCTCTGGAAGCCGCGGCGCGATTCCTATGCGCGCGCGATCCTGTACGAGGACGTGCGGATCCGCATCCATCGCGCGCTGACCTGGCTGGAGTTCGCGGAGCGCTGCGACGCCTCGGAAGACCTCGACGCCCGTCTGGTCGCGCAGTGGATCGCGCTCAACAGCCTGTACGGACGCTGGGACGACCGCGCCGGATCGCCGATGCCGGATCGTGAGAGCCTGCGTGTGTTCGCGGAGCAGATCCTGTCGCACGACCACGACGGTCTGGTCGCCTCGGTGCTGCGCGCGCACGCCAAGCTGGCGATCAGCCTGTTCGAGGATCGCTATCTCTGCCGCCACTTCTGGGAGGCGCCCAGCGCGCCATCGGGACGCAACCGCAACCGCGACGTCGCGTGGGGAGCCGCGAACGCGCGCGAGCACCTGCGCGAAGGTCGCCACGCAGCGGTGCTGGATCGCGTGCTCGATCGCATCCACTTCGTGCGCAACCAGCTGGTGCATGGCGGCAGCACCTACAACGGTCGGCTCAATCGTGTGGCGGTTCGCCGCGCCAGCCAGATGATGGACCATCTGCTCGCCTGCTTCCTGCAGATCCTGATGGAGCATGGCTACGTCGACGACTGGGGCGGTCTCTGCTATCCGCCGATCGACGAGCGGTAGGGTCACCCAGCCTCGGGCCGGGGGCCCGTGTCCGAAACGTCCCGTCGGGATCGTCGGCCCTGCACGCGCGAGCCACCGCGTCGCAACGCGTCGGGCCCGAAGCGGCGGACGGCCTCGTCCGCGATCGCGTCGAGCGCGCGCTGTCGCGTGTCAGGCACGGCGTCAAAGAGCGACGCCTGCGTTGGAGACGACTCCGCGCGGTCCACGCTCACGCCGAGCAGTCGAAGCGGACCAGGCTGCTGCGACCACCATGCATCCAGCAGCGCCGCAGCCGCCTGCCAGATCATCAGGGTCGCGTCGGTGGGCTCGGCCAGCGTGCGCTGTCGTGAAACGGTGATGAAGTCGGGGCGTCGCAGCTTGATCGAGACCACGCGCGCCATACCGCCGCCGGCGCGAAGTCGCGTGCCGACACGTTCGCACTGCTCCTGCAGCACCGCGCGAAGCACGTCGCGATCCGCCTCGTCCCGATCGAAGGTCTCCTCGTGGCCCACGCTGCGCGCGCCGCGGTCCACCTCGATCGGGCGATGGTCGATGCCAAGCGCAAGCCGGCGCCACTCGACACCCTGTTCGCCCAGCAGCAGCCGAAGCGCGCCGTCGTCGCGCCGCTGCAGATCCGCGAACGTGTGCAGGCCCAGCGCATGCATTCGCGGCGCCGTCCGAGGTCCGACACCCCACATGCGCTCGATCGGCAGCGAAGCCAGACGCGTGGCGGCCTCGTCGGCCGCGATCACGGTCAGCCCATCCGGCTTTCGCATGTCGCTCGCGATCTTCGCCACGAACTTGCATGCGGCCACGCCCACGCTCACGCCAAGACCAAGTTCCTCGCGGGTGCGCGATCGAATGACCTGCGCGATGCGCTCGCCACTTCCGAGCAGTCGTTGCGATCCGGTCACGTCCACGAAGGCCTCGTCGATGCTCAGTGGCTCGACCAGCGGCGACTGGTCAAGCAGGATCGCTCGAAAGCGCGTGCTGAGTTCCGCGTATCGATCGAAGCGAGCCGGCCGCACGATCGCGGCGGGGCAGAGCCGTCGCGCCTGCAGCATCGGCATCGCGCTGCGACAGCCGAACGTGCGCGCCTCGTAGCTGGCGGCGGCCACCACGGAGCGGTCGCCCGTGCCACCAACCAGCACCGGCCTTCCCCGCAGGGTCGGGTCATCGAGCTGCTCGACGCTGGCGAAAAAAGCGTCCAGATCGGCGTGAAGGATGCACCGTTCCCAAATCACCCCCGGATTCTGGGGCGTCCGGGCGGCATTTGTCCGTTTCTCGGACGCCCGAGGCGCAAATAGACTTCGCGGAACCGTTCAACTTGCCCTGAATTGCCTTGACAGGGGCGCAAAACGGGCGACATTAAGTTCAACCAAGGGGTCTGTCTCCTTGGGGAGTGTGGCCCAACAGGGCTGTCGCATGCCGCGATGGCCCTGTCTCATCATGATCAGGGGGGGAAAGACCGCCGCGTTCGGCTTGGATGGACGCGCGGAAACCCCCGCAAAAAAGGGCGTGGGCGCTCGGCTCAAACCGGGCGACTCACGCCCTTCTTCTTTTTTGTCGCGCGCCGTCGACTCGCACGCATCAGGTGAGCCCTTGGTCGCGTTCCTTAGCATGCGCCTCATGCTGCTTGCCGACGCTGCCGTGGATCCCGTGGCTCAGGCCTGGATCGAGTTCCTTGGTCGACTGCATCCCGTGGCGCTGCATTTCCCGCTCGCGCTGCTGCTGGTGGGTGCGGTCGCGGTCGTGTGGAACTGGTTCCGCGGCGAGGAGGGCATCGGCGAGTTCGCCTTCCACTGCATCTGGATCGGTGCGGCCATGTCACTGGTCGCCGCCGTGACCGGATGGTTCCTGGGCGAGGAAGAGGCTGGCGAGAAGGGACTCGAACTGCATCGATGGTTCGGCGTGGGCAGTGCCGCCGCGGCGGTGGCGCTGACCGCGATGGCGAGCCTGTCCCGCACCGATGCGCGCCCCGGACTGCTCGGCATGACACGCATCCTGGCGCTGGTGACCGCGTTGGGCACGGCCTACGCGGGACATCTGGGTGGCGAGATGGTGTGGGGCGAAAGCGAGGTCTCGGGCAAGTTCGCCAAGGCCGTGGGCGCAACGTGGGATCGCTATCGCGAGGAACTTGGCAAGCCTTCCGCGGCGCCGCAACCGGCCGAGTCAGCGGCGATCGAGTCTCCAAAGGCCGAGTCCGCGCCGAAGGCTCATGCGGTCGCACCTCCACCCGCGCTTCCCGCGCCATCCACCGCGGCGAAGTCCACCAGCCCCGGCGCGGTTCGTGGAAGCGACGGCGAGGAGCCGCCTGCGGGTGCTGGCGCATCTTCCAGTGGGGCGCCGCCCGCGAAGGAAGGCGCGGGAGAGTCCAAGCCCGCGGAGAAGTCCGGCGTGCCCGCGCCGATTCCTCCGAAGAAGCCGGTGAGTTTCAAGACGGACCTGCTGCCGCTGCTCACGGATCGCTGCTTCGAGTGCCACAGCGGCGAGAAGCCCAAGGATGGCGTGGCGTTCGATCACATCGACGAGCTCATCAAGACGGAAGGCAAGCGCGCCGTCGTGATGAAGGGCGATCCCACCCGCAGCACCATGTTCACCACGATCATGCGAGGTGACGAGTCCAAGAAGCGCATGCCGCCTCCGAAGTCCGGCAAGCGTCTCACGCCGGAGCAGGCGGGCATCATCCAGGCCTGGATCAAGGAAGGCGCGAAGCTCGACACCTGAGCGTCAGCGCTGCGCCAAGGTCTCGGCGCGCGGCCGAATGCAGAGCATCAGCACCACGGCCAGCACCGCGATCGCGGCGAAGGCGGTGAAGATCGCGTTCAAGGGAACCTGCGCATCGCGCATGCGCCCGAAGCCCCAGTCCGCCACGCCGCCGCAGCTGATGCTCACCAGATTCATGAGCCCATAGCCGGTGGCGCGCGCGCCTGGTGCGGCGATCTGGCACAGGATCGGCATGTTGTTGCAGTCGAAGATGCCCCATCCAAGGCCGAAGAGGATCAGGAACGCCACCGCCATGCCCAGCGATCCCGCGTTGCCCACGCCGTAGAGCGCGGGCACCAGCAGCGCGATGCCGATCGCGCTGGCGAAGGTGCGGCCACGTGGCGTGAAGCGGCTCCAGCGATCCGCAAGCCATCCGCCCAGCATCGCGCCACCGAGCGCCGCGATGTTCCAGTAGAGCGAAGCCGAGACGCCGGCGGCGCCCTGGCCGATGCCGAACTGCTGCTTCAGGATCGCCGGCATCCAGTCGCGCACCACCCATGCGGCCAGCGCGGGCAGTGTGAAGCACGCCACGAGCAGCAGGAAGGGAACGCTGGTCAAGAGGCCGCGGATCACGCCAAGGGAGCCGGCGCGCGCCGCGGTCGGCGTCTCGGTGCGTGCGGGCGCCTCACGCAGCAGCAGCGCGAGGGGCAGGGCATAGGCCAGTCCGGCCACGCCTGCGGCGTGGAACGCGGTGCGCCATCCGATCGCGGGCGCATCCGCCGCATAGCCACCGAAGCCGCCCAGCATCACGCCTGCGTAGATCGCCATCTGGTGCACGCCCACCGCGCGCGAGCGGGTCGCCGCGGCATGGTGATCGCTGATCAGGGCGAGCGCCGCCGGAATGTAGAAGGCTTCGCTGAAGCCCATCGCGGTGCGTGTCCACAGCAGTTCGCGATAGGTGGTCGCCTCGCCCGTCAGCCACGTGACGGCGCTCCATGCGGCAAGACTCGCCACGATCGTTCGCTTGCGGCCGAATCGATCCGCCACCCAGCCGCCGAAGGGGCTCAGGAACGCGTACACCCACTTGAACTGCCCGAGCATGAGACCCCAGTTCGCCTCACTTCCGATGTCGGCGATGTCCTGCATCACCGAGAACTTCATCGAAGCCAGCATCTGCCGGTCGAGGTAGTTCAGCAGCGCCACGGGCCACAACAGCAGCACGGCCAGCCATGCGGTGCGCCAGATGGCTCGGGATGACGGCGCCGTCTTCGAGATGCGCATGAAGCCGAGTATGACTGGAAATGCGCACCTGCAGTGATTGAGACTGCAAGCGTCCCTGGCAGGAGTCGAACCTGCGACCTGGAGCTTAGAAGGCTCCTGCTCTATCCAACTGAGCTACAGGGACGTGCGACGAAGTTTACGGCCTGGCCTCGGCACGCTGGATGTTGCGCACCGTCCGCCAACGACGCGGCTCCGGGCAGTGAAGCGGGGTCGCCGCGCGTCGCAGCCGCAACGCGCCGCGGGTGAACTCGATCCAGCCCCAGCGGGTGGGAATCTCGTGCGCCTTCACGAGGCCTCCGGGTGTGCACAGGTACAGTCGATCGGCGAGCCGCCAGTGTGCGAGCTTGTCGAACTTCACCTGCGATTCGAGCGCCTCGCGTGCGATCCGTTCGTCGCGATCCGCCAGCCGCACGCTCGCAAGCTTCGAGCGCGACGCGTCCCAGCCGTCGGTCTCGGGGAACAGGGTCTCCCCGTCACGGCGCAGGTGCGGCTCCCAGCGGGGCAGCAGCTGCTCGCGGATGCGGTCGCGTCGGCGTTGCATGCGCGCGTGACGCTCCGCGGCGTCGGTCAGGTCGGCGCGGTCACTCAGGAAGTCGGCACGCGAAGCCTTGCATTCGATCAGCACCGTGCGAACCGGTTCCATGCATCGTCGGATCGCCGCGGGTTGTGGCGTGGGATCTGGATTCCCGAACAGGTCCACGGCCCCCATGCGCTGCAGCAGGGCATGCAGTGGCTCGATGGATGCGGAGTCGAAGAGCGACGAGCGCATTTCGAGCCGGATCTCGGTGCGCACACGCTCGATCTCTGCCCGCGGCAGGGCGGCGGTCCGCTCCAGGCCGGATTCGTCGCCCTCCAACCAGCCCGCGACATCGGCGCGCCAGAACGGGATGGCGGTGCGCACCTCGTGTGCGGCGGCCGACGCCCCAGCCGCCTGCAGCCAGGCGAGCGCCGCGCGCTTGAGTGCTCGGTGAAGGTCCGACTCCACAGGGGCAGGCTAGGCGGGCGGATCGGAGTTCTCCGTGTGGCCAAAAACGGAAACGGCCTCCAGAGGAGGCCGCATTCCGCTGCTTGTTGCGGACGACGGGTTCCCGTCCGTCGTCTACGCGTGCGTTGAGGCCGGTTCCCGTCGGCCGTCATCGCTGGGTGCTGGTCGGTTCCCGTCGACCTGCACCACTCGTCCTTCACAGATAGAAACGAGAAATCGGGGCCCCGCCCCTCATGCCTTGCGAGATTTTTCCGCGAGGCGTCCCGGGGGCCTGTTTTTGGCCTGGAAACGGGGATCTTGGGGCGGTTTCGTGCGTCGGCGCGTCCGACGACCGTCAGGCCGAATCGCGCGCCAGCTTCTGGTAGTGCTCGCGCTCGCCGCGGCCACGCAGGGGATAGTCCTTGCGCAGCGGGTGGGCGGGGAAGTCCTTCCAGGTCAGGATGCGGCGCAGGTCCGGGTGGTTCCGGAAGCGGATGCCGTACATGTCGTACACCTCGCGCTCCATCCACTCCGCGCCGGGCCACAGGTCGGTCACGCTGTCCACGATGAGCGCCGGGTCGGCGTCGATGCCGGTGGTGTCGATCGTGGGGTTCATGAACACCTTCAGCCGCAGTCGGCGGTCGTTCGCGTGGCTGACCAGATTCCAGATCACGGCGAAGCGGCCGGGCTGCGGGGCGGGGTAGTCCAGATAGTCGACCGCCGTCACGTCGCTCAGGAAGTTGTACTGGCAGCGCGGGTCGTCGCGCAGGAAGCGGGCCACGTCGTGCAGCTTCTCGGCAGGCACCACCAGCGTGGTCTGGCCTCGGAACTCCGTGGCCATGAACTTCACGTCGGCGAAGCGCTCCTTCACCAGGGGCAGCGAGGGGTGGTCAAGCTTGGGTGCGGCGGCCATGGGACGAACATCCTAGCAGCGGCAGGTGCCGATTTCCTCGCGTCATCGTGAGGCCCCGCGTCCGATCGCGCGCCAGCCCGGGATGCGCTCGTGGTCGAAGGGTTGGGGTGCCGAGAAGCCGAGCGCAGGGTCGTAGCGCAGTATCGCGAACGAGCCCCATCCCTCGCGCGGTCGAGCGAGCGATTCCCGCACGTCGAGGGCCAGCAGCCTGTCGACCTCCAGCCGAAACAGCCGCTCGTCGCGTCGGATGCGAACCTCGGCCCACACGACCGAGATCGCGAAGATCAGCGCCCCCAGCGCCAGCACGCGCGTCAGCCCGGTGCGGGTGAAGAGTTCACGCGGCGCCACGGTTCCGTCGCCGCCGCATTCGGGACATGGAAAGCGGTCGCACGGATACGCGCAGTCCGGGCAGCGCCGCTGCGTCCGGCGTCGCTCCGGCAAGCCGCGACCGAACCACCATGCGGGCAGCAGAGCGAGCGGCACCAGCGTGAGAAGCGGAAGCACGCCGACCATCGATCCGGCGATCGCGGTCAGGACCTGCAGCGGAGGCGAGCCGAATCCGCCAACGAGCGCGCGAGCGATCTCATGAAACGCGATGCAGTACAGCGTCGCGGCGGCGCCAAGCACGACGCCCGCGGCCATCGCGATCCAGCCGGGCATGCGTGGAGCGCGACCGTCGATCAATCCAAGGCGTCCACGGGAATTCCGTCCGCACACTCGACGGCACGCGCCGCGTCCAACGTGGCGGCATCGAACCCGACCAGCGGTGGATAGCGGCGCACCGCGTAGCCATGACGCTGGTCGCCCTCGCGCTTGATCGTGGCGTCGATCGCGATCCGGTGCCCGGCACGATGCAGGTCGCGCCCCAGATCGGCGTTGGCGGCCATCAGGAAGAGCACGCGTTCCCAGTCGGACAGGTTGGTGCCTGCATCGACAACCACCAGGAAGTCCGCGGCACCGGACTCATCGGAAAGCAGGCTCCACGCGCGCTCGATCGCGCGCGCGCCGTCGAGCGCCTCGCGCTTGTCGATCGCGATGAACGCGCAACGGCCACGGCCCCATGCGGGCATCGCTGCCGCGCCGAACGTGCCGCGCAGCGCGACCACCGCGGCGTCGGTCTCCTCGGGCGAAGGCAGTCGCGGATCACCCAGCGCGATGCCGAACGCCTGCTCGCCCTCGCGCTTGCGCGTGGCGTCAAGGCCCATCTTCGTGCCCGCGCCCAGCGCCGGCGCGGAGTGGTCGAGGATGTCGAGCGGGCCGTGCACGAGTTCCACGTCGCGTCGGAAGTCGCAGCGCTCGAACACGGTCGAGAGCACCTTCGCCTCGTCGTGCACGGGCACGCCCTCGTCGACGACCACGATCATCTTCGTCCACGCCATCTGTCCCGCGCCCCACACGCTGCTCATGAGTCGGCGCCCTTGGAACGCGTAGCTCTTGCGGATGCGCACGAACGCCGCGTTGTGGAAGCAGCCGAATCGCGGCAGGTGGTAGTCGTCCACGTCGTGCACGATGGTCTTCAGCAGCGGCAGGAAGACGCGCTCGGTCGCCTTGCCCAGCCAGTAGTCCTCCTGCGGCGGAAGTCCCACGATCGTCGCGGGGTAGATCGCGTCGCGCGCGTGCGGGATCGCCGTCACCTCGACCGCGGGGTAGCGATCGGGCAGCGAGGAGAAGCCGGGGTGGTCGCCAAAGGGGCCCTCGAACACCGCGCCGGGGCCGAGCGGCTCGCCGGATTCCGGTTCCCAGCCTGGACCGCCGCAGTCGGTGCGCACCCATCCCTCGATCACGATCTCGCTGTTGGCGGGCACACGCAGCGGCACGGTCTTCGCGCGCACCATCGGAATGCCTCGACCGTTCAGGAAGCCGCACATCAGCAACTCGCTGATGCCGGGCGGCAGCGGGGCGGTGGCGCCGTAGGTCATCACGCTCTCGCCGCCAAGGCAGATCGCGATCGGCATCCGCTGGCCCAGTCTCTTCCAGCTGCGCCAGTGCGAGGCGCCGTCGTGGTGCAGGTGCCAGTGCATCGCGAGCGTGGTGGGCCCAAGCAGCTGGCTGCGGTACATGCCGATGTTGTGGCTCGCGGGCTTGGCGGCGTCGCGATCGTCGGCGTGGATCGTGTGCATGCCGGCCAGCGTGATGTAACGGCCGTCGCCACCCTCGGTGCCAGACTCGCGGGCGGTGAGCGGATAGCCCACGGCCCGCGGATCACCGTCGAGCGGCCAGCACTTGATGATGGGAAGCCGGCGCAGGTCGACCTCGCCGCGCGAGGCGAACTTCACCACCTCCTGACAGCGGCCTGAGCGCACGGTGCGCGGCCCGATGCGCAACAGCGGAAGGAACTCGCGCGCCTTCGCGAAGGCCTCGCCGAGCGAACGCGGCGGCTGCGGCTTCGTCAGGCTTGCAATACGGTCGGCGATGGATTCCAGCCCGCGCGGATGCGCTTCCACGCCAAGCGCCATCTCCATGCGTCGTGCGCTGCCGAACAGGTTCATCGCCAGCGGGAAGTCGCAGCCTTCCACCTGCTCGAAGAGAACCGCCTTGCCACCCAGCGCGGCACCGACGGGGTCGAACGTGGAGGCGCTTTCGGACTCACGCGCACAACGGCTGCGCGACTGGCGCTCCGCGACGCAGCCCGGCAC
>Ga0169931_10003394_pt1 | contig 25265 bp, 26 predicted proteins | sample Kivu_15m_20L_FD_129675 | JGI IMG/M metagenome (GOLD analysis project Ga0169931, IMG submission 129675) | Freshwater microbial communities from Lake Kivu, Western Province, Rwanda to study Microbial Dark Matter (Phase II) - Kivu_15m_20L... | ecosystem: Environmental > Aquatic > Freshwater > Lake...
AAGATGTTGGCCAGGGCAAGGCGTTGCGATGGAGTGGATTGACATCCACGACTGAGCAACAACGCAGCCATGGGCAACAGATTCCGCTTTTTTCAAATCCGGCGAAGCCGCACATTTCCCACATTCACACCCAACCACCGGCTACAGATTTGAGCAAAATGCTCTAGACCATTACAGGCGCACACTGAAAAAATCGCGCATCACCTGACGGTACACGTCGCGCTTGAACGGCGGCAGCCAGTCGAGGTCGAATTCGCCAGGTGGAATCCAGCGAAACGCGCGGAACTCGCGCGGCTTCTGGTCCACATTCACCGGCGGCGCCTCCGGATGCACACGACAGAGAAAATACGTTTGCTCCTGACCATGGTTACCGTGCTTGCGCAGCTTGCGTCCTCGCACGTCGGGCGGATAGAGGTAGCGATAGCCGCTGCGGCGGTCGATCACATCGTAGTGCGCGGGATTGAGGCCGATTTCCTCGCGCACCTCGCGATGCAATGCCTCCTCGGGTGACTCGCCCGCATCGACTCCGCCCTGGGGAAACTGCCAGGCGCAAGGAATGTTGGCGCGCTCGCAGATGAGCAGCGCGCCATCGGGATTGACCATCAACGCAGCGACATTCGGCCGGTACCGGACCACCCACACAGGATAATCCTTCCCCGATTCCTGACAATTCCCGACTTTTCCGCACCATCCTGCCGCTGGCCATCGGGACCCATTCATGATAGGAACATGCCGATGAGACCGATGCTTTGGTACCCCGCTATCGCGCTTTTGCTCGCTTCCCTGTCGCACGCACAGCCGTCGGACGGCGGCACACAGGATTCCACCGGATCGGGAACGGCGGAGGAATCCACGCAAACAGGCGAACAAGCCCCCTCCGACAAACCCGCGCAATCCCGCTTCTGGGAAGCCGCCATCGGCGAGTCCGGGCATTACATGGTCGCGCTCGACCGCATCTCATCCATCAGCCGCCATCAATACATCCTCAACGGCAACGCCCTGGTCGATGAAGTGACGATCGACTCCGTCGGCCAGTCGCTCGCGCGCTTCTATCACATCCGCCCACTCACCGAAGCAGCGGACGGAGCGCCGGCATCCGCAGCGTCGAGAATCGTCGAGCGCGGCAGGGAACTCGTCGATCAAGCCGCCGGCCGGATCGGCACCAAGGCGCATGAGATGGTGGTCAAGACCTACCCGGACACGACCCATGCCCGCAGCATCGAGTACCGCATCCTTTCCGCATCGGATTTGGAAGCCCTCCACAAGAGCATGCGCACCGCCTGGGAAAGCGGCAAAGGCAGGAAGTTCACCATGGAATGATCGCGCCGACGGCAATCGACGCCGCAATGCAACAACGCCCTCGTCTGCTTGGGTGCTGCCGACGCACCACGGCACTCATCCTTTGGGAGATTCGATCCATCCGATCGTGACCCGATGTTTCCGGAGTCATCGTTAACGCGGGCGCATGCCTCCGGCCAGCGCCTGCTTGACGCCGCGGCCTTGCGGGTTCATCGATGGCGCGTGCGCACGGTGTGTTCCGGAATCCTCGTCGGACTGTGGTGGTCCATAGCCACCGGTTTGATGGCGCAGCCTGCAGCCGCGACCGCGGCTCCATCCGAAGCGGTGGTGCAGGCCGAACGCCCGGGCCCCGAGGTCGCCGCATCGGCTGTCGCTGCCGTAGCCAAGCTCGGTGAAGAGGTCGTGCAAGGGCGATACCTCGCCGCGCTCGAACGCATGAATCCGCAGTGGAAGGAACGCACGGCCGCAAGAATGGGCGGCATGAAAGCACTCGAAAAACAACTGGCCGGAGTGGCCGAGGAAATGGTGCGGCAGGGCGTGCGGATGCTTTCCTTCAAGCCGCAGGGCGAGCCGCGGGTGCTCGAAGTCTCTCCCGGCACCTCTCGGAGCGGCAGTCTGGTCCACACGAAATGGCTGGTGTTGGTGCCTACCGTGAGCCGTGTGCGCCTGCTGCAGCAATCCGAGGAACAAGCCGCCCGACAGGTCACCATCGAGAGCACCGGGTATCAGGTGGCGATTGCCGACAAAGGCACCACGGACTGGACGTTCATCGACGGCGCGGGACTCACCGCAGCCGATCTCCGCGGCCTCTTCGGCACGCTTCCGGCGGAGCTCGCGCTTCCTCCGGTATCCAAACGAATCATTCCCTGAAATCGATCGACGACATGGCATTGAAGAAACAGAAGGCAAGGACGGGACTCGAGGAACAACGCGAGCTTCACCGCAAGCTGCTCGGCCTGTGGAAACGCGGACAAAGCAAGTGGTGCGAAGAGCGAGAGTCGGAAATCCACGGCCGCGGCGTGATCGCGACCAGTTTCATCCCGAAGGGCACACGCATCATCGAGTATGTCGGAGAACCGATCGACAAGCAGGAGAGCGACCGCCGCGCGCGCGTCCAGCACCGCCGCGCGATCCGCCTTGGAGATGCCGCCGTCTACATCTTCACGATCTCCGGGAAGACCGACATCGACGGCAACGTTCCCTGGAACACCGCACGCCTCATCAATCATTCCTGCGAACCGAATTGCGAGGCGCAAACCGAGGGCCGACGGATCTTCATTCACGCCATCCGCGACATCCGCGCCGGCGAGGAACTGGTGTACGATTACGGGTTCGATCTCGACCACTACGAGGACCACCCGTGCCGCTGCGGCAGCGCCTCCTGCGTCGGGTACATCGTCAGCCGCGACCAGTGGGGCAAGCTGCGCAAGCTGCTGCGGCAACGAACACCGACGGCAAAAACAGACCGACTCCCGAAGGCGGGATGATCCGCGACAAACTCCGCGCACCCCGCGGGTTTGCCGTCACGGAATGGCCTGCATCAGCGACAAGCCCCACCAGACGAGTGCGGCGGCGATGGTCGAAAACAGCACGAATCCGGCGAATCCGCGGCTCTGCTCGCGACGGATGTTGGCGACCTGGCTGCGCGTGAAGAGCTGCTGTTCGAACTGCTTGATTCGTTTCTGCTTCTTGAAGATGCCCATCGGCGGCAGCATGCTCGAACGATCGATGCGCTGCTCGGCGAGCACATGACAGAAATGCTTGTTGCGGCTCTCGAGTTGCTTGAGCTCCTGCTCGAGTTCGCGCATCTTGTCGAGCTCGAACTCGACGCCGGGAGCTTTTTTCCTCGGTTTCATGATGGGTCCGGTGCGGGGATTGCCGATCACTTGAGCCAATACACGGCGAGTGCCGCACCGCCCAGCACCAGCAGCGGCAGGTTGAAGGCGAGACCGTTGCGCAGGTTCGAGACAAACTCGCCGGAAAACGCACGGCCTCGGATCCTGCCGCGACGCGATGCCTTGCCGAAGACCGTGCCCGCGCGGGTGCCCTCGAAATGCGCGGCCGCTTGGTCGTACTCCTCCGCGGCAAGCTCGAGACTCACGGTCGCACGCTCGAGCTTTTCATGCAGCGTGTCGCGCGTCCAGTTGTCCGGGTTGAGTTTCTGGATCTTGTCGAGGTGCGAGGCAAACGACACCCGGCACTGCTCGAGGTCCTGCATCTCCTCGCGGATTTCGTACAAGGTGCGGTCGATCATCGTCACCGCCGTGGTGAATCGCTCGGTGAGCTCGACCTGCTGTGACACAAAAGCCCGCTTGCGCGCGGTCAACTCCTCGAGCTCCTGCTTTTTCCGCTCCAACTCCTCGCGCTGCTGCTGGATGCGCTGCAATTCCTCCTGCGCGTCCTGCAGCTTCCGCTCGTAGTCCTCGTCGTGGTAAGCGGTCGCGTAAGACGGCATTTCCATCTGCGTCGGATGGATCCGGATGCGGTGCGTGTGCTCGGTGGCTGTGGGCATGGACGTGCGATGGTTGAAAACTGACCCGGGCATAGTGGAAACCTGATGATTTGACCAGCAAAATATTTCAGTTTTCTTGACAATTCATCGGCACACCCATCGGACGGCCTCCGCCGAGCCTGGACACCGACCGATTCGCCTCTTGTCAGCCGGGCAGATCCATGTTGATCATCGCGCACCATGAATCCCCGTTGGCTCCCCCTCATTCCGGTCGTCGGCCTGCTCGCCTCATGCGCGCAGGACTCGCTCAGCGGCAACGTGTACTCGCGCGACGAAGCCCGCACAGTTCAAAGCGTCCACCCCGGCCGCGTCGTCGCGCTGCGCCCGGTCAAAATTGAAGGCGGCAGCCAGACCGGGGCCCTGCTCGGCGGAGTCGCGGGCGGGCTGCTCGGCCGCGAAATCGGCGGCAGCCGTCCCGGTCACACCGCGGGAGCCATCGGCGGCTCACTCGCCGGTGCCGCCATCGGCTCACACCTCGAGCAAAGCCTCTCGTCACGCAACGGGCTGGAAATCACCGTTAAACTCGACAAAGGCGACAACGTCTCCGTCGTCCAGGAAGTCAATCCCAAGCAACCCTGGCCGTTCTCGGTGGGCGACCGCGTCAAAGTCGTCTACTCGGGCAGATCCGCTCGCGTCACTCATTGAGCCAAGCCGGAGCCGGCGACACCTGCGGATCGCGCATCAGATATGGAACATGGGATCCGCGTTGCGGGCGACCAGTTGTTCCAGAGTGACCTCATCCAGTCTTGAGCTCAGACCTTGAGAGATCTCGAGCCATGCCTGGCGGACGGCGGGGCCGGATTCGCCGTCTGGAGAAAAGGCGCACCGCAGCAGGGAGGGTTCGACGGCTTCGACGATCTGACGGAGACGGATGGCCGCGGGCGGGCGCGCGAGCCGGTAGCCTCCCGATTTGCCGCGACGGCTTTCGATGAGGCTGGCCCGGCGGAGGTCGTTGAGGATTTGGACCAGGAAGTTCGGGGAGACGGCTTCGCGTTGCGCAAGCTCCTCGAGCCGTGTAAGACCGGGTGCGTCGTGGTGCGCCGCCATGCGCGCCATTGCCCGGCAAGCATACTCCAGTTTCTGGGAGATCCTCATGAACGAATTCAATCCCACGTCCACTGTCGCGGCCAGTCCGAAAGAACTGGCGGAATCGCCGGATCCGGTCGATGCCGTTTGGCGGGAACTCCGCCGCGAAGCAGCCGCATTGGTGGCGGAGGAGCCTGCATTGAAACCGCTGGTCGACGACGTCCTGCTGTCGCGCGATGGCATGGCGGCGGCACTCGCCGCCCGTCTGGCGCGCCGCCTTGCGTGCGGCGACATGCCACGACCACAACTTGAGGAACTGCTCCGGATCCTGTTCGAGTCGGATCCGGCGATCGTGCTCGGCGCGGTGCGCGACCTGTTGGCGGTTCGGGAGAGGGATCCTGCCTGTTTTTCACTGCTGGAGCCGCTGTTGTTTTTCAAAGGATTCCTGGCGCTCTCCGCCTACCGCGCATCACACCGTCTGTGGCACGACGGACGCCGCTGGCTCGCGCTGCATCTGCAAAGCGCCGCGAGCGAGGCATTTGCCGTGGACATCCATCCGGCGGCGCGCATCGGATCGGGCATCCTGCTCGATCATGCCACCTCGTTCGTCGTCGGCGAAACCGCGGTGATCGAGGACAACGTGTCGATCCTCCACGAAGTGACCCTGGGCGGCACGGGCAAGCAAACCGGCGAACGCCACCCGATCGTCAGGTCGGGCGTGCTCATCGGTGCCGGAGCGAAAATCCTCGGACGCGTCGAAATCGGCACGGGCGCGAAGATCGGCTCGGGAAGCGTCGTGCTGGAGGATGTGCCGCCGCACACCACGGTGGCCGGAGTGCCGGCGGTGGTCGTCGGCGAAGCAGCCGAGCAAACGCCGGCGATCGAGATGGACCAGCACCTGCACTGCCAATCGCACATCGTTCATCCCGGCGAAGGCGTGTGAGCGCACCGCACGCCGACCGGTTCACGCATGATGCAGCAGAATCGAGTTGGCGGCGAATTCGCCGGTCGAAATGTCCGAGACGATCACCATCGGATCGCCCGGAGACACCAGTCCCCTGTCCCTGAGCAATCCGGCCCCGAGTTTCACGGTTTCCTCGATGGACCGTGGAAATTCCAACTGGAACGCGCGGACGCCGCGCAGTAGGGCCAACTGGCGGCAGCAATCACCGCACGGAGTGAAGGCGTAGAACGACGCCGTGCGCGGACGCAACATCGCGAGTTGCCGCGCCAACGTGCCCCGGCGGGTGAAGACGACGATGCGGCAACCCGGCAACGAGTCGGCGAGCGTCACGGCCGCGCGCGCGGTGCGGGCGCGCTCGTCGCGCAACTGGACTTGCTGACCGTAGCCGAGTCCGCCGCTGCGCTCGATGCGCGAGCAGACGCGCGTGAGCGTCTCGACGCAGCGCAACGGATGCAGCCCGACGGAAGTCTCGCCCGAAAGCATCAGCGCATCGGCCTCTTCGTAGGCTGCATTCATGACGTCGGTGACCTCCGCGCGGGTGGGTGTCGGATTGCGGATCATCGATTCGAGCAGCTGCGTGGCGACGATCACCGGGCGGCACAGTTCGTGGCATCGCCTGACGATCCGCCGCTGCAACAGCGGCAGCTCCTCGAATTCCACCTCGATGCCGAGATCGCCGCGGGCGACCATCACGGCGTCCGCGGCGGCGATGATCGCATCCAAATGGCGCACCGCCTCCTGATCCTCGATCTTGGCGACGATGCCGGCACGGCCGCCGGCCGCTTCCACGGCGGAACGCAGTTCGGTGACGTGAAGTGCATCGCGAACAAACGAGCCCGCGATGAAATCAGCGCCGCAGCGCACGGCCAGGGCGATGTCGCCGCGATCCTTGTCGGTGAGGGCCGGCAGGCGCAGGCGCACGCCGGGCAGATTGATGTGGCGGCGCGAGCCCAGCGTGCCCGGCGTGGTGACGGTGCAGACCACCCGGTCGTCGCGCACCACGTCGATGCGCATCAGCAGCGTTCCATTGTCGACCACCAGCGTATCGCCGATGGACACATCGTCCATCAAGCCGTCGTAATTGACCGTCGTCGAATACGGAACTCCGGGCTCGGCACCCTGCTTGCGGAATTCGACCGTGTCGCCCTCCGCAATCACCAGCGGCTCCTCCAGATCGCCGGTGCGGATCGATGGACCGGTGAGATCGAAGAGCACGGCGATGTTCGCATCCGCGCGCCGCGCCTGGCGCCGCACCTTGGCCACCACGTCCTCCGCCCAATCCGGGCGCGCGTGGCTCATGTTGATGCGGAACACGTCGGCACCAGCATCGATCAACCGGCCGATGACCGCTTCGTCGCCGGTCGTCGGCCCGAGCGTGCAGATGATCTTGGTCTTGGTCATGAAAACGAAGCCGCGGTCGGCTGGTGGAGGTTCATCCCTGATCGAGCACCTTTTCGGTCTTGGCGTCGATGATCGCGAAGCGCTCGCGGTTGAGCGCCGGATCGGAACGGAACACGAGACGGCCCGAATGCGAGCGCTCGAGTTCGAGCAACAACGCGGAATCCTCGGTCTTGAAGCGGTTGAGCACGTCGCTGTTGACGATGACGACCAGGTCGCCGACGCCGTCGCGGTGTTTCTGGATCACGCTGTTGAGGCGGCGCTGGATCTCGACGGACATCGTCATCGGCGACTTCACGCGACCGCGGCCCTGGCAATACGGACACGGCTCGTACATCGTGTCGCGCAACGACTCGTGCAGCCGCTGGCGGGTCATCTCCATCAGGCCGATCGCGGAAATCTGCAGCACCTGCGTCTTCGCCTTGTCGCGCTTCAGACGGTCCTTGATCGCCTTGTAAACGGCCTGCTGATCCTTGCGGTGGCGCATGTCGATGAAGTCGATCACCACGAGTCCGCCGATGTTGCGCAGACGCAACTGGCGTGCGACCTCCTGCGCCGCCTCGATGTTGGTCTGGAGGATCATCTTGTCGACATCCTTGGCACCGCGGTTGCGGCCGGTATTCACGTCGATGGAGATGAGCGCCTCGGTCTCGTCGATGACGATGTAGCCGCCGCAGGGCAGCCAGACCTGGCGCGAGAATGCCTCGTCGATCTGCTTCTGCACGCCGATGCGCTCGAAGATCGGCTGGGCCGACGGCGCCATGTGATGCACCCGGCGTTTCGCTCGCCGCGAGATTTTCCCCGCGATCTCGCGGATGCTCTCGGTGGTCGACGCGTCGTCACAGATGATCTGGTTGACCTCGTCAGTGAGGAAGTCGCGTGCGGTGCGCTCGATGAGTCCGGGTTCCTGGAAGATGCAGGCCGGCGCCGGATTGGCCTCGCGGCGCGCCTCGATGTCCTCCCATTGGTCGAGCAGCATCGCGAGATCGCGCACGAAGTGGCGCGCGCGGGTGCCTTGGGCGACCGTGCGCATGATGATGCCCATGCCTTCCGGCACCGAGAGCTTCTGCACGATCTTGCGCAGCCGCGCGCGCTCCTTGGGGTCCTCGATCTTGCGTGAAATCCCGAACTGCTCGGTGTAGGGCATGAGCACCAGGTAGCGGCCGGCCAGCGAGATGTTGGTCGTGACGCGCGGTCCCTTGGTGCCGATCGCGCCCTTGGTCACCTGGATGACGATTTCCGAGCCGACCGGATAGATGTCCGGGATCTCCTTGGAGGTGATTTTCTTCACCTGTTTCTTTGCCTTGGAGGCGCGTTGGATTTCCTCCAGTCCGGCATCGAGTGCGGCGGGCAAGGCGTCCCAGAAATGGAGGAACGCGTTTTTCTCCATGCCGATGTCGACAAACATCGCCTTGAGGCCGTGCTCGATGTTCTTGACGCGGCCCTTGAAGATGCCGCCGACGATGTTGTCGTCGCCTTCGCGTTCGACCGAGTACTCTTCGAGCACGCCGTCCTCGAGCAGCGCGACCCGGCGCTCGAGTTTCTCGACGTTGACGATGATGGTGTTGCCGCGAAGCGGGTCGGGTCGGCCGATGCCGAGAAGGCGTTTGAGTTGCTGGATCATGATGGTGGGATGGTTGGGGTTGGAATCGTGGATTCGATCGGTTCGGTTGGTTGGGATGGAATGGTCTTGCCGGTGTGGTGCGTGCGGGCTCACCCGCGCCTGCGCCGCGGCGCGGCGTCGGCGGGCTCGCCCACCGGCCGGGCGCGCGGGATGAGCGTGCCTTCTTCGTCGACAACCGGCGTGAGCGTCGGCTCCGGCATCGCGGATTCATCGACGGGAAGCGCGCGGGGGAAGCGCAGCTCGCCGACCTCCTCGCCGGTCTCGCCCGCGTCGGGTTGGCCGACTTCGATGGCGGCGAGCACGTCGCGCGGCAGCTCGATCGACTCGATGCGCTTCAGGTTGCCGGCGAACTCCGTCTGCGGACGCAGGGGAAGTCCCTGTCCTTCGTCGAGAGCGAAAAGGCCGCGGTAGATCAGATGGACCAGTGGTCCGCAAACGCCGCCGCCCGATCCCGCATTCTGCACCATCACGCAGATGGCGTAGCGTGGAGACTTGTACGGTGCGAAGCTGATCATCCACGAGTTGTTCGATTTCTGACCGGCGTCGCTGGTTTGCGCGGTCCCGGTTTTCGCCGCCACCTCGACGCCCGGCACGCGTGCCTTGCCGCCGGTGCCGCCGCCTTCGTTCACAGCCAGCCACATGCCCCGGCGGATTTGTTCGAACACGACCGGCCGGATGCCTGCCTCGACGAGATCGGCGGTGACCTGCGGCTTGTCCTCGATCAGGACGGTGCCGTTTTCCGCGACGGCGCGGCGGACGATGCGCGGCCGGTGATAGTCGCCGCCGTTGGCGACGCAAGCCGCGAGCGCGCAGAGCTGCAGTGGTGTGGCCATGGTGTCGCCCTGGCCGATCGAGAGAAACGCGGTCTGCACCGGCGACATCATCGCTCCGGGATTGGATTGGCGCCATGACGCACTGCCGGGCAGGATCCCCGGATCCTCGCGGGGCAGTTCGATGCCGGTGCGGCGGCCGAATCCCAGCATCGCGCAGCCGTCGACCATCGCGCGCCAGCCGATCGCGTTGGCGAGCTTGTTGAAGTACGGATTGCACGAATGCTGCAGCGCGTGGGCGACATCGAGCTGGCCGTGGCTTCCCTTGCTCTGGTTCCAGATCCAGCACCCGACCCGGTGCGAGCCGTAGCCGACGTAGCCGTCGCAGGAGAACCGGCGCGTGCCCATGCCCTGGAGCGCGCCCGCCACCGCCGCGGCCACCTTCATCGTCGATCCGGGTGTGAATGCGGTGATCGCACGATTGGTGAACGGCGAAAGCCTGCGGTTCGACCGGTACGCCTTCCACTTCGCTTCATCGATGCTCGGGATGAACGCGTTCGGATCGTAGTCCGGCACCGACGCCATCGCCAGCACCTCGCCGGTGCGCGCGTCCATCACCACACCGGCGGCGCGACCCGTGCGGCGCAGCACGTTCTCCAGCAGCAACTGCCGACGCGCGTCGATCGTCAGCTCGAGCCGCGCGCCCACCCCGGGCTTGACGTAATCGGTCATGCGGATGTCCCGCCCCTTCTCATCGCGGATGATCGTCTTGCGGCCTTCGGGTCCGCGCAGCACCGCGTCCATCGACGACTCAATGCCGGCGATGCCCCTCTCGTCGCCGATGTAATGGGTGAACCGGCGAGTGGCGTCCTCGGGCACGTCGCCCTTCTCCCACTGCTTGAGGTATCCGAGCACATGGCTGGCAAGCGCGCCATAGGGATACTCGCGCTGCGGGCGGATCGTCAGGTAAACGCCCGGCAACTCGAGGCTGCGCTCGGCCACACGGGCGAAATCCTCATAGTCGAGGTCACGACGGTAGCTGTAGGGAATGAGCCCGCCGTGCGTGACATAGTGTGTGCGCAGATCGCCCGCGCGGAAATCGGCAGCCAGGCCGAGTTCCTGAAGGCGAGCAATCACGCTGTCGGGTCCGTCCTTGAGGATGGCGACGATGTCGCGCGACTTGCGAGCGGCATCGGGATCACCGGCGTGGTGCCGCAGCCATGCCTGGCGGATCTCCTCCAGGTTGAAGGAGATTTCGTATTTCCGCAGGTTGCGCGCGAGGACGACGCCGTTGCGGTCGGTGATTTCGCCGCGGATGCCGGGCTCGCGCACGGTGATGGTGCGGTTGCCGGGCACCTTGCCGAGGAATTCGGTGCGCCGCTCGATCTGGAATTCGTAGAGCCGCGTGAGCAACACACCCATGCCGACGAGCACGGTGGCCGTCAGCACATAAAGGCGGATCCTGTAGGCGGGCATCGACATCATCAGTTCACGCGGGTGCGCCGACGGCCGGCGGCGGGATGAAGCGGGTGGTCGCAGGCTGCCGCGATGCGGAAGAGCAGAACGAAGCAAAGCGGCGAAAGAAGCATCGTGATCCCCGCGCTGGATGTCATCTGCAGGAAGGTCGCACGCGGAAGGTGGAATCCGCCGCGCAGGAAGCTCAGCACGGCAAATTCCATCGCCAGATGAACCAAGAGCACCACCCCGGTGAGCAGTGCCGAGATCCGCCAGTTTCCCCGGCGGAACAACGGCTGGACGCCCTGCATCAGCGCGCCGCTCAACGCGAAGAGCGGCATCGAGGCACCGAACGGCAGCGACTCCGGCAGTGAGACCGATGCCATCGCGGACTCCATCGGCGGCAACACGACCGCCTGCGCGTCCCACAGGAAACCAGCACAAAACGCCAGCAACAGCATCACCGGCAGTTCGACGGTCACGGCGCAACAGAGAAAGACCAGCGGCACGATCAACAACCTCGCTCCATGCAACGGGCCGATCACTGGCAGCAATTGCTGCACGGCGGACGCCGCGGGCAGCAGCAGGAGTGTGATGACGATGTAGCGGATCACTTCGGACTCTGGGCGGCTGAGAGCACCACGAATACCGCGCCGAGGTCCGGGAAATTCACCGATGGACGGACAAGGGCTTCGGAATCCAGGGCGCCTTTTTCGACGGATTGGATTTCTCCGAGAGAGACATCGGCCGGGAACACGCCTCCGCGGCCGCTGGTGTAGACACGCTGACCGGGGCGGACCGCGGCTTGGGTGGTGAGAAAGCGCAAGCGCAACATCGGATCGCCGGAAAACCCGCGCTGGCCGGTGAGGATGCCCTCTTCCGAAGACCCCTGCACCCAGGCGGGCACCTGGCATTTCTCGTCGCTGAGCAACAGCACCGAGGCGTGCTCGCCGTCGGGAGCCACCGACTCGATGCGGCCGACCAGCCCTTCGCTCGACAGCACGGGCATCTGCGGCCGCACACCGCGGCGCGTCCCGGCGTCGATCTCGAGGGTCTGCGAATGCGGCGACGGGTATCGGCGGGTGACCCGCGCGGCGATCACCTCGAATTTCGAGTTTTTCTTGAAGTCGAGCGCCTCGCGCAACTGTGCGTTCTCCTGCTCGAGTTCGCGGCAGCGTTGTTCGTAAAACCCGAGTCGGCCGAGCTCGGGGCGCAGGAATGCCAGCTCGGTCTCGAGTTCGCGCGAATGCCGCGTCTCGCGCAGGAACAAACGCGCGGCGGAATCAGTGCCCGCACCCGAGCGAATGAACGGCGACATCACCGAAAGATAAGCCTGCTGGATCGCGCGCACACTGCGCTCGCTGCGGGTGAGCGCCCAGACGACGCCACCGATGAACAGCAGCAGGGCAAGCAGGTTGAGCGGCTTCATCTGCGGGGAACGGGCTGCGGGACATCAGCGGTCCGAATTGGTGACCCGCTTGAGCAACGCGAGTTCCTGCAGCGCCTTTCCCGTGCCTTCCGCGACCGCGCTGAGCGGGTCCTCGGCGATGTGCACCGGCAAGCCTGTCTCCTCGCGCAACAGGCGGTCGAGCCCTTTGAGCAGGGCACCGCCTCCGGCAAGGACGATGCCGCGGTCCACCAGATCGGCGGCCAATTCGGGCGGGCATCGTTCCAGTGTGGTCCGCACCGCATCGACGATGGCGTTGAGCGGGTCGGACATGGCCTCGCGGATCTCCTGCGAGGTGATGGTGATGGTTTTGGGCAGGCCGGCGACGAGGTCGCGGCCCTTGACTTCCATGGTCAGCTCCTTCGGCAGCGGCGCGGCCGAGCCGAGGCGGATCTTGATCTCCTCCGACGTGCGCTCGCCGATCATCAGGTTGTACTCGCGCTTCATGTGCTGGATGATCGCCTCGTCGAGTTCGTCGCCCGCGGTGCGGACGCTGCGCGCGTAGACGATGCCGGAGAGGGAGATGAGCGCCACCTCGGTGGTGCCGCCGCCGATGTCGACGATCATGTTGCCCGATGCGTCCATCACCGGCAGCCCGACACCGATCGCCGCCGCCATCGGTTCCTCGATGAGGTACACTTCACGCGCCCCCGCCTGCTCGGCCGACTCGCGCACGGCGCGGCGCTCGACCTCGGTGATGCCGGATGGAATGGCGATGAGGACCCGCGGATTCGAGCGGCGGCCCTTGTTCACCTTGCGGATGAAATGGCGCAGCATCGCTTCGGTGACTTCGAAGTCCGCGATGACCCCGTCTTTGAGCGGACGGATCGCGACGATGTTTCCGGGCGTGCGGCCGAGCATCCGCTTCGCGTCGTCGCCCACCGCCAGCACCTCGTTGGTGCCCGCCTTCACCGCCACCACCGACGGTTCGCGCAGAACGATGCCGTGGTCCTTGACGTTGATGAGCGTGTTGGCCGTGCCGAGATCGATGCCGATGTCATCGGAAAACAGGTTTCCAAAAATTCTCTTCAACATGCGGAAACAGTCAGGAAAGGTTCGGGATGCGGCCCATCTCCCGGCTTGGAGGCCTTTGCGCGGCGAGTGTTCTGGCGGCGGCAAAGGTGACGCCAAGCGAGGCGGCACAAGACCCCAACCTTTCGCAACCGCCAGCTCCAGGTCAAGCCAAATCGCCCACCCGGACGCTCACGGACGGCTTACGCAACGGGCCGTTCGGATGAGTTCGTGAGATGCGGAAAAGAAGGAACCCATCGCGCGCGACTGTCGGCCGGTTTGGTCTGGATTTGTTCAAAAGAACACCATGATTCGGATTGATCACGGTGCATCGATGGCACGACCCTCCCGAGAAGCACTTCCGACAACAGACCAGCCCGAAATCCGGCCACTGCATCACCTTCAACCTGACTTCGCGGCGAGCACCGCGGAATCAGGCCGATTGCTCGAGCATGCGGAGCAGCGGTGCTTCGGCACGTCGACGGAGTTCCTCGTCCATCTCGATGCGCGGCTCGAGCTTGTCGAGGCAGTCGCGCAGTTTGGCGAGGGTGTTCATCTTCATGTAGCGGCAGTCGGCGCAGGCGCAGCGGTCGGTGGGACCGGCGATGAGGTTCTTCCCTAGGCACTCCTTGCGCAAGCGGTGGAGCATGCCGCTTTCGGTGACGACGATGATGTCGTTGACGGGTGCGTTCCTGCAGAACGAAACCATCTTCTCGGTCGAGCAAACCTCGTCGGCGAGCAGGCGGACGGCTTGGGTGCATTCCGGGTGTGCGACGACCAGCGCGCCGGGATGTTCGTCCTTGATGCGCTGAATCGAGTCGCGGGTGAACTCGACATGGACGTAGCAGCTGCCTTTCCAGAGATCCATCGGTCGGCCGGTGCGCTCCATCACCCAGGCACCGAGGTTTTCGTCGGGCACGAAGAGGATCGGCCGGTCGGCAGGGGCCTGCTCGACGATGCGCACGGCGTTGCCGGACGTGCAGATCACGTCGCTGAGCGCCTTGACCGCGGCAGAGCAGTTGATGTACGCGACGACATAATAATTCCGGTCGGCGTTGGCCTTGAGAAATTGTTCGAGTTGCGGTGCCGGGCACGATTGTTCGAGCGAGCATCCGGCGTCGCGGTCGGGGAGCACCACGATTTTGTCCGGGTTGACGATCTTCGCGGTCTCCGCCATGAAGTGCACGCCGCAGAAGGCGATGACGCGCGCATCGGTGTTTTTGGCGATCCTTGCGAGCCCGAGTGAATCGCCGACGTGGTCGGCCACGTCCTGGATGTCGGCCGACTGGTAATTGTGGGCGAGGATCACCGCACCGCGGCGGTTCTTGAGGTCGAGGATTTCCTGCTTGAGGTCGGACATGGTGTCTGGAGGGTGCGGCAACGATGATGCCGGGTCGGCGGTGCCGCAAGGCCCGTGTCCCTGTGCCACCGGGAGGCGCTACAGGCGGACCCGTTTCTCCGGGCGGGGTGAGGGTTCGACACATCCATCGTGGCGCGCACCCTTGCGAAGCACCAGCGACGTGGCGCGGACCGGACCTTTCAACGATGCGCGTTTTTCGAGCACAACCGGACCGGTGCAGAAGATCTGCCCAAGCACGTCGCCTTCGATGACGACATGGTCCGCGTGGACGGGTTGGAGGAATTCGACACGGGTTCCTTTTTCGACGCGCAGTTGCCGACAGCGGATGGTGCCGGTGAATTTCGCATCGGCGCGCACCGCGATCCCACCCGAGCAATCGAGGTCGGCGGCGATGCGGCCCTGCACCGCGAGATCGTGACAGCGGATCCCCACCTTGCCGAGCGAGCCGCCTTTGCGCACGACGATGTTGCCGCGCGTCTCGATGCCGCGATTCCATGACTCGCTGATGTCATAATCGCGCAGGCTCACGTAGCTGCCGCATTTCGGGCACTGGCTCGACTGCGCGTCGGCCACCGCGGAGAACACCCGCGGGCAGGCGAAACACTGGACTTCTCGGGGCGGGCGTGACGGAAAGAGGAGACGCCAGAGGAAAAACCGTTTGCGCGCGGCATCGGCGTTGCGCGGGGATGGCGTGCCACGAGGCGTCGCATCGCCCGCGGTGGCGGGGGCGGTTGCCACGCGGGCGGCAAGCCGGAGACGCGGCACGCCGACGCCATTGCGGACCTGGTAATGGGCCCGGCAAGCACGGCACTGGGTGGAGACCACCAGGGCGGGCTCCATCTGCCGATGACCGCATTCCGGGCAGGCCAGACGGATGCGATGGCGCTTGGGCTCACCGGCCATGGTCTGCAATGGTCAACGTGCGGGTTGGGGCGTGGCGACAGATCAGGCTTGCGTCCCGGGAAGGGTTCCTTGTCGTGATGGTGCCGTGGCAGTGGCGACGGCCCCTGCCGGTGGTGGAGTGGTGGCTTTGGATGCCGGTGACGGAGCGGGTGCCGTCGACTGAGTGGGAGTGCCGATGATGGCTTTGCCTGAGAACACCGCACCGGCATCGATCGAGAGCGTCTTCGCCTTGATGTCGCCGATGACTTCGGCGGTCGACTTGAGGTCCACGCGTTCCGCAGCGACAATGTTGCCGATCACCTTGCCATAGACGGCGACGGTCGTGGTGCGGATTTGCGCCTTGATGCGCGCGTTTTCCCCGATGGTGAGGCTGCCATCCGATGCGATCTCGCCTTCGATGCTGCCATCGACCACGAGGTCGTTGGTGAATTTCACGGTGCCCTTGATATCGACATCCGACGACAAGACGTTGCGGGTGGCGGATGCACCCGGGCGGGCCGGTGATGGCGCGGAAACCGGCGCGTAGGGCGAGTGCGAGGGTTTGGCTGCGGCGTCCGCGGCGCGCGGGTCGGCCAGCGGCACGTGGGGACGAACGGGCTCGGCGAGATCTTGTCCGATGACTTTCTTGAACATGGAGCGGGGAAACGATGGAGAGTGAGTGGATGAAGGAAGGGACGCAGAGAGGATCAGCGCGACTCTTCGGCAGCGGGGGCAGGCACCGGTGCCGGTAATGCGGTGCCGGTCTCGGCCGCATTCGCGGATGCCGGGGTCGGTTCCGTCAGCGCGGTCGGCTCTTGGGGTGCCGGTGGTGCCGGCGGATCGACCGCAACCGGCGGATCGGCATCGAGCATCGCGATGCGGTCGGTGGCCACTTGGGAAAAGCCACCGGCCGTTAGTTCTTCGGCCTTGGCGCTGGAGTAATACTCCCTTGCGGCCGACTTGTCGCCGCCTTCGCGGGCGATGTCACCGAGCGAGATCGATGCGAACGGCGCGATGAAGGACTGCGCCGGATCCTCGGCCAAGGTGCGGAACACCTCCGCAGCGGCGTCGTTGGAACCCTGTGCCATCAGTTTCGAGCCAAGACTTGCCCTGGCTGTGCCGAGCGCCGGATGGGAGGGGTGGTCCGCAAGGAACGCACGCAGCGTTTCGATCGATTTGTCCTTTTCGCCATCCTTCCATTGGCGCTCGGCGAGCAAGAGCAGGGCGGATCCGGCGGCGCGGCTGCCAGCGTGATCGTCGACCACCTTTTGCAGGGCATCCGCCTTATCGGCCATGAACAAGGCGTGGGCCGCGGCGGTCTCCTTGCTCTCGTTGATGCCGCGCATCACCACGAACGCAATGGCGGCCAGAACCACCAGCACGGCGAGCGCGGCGATGGATTTCTGGTAGCGGTCGAGGAACTGTTCGAACGCACCGGGAGCCTGTGGGATTTCCGCCAGAGGCGAGTGGGATTCCGATTGGGGGGAGGCCATGGCAGGATGGGGAATGTGCGGAAACGCAATCAAAGCGGCCTGTCCGCTGAAATCAATGCGGAACTCGCGAGACACACCGATTTCCAATGCCGGCCACTCGCCTGCGCCGGATTTTCGTGGCAGGCGGATCGGCGCGGGTGTTAGGTTGGTTCAGGTTCATGGAGAAACGCCTGTACGTGGTGGCCGGCGAGCTCAGCGGGGATGCCCACGGTGCCGGCATGCTCGACGAGTTGTGCCGGATGTTGCCCGGACTGCGGATTCGCGGCGCGGGTGGACCGGCGATGGCCGCTGTCGCGGGTCCGGGAGTTGATGATTGGGTCGATGAGGCCGCGGTGATGGGGATCTGGGAGGTGCTCAAGCGCTACGGATGGTTCCGCCGGCGCTTCGCCCGCATGCTGGCCAATCTGCGATCATTCCGACCGGACGTGCTGGTGCTGATCGACTATCCCGGGTTCAACCTGCGCTTCGCCGAAGCGGTGAAACGCGCCAGCCCGGCAACACGCATCGTCTGGTATGTCTCGCCGCAGGTCTGGGCGTGGAACCGCCGACGGATTCCGAAAATGGCGCGGCTCATCGATGCGATGATTTGTCTGTTCCCGTTCGAGCGGCCGATCTTTGATGAAGCAGGCATTCCCACGACTTTTGCGGGTCATCCGCTGATCGATGAACTCGCCGTGCGCCGCGACCCTCGACTTGCGCGGGATCCGCAATTGGTCGGCCTGTTTCCCGGCAGTCGCGAGCGCGAGGTCGAGCGGCTGTTTCCCATGATGATCGATGCCGCGCGCCGGCTCCGCGAATGGCGATCCGACCTGCGGTTTGAAACGCCGGCAGCCTCCCCCACCCTCGCGGCCAAGATCCGCGCCCAACTGGATGCCGCATCGGCCGGGAGCTGGGTGGAAGTCGCCACCGGCACGAGCCACTCGCTGATGCAGCGCGCCGCCTGTGCCGCGATCGCCAGCGGCACCGCCACGCTCGAAGCCGCGTTTCTCGGCTTACCGCACTGTCTCGTGTACCGGGTCGCCCCGCTCACCTACGCGGTCGCCCGCCAAGTCGTGAACATCCGGCACATCGGCATCGTGAACATCCTCGCGCAGGATGACGTCGTCGAGGAGTGGATCCAGGACAAGGCCCGTCCGGAAACCGTTGCCGCGTCGCTGCGCCGGTTTCTCGAACAACCGCACGAAGCCGAGGCCCTTCGCCGGAGACTTGCGGACATCACCGCGACGCTCGGCACGCCGGGAGTGCACCGACGCGTGGCGGAGGTCGTCGCCCGCGCGTTCGCATCAACGGCTCCAGCGGATCCGTCCCTCGGTGCGCGCTGAGCGCGCGCAATGAGGTTGCCGAAGTTCCCGCCACGGGTTATCCCGTTTTCATGATTTCGCTTACTTTTTACGGTCACGCGTGTTTTTCGGTCACAACGCCCTGCGGCACCCGCCTGTTGTTCGATCCGTTCATCACGCCCAATCCGCTCGCCGCGCACATTGACGTGGATTCAATCGCCGCGGACTACGTGCTCATCACGCACGGTCATGCCGACCACCTCGCGGACGCCGAGGCGATTCTCAAGCGTACGGGCGCAACGCTGGTGTCGAATGTTGAAATCGTCACCTGGTTTGCCGCGAAAGGAATCGGGAACGCGGAACCGCTGAACCATGGCGGCGGTGTGGATTTTCCATTCGGGCGCGTCACTTACGTCAACGCGGTCCATTCGTCCTCCCTGCCGGATGGCAGCTACGGCGGCAATCCGGGGGGCTTCGTGATCCGCGCCGGCGGCACCTGCCTCTATGTCTCGGGCGACACCGCGCTGCATGCCGACCAACAACTCCTCGGCCAGCGCCATCGCCCGGATGTCGCGGTGCTCTGCATCGGCGATCATTTCACAATGGGCCCGGCCGATGCCGCGCTGGCGGCAAAATGGTCCGGCGTGCGCAGGGCGGTCGGCGTCCACTACGACACCTTTCCGCCGATCCGCATCGACCGCGATGCGGCGATCCGCGAATTCGCCGCACAGGAGGTCGAGTTGCTCCTGCCCGCGATCGGAGAGACGGTCTCGCTGTGATCGGCGGCCGTGTCGTGCTTCAACGTTGTGCGCGCCCGCGGATCCGTGGTAGGATCGCGTGTCATGAGCGGCCCGTTCCACATCCTCGTCGCCGATCCGATTTCCGATTCGGGCGTGGACTTGCTGCGTGCCACGGCAGGCGTCGAAGTCGAGGTCCGCCCCGGCCTGGCGACGGAGGCATTGATGAAAATCATCGGATCGTTCGACGGACTGATCGTGCGGTCGGAAACACGGGTGACCCGCGACCTGCTGGAGACCGCGGCCCGGCTCAAAGTGGTCGGCCGCGCGGGCGTGGGAGTCGACAACATCGATCTAGATGCCGCGAACGCGCACGGCGTCGTGGTGATGAACACACCGGGCGGCAACACGATCTCGACCGCGGAGCATGCCTTCGCGCTGATGCTGTCGCTGGCCCGGCGCATCCCGCAGGCGCATGCGTTGGTGACCGCCGGAAAGTGGGAGCGCAAAAAATTCCAAGGCGTCGAATTGCACGGAAGAAGGCTCGCGATTCTCGGCATGGGTCGCATCGGCACCGAGTTCGCCAAACGCGCGCTCGCGTTCGGCATGGACGCCGTCGCCTACGATCCGTTCCTGAGTGCCTCGCGCGCGCAGTCGCTTAAGATCGCACTCGCGGGCAGCGCGAATGAAGCGCTCGATGGCGCGGATGTCGTGACGCTGCATCTTCCGTCCACGCGCGAAACCCACCACATCCTCGACGAAGCCAGGCTTCTCCGGATGCGGCGCGGCGCGCTGGTCGTCAACTGCGCTCGCGGCGGACTGGTCGATGAAGACGCGGCGCGCCGCCTGCTCGATCAAGGGCATCTCGGCGGCATCGCGCTCGACGTGTTCGAAAACGAACCCCCGCCCGCCGGATCCCCATGGTTCGGCTGCGACCGCTGCGTGTTCACCCCTCACCTCGGCGCGTCAACCGCCGAGGCGCAGGAAAACGTCGGCATCGAAATCGCAGCGCAGGTGCGCGATTTCCTGATCGACGGCTCGATCCGCAACGCGGTGAACATGCCCAGCCTCGATCGCCGCGCGATGGAAGCGGTGCAACCGTACCTGGATCTCGCACGAGCACTCGGCCGACTCGTTTCCTTCATCGGCCCGCTCCCATGCGATTCACTGCGCGTTGCCTATTCGGGCAGCCTCGCGTCCATCGACACCGCACTGCCCACCCGCGCCGTGCTTGCCGGATTTCTCGAATCCGCCGGTCATCAACCACCCGCCAACCTGGTCAACGCTCCCACATTGGCGCGCTCGCTCGGCATCGACGTCGGCGAATCATCGGCCACCCTCGCGACGCCATGGGCCGACCGGATCGAGGTCACGACCATCAGGGACGGCCGCGGCTGCACGGTGGCGGGCACGCTGATCGGCACCGTGCCGCGCGTGACGCACATCGCCGGACATCACGTCGAAACCAGCATCCACGGTCATTTCCTGTTTGTTGAAAACGACGATCGACCGGGCATCGTCGGGCGAATCGGCACCCGCCTCGGGGAGACTGGAATCAACATCGCCACCATGGCACTGGGCCGCGATCCCGCCAAACACCGTGCGATCAATGTCATCGAAACCGACACCACACCGCCGCAGGCGCTCATCGATTCATTGCGCGCGTCGGACGGCATCCTGCGCGCAATTGCTTTCGATCTCTGAAGGATCCGGTCCGGATCCGAAAAATCGCCGAAGACGTGAAATCCGCTTGGCAGGGCACCACGCGATCGCGTTATGTTCTCCACCCCATGGCGAAGCAGGCACTCGGAAAAGGATTGGGAGCGTTGATCGGCGGCGGGGCGTCTGCGTCGTCCGGGCAAAACGAGGCCGAAGCCGGATCCGATGTCAAACGCGTGCGCGAAGTGCCCCACGACCAGGTCGTCCCCTCGCCGCTGCAACCGCGCACCCACTTCGTTGACTCACCGCTCGACGAACTCGTCGAATCGATCCGCCAACACGGCATCATCCAGCCGCTGATCGTGCGTCCGGTCGGCGGCAAGCTCGAACTCATCGCCGGCGAGCGCCGCTGGCGCGCGTCGGGCAGACTCGGGCTCGCCACCGTGCCGGTGATCGAGCGCGACGCGACCGATCGCGAGGTGCTCGAGATGGCGCTCATCGAAAACCTGCAGCGCGAGGACCTCAATCCGATGGAAGAGGCGTCGGGCTACGTGCGACTGGCGAAGGAATTCGCGATGAAGCAGGACGAGATCGCGACGCGCGTCGGCAAGTCGCGCGCCAGCGTCGCCAACGCGATGCGTTTGCTCGACCTCCATCCGGACATCCAGTCGCTCGTTGCCCAAGGCCGCCTCACCGTCGGCCATGCCAAGGCAATCCTGTCGATCAAGGACCCCGCCACCCAGTTGCTCGCATCGGACCGGATCCTGCGTCACGCGCTCACGGTGCGCGCCGCGGAGAAGCTCGCGCAGCAACTGCTCGATGCCAGCGATGGTCACGGCAGCGGATCGAAATCCGGAGGTGCCCGCGGCATGGACGTTCACGTCCGCGCGGTGGCCGACAAACTCCGCGAACACCTCGCCACCCACGTGTTCATCCACCATTCCTCGAAAAAAGGCCGGATCGAGATCGAATACTACGGCGACGACGACCTCGGCCGCATCCTCGATGTCATCGGTGTGCGCCTCTGATCGCCGCAGTCCGCGGTTTCCCGGATCAAACCCGCTTGCACCCAAGCGCGTCCGCCGTTAGCTACAGCACATCGCACGCCGATCGTTCAGCCTGCTGCTCGCCCGACGCTACCTCAATCCGCGTCGCTCGGTGCTTTCCTCGTTCACGCTGGTCTCGCTCGTCGGCGTGGTCCTCGGCGTGCTCGTGCTGGTGGTCGTCATGGCCGTGTATGCCGGACTCGAACGCGACGTGAAGGAGCGGCTTCTCGGGTTCACCCCGCACATCCTGCTGCGCCACCAGCCAGGCGGCCTCGGTGATCTGCCGATGCAAGACTGGCGCGAGGCGGCGCGGACCGCGCGGACGTTGCCTCGAGTGACTGCGGCCACCGCCCATGTGAGCGACAATGTGATCCTCGATCACGCGTCGTGGCAGCGACCGGTCCAGTTCCATGGCATCGATGGCGACGACAAGGCACAGATCGAAGGCATCCGCCGCATGCTCGATCTTGCGAATCATCCGGACTCCACCGCCGACCTCGGCATCGACGACCGCATCGTCGTGTCGTCGATCATCGCGTCGCAATTCGGTGTCGGCGTGGGCGACACGGTCAGGCTGTATTCCACGCGCAATTTCGAGGAGGTCATGCGCGCCTACAAGGCAACCGAACGCCCGGCGCTGCGCGACGCCGAAGCCGGGGCATGGCAACAAGCGAGGGAACTGCTCGACAAGGCGTTTGTGCCCGATGCCGACCAATGGCGCGCCGGCATCGCCGCATTGCAGGATGCGTACGCGGCATTCGAAGCACTGGGCACCACCGGCCCGCGCGAGCACGAGCGCGGATTGCTCGACGAGCTGTTGATCGCGCTCGAAGGCGGATCGAAGGATGAAGCCGCCGGATGCTACCGCTTTGATGCCGACCGGAAACAAGCGGTCGATCGCGCCATCGAGGCCTTGGAATCCACCGACGCGGAGCGGATGGACGCCGAAATGCTCAAGTCGCTGCGCCGCATCGTGCTGCCCAAGGAGGCGGTGGTCGCGGGAGTTTACCAAGCCTCGCAGATGGCGGTGACTCCCGACTTGTTCGTGCCGCTCGCGCTCGCGCAGGACCTGGCCGGACTCGATGACGCGGTGCAGGGCGTGGCGCTGCGGCTCGACGATGCGTATGCCGCCGAGGAAGCCGCCGCCGCCGCGCGCGCGTCCCTCGGGCCCGACTGGTCGCTGCTCACCTGGGGCGACCAATACCAGACGTTCTTCGCATTGATCAACCAACAGCGCGTGATGATGTACTTCGCGCTCTCGTTCATCGTGCTCGTCTCGGCGTTCTCGATGATGGCGGTGATGTTCACCGTCACCATCCAGAAGCGACGCGAGATCGGCGTGATGAAAGCGCTCGGTGCCGCACCCGGGCAGATCGTGCGCGTCTTCCTCTATCAAGGCATGATCCTCGGTGCCGTCGGCGCGCTGCTGGGCGTGGGGCTCGGCCGCCTGTTCATCCATTACCGCGGCACGCTCCAACAAGCGTTCCGTGCGATGGGATTCGATCCATTCGCCGCATCGTTCACCGGGTTCGGCGTGCTGCCCGCGCACAATCTGCCGCTCGAACAAGCAGGCATCGCGGTGATGGCGTTCGCACTCTGCTCGCTGGCCGCGCTCGTTCCCGCCTTTCTCGCCGCCCGCTGCGACGCCGCCAAATCACTGCGCAACCTGTGACCCGACGCCATGGACTTCTGGATCATCGTCAACGGCGCAAAACAAGGCCCCATCCCCGACTACGAACTCCGCGGCCGCATCGCACGCGGCGAACTCGACGGTACCACCCCGGCATGGCACCAAGGTCTCGCGGCGTGGACACCGCTGCGCGAACTCGCGTTGTTCGAACGCGAGTTCCACACGCCGGGCATCGATGACGCCGCTTCATCCGGCAACGCCGCCACCATCGCTCGCGCCGACGAAGCGGCGGATGTTCCGCCGGTCCTGCCATCCGACACGCCTAAACCATATCTCGCACGACGCTTCTGGGCGCGCTGGCTCGACCTTCATCTCTACGCCGGATGCTGGTGGCTCGCGATCTGGGCCGCGGGTCAGGACGTGCGGGCGGTGCTCGCCGACCCCTTGCTCATCCTGCTGCACTACGTGCCGTGGTTTGCCGTGGAAGCCGTGCTCATCCACCGCTTCGGCACCACGCCCGGCAAGTGGCTGCTGCGCCTGCGCGTGGTCAATGCCGACGGATCGCGCCTCACGCTCGCGGAGTCCGTGCGGCGCTGCACCCGAGTCCTGTTCCTCGGCATCGGCATGGGCTGGGGATTCGTTTCGCTGATCTGCCAACTGCTCGCGCTGTTCTCGACGCGCCGCGCGGGCAGCAGCCTCTGGGACCTCGCCGGCGGTCACCACATCGATGCCCAACCGCTGCGCGCACCACGCATCCTCGGATTCGCCGCGGCATTCGTGTTCGCGCTCCAATTGCAGATGATCGTCATCGCCCCCTATGCGATGGAATCCGCCGCCAAACAGTTCCCGTGGATCCGCGACATGACCGAACGCAATCCACCATGGCACCTGCCGCCGCAGAAATAAGGGCGAACGCGTGAATAAGGACGGACGCCTGACACCCGGACTCAGCACCGCATCCAGCGACGCACCTCGAACCCGTCGCCGCCCGCGACAAACTCGCAGCGGGGAAAGTCCCGCTCGAATTCCGGAAAACGCACGTCACCCTCGTGCGAACCGGCGACGTGACTGACCAACAAGTCGTCGAGCATCGGCCAGAATGCCTCGTACACCTGCGCGCCACCAATCACAAACACGCGTCCGCCGAGATCCCCGAGCGCATCGAGTCCTTGCGGAGAATGAATCGTCTCCACGCCCGCGGCCGACCACGCCGCGTCGCGGGTGAGCACGATGTTGCGGCGCTGCGGCAGCGGCCTGCCGATCGACTCATGCGTCCTGCGACCCATCACCACCGGATGACCCAGCGTCGTCCGCTTGAAAAATTGGAGATCCCCGGGCAGGTGCCACGGCAAGCCGCCAGCGCGGCCGATCACGCGGTCCGCGGTCATGGCGACGATGGCGGTGAGTTGCGGCCTCATCCGGCGCATCCTGCGCAGCCCGCTCTCCGAACCGCAAGTGCCGTGCCCAATCCCCGCCCGAAAGCACGGCGCGGGCAGCGATTTCCCTTGCCAATTCTCCTGCGACTGCCGATCGTCGCCTCTCGTGCATGCGTCCCTGGGTAGGTGCCCGAGTGGCTAAAGGGGGCAGACTGTAAATCTGCTGGCTAACGCCTACGCTGGTTCGAATCCAGCCCTGCCCACCAGCGCTTGTTCGGTTTCCAGAGAAACCATCG
>Ga0169931_10003395_pt1 | contig 25263 bp, 19 predicted proteins | sample Kivu_15m_20L_FD_129675 | JGI IMG/M metagenome (GOLD analysis project Ga0169931, IMG submission 129675) | Freshwater microbial communities from Lake Kivu, Western Province, Rwanda to study Microbial Dark Matter (Phase II) - Kivu_15m_20L... | ecosystem: Environmental > Aquatic > Freshwater > Lake...
AGCCGGTGTTACCTATAAGCAGTTATCGGTTTGGGAAAGATTGATCAACATGAGAATTTACCAAAAAATAGTCGGTTTTAACCGACTTTAGCTATTAGACAGGGAATTTATTCCCTGGTTGGATGATATACGGTGCAGAATGAGAGAATGAGAGAATGAGAGAATGAGAGAATTTAGGCTTGTTAATTCTGCGATGGTGCTTTGGTTTGAATACCGGCTAGAAGCCGGTGTTACTCATACCGCTACTCATACCGCTATGGGCAAAGTAATGATAAATTCTGTTCCTAGGTCTGGTGTGGAGTTGACTTTGATAGTTCCATTATGTTTTTCTACCACAATTTGTTGCGCGATGGCTAGCCCTAAACCTGTACCTTTACCGACGGCTTTGGTGGTAAATAAATGATCAAATACTCGCTGTTTAATTTGTTCACTCATACCGACACCGTTATCTGCAACAATAATTTGTATTTGGTCGTTGATGACGCTGGTTTTAATCCAAATATAGTTAGGAGTTGCTTTAATTTCTTCAAAGCTGCGCTGATGATTAGATTCTTCTAAGGCATCGATGGCATTGGCTATTATATTCATAAATACTTGGTTTAACTGACCGGGAAAACACTCAATTTTGGGTAAGTCACCATATTCTGTGATGACTTCAATAGCTGGACGGCGTTGATTGGCTTTGAGACGATGTTTTAAAATTAAGATGGTGCTATCTAAGCCTTCATGGATGTTAAATAATACTTTATAATCTCGGTCAGCGCGGGAAAAGGTACGGAGGCTATTGCTGATATTCTTGAGGCGATCGCAAGCCATAATTATTGAGTTAACCATTTTAGGCAAGTCTGCTAAAATGTAATCTAAATCAATTTCTTCTGCATGGTCTAAAATTTGGTTTTGGTTGATCTGATTCTGGGGTGTCGATTCTAGGGTGGGTAGGCTGCTTTGATATAGTTGTAAGTGTGTGATAATATCGTTTATGATTGGTTTTATCTGTTCTAAACTGGCGGAAATAAACCCCAAGGGGTTATTCATTTCATGGGCTACACCGGCTACGAGATTACCCAAAGCAAACATTTTTTCGTTTTGAATTATTTGTAACTGTGCTGCTTGTAGGTCTTGTAGTGCTTGTCCTGCTTGTTGATAAAGTCGCGCATTTTCTAAGGAAATCGCAGCTTGAGTACAAAGAAAATTAAGAATAATAATGCGATCGCTGGTAAACACCCCACTGGTGGAGCTATTTTGTAAGTACAAAATCCCTATTAAATTGCCTTGATTGTGAATTGGTAAACATAATACACTTTTTGGTTGCTGCTGGGTTAAATATTCATCGATGACTGCTAAATCTGTATTAAGATCGTCAATTACTACTATTTGTTGAGTATTTTTGACGTACTGGATCAGCTTTACGGCTGCATTAAGATTATTTTGGAGGGGTTGAAAACAAAGTTCTGTGGTTGTTTCTGTGGCTACGGCTTTTACTCCCCAATTATTATGACTATCGGGTAAAACTAAACTACAGTAATCGGCTCCGGAGTTTTGGAGAATAATTTGAGTTAATTGGTGCAGTAGTTCATTTAGTTGGATTGTACTAGATAAGCTTTGAGAGGCTTTGAGGATGGCTGCAAAGTCTAAAGTGTTATTAATACTGGAGCTAGAACTGCGTTTGACAGTGTTGGGGGCGTGAATGGAAACGCCAGGACTTATACCAGCCAAGGTTTCTAGTGGATTAAATCCCAGATTGGGTTTAATTAAGATGGGGCGCAGTAATTCTGGGTAGCGGGTTTCTAAATCTTTCATTTTCCCTTCGCTATTCCAGCGCGCATAACAGTAATATGCTTCTTGCATATAACCAGCAGCTATTTTGTCTTTTTTTAATTGCAAATAAAACTTAGCGGCTAATTCATTGCTTAAGGCTTGTTCTTGCAAGTAGCCATATTCTTGAGCAAGTACAATGGCTTGGTCGTAGGAGTCACCGGCTTGATAATTTTTTCCTAGCACGCGGTAAGTTTCTGCTTCTACTAGGTGAAACTTATGCCAATAATTCATAGGAGCATGATGGGCCCATGTTTTCATGAATTTTTGATTATTGGCAATTTTGATGAGAGAGGCGGTTTTATTTTCTTGATCCATTTGAGAGTACAAGGCGAGCAAAGTCAGGGATTGATAAAAATTCTTTAAGGGAATAATCCAGAGACCTGCGGCTCCTTGTTCATATTCTCCAAATTTATCGGCGTATTCTTGAGCTTTTTGATAGTCGCCAAATAAATAGTATAGTAGGAGTTTGGCTAAATAAACAAAACAAATACCGTTGATATTTTGACTCTCAATTAAAAAGGGTAAACTGACGGCTTCGTTAAAACAAGAGCCGACTAAAATGGTGGTATTTTCACATTTACCGCGCAAGTTCATTACAGTTTGCCGCCATGTATTTACCCAAATATAAGCTGATTCTTGCTTTACACTTGCTATTAACTCAGCATACTTGTAACCTTCTGACTCTACTAGTTCGAGAGTTTCTCCACTACAGAATAAAAACTGAATGTAACAGTTAGCACAATAACCCACGTATTCAATATCACCATGTTCTAATCCACTTTTCAGACCAGCTAAAAATACTGGTAAGGTGGAGCTTAAGGAATCTTGCCAATGCTTGACAAATAAACCAAAAATCAAGTTAATTTTACTATTTAGTTCTTTGGCTTCTAGTTTCTCAACGAGGATAGTGGCTAGTTGACCAAATTTATATCCTCGGTCAATTTCTCCGCTAGCACATAAAAATAAGCCATAAAGACTATAAGCAATAGCAGCTTGGGGAGAGTTACCATATTCCAGGCAGATTTTCACCATTGTGAATATATATAAAGGTAACAATTCTGGTTGAGCTAAATATACAGATGCAAATAAACCAGCCAAAATTCGCAAAGCAGCACGGTGGACAGAATCTACTAACAAGGGTAGATTGGCTAAATTTTCTATGGGGCGATGGCCTAGAATATTTTTGATTTGTTGGTGTTGTAAGTTAATAGTTTCCCTGTGAACTTGGTTAGGTAAATCTATACCTAATAATTCCAAGGCTTCGCGTCCGATTTTTATGGCTTCGACTAGTTTGTTTTGAGCGGTATATGATTGAATTTGGATTTCATAAACTTTTATTTTGTCCAGTGAAGTTTGAGCATAGGTCAAAGTTTCGTTAATTATTTCTTCTGAGGAGGCGAAGTTAGTATTTAAATATTGCGCTTCGGCTAACAATTCATGTAATTTGAGAGTTAAAGTATAGTCACTTTCCCAGTTATTACTTAGCAATAGTAAACCTTTGTGGAAATAGGTAGCCGCAGCATCGTAAGCAGTGGCTAGTTTGGCTTTTTCGCCGGCTCTTAAATTTAATTTAGCCAATTGTTTCTTTTGTCCAAGTTGGGAAATTAGGTCAATTCCCATATTTAATTGATTAACAATATCAAAGATCCGACTTTCTAAGTTTTCTTGGGAGGTATGATGTAAAAGTAATTGTCCAATTTTCAAGTGAGTTAATTGTTTTTCTTCGTCAGGAATCAAACCATAAGCGGCTTGTTGCACACGGTCGTGTAGAAATCGATAGGTGAGATTGACTCCTTGATCGTGAATTATTCTTTGGCTATCAATGATTTCTGTTTGAAAGAATTTATAAACTTGGCTAGTGGGCAAAATCAACCCGTTTTCTACACCTTTCCACAAATCAGTGGCTGTATTAACTGGGGATTGTTGACACACAACTGCTAAAGTTGCTAAATCAAAGTGATTACCAATGCAAGCGGCTAACTGTAACACATTTTGGGTTGGTTTGGGTAGTTTTAGTAACTGTTGGGACATAAACCTGACTACATCATCGGTAATGGATAAGGCTTTAATTTGAGTAAGATCACTTTCCCAAAAACCCTGACTGGTATTAAACTTAATATGCCCATCTTGATGCAGGGATTTAAGAAACTGAGTAATAAAAAACGGATTTCCTTGAGTTTTTCTCTGAATTAAATCTGTGAGGGTCTGCGATCGCTCTTGTGGACAGTTCAAGGTGTCAGCTACTAGTTGGTTAACGTCAGCAAAACTCAGAGGATTAAGGGTAATAGTATTGATGGTTTTTGTGGTTTTCCGCAATTCATGTAGGAGCAACATTAATGGATGAGTTGGGTGTACTTCGTTATCTCGATAAGCTCCCAACAAGAGCAGATAGTTTTCATCTTCTATGAGGAGTTTAATTAATTCTAGGGAGGCTAAATCTGCCCACTGTAGGTCATCTAGAAAAATCACTACTGGATGTTCTGCGGTGGTAAAGACTTCAATAAACTTTTTAAATAATAAATTAAAGCGGTTCTGATCTGCAATACCTGATAATTCCCGGACGGGGGGTTGTTTACCAATAATTTTTTCTAATTCTGGTATGACATCAATTAGAACTTGTCCACTATCTCCTAGGGCGGCTAATATGTTAGTTCGCCACTGCTGTAATCGCTGATCGGATTCTGACCACAACTGGTTGATTAGGTCTTGCAGTGCTTGCACAAAGGCGGAAAAAGGAATATTACGATTAAATTGGTCAAATTTCCCTTTGATGAAATAGCCTTGTCTGCGGGTAATGGGCTTGTGTACTTCATTGACTACTGCGGTTTTACCAACGCCGGAGAAACCAGCGACTAAAATCATCTCGCTTGTACCATTACAGACCCGGTCAAAGGTAGCTAATAAATTCTTGACTTCAGTTTCTCGCCCATAAAGTTTTTCTGGGATGAAAAAGCGATCGCACAGGTCCCGCTTTCCAATTTCAAAATATGCAATTTTCTGAGTATTTTTCCACTGATGACAACAATTTTCCAAATCATATCTTAATCCTAAAGCACTCTGGTATCTATCTTCGGCGTTTTTAGCCATTAACTTCATGACCATATCGCCAATTACTCCTGGAATAAGTTCTTGATCGCCTATGGGTCGTTTTCTGTTTCCCAGGGAGGGGGGGATTTTTGCCATATGACAATGTACCAATTCCATTGGTTGATCACAAGTAAAAGGCAATTCTCCTGTCAACAATTCATAAAATGTCACACCTAGGGAATAAAAATCACTGCGGTAGTCTATCCCTCGGTTCATTCTACCAGTTTGTTCTGGAGAAATGTAGGCGAGGGTTCCTTCTAAAACATTAGGACTTTTAATTTCTTGGTTTTCTTTAGGTAGTAATGAAGCGATGCTAAAATCAATCAGTTGTATTTCTTTAGTCTGTGGATGAATCAAGATATTTGCTGGCTTAATGTCTTTGTGAATAACACGATTTTCTACCAAATGCTCCAGAATATGGGTAAAATTAATTCCAAATTCCAAAAATTCTACCATAGACAAGGGGGTTTCTTTGATATAGTCTCGTAAAGATAGGAAGCCTGTATCTTTCATTACCAAAATATAACTATTACCATAGGCTTCTAAGGCGATGGGATTAACTATAGCAGGATGGTTAAGATTTTTACTAATTGTATATTGATTACGGAATTGTAATAATTCGTTAAAACTGGGATATTCGCTAACTAAAACTTTAATGACCACTAGAAGTTGATCTTGTTCCCGGACAGCTTGATATACTGAAGTCTTGGACCCTGCATATAGTTGGTAAGTTATTCGATACCCTGGAATCATGGGTAATGGGTCTCTAGGAGTAGTCATTATAGATTTACCTCATAACTAAGATTAGTGTTTACTTTGATGAAACTATAAACTATTATTCCCAATAAATCAGTGTTTTCTAACGGAAAGTTAAGCACTTCTCTTTAAATACTACCACCACTACTAAGACATTAACCACATCATACTCTCAAATAAAGTAATTAACAATTATGTCTCAGCAATTTCACTATTCTATGACGGGTATAGCCAAACCCAGCCCTGAATTTTATTCTGTGTTTTCCCCAACAGAAGTTTTAGAATTAATGGAAGCTTTAAAAGTTTACCGAGAAATTCCCTTAAAATACTCATATAAAGGTGGAGGGGCGAAAATTTGGAATAAGTTTTATCAAAACCACGTCATCGCCAAGTGGTATCAAAAACCAAATGTAGAGGTTGAGTTATTGCAACAAAACTTTTTATATATTAATGGTAGTTATCAAAAGGTTGCTAAGGTTAATATAGTGGATGTAGGCGCTGGGAATTCTTACCCGGTAAAGGGGATCCTTGCTCAATTGCACAAATTAGGCAAAATTAATCAATATATTGCTTTAGATATTAGCGAAGAACTTTTAACAATCTCCCAAGCCAATATTAAGAAATGGTTTCCTTCACTAAAAATTTACACTCACAGAGTTGATATAGAAAAGCAAACTATCCCTTTAACTATTTTTTTAGATATTTTAACGACATCTAGCGATGATCAAATTAACGACATGGCTAACATCTTCTTACATTTAGGCGTTACCATTGGCAATCATCAAAACAGAAATAAGGCTTTACAAAACTTAAAAAACAGTATGAATAAATTGGATTTACTTATATTTACTAATGAAATTGGTTCTAATTCCACATGGAATCAAGACCCGCGGGGAGGCTGTAAGTATCACGTGGAAGGAATATATAAATGGATACAAGAAAGCCTGGGGATTAAACCTGAACACTGCCAACTGGTGAGAAAATATGATTTTGAAACTGATAGTATCACTGCTAGTATTAGGTTTAAGCAAAATTATACTATCAGTTTTAGCCAACTAGACATGGAATATAATGTGGAATTTAGCGAAAATGAGGAAATCACTATTTGGAGACATCATAAATACGAGCTACCCGAACTGATGCAAGATATAGAGGAAGCTGGTTTACAAATTGTTGACTATAGCCGCAGTGGGAATTTATCACATATTATGGTTATTTGTAAAGTTGCTAGTTAACTTCTCAAACGCAGTAATTTCCTGATTAGAAGATAAACAGAATTTTTTAGAGCGGTGGCTATCCGGTAAAACTTGCGAACCATGTCTAAAGTAGAATAGGGAACCCGCAGGCGCAGGGGAGACAATAAGGGGCGATATAACCAGTAATAGGCTTTTTTTAAGTCGTTCCACTTGGAGCAGTTTTCTATGTGGAGAAAATCTGAAATATCCACAACCAAACCTCTATTTTGGTACATCATCACGTTACGACCGTGGACATCGTGGGGGTGAAGTCCGCGACTTTCGGCATATTTGAGGGCTTCATCAATATCGAGGATTACCTGTTGAGGGATAGGTAATCCTAAGTGCATACAATCATAGAGAGTGGTACCATATAGCCGTTTCAAAATTAAAAAATCGTCTCTAGCATATAAACACTGGGAAAAAGCGGGATGATAACCCAAACGGCGATAAACCTCGACTTCTTCATCATAGCCAGGCCGTCCAGGGGCATAAATTTTAACCACGCAGTCAGGGTAATCAGGGTGATAAACCACGACGGCATAATTTCCCGCTCCTAGTGGTTGCCAAGGTGCTGGAATATGGCTGATTTTAATTGGGTTACGTGGGTTAATACTTTCAATTTGTAATTTAGGTAGTAATTCCTGATAAATGCTTTCTAGCATTTGGGTAGGGGGGGATTTGTCCATATGATCTAATACCTCAAACTAGTACTATTGTGTGGCTGTGGATTGACTTTTTACAACAGTCCCCGATAATGAATAAATAACAAAATCACTGCCCAGGACCCCAAAGCGACTTTAATGGCTACTAACATATTTAGCACTGGGATCACGCCACCACTAAAAAGCGCTCCTAAATTACCGTGGGGTAATTCTATCCCGGTTAAAGTAATTACTGCCAAGAGGATAAAAACTAAAACTGAAATCTTCTCCCATGTGGCAGCATTCCAGCGCTTGTAGATGGCCTGCATCCACTCAGTTGATGAAGTAATTGCTACTAAACCTATAGCGGTTCCGCCGGCTACGCCAGCGGCAAAACCACCCCCTGGACTGAGATGTCCGCGAATAGCTAATTCGATACCTACTAAGGAGCAGATAGTGGCTCCTAGACGTGCTAAAACAATTGATGGTTGATCGGTAAACTGATAGATGGTGCAAAATGGTCTTTCATCGGCGAGAAGAAACCGCGCCCCCATTACTGCAATTGTAAATACTACTACCTCAAAAATGGTGTCATAGAGACGATTTCTGAGAATGATACCTGTAACTGCATTAGGTATACCACTATCTTTAACTACTGTGTCTACAATAGAAATATCTGGTAGTTGCCATTTTTCGTTGGGCATGATGACTAAAATAAAATACAGCAGGATACCGGCAGCAATGTAGACCCATTTGACTGATTTCATTTTAATGTTTTTCTCCTGAATCCAGTAGGTTTACATAGGTTAAGATTATCATAGGTGATGAAATATCAGCCTGTATAATTTCATAAATACGTTGAACTCTAGTAACAGTATGATAAGCTAGTCCTTTTTGTTCGTCCTCACTGGGGGGTAGCTCTGTGCAGATAGCATGAACATCTTTATCTGTTAAGGCTCGTTCTAAGGCTTGATTGTTACTGTAGACAACTAACTCGAGACGTAGATAATATTTAGCAAAAATAGCCCGCAGTTCATTTATTAACTGCTGAAAGTCTGTTTCTAGGTCTTCTGTAGTACTGTCTTTCAGCACACCGAGACGCAGGACTAGAGATGAACGGACGGCAATGGCATAAAGTGTAATTGCTAATAGGGTACCCATTAAGGCCTGGGTCAAGGCGACATCTGCTGCTCCCAAAACTGCAAATACTAATGATGCTACAGCCCCTAATATACCCTGGATAACTAGGGCATTGTATGGATTGACTTGAAGTACTAGCATGAAAGCAGATAAGGGCAGTAGGGCGGTGATGATGTAGACATAAATATCATTCATGGTTATTTTCTCTACTAGAACAGTAGGCCAATACATACCCCAATACTGTATTCCAGATAGCCAATGAGATAATGCCGAGGATGAGTAGCGGCCATTCACTGGGTATCTTGAGCAACAGTCCGACAATGATACTCATTGACCCTAGGGTATCTGCTACAGAAAGACTGTGCAGCTTGAATAAGACTGAGCGATGGCCAATCAGGGGCCAAGTACCCCAAAACCAAAAAACCATTCCTAAACCTATGCAGGTATAACTCAACCAATGGATCATAAATCACTCATGCGTTTTAGTAGATGTGCTAATAACATTAATCCGGCATTACCGACACTGAGGATGATAATCCCCACTACGCCAATCATCCAATCATCTCGTAAAACAGACACCATGAGGATCATAATAGATGTTTTGGTGGCAATACTGGCAAATGCTAACATTTTTTGCCAAATATCATCGTCTTGCCAAGCTTCGTACATGGGGATCAGTAGAGCTACAATCATAGCAATTAGCACTAGATTCATACTTTTTCCCTCCGTTGAATCCGGTGTACTGCGTACCAGCCTTGTTCTTGGTATTTGAGAACAATAGTTTTTGGTGTAAAGGTGATCAGAAATATATCTAGGAAAATTAAGCCGGGTGTCCGTTGGGGTTTAACTCGTTCTGTAATTACATCTTCATGGTTGTGGGGGCGCAAAATAATCTGAAATGCTTCTAAATAGGCTTGGGGAATGGCTACTATGACTTCACCTAGGACACGTAGCCAATCTTTTAAGGATTCTGGGACTTTTTGCCGACCTGGTAATAAAAGTGCTACGGTGATGCCAATCATGATGTTTGCTGGACTCACATCAGAGGTGAGTAAAAACCAGATAGCTAATCGTAAGATGAGATTAAGATGCCCAATCATGCCAACACCATCCCTAGAAGTAAGAGCAACATCAAACTCATCATCCCAATTAAATGTTCAAATTGCTCAAGTACACGGGGTAAGGTGAAGACTCGGTTAAAAATGATTAAATCATATGTCAACCATCCTAGCCCAATGGTTAGGAGTGCTTTGGTGATATTAGCAACAGTATAGGCTTGATAATACAAGAGGTTGGCTAGGATGAGTCCGGCTAGCAAGGGTATTAGTGCTAACCAGAAGTTAGGGGGTAAGTTTGCTGGTTGCTGTTGTTGGTTTTGGTTGTGATGGGGTAAATATATAAATTTAGCAAATACTACGGCTGTACCTACTGCGCCAATATTCATAATCATTGTTTGCCAGGGGAGTAGATTCTTGATGGTCAATGTCTTGGCGCTAAAGCCGTATAATAGGGGAAAGCCGGACATAGAAAGACTAGCAATGACCAGGGCTAGCCATAACTTGGTGTTTATGGGTTTTTCTTGCAGTTCTTGAAATTTACGACTGGGTAACACACCAGCCATGAGAAAGAGGGCGGATTTTGCTAGACCATGGGCTAAAGCATAAAAGCCGGCGACGGCTGGAGCGGCAAGAATCCAGCCTAATTGAGATATGGTGCTTAGGGCTAGCATCCGCTTGGTATCTTTTTCAAAGATGGCGGAGAATACTCCTAGTATTGCGGTTCCTACTCCAAACATCCTAACTATGGGGTCTATGTCATCTAAAATCAAGGCACAGCGGACTAGGGGATAAACTCCGGTTTTGATGACTACTCCTGATAGCATGGCTGAAACTGGTGTTTCTGATTCTGAATGGGTTAAGGGTAGCCACAATCCAGAAATAAAGATTCCTCCTTTGGTTAATAAGCCGAGAAATATTAAGGCGATCGCTGGCTTTGGTGCATTGGCTAAACCTGCAAAAGCAAAGGAACGATTAGCCTGATAAACTAAGACTGCGCCCACGAGATAAAACAGCATGGCTGTATTGCTGACAAACATATAGCGCAAGCCTACCCAAATTGAGCGATTGCTGCGGGGATAGGCAATCAGCAGAAAGGCTGCAATGCCGATTACTTCTAGGGCGACGTATAAACTGATGAAGTCGGCACAGACAAAGGCAGCATTAACGCTGCCATGTAAAATGATGATTTGGGTATAGAAAAAAGCTGTTTTATCACTACCCCAACAATATAAAATCACCGCAGCTGTTACTAGGGCATTGGTTAATATAAAGTAGCCGCTCAACTGATCGACTACTAATGTCACCCCGAAACTATCCAGTAAGTTTAGTGTTAACTGCGATGGGTTGAAGATTAGCTGCAACCCATATACAGCGGAAACTAGGGGTATACTCAAGGCCAGGTAGCGGTTTAGTTGGGGGAGGAGATAAATAACAAACCCGACAAAAAAGGGTAGTGCAATCCAACTGATGGCTATGCCTGAGTCGGGAGCGGTCATAATGTTCATGGGGTATTGTTCTTTTCGATCTCGTTGCTTTCCAAAGTGGGATTGTCTCGTGCTAGCTTAACGACACACACTAGCATTAAAGCTTGTATGGAGAATCCAATCACAATCGCCGTCAATATGACCGCTTGGGGAACTGGGTCGGCATAGGCACGATTGTCAATGTTGTCTACAATTATTGGTGTGAATAAGCCATCTCGTGAAGCCATGAGTACGTAATAGGCGATAACCCCTGTACTCATGACATCCATAGAGATTATTTTCATCACCAGGTTCTTTTTTAGGACAATACCAAAGAATCCGCACAATATGGTTGCGAATATGCACGCTTCTAACACAAAATTGCTGTTTGGGTGATAATGGTATGATCTGTGGAAATTTGAAAACAGTATTTAGCTTGTTAGGTTGGCTTTTTCTAATTCTTTGTCTGTGGATTGTTTGAAGGCAAAGCGTAACAAAGGCGGTGCTAAGAAGGTTGTCAGAATGACCATAATAATGATCGCTGCTTGGAGTGGTTTGTCAAGAGTACCACTGGCGGCACCAATGCCTGCAAATACTAACCCAACTTCTCCCCGGGGAATCATTCCCACGCCAACTGCTAACCTATTAATTCCAGTTTGCCCGAAAACTGACCAACCTGTGACAACTTTCCCAATAATTGCCACCACAATTAAGAAGATAGCAATAATCAGTCCGGCTTGATTGCTGGGAACTAAGGGATTAAGAACGCCTAGATCAACTTTTGCCCCTACTGTGACAAAGAAAACTGGTACTAAAATATCAGCAATGGGTTTAACTTGCTCATCTAGTTCTTTACGTTTATCTGTTTCATCCAAAACTAGACCGGCTGCAAATGCCCCTAAGATGGCTTCTAAATGAATGGCGTTGCCTAAAAAAGCCATGAAGAAGGCAAATATCAATGCTGGGATAATTAAATTGCCTCGGGTTTGCAATCTATTAGCAATGGCTACAAAACTTTGATTGAAGTATTTGCCTAGGATAATTGAACCAATGAGGAATACAGTGGCGCTGACAATGAGATACACCACATTTAGAATATCAACTTCACCAGTTTTGGCTAAACTAGCCACCACTGCTAAGACGATGATCCCTAAAATGTCGTCAATCACGGCAGCACCTACAATAATTTGACCTTCACGAGATTTTAACTGCCCAAGTTCTGACAAAACTTTGGAGGTAATACCAATACTGGTAGCTGTGAGGGCAGCACCGGCGAAAATTGCTGGAATGACGGGGGCATGAAATAGGAAAATTAACCCTGTAGTACCAGCCATAAAGGGGACAGCCACCCCTACACAAGCAACAATGACGGCTTGATAACCGACTTTGGTTAGTTCTTTTAAGTCTGACTCTAGGCCAATCTCAAATAAAAGAATGATCACGCCGAGTTCAGCCAGAACGGAAATGATTTCACTCTGACTTTGAAAAATTGATGTTACTGCTTCGGGACTGATGCGGTTAATCAATTGCAAAATGGTGATGATGCTGGAGTCGCTGGCGGCTGCGCCACTGTCGGGAAATACTAGTAAATGGAGAGCGGAAGCACCTACAATTACGCCTGCAATTAATTCACCTAAAACGGGGGGCAAATCCATCATTTTAGATAATTCACCGCCAATTTTACTGGCTAGATAAATGACTACTAAACTGAGTAATACACCAGCCAAGACTATGGGGGCATTTTCGGCTTCGTTGGTGGTGGCTAGTAGAGGATTTTCCCCCATTGAGTTAAGTATTAATTCTGAAAGAATCATGCTTTTTGTTTCTTGTGTCGATGAACTGTGTTGTTAGAATCCCACACCCCGCCCTACTTTGTTGATGCTGGAGTTTCTACATCCCCAGCAGTAGGTAAGGGGTTAGTTCCTAATCCCGGTAGTTTATTTACTGCTGACTCCATTGGCATTGACTACATCAACGGCTTGCTTAAGTGCTTCTAGACGAGAGAGAAACCAATTATGTTGGGGTACAAAATTCATAACACCCAATTTTTCTAAGCGGCGTTTGACTTTGCCGGCTGCACCAACTATGAGTATTTGCCGACCTTGGTCATGAGCATCTTGGATGGCATTTTCAATGGCTAAGGAAGCTGTTACACCCAACATGGGGACATCGCTCAGGTCTAAAATTAACACGTCAGAGTCTGCCATGGCTGAGTGTTCACGAGCTATGGCTTTGGAAACTCCAAAAATCATTGGTCCACTCAGGTAGAATAAAAGTACTCTGCCGTTGGCTTGGTTGAGTAGTTCTTTTTCTTGATCATTCAAGATAATGGCATCATCGGCATCGGTAATTGTCTTCACGTCTTGAGCTTGTAACTGAGAAAGGCGTTCAATGGTTAAGACGTTGGCAATGAAAACTCCCACACCCACAGCAACTATTAAGTCCACAAATACGGTTAAGAACATGACACCGTACATAATCAGCGCCCCTTTTAGGGACACTTGGTGAGCGCGTTTTAAAAAGCTCCAGTCTAAGATGTCAATCCCGACTTTGAGGGCAATACCAGCTAGTACTGCCATGGGGATGCTTTGAGTTAAACCAGCGGCCCACAAAACCACGACTAATAAAATTATGGCACGAGTTAAACCGGATAAAGCTGTTGTGGCACCAGTTTGGATGTTAACTACTGTTCCCATGGTTGCACCGGCACCGGGGAGTCCGCCACATAAACCAGATACTAGGTTACCCAAGCCTTGACCAATTAATTCTTTATTGGATTTATGTTCAGTGCGAGTTAGACTATCGGCAATTACTGAAGTTAAGAGGGTGTCGATACAACCCAACATCCCCAACATCGCCCCATCAACAAGCATGGTTGTGATTTGTGAGCCGTTGAAGATTGGTAATTGCAATTTTGGCAGTCCCATGGGGATTTCACCAATGCGTCTAATTTCCACATCAGGGAAAAATACTAGGGAAACAATTGTTACTAATACCAATGCTACTAGTTGAGGTGGAGCAATGCGCTTGACCTTAGATGGCATTAAGAAAATAATAGCTAAGGTCATGCCACCCAGGATTGTTTCCACAGGGTTAATATTTGTGAGCAGCAGGGGGAGATTTTGCACCATTCCCAGTACGCCACCTTTGGGGTTGGGTTGTCCTACAAAAGGAGCAATTTGCAGTAAAATTAGGATGACCCCAATTCCAGACATGAAGCCGGAAATTACACTGTAGGGCATGAGGGTAATATACTTACCGAGCTTGAATACTCCGAATAAAATCTGGAATATCCCCGCTAACATAACTACTGTAAATGCCATTGCCAAGCCGTTTTCTGGGTTCTTGGCTACCATGGAACTAACAACAGCAGTCATGACTACGGTCATGGGACCTGTGGGTTCAGAAATCAGGGTTGGTGTCCCACCAAATAAGGCGGCAAAAAACCCGACGCACACGGCACCATAAAGACCAGCCGCGGGTCCAGCACCAGAGGCGACACCGAAGGCTAAGGCTAGGGGTAGGGAAACGATGGCGGCGGTTAGTCCACCGAATAAATCCCCTCGTAAGTTTCTAAAGTGAATGGTATTGGTTAATGTCATATTGTGAAAGATTTTAAGTAAAAAAGGCTAAAAAGGCTACTTATATGTAGCAAGGTTTATGACCATGAAGAACTGGGCAAAAAATGCAAGGTTGATGCAGGTTTTTTGCCAACTGGCGGTTTTTTTCGCTTTTTTACACGGCTATGCAGTGATGATGGATCACTGTTAGAGATAGCTGAGGTCTAAGGCGGTTAATGAAATTTTTGATGAAAAAAACTTACATGGGCTGCAAGTTTTGTTAATAACCGAATTTCATGGGATTAAAAGTATTCTACAACTAGGTGGTGAATATTTTTCATTTTCTCGGCTGAAAGTTAAATAAATATTAAATTATTTTCATAGATAAAAGCCTATACCTCTTGATTTGCTTGGGTTATGTTGGTTATATATATAAATTTTACATATATTTTGATTAATGTATTGCTGGTTACATTAAATAACGGCACGTAGGTACTAAAGTACTATTAAGTGTTGAAAAAGTGCAAGTAATAAGACTTGAGAAATCCTCTAAACCCTATTCTGTGTAAAGATAAGTATTACTAATCAATGTCTTGAGAAATTGAAATTTTACTAATCGGGCTTTTTGGTTCAAGATAAAAGCATAAGGAATCTCCCAAATTTTCGAGGTAAAAATCAATGGTCATACTTACACAACCTACTAAAGGTATAAATGTAGGACGTTTGACTGTTCAAACAGTAGAAATTGCGGCTAAAACAACTGCTATTCGCTGTTTAGATTGGGATCGGGAGCGTTTTGATGTGGAGTTTGGTTTGCGCAATGGAACAACATATAATTCTTTTTTAATTGCTGGTGAGAAGGTTGCTTTAGTTGACACTTCACATGGGAAGTTTAAGGAATTATATCTGGAGATATTGACGGGTTTGATTGATGTGAATAAAATAGATTATTTGGTTATTAGCCATACGGAACCAGACCATAGTGGTTTAGTTAAGGATATTTTGCAGTTAGCACCTGATATTACTGTGGTTGGTTCTAAGGTGGCAATTCAGTTTTTAGAAAATATCATTCACTTGCCATTTAAGTCTCTGTTGGTAAAAAGCGGGGAGTGTTTAGATTTGGGTAATGGTCACAAATTAGAGTTTATTTCTGCTCCTAATTTACATTGGCCTGATACTATTTTGACCTATGATCATAAAACAGGTATTCTCTACACCTGCGATGTGTTTGGGATGCACTATTGTGATGATCATACTTATGATGAATATGTTGCCAATATTGCGGAGGATTTTAAATATTACTATGATTGTTTGATGAAACCCAATGCCCGGTCTGTTTTAGCGGCTTTAAAACGGATTGAGAATTTAAACATTAATCAAATCAATACGGTGGCTACGGGTCACGGTCCACTGCTAAAATATCATATTACGGCTTGGTTAGACGAGTATAAAACTTGGAGTTTGTCACAGGCTAAAACGGAAATATTGGTGGCTGTGTTTTATGGGGAAAATTATGGCTACAGTGAACATTTGGCCTATATTTTGGCTCATGGATGTAGTACAACAGGTGTGGCTGTGGAGTTGATGGATATGAATAGTGCGGAACCACAGGAGGTGAGAGAATTGGTATCTGAGGCTGGGGGTGTAGTGATTGCTATGCCATGCCAAAATTCTGCGCCGGCTCAAGTTGCTTTAAATACTATTTTGGCTGCTGTGCATCAAAGGCAGGCAATAGGTTTATTAGAGTCTGGTGGGGGAGAAGATGAACCGATTTATCCTTTACGTAATCAATTTCAGGAGTTAGGATTAATTGAAGCTTTCCCGCCTATTTTAATTAAAGAAATCCCTGGACAAGCAACAGAAAAATTGTGTGAGGAAGCGGGGACGGATATGGGGCAATGGTTGAAGTGTGAGGGAAAAAGCCGCTGGGCGGGAAATGGTAATAATCAGAAAAACATATCTATCAAGACTAAGTTAGAAGAGGCTTTAGGCAGAATTAGCTCAGGATTATATATCGTTACTACTAAAAAAGGAGAAATGCAGGGTGCTATGTTGGCTTCTTGGGTGATACAAGCAAGTTTACAGCCGTTAGGAGTGGCGATTGCTGTGTCTAAAGAACGGGCGATCGCATCGCTAATGCAGCTGGGCGATGGCTTTGTGTTAAATGTTTTGGGAGAGGAGAATTATCAAGGATTAATAAAACATTTTCTTAAGCGTTTTCCTCCTGGTGCTAATCGCTTTGAGGGTATCAAAACTTATGCTGCTAGTAATAATTCTCCAATTTTAGCAGAGGCTTTAGCTTATATGGAATGTGAAGTTACTAGCCGGATGGATTGTGGTGATCATTGGGTAATTTACAGCATTGTTACTACTGGTAGGGTGGCTAATGTTAATGGGCTGAGTACTGTTCATCACCGTAAAATTGGCAATCATTACTAAACATTACTAAATTAGCGACGAAGGAATAAAACTAAAACTGGTGAGGAAAATATGATGACTAGTTCTAGATTGAAGGGTTTTAGAGATGTACAAGTGGGGAATATTGGCGAAAATACCTTGATTTTGCGATCGCGTACTTGGGAGCGTCTTAAGTTTGAAGTGGAGTATTCCCGTCAAAAGGGAACTACAGCCAATTCATATTTGATTCAGGCTGACAAAAAAGCTGTTATTGATCCTCCTGGAGAGTCTTTCACTGGTATTTATTTACAGCAACTACAAGAACAGGTGGATATTAGTACTCTGGATTATATTATTCTTGGTCACGTTAATCCTAACCGTGAAGTTACGCTGAGGGAGTTATTGTCGCTAGCATTAGGAGCTACAGTGATTTGTTCTCGTCCTGCTGCGAATGCTTTAAAAAGTGCTTTTCCGGAGTGGGAAGGACGTATTCAAGCTGTGCGTTTTGCGGATACTTTGGATTTAGGACAAAAACATCAGCTGTCATTTTATACGGTTCCTACTCCTCGTTGGCCTGATGGTCTTTGTACTTATGACCCTGCAACTCAGATTTTGTACACAGATAAATTTTTTGGCGCTCATATTTGCGAAGATGCGTTATTTGACCAAGACTGGAAAAAATTAGACCCGGAACGTCATTACTTCTTTGAGTGTCTTCATGCACCCCAGGCGAAACAAGTGGAAGCGGCTTTAGATAAGTTGGCGGTTTTGACGGCTAGATGTTATGCTCCTGGTCATGGTCCGGTGGTGCTTTATAGTCTGAGTCGTTTTACTTATGATTACCGTAAATGGTGTCAAGCACAAAAATCTCAAGATTTAAAAGTTGCCGTGCTTTATACTTCGGCTTATGGCAGTACAGCAAGTTTAGCTCATGCGATCGCTCAAGGTTTAATTGAAAATAATGTTAGTGTGGAGTCAATTAATTGTGAAGTTGCAGACCCGGTGGACATTAGCGGTGTGGTGGAGGCCTGCGATGGTTTTATTATTGGCTCTCCGACTTTAGGGGGTCATCCACCAACCCAAATTCAAACTGCTTTGGGGATAGTGTTGTCAAGGGCTGCAAAAACTAAGTTAGTGGGGGTGTTTGGTTCTTATGGTTGGAGTGGGGAGGCTATAGATTTAATTGCTGGTAAACTCAAAGATGCTAACTATAGTTTCGGCTGTGAAACTATTAGGGTGCGTTTTAGTCCTACGGTAGAAGCTCTTGAACAATGTCAAGCGGCGGGGGCGAGTTTTGCTCAAAATTTAAAGAAAACCAAGAAACTGCGTACTTTCCGCCGGGTGGCTTCTGAAGCTAAAATAAACCGTACTGAACAAGCTGTAGGTAGGATTATTGGTTCTTTGTGTGTGGTTAGCACTCGTGATTTAGATAGTCATCAAGGTATTTTAACTTCTTGGGTATCTCAGGCAACGTTTAATCCTCCAGGGATTATGATTGCTATTAGTCAAGAGCAGAATGCAGATTTAATGGGTCAACCTGGTGAGCAATTTGTGTTGAATATCCTAGAGGAAAATAGAGATTTACGGCGTTATTTCGGCGGTCAAAGCAGAATAGGGGAGAATCCTTTTACTCATCTGGGGACAAAAACGGCTGATAATGGCTGTTTAATCTTAACTGAGGCGTTAGCTTATCTGGAATGTACTGTCACGAATATACTTGAATGTGGGGATAGATACTTAATTTATGCTGTGGTGGATCAGGGAGAGGTGTTAGAACTTAATGGCGTGACTGCTGTGGAACATCGCAAATCAGGTGGATGTTATTAATTTGATAAGTTCGGTGGTAGTGGGGGGAAGAGGCCTGCACTACCAGATTTTGTTGATTAATGGAAAGGGCTGATACTGCATAGAGTATAGTCTATGGTTTGCGGCTGAAAATATCAATATAAGAATTAGTTATGGTGCAGATTGTCAATTCATGTTGTGAATTAATTTCTTTTTGGTGAACATAACGGTAAGATGAAAATAATATTAAGCAAAAATAAATTTCTCATATTCACCGAGTAGTTGCCCTACTGAGGGCTATTGTCTCCTAAAAAAAACAGAGGTTAATTTTATGGCTCAGTTTCTCCTAGAGACTGTATGGCTAGTTCCTTGCTATGCGTTAATAGGTGGTCTTTTGGCGATTCCTTGGTCACCAGGAATTATTCGCAGAATTGGACCTAGACCGGCGGGTTATGTCAATTTAATGATGACATTTTTGGCGTTGGTTCATAGTGTGATAGCTTTACAAGCAAGTTGGAATCAACCACCTCAAGAAATATTTATTCCCTGGCTATCAACTGCTGGTTTGAATCTCACTATTGCTTTAGACATTTCTTCTGTCAGTATAGGGGCGATGGTGGTAGTAACCGGCTTAAATTGGCTGGCGCAAGTTTTCGCTATTGGTTACATGGAAATGGATTGGGGTTGGGGACGCTTTTATTCTTTGTTGGGAATATTTGAAGCGGGATTATGTGCGTTAGCTTTGTGCAATAATCTGTTTTTTAGTTATGTAATTTTGGAGATTCTGACTTTAGGAACTTATCTTTTAGTGGGTCTATGGTTTAGTCAACCTTTGGTGGTCACTGGTGCAAGAGATGCTTTCTTAACTAAACGGGTGGGGGACTTATTCTTGCTGATGGGAGTATTGGGGTTATGGACTTTATCGGGAACTTGGAATTATACGGAGTTGGGAGTATGGGCGGCTAATACCCAAGTAGATGCAGGGGTGATTACATTAGTGGGTTTAGCATTGGTGGCGGGTCCGATGGGTAAGTGCGCTCAATTTCCTTTGCATTTGTGGTTAGATGAAGCAATGGAGGGACCGATTCCCAGTACAATTTTGCGTAACTCGGTGGTGGTTGCCAGTGGTGCATGGGTACTGATTAAGTTGCAACCTGTATTAACTTTATCTCCTGTGGTTTCTTCATTTATTGTCGCTGTTGGTGCGGTGACTGCTGTGGGTGCATCTTTAATTGCCATTGCTCAAGTTGACCTGAAGCGCTGCTTATCTTATTCTGTGAGTGCTTATATGGGCTTGGTGTTCATTGCTGTGGGGGTGCAGCAGGAGGAAACGGCGCTATTATTGGTACTTACCCACGCTGTAGCATCTGCGTTATTGGTGATGAGTACTGGCGGAATTGTCTGGAATAACATTACTCAAGATGTAACTCAACTGGGGGGCTTGTGGAAGCGTCGCCCTTTTTCTGGGTTAGCTTTTATTGTGGGAACTTTGGGTTTAATTGGTTTTCCTCCGTTGGGTAGTTTTTGGGCTTTGTTGAAATTGGCTGACGGACTGTGGGCAAGTTATCCTTGGTTGGTGGGAGTTATTATCACGGTCAATGCTTTAACAGCTGTGAGTTTGACGAGAGAATTTGGCTTGATTTTTGGTGGTAAAGCTAAACCGATGAGTGAGCGATCGCCTGAAGTTCATTGGCCGATGATAGTACCGATGATGATTTTATTCGGGTTTGTGCTGCATTTGCCTTTGGTGTTACAAAGCTTATCAATATTACCAACTTGGGCAAATTTAAATAAGGATGTGGCTTTGTTGCTGATTTGGTCAAGTATTTTTGGTTGCAGCATTAGTGGGGTAATTTATTTAGGGAATATTCCTAAACCAGTGCGTCTACCTTGGCAAGGTTTACAAAACTTGTTGGCTTACGATTTTTACACTCCTAAACTTTACCGCATGACTATCATTTTGGGTGTTGCCCAGCTTTCTAAATTTGCTGATATGATTGACCGTTTTGTGGTGGATGGGATTGTTAATTTAGTAGGTTTGTTTTCGCTTTTAGGTGGGGAGGGTTTGAAATATAGTAATTCTGGACAAACTCAATTTTATGCCTTCACTGTGCTGGTGGCAATAGGCATTTTCGGCGCATGGATAACTTGGCCGTTTTGGGGAGTCCAACTTTTAAGCCTGATTTTCTAAATCGCTAACCAAAGTTTATTTGCAATAGACCAATTAGTAACCTCAAGCTTATGCTCAGTGTTTTAGTTTTAATCCCAATTTTGAGTGCTGTAATTATCGGTTGTTTACCTGATAAAACTGTTTCAGCAAGTCGCGTTCGCTTAGTGTCTTTAACTGTAGCGGGCATAGTTTTACTGTGGAATTTGTTTATTTTACTGAAATTTGACATCACTAACCCAGGGATGCAGTTTGAAGAATATCTACCTTGGAATGAAACCTTGGGTTTGAGTTATCACATGGGTGTTGATGGCTTATCAATTTTAATGCTGCTGTTAAATAGTTTACTTACCTGGATTGCTATTTATAGCAGTGACAAGGAAACTGAACGCCCACGACTTTTTTACTCTTTGATTTTATTGGTTAGTGGTGGGGTGTCCGGGGCATTTTTAGCAGAGAATTTGCTGTTATTTTTCCTGTTCTACGAATTGGAGTTAATCCCGTTTTATTTACTAATTTCCATTTGGGGAGGAGAAAAACGGGCTTATGCTGCTATGAAATTTTTGATTTATACTGCTGTTTCTGGGGCTTTGATTTTAGCAACTTTCTTGGGGATGGTATTTTTGACTGGTGCTTCTAGTTTTGCCTTTGATGCTGTATCTACACAAACATTATCCGCGGGTTTGCAACTGCTTCTCTTGGGGGGAATTGTCTTAGGGTTTGGGATTAAAATTCCTCTGGTTCCTTTCCATACTTGGTTACCTGATGCTTATGTTGAAGCTTCTGCACCTATTGCGATTTTATTAGGTGGGGTGTTGGCTAAGTTGGGGACTTATGGACTGTTACGCTTTGGCTTGGGGATGTTTCCTCAAGTTTGGCCTGTGGTGGGTCCGACTTTGGCAATTTGGGGTGCAGTTAGTGCAATTTATGGAGCGGTGGTGGCGATCGCGCAAACAGATATTAAACGTATGGTAGCATATAGCTCCATTGGTCATATGGGTTATGTTTTGTTAGCTGGGGCTTCTGGTACGGCTTTGGCTTTGGTGGGGGCTGTGGCTCAAATGTTCAGCCACGGTTTAATTTTGGCAATTCTCTTTCATTTGGTGGGGGTTGTGGAGGCTAAGGTGGGAACGCGGGAATTAGATAAACTCAATGGGTTAATGAGTCCTATTCGCGGTTTACCTTTAATTAGCGCTTTACTGGTTCTGAGTGGGATGGCGAGCGCTGGTATTCCTGGTTTAACAGGATTTGTGGCGGAGTTTCTGGTGTTTCAAGGTAGTTTTTCGGTTTTTCCGTTGTCAACTCTTTTATGTGTGGCATCTAGTGGTTTAACGGCAGTTTATTTTGTTATTCTGCTCAATCGTACCTGTTTTGGCAAGTTGGATAATAAGTTGGCTTATTACCCTAAAGTGATATGGGCTGAAAAAATACCGGCTTTGATTTTGGCGGCTCTGATTGTGTTTTTGGGAGTACAACCTACTTGGTTGGTGCGTTGGAGTGAACCGACAACTACAGCTATGGTGGCGAGCATTTACCCGCTAGAGAAAACTATAGTTTCTCAAGTTACTGTGAGGTATTAGGAAATTGCACATCAACTAATTAGATCAAATCTTAATGATATTGCCTGAAAATTTAACCATCCAATTTAACCATTAAAATCAAGGGAATTAAAATGCCATGGTACAAGCTGGGGAAAGTCATACTACAAAATTACCACCGTCTCAGCATGAATTTGCTGATATAATTCATCGTCTTGAGGCTGGTGGTTCTATGTTGCCAGATACGCCAGAAAATTTAATGCAAATTATCGGCATTTATAAGGCCTATGCGGTACCTATGGATTTTTACTGGCGGGATTTACTCTATATTGCTGAACGGGTATTTTTAGACCCTTTGCCGTTTTTTAAATACTTTCTGCCTGGGGAGTATTTACAACGACATAATCATTATGCTGGGGATGATGCAGAGTTGAGAGTGTGGCGGGGTGAAGCTAGTGCCCATCCGGAACTGTTGGCATTTATAGAAAAGGGTGAAACTATCAAAATGCCTAAGTTATTACATCACTTATTCCATGACCGCATTAACATGGAATTTGCGGAGGCTTGTATGCGGGCAATGCTTTGGCATAGGGGGATGGGCGGCAAATTTGACCCGTATTTAGACACTGAAGAATATCAGGCGAATGCTGACCGGGCAATTAGGGCTTATTTCCAAGGTAATCCATTGATGTCGGCACTTTATAAACTGTTTCCGGATATGTTTATAGAACAGTGCCGCCAAATGTCTTACTATGCGAATTTGGGGCTATTCTGGGAAGTTATGGCTCCTGTGTTCTTTGAAATGTCTGATTTATATGATGAGGGGAAAATTAGTTCTGTTCCAGAGGCGATGAATTTTCTAGTTAATGGGATTTTTGCTGTGGCAAATCGTCCTATTTACCATCATGTTTATATCCGTGGTGAATGTTACGAAATTGTACCTAAGTCTAAAGGCTTTGTTTGGCTTTATGAAGCTGCATTACCTTATGTGGAGGCTGTTTTTTATCGGACGGCTCCTTTCCGGGGTACAAAGTCATATAATGCTCAAGCGGGACAAGTGCCGGTGGAGCAAAAAGATTTTCACTATGGAATTCTCTATGCAGATGTTTTCCCGGTGGGTACTGCGGGTATCCCCCCAACTCTGCTGATGCAAGATATGTTACACTTTTTACCACAATATCTGGTTGATTACTATCAGGGTTTTTGTCGGGGTGAGGAGGATATGTTGATTCAGTTGGGGATTAGTTTTCAACGGTCGATGTATAATGTCACTTCTGCTGTTATTCAAGCATTGCGGACTGTACTATGCCATCCTTTAGATGACTCTAATTCTGAACATTTACAAGCTAACAGAGATTTTTTTGAGGCTCAGTTAAATCGTTTTACTCGTGCTGAATACAATATTCGTGATGCTGCTCGTTTACGTGATATTCAAAGCCGGGAGTATCGTTAATATTTTTACTAAGGGAATGGCGGTTTCTGGGTTTATCGCCATTACTCTGGGTTTTTTGATCAAGAAAGTGGGCTGAATTAAAACCTTTGATCACTCTGGCGAGTTCATAAATTTTCATGAATAAAATGTTATATTTTATTCTAAACCAGTTATGATAAGTATAGTGCAAGGAGTGCTACCAGTTCATTTAGTGTTTGTTACAAGTAATTATGGCAATGCTTCTTTTAAGGTTGTGTTGTACTCTTTAAATTCAAGGGCAACCGGGTGAAATGGTATCAAACTTTACAAAAAAAGCACTTGCAAGTGCTTTTTTTGTGTATAAAAATAAGTTTAAAAGCATGAGTGGGAAATTAATTGTTTTTGAAGGGGTGGAAGGCTGCGGTAAAACTAGCCAAATAGAGCTTTGTGGTCACTGGTTGGCAAATTTAGGGTTGGCTGTGGTGGTGACCCGTGAACCGGGGGGAACAGATTTAGGCTTACATTTGCGCCGTCTTTTATTGGATGGGGTGGAGAATAAACCAATTGCAGAGGTGACAGAATTATTATTGTATGCGGCTGACCGGGCCCAACACCTGGCGGAAGAATTAAAACCAAATCTGGCGGTGGGAAAATATATATTATGCGATCGCTATACTGATTCTACCGTTGCTTACCAAGGTTATGGTAGGGGTTTGAGTATAAGTTTAATTAATCAACTTAACTATATTGCTACTGGTGGGTTAGAAAGTGATGTAACTATTTGGTTAGATGTGGATGTGGAAGTGGGACTAGTTAGGAAAAAAGGTGATGTTGGTAAGTTGGACCGCATTGAGCAGGAAGCGATCGCTTTTCATCGCCGTGTTCAGCAAGGATACGCAGAGTTAGCTGCGTCTTACCCAGATAGAATTGTCCGGGTGGATGGTAGTTTAAGTCAAGAGGCTGTGCAACAAGTAATTCAACAAGTTTTGCGAGTAAAGCTAATGATATAAACAGCTATTTTTTTGTAGTGCGGGGATAGTATGGCTAGGCTCAATAGGAGAGAATAATTACATAACATTGATTGCAATTATGATAATATTGCTGAGGTAATGTCGTTACAGGTAAAGCAATGAAACGATTTTTAACTTGGACAATGATGTTAGTTTTGGTTGTTATTTGTTCCCTAACCTTTGGGAGCAACCCT
>Ga0169931_10003397_pt1 | contig 25248 bp, 21 predicted proteins | sample Kivu_15m_20L_FD_129675 | JGI IMG/M metagenome (GOLD analysis project Ga0169931, IMG submission 129675) | Freshwater microbial communities from Lake Kivu, Western Province, Rwanda to study Microbial Dark Matter (Phase II) - Kivu_15m_20L... | ecosystem: Environmental > Aquatic > Freshwater > Lake...
ATATATTTTTATGTTCATCATCCGATGCATCATCTATGACACATACCCTCATATTATTATAATTTTGTGCCTTAATAGACATCAAACATCTTTTTATATATTTTGAACAATTATAACTAGGGAGAATTAAAATATAATTATTTTTTTCTATTTTTTTTATCTCATTTAACAATATATATTTATCTATATTTGATAAAATATTACTATCTCTTTTTTGTATATCAGGAGAATTATTAGAAATTTTTCTATGATATAATATTTTGTCATATATTTCATAATTGTCATCTATATTTGAAACATTATATCTAAAATTGTTTAAATTACAAAAAACATTAGATTTTAAATTATTATTTGATATATGCCACGTATAATAATTATCAACATATATATTATTACCACTTATTAAATATTTTTTTTTATCCGTATTTTTGTTTATTATATCATTAATAAATATTTGTAGATTACTTATATTTGCAATATAAGTAATGTCCCATTCAATAATATTATTATTATTTGCAATATATAAACAATAATTTTTATATTCATTTATATCAGTGAAATTTTTATAATTATAAAATTTTATGTTATTTTGATACATACTAATATATTTATCTATTAATATTTTATTATTCTCTTGCCCACGATTAATTATTATTAGTTCTACATCAGATTTATTATAAAATATAGGAATTAATGATACTATACACAATTCTATATTATATATGTCATTTTCCATATGTATTAAAAAACTTATTCCATTTTTTATATTATCATCCATTTTTATCCATTCCTTTGGTATTAAATCATCAAAATTTACATATGGACCTTTAAAAGAAAACCATTTTGATGGATAAATTATTTCTTTAGATAAATTAGTATTTAGATATGCGGCCCACCAACTAAATGATGAATTTGCAATTATTTGATGTTTACAGTTCATCATTAAAATAAAACTTTCAAAATCATCAAGATCATCAACAAAATATGCATGGGATAATTTATTAAATGTTTTTTCTTTCATACACCACTTTATATCGTCAGAAAATATAACAAATGTAGAATTAAAATCCAATCTTTGTATAGATTTCTCATAATAATTCATAGTTAAGTTATGATGCACATCTGGATATTTTAAATAATCTCCACGTCTAACGTGGATCGATACAGTATTATCATTAAATAATGAATGTATATTTTTTAGTACAAGATCAGCTTTTTTAGATTTTAAATATAATAAATTTCGTATATCTTCTTTTATTGAATCAAAATATTTATATGACTGAAAAAAACCATTTAATTTTATATTATTTTCATCATCTTGTATACATATCTCTTGATAATTAAAATGAGTCTCATGTATATTTTGCCATTCTATATTATCGGTATCTATTCTTCGAATATTTTTTAATAAGTTATTTCTATAAGATATCTCTACATTATTTTTATTTTCATTTTTATGTAATATTGAAAAACATGGAACTCTATTAGTTTGTTTTGCAATTGCAAAAACTGTAGATATTTGAAATAAAATATTTCCTAATCTTCCCAAATAATTACATGTTATAAATTTTTCAGAACTTCTATAAAAATTGTGATCTTTATCTAAAGCTATTATATATTTTTCCATAGGTACTACCATAAATTTTGACCAACAATATTCTGGAGTTAATATTTTAAATTTATTTAAATTATAAGTAAAATATTTGTTTAAATGAGATTCATCATGCCATTCAGCAATAATTTCTTTTTTATCATCAATATCTATATTTTTTTTTATACATTTAGACATTTTTATAAATTCGTAAGATATGCCCCCATTAAATCCCCCCGCTATATAACAATCTACATAATCTTTGGGATTTATATACGCAGTAGATATTTCTCTTACTTCTGGAGATCCGTAAGTGTGTTCAAATGAACTTTTCATATAAAATCCCGGATGTTTGGTTCCTATTAGAGGTGTTTTCTCATTTGGTAAAATATTTTCTTCTATATTTTTATCTATGTCCATATCTACATCCATATAATAAACTACATCTGTCATCTGTATTATTTCATGTTTTCTCATTAAAAAATAATGATATCTATACAAAGTATCTCCAGGAAAACCTCGTTGATATATCTTTGTAGTTATAATATTGTCTCTTTTTTCTATACTTTCTGGATCATCGGTAAATATAAAAATAAGCTTTTGATAATTTGGTAAAAAATGCTTCATAACTTTATCAATTATATTATTTAAAAATAACTTATATTTTCCTGTAGCTACTAATAATATGCCTATTCTTATTTTAGATATTCCTGGATATCTTGTAAATGATTTTCCTTCTCTGTTATCACTACATATCTGATTATAATGAATTCTATAATAAATGAGAGGTTTTTGTATAATTTTTATTTTTATTTTCTTACTAAGAGCAGCTCTCTGCCATAAAATAAGATCTTCATATGGTTTATTATTCATATATCTTAATAAAATTTCATTATTATCATAAGTTTCCCAAAATTTTCTTGTCAAACATACACAAGAATGATTAATAACATTATTATTTTTATATAATTGTTCAGATATATCATCTTGAGTTAGTTTATTATTAGATAATCCTAATAGATCATTATTCAATAAATGTGTTATATTTTCATATTCATTTATATAATAAAAAATTGATGAACTTAAATCATATCCTTTTATAACATATTTTAATTGAATTTTGAATCTACTCCCATGATAAATATCATCTAAATTAGCGTTAAAACACACATCATAACCTAATTCAAATCCCTTAGTTATTAAATAATTCATAGCATAAGAATGATCTTTAAAATCTTTGTTCCAAAAATAATGTTTTTTATTATTTAATCTATAATCATTTAAAATAGATGTATTTGTATTTCCATAATCTACTTCAAAAAAATCAAAATTTTCATGACTCTGAGATAAAATAGAGTTTAAACATCTTTCTATCCAAATTTTAGGATATAGTTTATTTATATTTTTATGAAATAATATAACAAAACATTTTAAATTTTCCATTTTTTTTTTAATAATTTTTTCTTTAAGATAAATTATACATAATAATTCACATCTGATTAGATTATTATTTTTAAAATAACTATCAAATGTACTCGTTTTTTATTAAAAATTTTTTTAATAAAATATTACCTCTATAAATTTTATTTAATTAAATTTCTTAAATTGTATCTGAAATAAAAATAATGATTTATTAAATTTTATTATCATCGGCACAAATAAATTCTAATTTATTAGGTAATTTATTAATAAAATAATTATTTTTTCTTGTAAATCACATATTTTTTAAACTTTGTGATAAATTTTCAGCTTAAGAATTAAAATTGATACCAAATGATATTTTCTCTAAATTTGGAAAAAAGCATTGATTTATAGAGTGAATAAATTTTCTACAAAAGTTTATTACATTAAGTCATGATAAACAATTAAAAACCGAACAATTACAACTACTACTAAAAAATATAATGTTTAAATTAGTTAAAAAACTTAAATTAACAATTTAAAAATCATTGTCAATTTTCAATTATATTCTAACATTTTTTTTATTAAAAAAAATAAAATATAAAAAAAATGTTAGAATTGATTTTTGATACAGATAATATAACTCGCAGTGAAATAAGATGTAGAATGATGGATATGATAAAAAAATTATATACTATTGTAAATATGAAAATAAATGATTGTTATATGGATTTTTCATACGATAAAATTATAAATGAAAAAAAAAATAAAAATATTTATGTCTATATGAAAAAATGTGATAAAATATGTCTCAGAAGTATATGTATTAGTTATGATAATAATTGGAAAGAAAAAAATTTGATTACAACAAATATTTTACAAATATTTGACAAATATAGTTGTAATTATAACCTTTTAGATGTGGGGTGTGAGTGTATAGTATTAAAAAACAATAATAAAGTCATAAAAATATATAACAAAAATATATTAACAAGATCATCTTTATTATTAAAAATAGAAAAATATAATGAAATTATAAAAAATATAAATGAAATTTCTAATATAAAATTATTGCAAATAGATAGTTATTATGAATATGAAGAAGTACTCATTATAGAAACAGAATATTTTAATAAAGAAATATTAGATTTATCTTTACACTCTGTTATTAATTTTGTAATATTTTGTTATGATAATAATATCATAATCTCTGATTGTGACCGACAAAATTTTATATTTGATGGAAAAAATATTTATTATATAGATAATGCAGGAATATTAAAGACTGAGAATAAAAACGAGGAAGAAAAAAATATTTATATAGATCATGCAAAAAAATTTTTTTGTAAAAAAAAATTAAATTAAAATGGTTTATCAAAAATATGAACTCAATCACGATAAAATTTCTGTATTTGATCATACTAGAGTAAAATCAACAATTGTGATAGAAATTATAAAAAAATTTAATTTAATAAATGTTACAGATTGTGGTTGTGCCGAAGGAGCTTTATTATCTTATATCAAACAAGAAATTCCACATATAAATGCAACAGCTTATAATTTATCAAATGATGAAATAGACAGAAACATAAAAAATATAAAATTTGCTATAGGAAATATTTTTAATATTAATGAGGAAAATGATTGTTGCTTATTATTTGCGGTTATACATCATATGTTAGGACAGGTAAAAAATAAAGATTTAGTTATGAAAAAATTAATTTTTCTAATTCAAAAATTCGGAATAATTGAAGTTCCTTTAGAGAATGATGCTCTTTTAAAAATGTGGATAGATAAAAATACAGAAAATCCTGACTTATATTCTGTATTGTCTAATAAACAAAAATTTATAGAATGGATAGAACCATATTTCGAAATAATAGAAGAACATATTATAGATTATAATAATTCTAAAGATTTAAATAGAATAGCATTTGTAATTAAGAAAAAATAAATCATTATATAATAAAAATAAAAAATTATTTTTATTAAAAAAAAATAAAAAAGATAAAAATATGGAGATAATTTTAAAATGTGGTATAACTGGTGGTAGATTTGGAGATATATTAGAGGCGAAAGATGAAAAAAATAAATGGTCATGTGGAGCTGTATTCGAAATAACAGATATTCGTGGTTATCCAATAAATCCTATATTATGGACAAAAATTTTAAAAAATATAGATACGGAAGAGAAAGTAAAAAAATATGCAGAATTTTGGAATATTATAGATCTTAAATATGCTGCTAATGAAATATTAAAAAATTTTAACACATTTAACTCTGAATCTAAAAATACTCTTGGAAAATTATGTAAATGTAAAACAACAGCTAAAAATATATGCACTTGCCCTGGTATAAAATTAAAAGTTATACAGCTAGGAAGATTAATAGAACATGGAAATAAAGATAAATTATTAGAATTAATAGGAAAAGATGTAGAATGGTACGAAATATTAAGAAATATGAACGGGCATACATTAGTATTAAGAGAAAATTTTTTTGAGATAAGAAAAAAGTCTGAGGAAAAAAATGGATTTTTTTTAGATTTAACTAGACATAATGTAATATTTGATAAAAAATATAAAATTAAAGATAAAAATATAATTTTTGATGTTGATGATAATTTTCATATAATAGTTCCAAATTGTACTGAATTGTATACAGATTTTGATGATTTGATACATAATGTTTTTGTAAAATTAGATAAAGAATATAAAAAAGAGGATATAGTTAAAATAAGAGAAATATTGAATAAATTAACGTTAGGCCAGTTAAAAAGTGCTATGCAAAAAATAGTTAGAGTATCTCCAAAATTTATAGAAATACCTGATTATGAAAATGTGATAAATAATAATTTTATTGTTAATTCTGATCTATTTATGGCATCTATAATAATAACAATGATTTTATCTCCTGGAGTATTTGTACCAGAATTACAACAATTTTCTAGAGGAGCAGCAGCATGTTTTAAAAGATTAGCAATAATTATTATGGAAGATGGATGGATAAATACAAATATAGATAAATTATTAGGTTATGCATTAGTTCATCAAAAAAATACGACATGGAATCCTACAAAAAAAATAATTATAGAAACTTGTATAATAGCTATTAAATGTATGAAAACAAAAGTTGTTATATCAAAAAAAGAATGGAATGATAATTATAATTATCCAGAGATAAAATTAAAAAGATATAAAGAATTTAACGCCAATAGAATGTGGAGAGTATCTACATATTTATTATTTGAAAATAAATCATTAAAAGGAGATTATCGTATGTGTATAGGTTTTATGAAGAATAGTTATAAAAGAGAATTAGAACTAGTTAGTGATTTATGGTCAGAAAAATTAGAAATTATGCCATTAGAACATATAGTAGATGGACATAATTTTAGAGGTATAGCTCATACATTACCAGAAATTAGCGAAAATGAACAATTTTCTTTTAAGATGACTAATTTATTTGTAAATTTAACCGGTATTAATTGGAGAAGACCAAAAAATGAATGGTATGAATCACAAAGTAAAAGTATTGAAGAAGCATTTGAGACTTCTGATAAAATAAGAAAAATGCAAAAATTAACACTTATATCTCAAATTAAAAAACCGAATATTATCGTAAAAAATTCAGAAATTAATTATGAAATAGATCATAATATAACTATATCAAAAATTTCTGGAGCAGCGAGAGAAATATCCGTAAAAATTGTAAGGAAAAAATTTTATGTTTGTTTGGGACAGAAAAAATTAGAAAATGAGATAGTTATATTACAACCTAGTAAAAGTATAAAAGATTTACATAAAGATATAACAGATGATGAAAGACAAAAAGCTATAAATATAGCAAGAACTCAGGAAATAATATTAAATAGTCATATATATAAATGTATAGATAAAAAAGTACTATCATATGATAATGAAAAAGAAATTTGGAAAATAGATAATATGTCAGTTAATAAATTTATTTCTAAATTAGAATCAGAAAAATTTCCAATTATAAAATTTAAAAAACGAATGATAAAATTATATGAAAATATTGAATTAGGTATCGTTGAAAATATTAATGAATCATTAATTAATTTATTATCTCATTATAATAATAGATCTATAATGAGATTATTAGAATTATCAAAAAATTGGAAAAAAATAGAAATGCCTCTAACAGATATAAGAGGAAAGATATCTTCAGAAAATACAGAAGTTTATCCGGAAGATTCATATGTTTGGAAAATTTTGATGTATATATGTAATATATGTCCAGCTGCTATAATTCCAGATATAGTTCCTAATTTTAAAATCATTAATTCTAATTTATTTGAACATATACGAAATATTATAGAAAATATTTTATGGAGTAGAAATAATTGTGAAGAAAATGAAAAATTTAAATTAAGTGATAATGATCCTGTACCACTTATGAGACATCAAATAGATGCTGTATCTGAAATGATCGAATCTGAAAAAAGAAATCATTTCTTATTTATGGGAACTGGATATGGTAAAACAAAAACCACTGTTAATTATTTTAGAGCACTTAGAGATAAAATACCAAAATATATAATATGGACAGCTCCTTCAGAAACTATAGAATCTATAAAAATAGAAATAGAAAAATCGGGAGGAGTTGCTGAAATAATAAATAAAAATGATAGTATTAAACCATATATATTTAATATAATAAAACATGATAATTTAAGAGTTATATTATCAAATTTATTAGAAATAATAACTGAATCTGGTTTTGTTGTCGATGAGTGTGATGAATGTTATAATAATACTAAGCGAACTTCTGCAGCATTATTATTAGCTCATTCTTGCAAATATTTAATAGCACAGACCGCTACGCCACTAAGAAATACGAATGAATTACAAAAAGGTAATTTTCTTTCTTGGTTGAGACTAATTATAGATTTTCCGATAGATAAAAAAAATTGGATAGTCGGTGCTACTGCTATGATATCAAAACAGATTGATTTAGGAATAGAAGCTATATATAAAACTATAAAATTAGATTTCGATGAGTCGATAAGAGAAAAAACTATAAAAATAATAAAAAATAAAAATGATGGATGGTGGTCAGAATTAGAAAAATTAACTAGAAGTAGTACAGATATTAAATTATGTAAAATTGCTAAAAAATATGCTAAAAAATATGATGGATGTTTATTAGTAGCTAATGATAAAGAACACGCAGAAATATTATTTAATATGTTAGGTAAAAAAAAATCTACACTTATAAATTCTAATGATAGAGATGACAAATTAATAGTTATAGTAACAAAAAATGAAAATAGAGGATATAATTGGGCAATAAGATTAGGTGCTATAGTTAGTGGTGTATATTCTGGTAATTCGGCAGATAGAACGCAAATGATCGGAAGATTATTAAGAACTGGACAAAAAAGAGATAAAATACATATAATATATGTTTATATGAAAAATACGATATTAGAGTTATTATATGATAGACACAATAATATAGATTCTATTAATACGTCTCTTGAAACTATAGCCAAAAAATATTCAAATAATTTTATTTAATTTTTTCATTTATAAAAATGAGTGATTATGCAAAAATAGAAGTAGAAAGATTGTATGGTACAAAAACAATATCAGCAAATACATTACATAAAGAAATAATAACTAAAGATAAAACATATGAGCCAAAAATTAAGATGAGAGATATGAAACTATTTGATTGTTCTATAAAACAAGTTGAAGTACCTTTTAAATATGGTACTTCATATGTAGAAGTAGTTTTTGGCTTATTAAATATTCATAAAAAACATGATAATGTATGTATACCAAGGTTATCTTCTAAAAATATTAGTATGGATTGGCTTATAAAAAAAAATAAAATTATGACTAATATAGATGCTGAATTTTTTAAAGAAGAATTATTGAGATCTAATAAAAGATTTTATATTATTCCTTTATTATTTTATCCAGAAAAAAATATAGGTCATGCTAATATTATTATTTATGATAGAATAGATAATTCATTTGAGAGATTTGAACCAAATGGAGCAGAAGTATATAAAATAAAAGAAAAAGATTATGAAATAATTAAGCTAGATTTATATTTATATAATATTTATAAAGAAATATCTGAGTTATTGCATAACGATCCAAAACCTAAAAAATTTTATTCGCCAGTCGGAAGTGCTATTGAGGGAATACAATATATAGAATCGATGGAAACAGTATTAGATACAACAATGAATGGAATTATAAATCCTGAAGGATTTTGTTTATCTTGGTCATATTACTATGCAGATCTTCGATTAAAATTTTCTAACATGACTAGAAATGACGTATTTAGAGATTTTATGTTTAATTTAACTCAGACAAAATCCATGTTAGCAAATACTGGAAAATTTATAAGACATTACGCCAATAGTATTTTCTTATATACATATAAAACAATTAAAAATTATTATAATGTAACAAAATTATTAGAAAATAGTACTGATTATATAAAAATTATTGATATTTATTATGAATTATTGCAAAAAATAAAAAAAACAAATATTATAGATGATTTGAAAGATTTTGACGAATTAAAAAAAAAAATAAGTCTACTTATAGTTGCTAGTGATGAAATATTTTTTTCTATATTTTCACCAATAGCAACATAAAAAATATTTTTTTATTTATAATAAAAAATGTCAAAAACGAGAGATAATATTATTTTATCAATTAGTAATATTATAGATAAAAATTTTTCAAATATCTTTTATAGATTTTTTTGGATGAATGATTATTATACACTTAGTACATTCAAAGAATTATTTTCTGATGTAGAGGTATTTTATATGAGATTAAAATTATATGATATAGATAATACTGATGGTGTTTCACTGATGAAACGAGTTTGGAAAACCTTGAAAAATTCAGAAAAAATGTGCAAATATCTTGATCAGATAATAGAAGAATATCAAAAAATTTAATTATATTATAATTTTTATTTTTTTATAAAAAAATAAAAATATATTGAAAAAACTAATATTAAATAACAAAGTTTATATTTCTCATTTTTTCATATAGAAAATATGCAACAAATAATTAAAGAGAATAATATATAATTTAATATAGAAAAAATAGATTTAAAAAAAATAATTAATTTACAATAGATACATTTATATTACTAGATGGAGAACCTTCTTTTGTATCTTTTCCCAAGTTTTCATAGCTTATTTTTTCACTAATTCCATTAATCTTATAATTTTTACCTAAAAATTCAAACTTCATAGTTTTTATGTCTATATTTATAGGGGTCCATGTTGAATAACTAAAAACTCCTCTATTTAAATATGAATAATATATTTTTGTAGATTTATTTTTAAATTCATATACTAAAGATATTTTAAATTTATTAGAATTAGAATAAAATGCGTTTTCATCATCAGAATATTCAAGATTATAACTACCAACAACATCACTAGATTTTATAGTACTAGCAATAAAACGACTATTTGCGAGAATAAAATCAGGCGTTTTTTGTTGTACAGTAATAATTTTATTTATAGAATTTGATTTTATAATTTTATCTGTAGAAACTTGAATAATCTTATATATAAATATAGTTTTTATATTTTTTATTAGATAATTTATATTATTATAAGAAAACATTCCATATTTTATATTTTTTCCAGAATCATCGTTATCTACACCAATAAATATTTTTGTCCCATTTATAGTAATAAAAGAACTATCTAATATTAATGTTGTTATATAAAAAGGTCCATTTATGTTTTTATAATTTTGTTTATATGTAAATATATTAGTAGAATATAATAATTCGATAATATTTTCTCCTTTTTTATATGATAAAGATGATTTATTCAGATTAATATCTATATATTGATTTATTAAATTATAATCTCCAAGAATTTCCATATCTCTTTTTTAATTAAAAAATAAAAAATAAAAGATAAAAGATATAATGATAGTAAAAATGAATTTTTTGATAATAAATAAAAATATTATTATCTGATAGATGTTTAAAATGCAAACTCTCCCGAGGCAATTTAACAATTATCAAAGAAATCGCAATTTTAAACGACCACAAAAAATAAATAATCGGCCATTATTGATGGAATATAATTGTCGATGTAGTTCTAATCATCCACGAATTGGTAATATAAGAAATACTTATGAGGGTGCCATATGTATCAACTGTGGTGTTGTTTTTGCCAATCATTATGTAAGTAATTCTACTCATCAACCAAAACCGACCAATATAGAAGACTTGGCAGTTATAGATGTTTATTCGTGGGCAAAAGAGATAAAATATGGTCGTAAAAAAAATGGAAATCTTAGTATTCGTATGACTGGACCAATTATTCATAATGCAATTCTTGTTACATCTAATGGAAATTCTGTAAAGCCTATTTTAGAAAAAGATAATTATGTCGTATGGGTTACAGTAAACGATAAAAATCAAAAAGAATAATTATATTAATTAATTTACTAATCTCTATAATTTTATAGAGATTATATAATATATTTTAATATTTAATAGCGTTCTGTAATTCTAAATTTTCCACACATAATTCCATCAATTTTTTTGTATTTAAGAACATCGGAGACTTTAAATTTATTACAAGTAAGTTTACGAATTCCTGATGTAGTACAAAATATTTCAATTTTTCCATTTCTATCAAATATCTCTTGAGTTGCAAAATCCATAACATAATTATTGGGACAATTTTTAATTGCTTCTTCTACCTCATTACAAATTGCTAAAAAGAGTTTTTCAAACGGAAGAACTATATCTGCTTTATTTGACCAAAACTCAATAATTCGACTATGATTGTTGGTTCGCTCAATAAGATTAGAAGTTTTAAAAACATCGTTACTAAATATTCTCATAAATTCTCGATAAATTTCATTAGAAAGAGCATCTTCCATTCTTATAGACAGATTCATTCTATGTAATTTTATTACTTTCTATGTAAAATTTTATTTTTATTTTTTTTATAATTTTTATTTTTTATCGAGATTATAATTTTTATTTTTTATCGAGATTATAATTTTTAATTATTTTTTTAGGAATGAAAAAACCAAGTTTATAAAAATAAAGAAGTGCCATTATATTACTATTAATATTACAAAGACTAGATAAAATTGGATCATAATTAATCCCTTTTATTCCCTCTCCTGGATAAAATAAAAAATGTAAAATTTTTATATTTCTAATTGCAGAAATTTGTAAAATTGTATCATTATTTATTTCATATTTATTTACTAGACATAATTTTATACATTCAATATTTTCTCCAATTATAGCATACTTAAATGTATCTTTATGTATAATACATCCCTTTTCTATAACATATTTTAAAATTTTTATTTTTTCACTTCTTGCTGCAAATATAGATACAGAATCATTCATGGGAATTTTAAGTTCTTCGATGAGATATTTTAGATATTTTAAAGATTTTCCATAATATATACATTGATTAATACAATCACTGCTATAATAATTAAAATAATTTCTAATGCTCCATTTTAACCAAGTCATATTTTTTGTTTTAGCTATCTGTGATGGTATTTCCTCGTTATTAAAATTATTAAGAATTTTTGTATAACCATAAATATGTTCGATATTATAATTCATAAAAAATTCTGAATCTTTTTTATGAATTATATTATCAAATAAATCTTGATTAGCCCCCAAAAAATCATAAAGAATAACCTTATATCTATTCGAGAATATATTTGGAGTTTTAAAATTTAAATTAATCTCTAATATATCATCTGAATTATTATATAAACCACTACATACTAAATAATTCAAGACTTTAAAATTTGAAGAAATGAGATTAAAACTAAATTTTTTATTTACTAAAATAGAGACAAACATTTTACTATTTTTTATATAATTTTTTCATTTTTAAAGAAATTTCTTTAAAAAAATATAACTATAGATATTCTTCCTTTAGTTATATTTGATTCTTTTTTAATTTCGTGATATTCCTGTTCAAAAAAATGTCATATAATCAGATTTCATTTTATATGGTATATTATTAATATATAAATTTCTTTTTTTTCTAGAGATATAATAAGTTGTTGTGTATCTAGATGCCTATGTCTGGGACAAAAATCAGTACCATCTCTATATAAATTAAAATAAACTCCTAATATGACTAAGTTCATATTATTATTAAATATTTTTGTATGGCATCTTTTCTATTTATTATTTTTTTCACGAGTGATGAATAATTTTATTTTATTCACATAAGCAATTATTTTCTAATAAATATTTATATGAATCTGTTGCTTCATAAAATTTAGAATATGATTTAGCGTGTTTATCGCATGGATAATTATGTTTGTGAGCATATATTAAACAATCTAAATGATTATTTATTGCGGAGATAAATACAACTTTATTCGACTTTGGGCAATGTTTTCTCGTTAAATAATCAAGAATAATTAAATTATTTTGTTTAGCGGCTATAATAGCTAATTCTTTAGTAATTGGAAAAGTGTTTTTATATAAAAATTTTAAACAATCCAAATGATTATTTTCTACAGCTATCTGCATTATTCTTTCCATAAAATCATCAGTTATAAATGGAAGATTAGTAAACAATATCTTTAAACATTCGAGATGACCATGTTTTACTGCATTATAAACACAATTATCAGTAAAACATAGTCTTTTTTCCTTTTTTTTATAATATAATAAGCAATCTAAATAACCATATTTACAAATAATTTCCACAAAAGATCTATTCCAATAAATACCATTTTTTCTCAAAAATATAATTAATGACAAATCACCAGTTTTTGCGGCCATATTAGAACATTCATCACTTATTTTATAATTATTCTCTAATAATATTTTTATTAATTGTTCATCTTTAATTTCTATTGCCGATACTAATATTTTCGGATCATTTTTATATAAATCACCAAATATATCTATAAAATAATTAATCATAGATTTATTTTTACTTTTGATAGCATGACATAATAATTGAGATGATTTTATATCATATCTATTACATAAATATTCTATAATTTCTGTTTTATTATTATCTATAGCGATAATATAATCTTCTATTTTTGGTTCTCTTTTAATTATATAAAATAATTTTATATAAATTAAATTATCATTAATTATAAATTTTTTTATCGCTTCATCTTGATATTTCAATATAGTTCTCAAAAAATTAGATAAAAATTCATCTCCCATATATTTATAAAAATCAATATCTGATACTTTTAAAATTCCTTTAAACATTTCCGAACATCCACCCAAATAACTATATAAAATACATTTATATTTATCACTATTATCATAATCATGAAAATTACTTATTTTTATATATTTATTATTAAAATTTGATATTGTTTCTTTAAGAAAATAAAAATTATCTGAATCTAAATATAATTCATAATTTCCAACAATCACTTTAACTAACATTTTTTGATATTAAAAAAATTAGATAAAAAAATTTGTAAGATGTTCAATTTCACTATCTGTTAACCAATTCCATATTTGATGACAACCCAATGGATTTTCACTAAATACTGTTTCGCAACTAAATTTCGATGCAGCCTCAATAGGAGCAAGATTAAATCCGTCTGTTAAACATCTATATGAAAAATAAACATCTTCATAATATTTAGACGAAAAATGTTTATTACATAGATGTTCCATAATTCTAGTACTTCTTAATGAAAAACCTCCATTTCCAACTGGATGATGTCTCATTATTTCTTCGGGACATCTCCATATAGCACCTATATAATCATAAGAATAAAATTCTTCTATACCGGTTCTTCTTACAAATGTATCATGTTGTATAATTAAAGTTTTTTCTGTATTTATACTTTGCCATAATTTTTTACTTTTTAAATATAGATCATAATCTGTACGATTATTTATTGTTATATGAGAATTTAATATAGTTATTTTTTTATTAGATAATTTTTCATAAAATTCCTTTTTCATATTATTAAGATTCGTATAAAAGAGTACGGGAAAATGTGGAAAAAACCACATCGTATTTAAAATAGAACATATAGTATTTTTCGATGGTTTAGTATCTATTATAAGAATTGTTGTTTTTGTATCATAATAAGTACTTTTATTTATATTTAAATTCCAAAATTTATCATAAAATGAATCCATTTTATAAAATATTTTTTTAAACATAAATTATATATTTTTATCTAAATATTCATAATGACATCCCGACCAACTTATTCTTATATATTTTTTATTTTGTTCGCAGAATTTTATCCATTTTTTTGTTTCAATTATGTAAACCCATACAGATATATTAAATATATCACAAAAAATTCTTATTTCTAATGCAGAACCCCAAAAATCAGTTTTTTCTAAATTATCGATATAATCCTCATCAACGATATTTTTAATAGATAAACCATCTATTTTTTTAGTCCTTTTTAATTCTCTATGAATTATTTTTCTTGTTATATGAGCATCTAATAAATCACTTAAATTAGATAAAGATTCAAATAAACACGACATTTTTATTTTGTATTTTTTTTTATTTTTTTAGTCATAACTATAAGAAGTAATATTATAATTTAACTTTGTTCCTAGAGAGAAAATTATTATATTTTTTTTTGTCAAATTTATAATTATTGAACTAGAAGGAGGTATAAAGCCCAAAGGATAATTACTACCAGTATCAATATCATAAAATGTTTTCCCTGGAAGTAAAGAATTTAATATATTAAATATTTGATGTTCATGAATGAACCACATCTCGGTATCTGTTTTCATATTTGTAGTTATAAATTTAAATAAATTAGTTTTGTTTAACTTCTTTTTATTCCACTCACCTATATATTGAAATGCAAATTCTAACTTATTTCTATCTAATTCTCTCTCATAAATATCAAACACACATAAATCACATAAATTCTTAATATCTGTGGAATATATTTTTACATTTTCTTTAGGAATATAAATATTTAATATTTTTTCTCTACATTCATTATAAAATTCTCTTGGAAGTTGTATAGAATTTTTTATCTCTTCAGTATAATCAAACGATACTTTATCTATGTTATTCTTATTTTTAATATACTCTCTTGCTGTATTACAACTATCTATAAGTCTCTGAGAATTATCTGTTACAAATCTTTCTATATAATTAGGTATGAATTCTTGAATCTTTTTGGCAAAAATACTATCAACATACCTTCCAAAATCTGTTATATTTTTTCCAATATTTGTTTCTTTAATATTATCTATCTTTGTACAAACTTTTTGATGTATTCCTCTTATTCCATGTCTGACAATAATTAAGTATCGTTCATCATTAGAATTATCCATTACTATAATAAAAATACAATGAAATAAATTTTTATTATTTTCATAATATTTTATTTTTAATTAATTCACATAATAAATCAAAAATATAAATATCTATATCTCCTTTTTTCTCGTCAATTTCTTCAGTTTTATTTAATAATTGTTTTATATATTTTAACTGTATTATTCTGTCTCTAATTATTCCTGATGAATTATCATAAAATATAATCTGATTTTCTATATCTTTATATTTGTATTCTTTAGTTTTTTTAGATTTTATAAATTCTTCTCTAGTTCCGTATAAATATATCATTAACTTTTTACAACTATTTGATAATTTATCAAATACTGATGCTCTATAAATAAATATTGGTAATTCTGGATAAATATGTGAGTCTGAATATATTAATAAATTTCTTGCATCTTCTAAATTTATATTTGGAGCAAATTCTTTTAGGTAAGGTTCTACAGTAAATAATTCTTCTAAAGAATAAGAAGAATATTTTTGTATTTGATATGAATTATCTATTTTTTTCAGTTCTCGAATATCTTCGGGATTTGTCATGTTTTTTAAATAATTTTTTTTTCTTTATTTAAAAAACATGACAAAAGTAGGAACTACACAAGTTAATGCTACGATTACTAAAGGTAATTGTTCTCACTGTAAATGAACGAATCTTAATAAAAATTTATTAATAATTACATAAAGTAAACATAAAATTTTAATCAAAATATTAAAATATTATTTGAGAAAATGAAGAATGTGTCTGTAATCATGTTCTAGATTTTGATTTTTTATTCCTTTCTTTTGTCTATTATTTATTCTAATTCTATCTTTAATAAATTCATATTTTATTTTTATGACGATTAATTAATCGTCATAAAAAATTATTTACACAGAGATAAAGGTAAAGATAGAAGTAAACGTGATGTTTATGTTATTCTTGATTTTCTCTCAAATTTTAAATCTCTGTCATCATTAATTTTTGACATAATTTATTTTTATAGACTTACATCAATAATGATATATTCTTTGATTAATTAAGAGACTTTTGAGTTCTGATTTATTTTTCTTAGCTTTTTTCACACTCTGACATTATTTACTCTCGAATATTTTTTATTTTTCATAATCATGATTCTATAATATAATCAGATAACTTTATTTCCTTATTTCTCATATATCTATATATCTTTCTCATTTCAGAAAAAAGAGAATAAATAGAAATATTATTCATCATATTTAAAATTTTATCTATATTTTTAACATCTTTACCAGTCATTATTATTATACTTATAAAATCATTAATATTTTCTTCTATATCTGAATTTTTACAGTTCAACAAATAATTAGTATATTTACATATTTTAGATTTTATTTTTTCATACATAAACTCTAATTTGAGAAAATAATTTTCATTAGGACATACAAACATTGATCTCATTATTTCAAAAATAAGAGTCTTATCATTAACAGCAATGTTTATATTATAAACTTTATGATTTTTGATATAATCTCTAAGTTTAAAGTATCCTCTTAATATATTAAATTCACTCTTACCGGAAGAAATTATATCATATTTTTGTTCTTTTCTAGCCATATAGTCTTCAGAAACAATATGATATCGATTTAAATCACTAAAATTTTCCCAATGCCAGAAGAAATTGCAATATGGAATTTTATCTCCATTACTGAAAAATTTATCATTCCTATTTATCATTAATTGTGTCATTTCTTCATATGTAATTTTTCTAGGCATATAAATTCCCGGAGCATTATTAGTTTTTTCCTCCGCGAGAGATTCTATATTAAATAATAATTCAGAATCAAAAGTTATATTTTTTTTTGATATCATTTTATATGATCCATAAAATAAAACAAAACCATATTCTAAGTCTGGACATATATCTGCAAATGATTTATCACAGATAAAGAATGTTAATATATCTATACAAGTATTACCCATACCGAAGAATTTTTCATAATCAATATTATTGGTACAATTATCCCATGCCATTTTTGCTGATATTGTAGGTATTCCTAAAGTTTTCAGCCATATACTATTTTTACCATTTATATTTTTCGATGAAGAAAAATAAACAGTTCCATTATATTTAAATATTCTTATTATTATTCCTTCATGACCATAATATAAATTATCTCTAGCAAATAACCTATAATTATTAAAATTTATAATACTACTTTTTGAAAATGATTTTATAATTACTTCATCATTATCTATTTGACCAAACCCAGAAATTTTTAGTTCCATAGCTAAAATTTTTATATTTTATAAAAAAATCATTTTTATGAAATATAAAAATGTTTGATAAAATTTGGTTTTGGATAATATTTATAATAATTATAAGCATTATTATTGTTATTATTTTTGGCACATCATATACGGCAAAATTAAGAAGAGAAAAAATATTAGATGGAGATACAGAATTTATTAACGAAACTGGATTTTATACAACAAAAAATAGTCAGGAATATAGTGATAACTTATCGACTACTAGTACATCAATAAATTCTGAGTCAATAATAAAAATTCAGAAAGACATAGAAAAAAATGGTGAGAATATTGTAAATAAAAAAACATCTTTAGGAGAGGAAAAATGTAGAGAAGCATTTGAAAAATTTTTTAGAAAAAGATTTTCATCTGTGAAATTAGATAAATTAAAAAATCCAGAAACTGGAAGAAACTTAGAATTAGATGGTTATAATGAGGAGTTAAATATTGCATTTGAATATCAGGGAAATCAACATACTACAAAAAATAATACATATAATAAAGATACCGTTTCTTTTATAAAACAAGTGAGAAGAGATAATTTTAAAGTTGAAAAATGTAAAGAATTAGGTATAGATTTAATAATTATTCATCAAGCTCCCATAATTAATATAGAAAGAATAGTCAATGAAAAATTAATAAGTAAAGGTTATACTAGATCAAGAAAATAAAGATTTTTCATATTTTTTATTCATAAGTATATATCCTTTATTAAAATCTTTATTTGTTTTTTTTTCACGAGATAATTTATCACTATAAGACATCAATTCTTTATCATATTTTTTAAAAACTTTTATATAATCTATTTTTATATGAACTCTTTTATCATATTTTTCTTTGAGTTTATTAAGAGAACTATTGTTTTTGATTAATGATTTTTCTTCTTCCTTAAGAAAAAAATATATATAGATATTTAAATGTTCATTTTCGAGATAATATTTAGGAATATTTTTTATTATCTCTCTTGTTTTTTTTATATCAAAGATCTCTATTTTTTTTATAGCCGGTATATTCATAATTATATCATCAAATTCTTTTCCATTCCATATAGACACATATCTATCAGGATCTTCAGAAATATCGTTTTGTAATGTAGATCCAACATATTTGACTTTTATATCTTCTAATATATGTCTTTTATGAATATGACCAGAAACTACCCACACATTAGATTTTTCTCGATTATCTCCATCCTCCGATATTTTATGAACACTCATATTAGAACCTATAAATTCTTGATGTGCAAAAATCAAAGATATATTTTGTAGATCTTCTTTATTTATATAGGTATTTATTGATTCATCAAATCTTCCTTTTTCTACATATGGACAAGCTAAAAATTTTTTGTTTTCGTGTTCTATTATTGTAGGTTTATATATAAATTCTAAATTTTCATGTTCTATACCATAAAATGCATGTTCATTCGTACAAAATATTTTTTCATTTACTCTGTCATGATTTCCTATTAAACATATAACGCGATAATTATTTGCCAATTTAAACAGCCAATCTACAGCTCTCTTTAAAGCTGTTTGAAATAAAGTTCCGTGATTATGTAAAACATCTCCAAGAACAACGATGAGATTTATTTTATATCTTTGTAAAATTTTATCTATTTCTTTTTCAACTATATCTGTATAATAAGCATTAGTTTTTTTATAATGTGGATCTCCTATAAAAAGAATCATTTTTTTATAAAAATAAATTTTAATTTTTATTACACGACTAAAATGACAACTAAACTAAAAATAAACAATAAAAAAATAATATTTGATATCTCCGATTTTAAACTTTTAAAAAAATTAAGTGCTGTTAGAGATATAGTCAACAAAACTTTAATATTTGATGAGATTTATGAATTAAATTTTGATATAAATACAGATAAAGTCAATATATATTATTTTTTGGGTGCCAAAAAAGAATTATATTCTAGATTATTAGATACAAATGATCTGATTTATTATAGAAAACATAATATGACAAAAATTGTTAAATATTTAGAAATAGTAGATATTTATGGAAAATATACAGGAGCAAAAATAATTGCGAAAATGGGAGATATATTTATATTTAAAATTGCATATTTTAATGATTGTTATTTTTACGATTCTATAAAAGAAATAATAATGGGAAAAAATATTAAATGTCTAAAATTTTATTATGAAAATATAACTAAAAAAACAGAAAAAAATATATTTGAAACATTGGAAGTACTCACAAAAGAGATAGTCATAGAATTTTTTGATCTATTTAAATATAAATCATCAGTTGGTGATATAAGAAATATGATACATCTTTTAGACGAAAATTTTATGATAGAATTTATCAAAAAATATAAAATAAAGATAGATTTATCTTATATATATGAAGCATTAAATGATAATAAATTAATATTATTAAAATTTTTATATGATTCTTTAGAATATTCTTATAAAAATGAAGAACTTTCTTTCATCGTAGCTGAAAAATCTCTAAATTTTTTAATATATATTTTAACTGGAAATTATATAGATAATATTGTAGAAATAAAAAAATACGAAATTTTAAATGATTTTAATATATGCAAAAAAAATAAAAATATATTTAAATATGTTGTTAGAAGTGGAAATTTAGATGCGATTAAGTGGTTAAAAATTCAAAAAATAAAATACGAAATAAATGATGATATATTAGATGATGCATGTTATGGGTCATTAGAAGTAGTTAAGTATATATTAAAAAAAACAAAATATAATATTAAAATAAAAAATATAATAACAGCTATAATAAATGATAAATTTGATATTTTTAAATATTTAATAAAAAAATTAAATTCTCTCACAATAAAAAATAATGAAGATTTAATATTAACGTGTTTAAATTCAAAAATTAAATATATAAAATATTTAATCAAACATGAGTTCGAAATTAATGATTCTATGATTTATTATAATGATGATAAAGAAAAGATGATATATTTAAAAAATATATTAAAAACTATTAATATAGATTATATAATAAATATAATAAAAAATAAATGGAATGATATGTTTAATGATTTTAAATTAATTTTTCTAAGTAATATAGAAAATTTAATAAAAGAAATTATAAAATATGATAATCAAGAATTATTATATATGATACAGCAAGAAAGAGATATAAAACATTTATTAGAAAAAGAATTAATATTTGATTGTTTACGAAATGGAAGTGTTAAATGTTTGGCATATATTATAGAGTTAAATAAGGACTATAAACAAATTATAAAATCTTGTTCTAATCATATATTTGATAATGGATTTAGATGTATTAAATTTTTAAGAGAGGGAAAAATAATATTTTTAAGAAATAATGAATATATAAATGGATTAGATTTTAATGATGAGCTAAATAATTATAAACCTATTAAATGGGGAAAAAATTATTTATATAAATCAACATTATTAATTAAAAATAATATAGATTTTGTTTCTTATGGAATAGAAGGAAGTTTTAATATAAAAAAAAATAAATTAGAAAAATCTCCAATAAAACATATACAAAAAAGTTTTAATATTATATATAAAGATAATATATTAAATTACGATTATAATCTTATTAATTATGTCATTGATAAAAATCTTCCATTTGAATATAAATTAATACCTACATTAGCACAAATTTTAGAGACAAATGTTCCAAAATATTTATTAGATCCTATATATCAACATCTAAAAAAATTAACAATAACTTATATGACTGAATAATTTTTTTTATTTTTTATAACTATAAAATGAATAATATGACAAATTATGGGACATTTTGTCTATATACAGCTACAATAAAAAAAATTATTTTAGAGACAAAGAGAAAATAAAAATAATTTTTTTTAATTCATAAAAAAAGAAAGTTTTTTTTCAAGATGAATTTGAATAACAAATATTTTATAATTCGTTCAGAAATAAATACATCATCAAATCGACAAGAAACATTTGAAAAAAATTATCTTTATTCGTGTATAACAAAAGCTTATGTTCCATTTGTATTATCATCGAGTAAGAAAATTAATTTTGCTGAAGATTTAGTAACTATTGATGTTAAAAACATACCAGATTTGGATGCTACAGATATGTATATAGTTAAAAGTATATATGATTTATATATGGCTACTGATTCTCATTTATATGGTTGTGTAATATTTATAAACAATATTATAATTATTTATGATGAATTTTCATATTATACATGTCATATTCTTCCAGATACAGTTGAACAAACAGAAAGAGCTGCTCTTCTTCCAATAATACCATTTGATAAATTTATAGATGAAGAAAGAAAATCTGTAGATATTATCAATAAAATATATTTCGATTTATTCGATAAAAAAGTTGAAGCTAAAAAATCATATAATAGATCAACTCATGAAGAGTTGAGTTCTCTGAGTCAGCTCTTTATCTCATATACAGTTTCTCTCGGAACATTTTTGAAGAAAAATAATGAAGAAATTGAACGATTAGAAAAATTAGAAAATATAGAGGAAAATTTATTAAAAATAAGAGAACTCAGAAATTCTAATGACTTTATAGTTAGTACAGTTGATGGTGGATTAAAAGATGATATAATCAGAATTAAACAAAAACTTACAAGTATGATAGAAAATGTACATAAAAAAATGTTATCTAATTAAAAATGAAATTTATAAATAAAATTTAAAATAATTTTATCTATAAAATGAATAAAGGCATCATATTAAAAAAAATAATTAGTTATGGTGTGGAGGGGAATATATTTAAGATAGATCAAAAAGATAAGATAGCTAAAATTACTGATAATATGAATCAATCATTTACAGATATAATTATTCTCGGAATAATAAATAGTTATGATACTCCATATAAAAAATATATATTAGATATAGACGAATATTATTCGATTATAGGTTCTACTATATTTACGAAAGCTTTAGATTATTATCCAAGAAGAAAAAGTTTTTTATATCTTATAAATGATAAAGCAATTATAAATCCTATAGAAATAATTTATAAATTATTATCTATATCTCCATCAGATTTATCTAATATAAATAATTTATTAGATTTAAAAAGAATATCTATATTTTTTGATGATTTTAAAATCACAGTAAAATGCGTAGAATTTGATAATGATATTATTAGTTATATAAATATAGAAGTGGAAACATTTTATATAAATGAAAAATTTAACTATAATATAGAAAAAAAGCTTAATAAATTTTTATTATTATGTCAAGATTTTAAATATTTCAGTTTGGTAAAAGTTAATAAAAATACATATAATATAAAATTAACAACTTTTGAAAATATTAATTGTATGATGTCTCAATTTTTACCAAAACGATTAAATGATGATATGATATATAGATTTAAAATATCATCAGTGATTAAAACTGACAAAATAGTATATTCAACACAAGATATAAAATCACACCTAACAACAGAAAAAAAATATTATATTTATGAACCAACAGAATTATCTGTAAGAATAATGAATCGTATGGATACAACATTAAATGATATAATAAAAAAATATAAAAATAAAGAGAAAAAGTTATTAAAAATTTTATTTATAGTTATTAGAAAGATTGTTCGTGGTTTAAAATTATTTAGAGAGGCAAAAATAATACATTATGATTTACATTTTGGTAATATTATGTTAAATTTTAAAAGTTCTAAAATATCGAATAAAACTATAGATGTTAAGATAATAGATTTGGGATTATGTTGTTGTTTTGGAGAAAATGAAATAATATCTTCTATAATAAAATTTTATTCTCAAAAACAGATAGAATACAACGGATTATTTTATAAAGATAATGCGTGGAAATATAATTGTTATTATGACTTTTTTTATTTTTTATCTATCTGTCTATCATATAACTTTAATAAATGTCTAAATGATAGAATAAGATACTATTTTAAAAAATATAATATTATTGTACGAGATAATTATAGAGTCATCTTAGATTCAAATTTAGATATGAGTAATATCTCATTATTAGATGATTTTAATATATTTATAAAAGAATTATATAATAATCTATAAGTACTATATAATAACTATCTAGTTATTATATTTTTTATTTTTTTAATCTTGTTACAATAGTAATGAAAAAAATAAAATCACATTTCTGACTCTACGATTTTTTTGACCAATTTTCGCTATAGTATCATTTTTTTGTTTAAAAATCATAGTTATGAATATGGTCTGTTTTTAGTACTTAATATTATAATTGTAATATTGAGAGATATTTTTAATGATTTTTTGTACTAGTATATAGAGAGAGCTAGTTATATGATTTATAAAAAATTATGATTTTTTAATATTGATCATTAAAAGTCGAATTTAGTTAAAAATTGATAAATTATAGTATATAGAAGCTATTAAAATTCTGTTAATATGACTTTTTTAATTTTTTTTTGAAGTGATTAACATTTGTTAATTTTTGTTTCGTGAGTAAAAGTAGCCAAAACACATTTTTTCTGATATTTTTTGATTTTAATACTCCTAGACAGAAAGTTAGAAAATTCTCATGTTTTAGCTACTTTTTCTTATTTTTTCTGATATTTTTTGATTTTAATACTCCTAGACAGAAAGTTAGAAAATTCTCATGTTTTAGCTACTTTTTCTTATTTTTTCTGATATTTTTTGATTTTAATACTCCTA
>Ga0169931_10003398_pt1 | contig 25248 bp, 16 predicted proteins | sample Kivu_15m_20L_FD_129675 | JGI IMG/M metagenome (GOLD analysis project Ga0169931, IMG submission 129675) | Freshwater microbial communities from Lake Kivu, Western Province, Rwanda to study Microbial Dark Matter (Phase II) - Kivu_15m_20L... | ecosystem: Environmental > Aquatic > Freshwater > Lake...
GATTGTGGCGAGCGTCGGCAGAAAAACCTCTTGCACGATGAGGCAGGCGCCCGCTCTAGAGAATCGACATCTGCGAGCCGGGAAATGCGGGGTGTCCGGGCTGTAGGCATGGGCGAGATCGACGAGCGGATGGGGCGCCGCCACGTCGCTATAGCCCAGTTCCCCGCGAGCGATGATCGCCAAAGAGTGTCAGCCCCAGCGATCGACCGCCCCGGTCCAGCACCGGTCCCCAGATCGTGCAGCCGACATGGCAAAGGCTACGGGCGACGACGACGACCACACCGTCCAGAGACAGTGCTACATGTCGGGCCAGCACCGGCGAATCGGCTGGTATGTCGAGCAGGCTCGCTTCGTCTCTGCTCGCCCGATCCGGGCCGAGGTAAAGGAGCTCTACCGCGAAGCGCAGGCCGGTTGCGATCAATCGATCGGTCAGCGACCCGGGTTCGGTCACGAACTCTGCTAGGTCGGGAGGACAAGAGGGTGGATCGGGCCGCCACATGCCCGAGCTGGAAGTGTCAACGGGGTGGCGAGGCGTGCGGCTGGATTGCATGGTGCGCGAGTATGCCAGTCCTGATGCGCCAATCGGCCGCCCGCTTTGTGCGAGCATTGCGAAACGCTTACTCGCCCATTTGATGATCAGGGTCTCGAACATGCCTCGTCTAGCCGCCAACATTTCCATGCTCTACCCCGAACTGCCTTTTCTCGAACGCTTGAGTGCTGCGGCCGAGGATGGTTTTCAAGCGGTCGAATGCCTGTTTCCCTATGAGCACACGCCAGAGGTGATCGCCTCACGGCTCGAGGTGTTTGGCTTGACCCTTGCCCTCTTCAATGTTTCGCCCGGCGACTGGCCCGCAGGTGAGCGCGGCATGGCTTGCCATCCGGGACGCGAGGAAGAGTTCATGGGGACTATCGATCTCGCCTTGCGCTATGCCGATGCGACGGCTTGCAGGCGGGTGCATGTGATGGCGGGCAAGCGCCAGCCCAGTCTTGCGAAAGCCGAGGCGCATCAGACCTATGTGGGCAACCTGCGTCGCGCGGCGAGACGGGTTCGGGGCGAGGGCATCACGCTCCTGATCGAACCGATCAACACGCGTGACATGCCCGGCTATTTTTTGAATTATCAGCAGCAGGCCCACGATATCGTGGCCGAGGTGGGCGAGCCTAACCTCAAGGTGCAAATGGATTTTTATCACTGCCAGATCATGGAGGGCGATCTGGCCCGCAGACTCGAGCGACACATCGACGGCGTCGGCCACGTGCAGATCGCGGGCGTGCCGGACCGTCACGAACCTGATCTCGGTGAGGTCAATTACCCCTATCTGTTCGACCGGCTCGACGCATTGGGCTACGCGGGCTGGGTGGGCTGCGAATATCGTCCGCGAGGCCTTACGTCCGAGGGGATTGGCTGGGCGCAGCCGTATCTGATGCGCTGAGCGCGCGCGTCAATAGCCGAGTCTTTGACGGGCATGCCGATTGCTTGATACGCTGGCTTCACTCCGGGGCTGCAGCGGATTCCCTCATGCCATTCAATCCCTCCCTCTATTCATCCGGTGCGGCTTTCGACGAGTTGATCGACTCGCAGGGTATCCCTCGACCCGCGGCCCGTGCGCTCTTCGACTATCTCGGCCGCCTCGATCCGCAAACGATTAGAGAGCGGCGAGCCTCGGTCGATGCCGCGATCATGACGATGGGTATCACCTTCACCATCTACAGTGAGGGTCAGAACATCGACCGTGCCTGGCCCTTTGATCTGATCCCGCGGGTGATGGACCGCAGGGAGTGGAGGCGGATAGACGATGGCCTCAAGCAGCGTTTGACTGCGCTCAACTGCTTCATCCACGACATCTACAACGAGCAGAAGATCATTCGTGACGGGGTGTTTCCCGCCGAAGTGCTCGCCGGTTCGCGCAACTATCGGAGCCAGTGCGCGGGGCACACGCCCAAATTCAGTGTGTGGGCACACATTTGTGGCACCGATCTGGTGCGGGACCGTGACGGGACCGTCTATGTGCTGGAGGACAATCTGCGCGTGCCCTCTGGCGTGTCCTACATGCTCGAAAACCGGATGCTGATGAAGCGCCTCTTTCCTGAAGTGTTCGAGGCCTGTGACATCCTGCCGGTGGATGATTACACGACCCGACTCTACGAGACGCTCGCGGCCCTGTCTCCCCGACCGGGCGATCGTCCCGTGATTGCCGTGCTCACGCCGGGGATTTTCAATTCCGCTTACTTCGAGCACAGTTATCTCGCGCAGCAGATGGGCGCGGCGCTGGTCGAGGGTACCGACTTGGTGGTGGGCGATGATGATGTCGTCTACATGAAGACCATAGACGGGCTGCGCCGTGTCGATGTGATCTACCGAAGGATAGACGATGACTTCCTCGACCCTGAAGCCTTCAGGCCCGACTCGGCGCTGGGCGTGCCGGGACTGATGCGGGCCTGGCGTCGGGGTACTGTGGGCATCGCCAACGCTCCGGGAGCCGGTGTTGCCGATGACAAGGTTGTGTATGCCTACGTTCCGCAATTTATCCGGTATTACCTCGATCAGGATGCGATCCTCCCCAATGTGCCGAGTTACCTCTGCATGCACGACGACCAGCGTGACTATGTATTGGCCAATCTCGATCAACTGGTCGTCAAGCCCGCCAACGAGTCAGGGGGCTATGGCATGCTGATCGGGCCCAGGGCCACTGAAGCGGAGAGAGCTGAATGCGCCGAGCGGGTGCGCGCCGATCCCCGCAACTACATGGCGCAGCCGACCCTCTTGTTGTCAACCGCACCGACTCTGATCGGCGATGGGCTCGCACCCCGGCATCTCGATCTTCGGCCCTTCGTGCTCCAGTCCGACAGTCTCTATGTGACGACTGGCGGACTGACCAGAGTGGCGATGCGGGAGGGCTCACTCGTCGTCAATTCGTCCCAGGGTGGCGGAAGCAAGGACACCTGGATCGTGGATACGGGGGCTTGAATGCTGTCACGCGTTGCTGAGAACCTGTATTGGCTAGCGCGCTATCTCGAGCGGGCCGAGAGCTCTGCGCGTCTGATCAGCGCGACCACCCAGGTGTTGCTCGACTTGCCGCGCAATGCCTCGTTCGGCTGGGATGTGCTGATCAGCGTTGCTGGACTCGATGATCGGTTTCAGGCCGGCGGGGGGGGCGCCGACGAAGCGAGCATCATGCGCTTTCTGATCGCGGACCAAACGAACCCGGGTTCGGTGCTGTCGTCGGTACGGGCTGCCAGGGAAAATTCACGTACCCTGAGAGAAGTATTGCCGCGGGTCGCCTGGGAGCGGATCAATGCGCTCTACCTGTTTGTGAACAGCCGTTCGAGTCAATCGCTCGGCCGCGCGGAGCGCATCAGGATGCTCGACGAGCTGATCGAGCGGCGACAGGCGATCGTGGGCCTCATTACCGATTGCATGAGTCACGATGTCGCGCACAACTTCATGGCGCTCGGTCGGCATCTCGAGCGCGCCGACATGACCACGCGCATCGTCGACATCAACGCTGCGGTGCTCATGCCACGCCAGACGGCTCAGCCCGGGCAGGACGATCCGTCGAGCGCCTTGCTCTGGATAGGCGTGCTGAAATCGCTGAGCGCCTACGAGATGTACCGGCGCCACGTCTCGGTGCAGATTCGCGCGGCGAGCGTGGTCGATTTTCTGTTGAAAGACACACACTTCCCGCGCACGGTCCGGTTTTGCCTGGACCGCCTGGAAGGCGGGCTCTCAGAATTGCCGCGTCATGCCGAGCCGATTCGCGCGATTCGTGTCGCCCAGCGGCGCCTCGCCGGCATGCAACTCGATGGGGTCGCGCCTGCCGTGCGACACGAGTACATGGACGCGATCCAGACCGATCTGGGGCGTATCCACGGTGAAATCGCCGATCAGTACTTTGGCGCGCACTGGCAGCAGGCAGCCCAGGCTTCGGGGCTCGCCTGAGCCGCTCAGGTATCTGCCACCTCCTCCCCTTGGCCTGACAGCGAGGTCTCCACCATGTCCGTGCACGTTGCGCTCAACCATGTCACGCACTACCGCTACGATCGTCTCGTGGCGCTTGGGCCTCAGGTGGTGCGGCTACGTCCGGCCCCGCACTGCCGCAGCCGCATCCTCTCCTACTCGCTTCGTGTATCGCCCACTGATCACTTCGTCAACTGGCAACAGGATCCCCAGTCCAATCATCTCGCACGACTGGTGTTTCCGGATAAAGCGCGCGAGCTCAAGATCGAGGTTGACCTCGTGGTCGAGATGGCGGTGCTCAACCCCTTCGATTTTTTTCTCGAGCCGCAGGCCGAATTGTTCCCGTTCGAGTACTCGCCCAGCGAGCGTCGCGAACTCGAGCCCTATCTGGCGAAGACCGCCATGGGGGAACGTTTCCGCGCCTACCTCGGTGACGTGCCGCTCGAGGAGCGTTCCACCGTCGATTTTCTGGTCGAGATCAATCGTCGGGTTCAGCGCGACGTGGCCTACCTGATCCGGCTCGAGCCCGGCGTTCAGACGCCTGAGGAAACCCTTGCCCAGGGCTCCGGATCCTGCCGTGACAGCGCCTGGCTGTTGGTGCAGTTGTTGCGCCATCTCGGCCTAGCGGCGAGATTTGCCTCGGGCTACATCGTGCAACTGCAGCCGGATGTGAAGGCGCTGGACGGGCCATCGGGTCCTGAGGCCGACTTCACTGACCTGCACGCCTGGTGCGAGGTGTTTCTTCCCGGGGCCGGCTGGATTGGACTCGACCCGACCTCAGGTTTGCTGGCGGGCGAAGGACATATCCCGGTTGCGTGTTCGCCCGAACCTTCCTCTGCAGCGCCCATCACCGGAGCGCTCGAGCCGTGCGAAGTCGAATTCGAGCACCTGATGAAGGTCTCGCGCATCTTCGAGACGCCCAGGGTGACCCGTCCCTACACGGATTCGCAGTGGCAAGCGATCGAGAGCCTGGGCCATCGTGTCGATCGTGATCTTCAGGCGCACGATGTTCGTCTGACTCAGGGTGGCGAGCCCACCTTCGTTTCGATCGACGATCGTGACGGCGCAGAGTGGAATACCGATGCGATGGGTCCTGGAAAACGCGCCCGGGCGGTTGAGTTGCTGGGCCGACTCAAGGCCCGCTATGCGCCCCAGGGGCTATTGCATTTCGGCCAGGGCAAGTGGTATCCGGGCGAACAGTTGCCCCGCTGGTCGCTCAATCTTTTCTGGCGGCGCGACGGCGAACCCCTTTGGGCTGACGCTTCGCTATGGGCTGATGAGCGGGCCGACCATGGCGTGGACGAGGTACGCGCCCGGGCCTTCCTGGCCGAGCTGGCCCTGCGTCTCGCGGTCGACGAAGACCTCATCTTCCCGGCTTACGAGGACGCTTTCTATCATCTCTGGCGCGAGCGTCGATTGCCAGTCAATGTCGATCCCTTCGATTCCCGGCTCGACGATCCGCTCGAGCGGGCGCGCCTGGGAAAAGTCTTCTCGCAGGGCCTCGCTCACATCGTCGGGCATGTGCTGCCGCTCGCACGCGAGCCGGGTGAACAACGGTTCAGAAGCGGTCGCTGGTTCCTGCGCGATGAACGCTGCTATCTGGTGCCCGGTGATTCGCCCGTCGGCTACCGCCTGCCGCTCGACTCCCAGCCGTGGGCGGCCCCCCTTGACCGCGCGCCCACACCGCCGATCGACCCCTGGCAGCCGCGTGCGCCACTGCCGTCCCGTGCTCAGATCATCCGGCAGCGGGCAGATGTTCGTGCGACTGCCGAAGACGCGGATTTGACCGAGGCGCCCGCCCCGTTCCAATCGGCAGCAGGGCTCGTTCGGACCGCAGTCTGTGCGCAGCCGCGCGAGGGGAAGCTCTATCTCTTCATGCCACCGCTCGCATCGCTCGAGCATTACCTCGAGGTGGTCGCCGCGATCGAGGCGACCGCCCGGGCTCAAGGCACGCCCGTGATCCTCGAGGGCTACGAGCCGCCTGCCGATCCACGCCTCAAACAATTGCGCGTGACACCGGACCCCGGGGTGATCGAAGTCAACATCCATCCGGCCTCCGATTGGGATGAGCTGGTCGATCAAACGAGCTTTCTCTACGGCGCCGCTCGCGAATCGCGCCTTGCCACCGAGAAATTCATGCTCGACGGTCGGCATACCGGCACAGGTGGAGGCAATCATTTCGTGCTCGGCGGCGCGACGCCCGCTGATTCTCCCTTCCTGAGGCGGCCCGACCTGCTCGCCAGCCTGATCGGCTACTGGCACAACCACCCCTCACTGTCCTATCTGTTTTCTGGTCTTTTCATCGGCCCCACGAGCCAGGCACCACGGGTTGATGAGGCGCGTAACGATTCGCTCTATGAACTGGAGATCGCCTTTGACGAGCTCGCCCGCAGCCGGGCGCAGCCGATTCGGCCCTGGCAGGTCGATCGCATCCTGCGCAACCTGTTGATCGACGTGACGGGCAATACCCATCGATCCGAGTTCTGCATCGACAAGCTCTACTCGCCCGACAGCGCGAGCGGTCGCCTGGGCCTGCTCGAGTTGCGGGCCTTTGAGATGCCGCCTCATCCCCAGATGAGTCTTGCTCAGCAGTTGCTGCTGCGTGCGTTGCTCGCGCGTTTCTGGCGGCAACCCTACCGGCCTGTTCGCTTGCAGCGCTGGGGGACCGAGCTGCACGATCGTTTCATGCTTCCTCATTTCGTCTGGGGTGATTTTCACGACGTGCTGCAGGAGCTGTCCGATTGTGGCTATCCCTTCCAGGCCGACTGGTTTGCGCCGCACTTCGAGTTCCGCTTTCCGCGCCTGGGTGACTTCGCGGCCCGTGATGTCCAGATCGAATTGCGTCTGGCGCTCGAGCCCTGGCATGTGATGGGCGAGGAGGGGGCGCCGGGTGGAACGGTTCGGTATGTCGATTCCTCAGTCGAGCGTCTGCAGGTTCGGGCCTCGGGTTTGATCGAAGGGCGCCACCAGCTCTGCTGCAACGGCCGCGTCGTGCCGCTACAGGCGACCGGGCGAGCCGGAGAATTCGTTGCAGGTGTGCGTTACAAGGCCTGGGGGCCGCCCTCCAGCCTGCATCCGACGATTGCTCCGCAAAGTCCGCTCACCTTTGATCTTGTCGACACCTGGAACGCCCGGTCGATCGGCGGTTGCCAGTATCATGTTGCGCATCCTGGAGGGCGGAACTACGCCACGTTCCCGGTCAATGCCTACGAGGCCGAGGCCCGGCGTTTGGCGCGGTTCTTCCGTCTGGGTCACACCCCAGGCAGGATCGCGCCCCGACCCGAGGTCCGAAATCCTGATTTTCCGTATTTGCTCGACCTGCGCCGCTCCGGAGCAATAATTCGTCCAGTCCATCCTGATGCCTGATGCCTGATCACCTGCTCGATGCCTATCCCTTCGGCGAAGGCCGGTTCGATGAGCTGCTGGAACGCCCCCAGCGTCCGCGACCGCATTGGGCGCGCCTGTTCGCCACCTTGACCCACGCATCGGCTGAGGAGTTGCGTGAGCGGCTGTTGGGCGCCGAGCGGCAGATCCGGGATAGCGGCGTCACCTACAACGTCTATGCGGACCCCAAGGGCCTGGATCGGCCCTGGGAGCTCGACGTATTGCCCTTCATGGTGGCGCCTGAGGAGTGGCGCACGATCGAGGCAGCGATCGTCCAGCGGGCCACCGTGTTCGATGCGATCTTGCGTGACCTCTACGGGGGGCAGACCCTCATGCGAAGCGGGGCGATTCCCCCCGCATTGATCTTCAATCACAGCGGTTTTCTGCGGCCGCTCCACGGTATACGGCCGCCTGGTGGGTTTCACCTTCACGTCTACGCGGCCGACCTGGCGCGCTCGCCCGATGGCCGCTGGTGGGTGATGGCTGATCGCACCCAGGCGCCTTCCGGGGCGGGCTATGCTCTCGAAAACCGCCTGATCGTATCCCGAACCTTTCCCTCGCTTTTCAGGGAACTGGGTGTTCAGCATCTGGCGCGTTTCTTTGCCAGCCTGCGCGATTCGTTGATGCATTTTGCGCCGCGAGGCGATGGTCCGACCCTGACCGTACTGCTCACTCCAGGCCCCTACAACGAGACCTATTTCGAGCATGCGCTGCTTGCCCGCTATCTCGGATTTCCGCTGGTCGAAGGCGGTGACCTGACCGTTCGCGACGGACGGGTCTGGCTTAAAACCATAGGCGGTCTGAAGCGTGTGCATGCGATCCTGAGGCGGCAGGACGATACCTTCTGCGATCCTCTCGAACTGCGCAGTGACTCTGCACTTGGTGTTGCAGGGCTTGTCGAGTGCTGTCGGCAGGGATCGGTGCTGGTGGCCAACGCACTGGGGTCGGGCGTGCTCGAGTCCGGTGCCTTGCTCGGTTTCCTTCCCGGGCTCGCCCAGACACTGACCGGGCAGGATTTGCTGATGCCCTCGGTTGGTACCTGGTGGTGCGGCGAGCCCGCCGCCCGCGACGATGCCCTCGAGAGGATCGAGCGTCTCGTCTTCAAGCCTGCCAGCCCAGCCTTCGGTTTTGAGCCGATCTTTGGCGCCGATCTGAGCCCGAGCGAGCTCGCGCGCTTCAAGACGCAATTGAATGCCCAGCCCGAGCGCTATGTTGCCCAGGAGTTGATCCAGGTCTCGCAGGCGCCCGTGTTGGGAGGTCTCGAGCCCCAACCCATTGCGGCGCGCGGTGTGGGACTGAGGGTGTTCGCGGTGGCCACACCGGCGGGATTCATCGCCATGCCAGGCGGGCTCACTCGCGTGGCGAGTTCGGCCAATCAGCGGGTCGTCTCGATGCAGCGTGGCGGCCAATCCAAGGACACCTGGGTGATGTCGAGCGGGCCGGTGGACTCCGCCTTCAGCCTGTTGCGGTCCACAGTCACCCGCGACGATCTGGTGACCTTGCGGGCCAGCATTCCCTCGAGACTGTCGGAGAACCTGTTCTGGTTCGGACGCTATACCGAGCGCTGCGATGACTGTGCGCGGTTGCTGCGCGTCGCGCTCAATCTGTCATTGCAGGACAGCGATGACGAGGACAACGCGCGGGTGCCGGTGATCGCTCTGGCGCGAGCTTTTCAGCTCTTCGATGCGATGAGCGGGGAGGAAGAGCAAATCTTGCTTGCGGCCGCCACCCGCGAGTCGTATCGCTTCGGCCTGCCATCGAATTTGCGTGCACTGGAGGGCATCGCCTTCAACCTGCGCGACCGGATGTCGTTGGACCACTGGCGCAGCATCAATGGTCTGCTCAAGGACGGCGTGCTGCGTCGTGAGCCCGTGCTCGCCGACGCGTTGGGCTGGCTGGATCGGACCATCAACGCGATGATGACGTTGGCTGGCTTCACGCTCGACGGCATGACCCGCGATGACGGCTGGAGGCTGCTGTCGATCGGACGCCGACTCGAACGTCTCGCATTTCAGTGTCTCGCTCTGGGCACGGCCATGGGAGAGGGGCGACACTCAGGGCTTGCCTGGCTGCTCGAATTGTCCGACTCCACCGTCACCTATCGCTCTCGCTACCTTGCACGGCCGGAGTGGCTGCCGGTCCTCGATCTGCTGGTCACCGATTCACTGAACCCCCGTTCGGTCATGTTTCAAGCCTCTGGGGTCCTGAGCTATCTGGGCAAGCTCGAGCGCGCTTATGGCGCGTGTGGTGCCGACGAACTGCAGCCTGCTTGTGCGCGGCTCGAGGCGCTTTCAGTCGATCAACTCGACCCCGCGTGTCCGCAGCTTCTCGCGCTGATCGATGAACTGCGCGGTCTGGCGTTTCGCTTGAGTGATCGGCTCACCGAGCGTTTCTTCAACCATGTCCACGATGAACCGGCCACCTTGCTGGGTGTCTGATGAGCAGCATGACTCGTTACCGCCTCACGCACGAAACCCTGTACCGGTATTCCGCCACAGTCACGCGATCGAATCAGCTCGCTCATCTGAAGCCTCGCGAGACAGATTGGCAGCAACTGCATTCGCACCGTCTGATCGTCGAGCCGGTCCCGGTCGAGCGGTCCGAGTCGAACGACTACTTCGGCAACTCCGTTGCGCGCTTTGCGGTGTATGAACCCCACGGCGAGCTCAGGGTACGCGCCGAGTCCGAAGTCACGGTCCGTTCCACCGCGGATCGAATCGGGAGCGGTCAAGCCCCTTGGGAATCCGGGCGAGCACCCGCTCGTTGTGAAATTGGACGCATCGCGCTTGAAGTCGAACAATACCGCGCGGGCTCCGAGCGAGCGCCCATTCGCGCCGATTGCGCGGACTATGCCCGCAGGAGCTTCACCCCGGGGCGCGACGCGCTCGAGGCCGCGCTCGATCTGACCAAACGCATTCACCGTGACTTTTCGTATGATCCGCAGGCGACGACTGTCACGACACGCGTCGAGGAGGTGCTGCGCCTGCGGCGCGGTGTCTGTCAGGACTTTGCCCATCTGATGATCAGCTGCCTGCGATCGCTCGGTTTGCCGGCTCGTTACGTTAGTGGTTACGTCATGACCTACGCCTCGCCCGAGAAGCCGCGACTCGTGGGCGCTGACGCCTCGCATGCCTGGGTGGCCTGTCATTGGCCTTCGATCGGATGGGTGGCCCTCGATCCCACCAACGCCAAGCTGGCAGACCAGGAATTCGTCACGCTCGGCTGGGGTCGCGATTTCGCTGATGTCACGCCGTTACGCGGTGTGGTGCTTGGGGCGGCCGAGCAGCAATTGAGTGTGGCGGTGAGCGTTCAGCCGATTGGCTGACGGCGGGGGGCGCCCGCCCGCCCGCGTGCGGCAATCCGAGACCGTCAAACCAGCCGTTCGATCGCCGCTTTCAACGTCTCCTCGCGCTTGGCGAAGCAGAACCTCACCAGACGTTGACCTGACGGTGGATCGCCATAGAAGGCCGAGATAGGGATGCAGGCCACGCCCCGTTCGGCGGTTAGCCAACGCGCGAACTCGCTGTCGTCGAGGTCATCCCGTAGGGCCGAGTAGTCGGCGAGCTGGAAATAGGTGCCTCGACAGGGCAGTAGTCGGAAACCAGCCCGCTTCAGCCCCTCGGCGAGTCGGTCTCGACGCGGCCTGAAAAAGTCGGGCAGCGAGCGCCAGTGGGTGGGGTCAGCCAGATGCGCGGCAATGGCGTGCTGCGCGGGGGTGTTGACCGAAAATACGAGGAACTGATGGATCTTTCTGAATTCGGTCGAGAGTCCGGCCGGGGCCACGCAGTAGCCGACCTTCCATCCGGTGACATGAAAGGTCTTGCCGAACGAATAGATGGCATAGGATCGCTCCATCAGACCGGGGTGAGTCAGAACACTTTGGTTGGGCTCACCGCCAAAGACGACGTGCTCATAGACTTCGTCTGAAATCACGATGAGGTCGTGGCGTTCGGCGATCGCAGCCAAGGCGTCGAGATCCCGGCGCGAAAGGACAGAAGTGGCCGGGTTGTTCGGATTGTTGATGAGGATTGCCCGGGTACGGGGGCTCACCGCACGCTCGACTTGGTCCCAGTCGATCGCGAAATCGGGTGCCGACAGTGCGATCCGCACGGGTCGTGCGCCCTGGGCGATGATCGCCGGCGCGTAGCAGTCGTACGACGGATCGAAGAGGATCGCCTCGTCTCCGCTCTGCAGCACCGCGCAGAGCGCTGTGAAGATCGCCTGGGTGGCGCCGGCCGTCACCGTGATCGATGCGTCCGGGTCGATGGTCAGTCCATGCTGCAGGGCGAGCTTGTTGGCGATCGCCTGCCTGAGTGCGGCAAGACCCGTCATCGGGGCGTACTGGTTATGTCCGGCAGCGGCCGCCTCGGCGACCCCGGCGATGAGGCCCGGTTCGGCTGGGTAGTCCGGGAAGCCCTGGGAGAGGTTGATCGCGCCGTGCTGACTGGCGAGCGCGCTCATGACAGTAAAGATGGTGGTGCCGGTGGCAGGGAATTTGGATCGGAAGACGTGATTCATCGTGTGTCCTGGAAGAGGCCCGTCCGGTGAGTGAGCAGACCTTTTGGTCGGTTCGTCCCGAGGTCGTATAGTGTGGCTTGGTGGCTGAACCTGATCCCAGGTAATGGTCCACTTCCTGAATATTAAACACAAGCATCTGATGTTCCTCCGGGTCACCCTGCCTCTCGCGTTCGGCAATTTTGTCAATCAGGCTGCGCGCTCGGTGATGGCGATCGTGGGCCCCTTATTGGCGATCGAGTTCGGTCTGTCGGCGAGCGAGTTGGGGCTCTTGGCGGCCTGTACCTTTGCGGCTTATGCCGCCGCGCAGATGCCCTTGGGCGTTGCATTGGATCGGTTTGGCGCCCGTCCCATGCAGTCTGCGCTGATGCTTCTTACAGCCTTTGGGTTCGTGATTCTCGCGCTGGCCCCCGGTTTTGATTGGCTGATCGTGGGGCGACTCGTGATCGGGGTCGGGATCTCCGCCGGGCTGATGGCGATCATCAAGGGACATACCGATTGGTTCGAGCCCGCCCGCGTGGCCAACATGACGGGGATTGCGGTGGCGATCGGCGCGCTCGGCGCCGCGATGACCACGGCGCCCGTACAGGTCGTGATCCCCTGGCTGGGATGGCGCGGCGTGTTCTGGCTTCTGGCCGCGTTGTCGGTGGGCGTGGCGCTCTGGATCATGTTTCGAGTGCCGGACAAGCCCCGTCCGCCAGGGGCGCGTCGCTCGACGCTGTCCGAGGAACTTGCCATCAGCGTCCAGATCCTGCGCTCGCCCCAATTCCTGCGCTACGGGCCGGCGGTGTCGACCCTCTCGATGCTGAACTTCGCCTATTTGGGATTGTGGGCAGGGCCGTGGCTACGCGATGTGGCGGGGCAGGATGACCTCACGCGCTCGGGCCTGCTGTTTCTCTACACGATTGCAATGATCGTGGGCAATCTGGTCGCAGGCAACCTCGGCAGCCGTGCCAAGGCCGCCGGGCTCGGGCCGTTCATCATTCCAGTGGCTGGCGCACTCGGCATGATGGTGATTCAGTTGGCGCTGATCTTTCAGCCGGTGCAGTTCCATCTGGTGGCAGGTCTGTGGCTCGCGCTGGCCTTCTGCAGTTGTGCAGCGCCGACCGGTTTCGTTGCGATGGGACAGATGTTCCCGCGCGAGCAGACCGCCCGGGTATCGACGACGGTCAATTCCTTGACACTCGCGTTCGCTTTTCTGCTACAGGCGATGGTGGGCTGGATCCTGGATCTCTGGCCGCGCACGGCATCAGGCGGATGGGATCCGGACGGCTATAGTTGGGCACTCGCGGTCTCCGCGCTGATGCATGGCCTGGCTGCTTTGGCGATGCTGCGACCCGTTGGCCGCTGAATACTGACCCTCAACGTTGCCAGGGGGCCTCCTGCGAGTGCGTGGCCGCATACCGGAGTCGCGCCGCCTCGAGACGATTCGCTTCGATCGCTCCTTCCATCAACAGCGCCTGCAAGGCTGCCAGAACGATGCTGTGGCGGTCGACCTCGAAGAATCGACGCAGGCGTTCCCGGGTGTCGCTCCGACCGAAGCCATCGGTGCCCAGCGTGATGAATCGGGCTGGGACGTACTCGGCAATCATCTGCGGCCAGGCGCGGACCTGATCGCTCGCTGCCACCACCGGCGTGCGTCCAGGCAGGAGGCGGTCGATGGTGCTGACCGCGCTCGAGCGGCCGAGGCGGTCGGTGGTGCTTGCATGATTCGATTGGCCCAGGCGGGCGAGACGCTGACACTGCGCAGCGTTGCGCGCCAGCTCGCTGTAGCTCGTCACGGAGAACACATCGGCTCCGATGCCCCAGTCGTCCCGGAGCAGTTCGGCCGCAGCGATCACCTCCCTCAGGATCGCACCGGACCCCAGCAAACGGATCTGCGCGGCCTGTCCAGGGGTAGAGTAGGTCGTAAACCGGTATAGACCATCCAACAGATCGGCCTGTTGCCCGGGGTGAAGCGAGGGCATGGGGTAGCTTTCGTTCATCAGCGTCACGTAGTGGAACTCGTCGTGCTGGCTCTCGAGCATCCGCTTCATCGCATGCTCGAGGATCAGGGCGAGCTCGCCTGCAAACGCAGGCTCCCAGGCTCGGCAGTTGGGCACCATCGAGGCCATCACCAGGCTCGATCCGTCCTGATGCTGGAGTCCTTCGCCACCCAGTGTGGTGCGGCCGGCGGTCGCGCCAAAGAGAATGCCGCGCGCGCGCTGGTCGCCAGCGGCCCAGATCAGGTCGCCCACTCTTTGAAAGCCGAACATCGAGTAGTAGATGTAGACCGGCAGCATGGGCAGGCCATGGACGCTGTAGGACGTTGCGGCGGCAATCCACGACGCCATCGCGCCAGCTTCGGTGATCCCCTCCTCGAGTAGTTGGCCATCGCGTGCCTCGCGGTAGGCAGCGATCGAGCCCGCGTCCTCGGGCTCGTAGCGCTGGCCTTGCGGGGAGTAGATGCCGTACTGTCTGAAGAGGCTCGCCATGCCGAAGGTTCTGGCTTCGTCGGCAACGATAGGCACCACCCTCGGCCCGAATTCGGGCTCCTTCATCAGGTTGGCGAGCATGCGCACCGCGGCCATCGTGGTCGACATGTCCTTGTCCGCAGCGTCGACTGCAAAGCTGCCCCAGCGCGCAGCCGCCGGCACGGCGAGCGGCGGTGCATCTGTCCTGCGCGCGGGCAGGAAGCCTCCGAGGTGGGCACGGCGCTCGCGCAGGTAACGCATCTCCGGCGAGTCGGGAGCTGGGCGATAGAAGCTTAGCCTGGCAACGTCCTCGTCCGAGAGCGGCAGTCCAAAACGGTCACGGAAGACCTTGAGTGCATCGAGGTCGAGCTTTTTCGCCTGGTGCGCCGTCATGCGTGACTCACCGGCCCCGCCCATCCCGAAGCCCTTTTTCGTCTTGGCAAGAATGACCGTGGGGCGGCCGGCGTGCTCGGTTGCCGCGGAGAAGGCGGCATAGAGCTTTCTGAAATCATGCCCCCCACGCCGCAAGGCATCGATTTCCGCTTCACTCATGTGGGCGACCAGGGCCTGCACAGCGGGGTTTTGGCGGAAAAAGTGCTCGATGTTGTAGGCGCCGTCCTTCGCTCCCAGGGTCTGGTACTGGCCATCGACCGTGGAGGCGAGCGCGCGCAGCAGCACGTGTTCGTGATCGCGTGCAAAGAGCCCGTCCCAGTCTGACCCCCATAGCACCTTGATGACGTTCCAGCCCGCGCCCTTGAAGAGTGATTCGAGCTCCTGGATGATCTGGCCGTTGCCGCGGACCGGGCCGTCGAGTCGCTGCAGATTGCAGTTGATGACAAAGGTCAGGTGATCGAGGTTTTCCCGGGCGGCCAGTGTGAGGCCCGCAATCGATTCCGGTTCGTCCATCTCGCCGTCGCCGAAAATTCCCCAGACTCTGCGGCCCTCGGATTTCAGGAAACCCCGGCCCTCGAGATAGCGGAGAAAGCGCGCCTGGTAGATCGCGCACAGGGGCCCCAGCCCCATCGAGCCCGTGGGGAACTGCCAGAAGTCGGGCATCAGCCAGGGGTGGGGGTAGGAGCTGAGCCCGCTTCCCGCAAGTTCCTGGCGATACAGGGCGAGCTGTTCCTCGCTCAGGCGGCCCTCCAGCCAGGCGCGCGCGTAGATCCCGGGTGCCGAGTGCGGCTGCATGAACACCAGATCGCCCCGCTGTTGTCCGTCGTCGGCTCGGAAAAAGTGATTGAAGCCGAGTTCGAAGATTTCGGCGGCCGAAGCATAGCTCGCGATGTGCCCGCCGAGTTCACCGTGGGCCTGGTTGGCCCGTACGACCATCGCCAGCGCGTTCCAGCGCATGATCGTCGTCAGCCGTTCCTCGATGGCGATATCGCCGGGGTAGGGAGGCTGATGCTCAAGGGCGATGGTGTTCCGGTAGGCCGAAAAGGGCTGAGCCTTGGGTGAGAGCCCGAGGGTCTGGGCGTGTTCCTGCAAGCTTTCCAGCAGGAAGCGCGCCCGGGCGTCGCCCTCCCGCTCGAAGATCGCTGTCAGCGCCTCGGTCCACTCGGTAGTTTCCTGGGGGTCACTGTCCGCCGCCTGATCCAGGGCGAGGGAGATGAACTCGGTCGACGCGCTGCGATTCATACAGTGTCTCCTTTTGGCATCCGAGGAGTCTAGCGTCTGAACGGCGGCATTTATCCTCGAATTCAACTGGTAACCTGGCAGGTTTGAAGCATAAAATTACTGATAAATTAGTTTTGCAAGTTGTTTATGCTTTTCAAACCGGGAGCCCAGGATGTCCACCCCTCAGCCCGCAATCGATGCCACCGACCGGCGCATCCTTGACATCCTCCAGCGCGACGCAAAGCTCACCAACGTCGAGCTGGCGGCGCGGGTCCATCTCTCGCCGTCCCCCTGTCTGGCACGGGTGCGCGCGCTCGAGCGGGACGGGATCATCCAGCGTTATGTCACGCTGCTCGATCCGCTGCGTCTGGGCAAGGCCGTGAGCGTGTTCATCCAGGTGCGGCTGGAGCAGCAGGTCGAGCGCACGCTGAAAAATTTCGAGGCTGCGGTGGCCAGTTGGCCGGAGGTCATGGAGTGTTACCTGATGACGGGCGACTCGGATTACCTGCTGCGCGTGGTGGTCGCCGACATCCCGGCACTCGAGCGCTTCATCCTCGATCGATTGACCACGATCAAGGGCGTGGCAAACATCCGTTCGAGCTTTGCCCTGAAGCAGGTCAAGTATGAAACGGCGCTTCCCCTTTGAGCCTTGAGGCGGGTCGAATATGACCCTTGCAAAGCAACGGAGCGCCAATTCGATTATCGTTGCGGTCTGTCTGATTCCGCGACGGGTCAGACCCCCGTTTGGTCGTCTGCTGTTCCGTGCCCTGTGCGCGGTCTGGTGAAGGAGATTGTCGTGCCCAGCCTTTTGTCCCATGTCGATCCTGATGGATTGCTCGAATACTCGGTCGTCTACACCGATCGGGCGCTCAATCACATGTCAGCCCGCTTTCAGAAGGTGATGCGGGAGGTCGCCGAGGTGCTGAAACAGGCCTACGGTGCGCACGCGGCAGTGGTCGTCCCGGGCAGTGGCAGTTTCGGCATGGAAGCCGTTGCGCGTCAGTTCGCCAACGAGCAGGCAGTGATGGTGCTTCGCAATGGCTGGTTCAGCTACCGCTGGTCGCAGATCTTTGACGCCGACCGGATTGCCAGTTCGGTCTCGGTGTTGAAGGCGCGTCGCGCCGTTCAGGGCGCCCAAAAGCCGTTCGCTCCGGCGCCGATCGAGGAGGTGGTTGCTGCGATTCGCCGTGAGCGTCCTGCGGTCTTCTTTGCGCCTCACGTCGAGACCTCGGCCGGGATGATCCTGCCCGATGACTATCTTGCGGCAGTGGGTCAGGCTGTTCATGAGGTCGGGGGGCTGTTTGTTCTCGACTGTATTGCTTCGGGTGCCATGTGGGTGGACATGCGGGCCACCGGGGTCGATGTGCTCGTGAGCGCCCCCCAGAAAGGCTGGAGCGGTTCGCCCTGCTGCGCGTTCGTGATGCTGTCCGAGCGTGCCCGCGCCCGCATCAATGACACAACGAGTTCGAGCTTTGCGATCGATCTCAAGAAGTGGCTGCAGGTGATGGAGGTCTACGAGGGAGGCGGACACGTCTACCACACCACCATGCCGACCGATGCGCTGGTGATGACGCATGCCGCCATGCTTGAGACGCGTGAGCGGGGTTTTGATGCGCTCAAGTCCCATCAGATCGAGTTGGGCTCGGCCGTGCGCAGCCTCCTGGTCGACGCCGGTTACCCGAGCGTCGCGGCCGAGGGTTTCCAGGCGCCCGGAGTCGTTGTCAGCTACACCGATGATCCCGCCATGCAGAGCGGCAAAGCCTTCATGGAACTCGGTATTCAGTCCGCCTCAGGGGTGCCCCTGATGTGCGACGAGGGGCAGGATTTCAGGACTTTCCGCCTGGGTCTGTTTGGCTTGGAAAAGCTGGGCCACACTGCGCGTGCGGTTGCGCCGCTCGAGAAGGCCCTTGAGGCGATCGCCGCGCAACGGCAAGCGCTCGAGCCCGTTCGAAAGACCGCCTGAAGGCTCAGGGGCCGGGAGGGCGGCTCGGTCGGTCAGTAAGTTTCGAGGTGCAGTCGACCGCTGTGTCGCAGTGCTGGGCCGAGGTCGTCCCAGTTGAGACCGGCCTCGGTCGCGATGTCGCGCAATGCCAGCACGACGCCTTCTTCCATCGCCTTGAGACCGCAGACGTAAAAAAACGCGTCGGGGTCCTTCAGCAACGGGGCGAGATCCGCTGCGCGCTCGCGCATCAGGTCCTGAACATAGCGCCTTGGTTGTCCAGGTGTGCGCGAGTACGCGAAGTGAAGGTCGATGAAGTCCTTGGGCAAGGTTTGCAGCGGGCCAAAATAAGGCAATTCCTCCTGGGTGCGGGCGCCAAAGAAAAGCAGCAGTTTGCCGCCTTCGAATTTTCCGCTCGCCCGCAGTCGCCTGCGCCACTCGGTCATGGCGCGCATGGGCGCGCTGCCGGTGCCGGTGCAGATCATCACGATGTGGCTGCGAGGATGATTGGGCATCAGGAAGCTCGCGCCGAAGGGCCCGATCACCTGGACCGTATCGCCCACCTGGAGGTCGCAGATGTAGTTGCTGGCCACGCCTCTCACCGGGCGGCTGTGATGATCCTCGAGCACGCGCTTGATCGTGAGTGAGATGTTGTTGTAGCCCGGGCGCTCGCCATTGCGTGGACTGGCGATCGAATACTGGCGGGGATGATGGGCTCGTCCCGACGCATCGAGCCCAGGGGGGACGATGCCCACTGACTGCCCCTCCAGCACCGGAAAAGGTGTGCGGCCGAAATCGAGCACGATATGGTGGGTGTCATAGTCCTTGCCCACCGCGGTGACGCGTACATTGCCGGTCACCGTCGCCGTCACGGTCTTGACGGGCGCTTTGGGTCCGTAGAGATTGGTGAAGGCGTGGGCAGCCGACCAGGGAGGCAGCGTCGACCCGTACTGGCTGCTCTGGAAAGTGGTCTCGCCCTGGGCGGTGGCTGCGAGCGCCCCCGGACCCGAGGACTGCGCTGCCTCTGCGCCCGGGTCGGCCTGATCTGTCTGTGGCGCAAGCCCGGATGCCTCGGCCAGCTGCTCTGCGCTCAATTCGTCCGGGAGCACATCCCAGACGAGTTGATCCTCGACAGAATAGGCCTTCAGTCGGGGCACGATCCGCCAGGTGTCGATTGAGCCGGTGGGGCAGGGCGGAACGCAGGCCATGCAGAAATTACATTTCTCCGCATCGACGACATAGTTGCGCGAGTCGTGCGTGACCGCTCCGACCGGACAGGTCGCTTCGCAGGTGTTGCAGCGAATGCAGATTTCCGGGTCGATCAGATGCTGCTTGAGCAGCGAGGCATCGGCCATGTCCATCGTTTCTCCTCCACCGTTCTCGTTCGGCCTCGCTCAGTTGAAGCGCACGTACTGGAAATCGACCGGCTGGCGGTTGATGCCCATGGCGGGCGGGGCGATCCAGTTGGCGAATTTGCCCGGATCGACCACGCGGCCCATGAGGCTTGCCACAAAGGCCCGGTCGGTCGCACTCGGTAGCCAATGATCGACATGAGCGGCCCATTCGGCTTCTGAGACCACGCGCCCGTCGGGGCTGACTTTGACGCCTGCGAGCGAACCGATGTTGCGGTGGAAGGCCTTGTGGGGAGTCTTCAGGCGGAACGGGATGCCGGCCTTGTCGATTACGCGGTTCCAACGCTCCACGCCGCCGATGCTGTCGCGGATGTAATCGTCTCGCAGCACCTCGTTCAGCGCGTTCAGCATCGGCACCTCCTTCTCGATGAGCTGACCGTTTTGAACGGCCAGCACCTTGTAGCTCAAGCCGCGCAGTTGGTGGTCATCCGTCCGTTTGCCCTCTTCGAAGCGACCCTTGAGGCCAGTCGAGTAGAAGGTGGCGGCGTTGCTCGACTCGTCAGCGCCAAAGAGGTCGATCGTCACACTGAAATGGAAATTCAGGTAGCGCTGAAGGGTGGGCAGGTCGATGACGCCGGCCTCACGCAGCTTCTTCGGGTCGTCGGTCTTGAACTCGTTCATCACCTGACAGGTACGCTGGATGATGCGTGACACGCCCGATTCGCCAACGAACATGTGATGCGCTTCTTCGGTGAGCATGAAGCGTGTGGTGCGTGCGAGCGGATCGAACGCGCTTTCGGCCAGCGCGCACAGTTGAAACTTGCCGTCGCGGTCAGTGAAGTAGGTGAACATGAAAAACGACAGCCAGTCCGGGGTAGGCTCGTTGAAGGCCTCCAGGATACGGGGGTTGTCGGTTTGCCCGCTGCGCCGCTCCAGCAGCGCCTCGCCCTCTTCGCGGCCGTCACGCCCAAAGTATTTGTGCAGGAGGTAGACCATGGCCCACAGGTGACGGCCTTCTTCGACATTGACCTGAAAGAGGTTGCGCAGATCGTACTGGCTCGGCGCGGTCAACCCGAGGTGTCTTTGCTGCTCGACCGAGGCCGGCTCGGTATCGCCCTGAGTCACGATGATGCGACGGAGGTTGGCGCGATACTCACCCGGAACATCCTGCCAGGCATCCTGACCGATGTGATCGCCAAAGTGGATCTTGCGACCCTGTTCGGCCGGGTTCAGGAAAATGCCCCAGCGGTAGTCGGGCATCTTGACGTGCCCGAACTGCGCCCAGCCCTGCGGATCGACACTGACTGCGGTCCGGAGATAGACGTCAAAGTCCTGGCTGCCATCCGGGCCCATGTCCTGCCACCAGGACAGGTAGTTGGGTTGCCACTGCTCGAGCGCGCGCTGCAGCGTGCGGTCCTCGCTCAGGTTGACGTTGTTGGGGATCTTGTCGCTGTAATTGATCGATGACATTGTGCTGCTCCTTTGGGGTATTCGATAGTCGGGGCTGAGGCCAAGCCGCGCGGCCTCTCAGACACGGTTCCAGTCGAAGCCGGCCTTGTCGCCCTTGCCGTAGACCTTCAGTGCGCCCTTTTCGCCGACGGCGTTGGGGCGCTGAAAGATCCAGTTTTGCCAGGCGGTCAGCCGTCCGAAGATACGGGTGAACATTGTCTCGGTACCGTTGAAGCGGAGGTTGGCCTCAAGGCCGGTGAGCGCATCCGGGCTCATCGAAACCCGCTCCTCGACAGCCAGACGGATCTCGTCGGCCCAGTCGATATCGTCAGGCGCGCGGGTGATGAGGCCAAGCGCCTGGGCCGCACTGCCGTCCAGGGCGGTGCCCACCTGAGCCTTGAGGGCCTGCAGCGTTTGTCCGTCGCCGTAGAAACGGCGCTCGAGGCGGCTCTGCCCGGTGACCATCGGCAGCAGCCCGAAATTGGCTTCGCTCATGGCGATTTGCGGGGCCCGCTCCGGATCGTCGGGCAGAACCAGTTGGTAGCTGCGGTCGCAGGCGAGCGCAAGCTCAAGGAAGCTGCCGGCAAAACATGAACCGGGCTCGATCAGTGCAAAGAGGCTGCGCGATGAAACGTCCAGGCGGGCAAAAGTGCGTCGCAGGAAACCGATCGTTTCACGAACCAGCCAGTGATCGCGGTGCGCGAGGAGTGCGGCATCCATTGCGAGCACGGTCGACGCGTCGCCCGAGGTACGGATCAGCCAGGTGCCAATGTCGAGCTCGTTGGTTCGCATCGACAGGATCGCGTCGTCGAGTTCGCGCGCCAACGCGAGCGGATACCAATCGGCACCTGCGCTGACAAAACTCTCGGGATCCTGAGGCTGCGGACCCTCCGGGGCCTTGACAAGGAAATGGGCGATCCGCTTGGCGCGATCGATATCGATCTGAACGTGGCGGTAAGCGATGCGGTCGGCCTCCACCGATCGGACCAGGGGAGTGAGTTCGATGCCACGCTCGGCCGGTGCGCGCGCGCTCGCGGCTGCGAGCTCGAGGGCGCGCTCGCGGACCCGGTTGGCGAACTGAGCGGGCCGGACAATCTCATCGACCAGGCCCCAGTCTTTCGCGCGCTGACCTCGTACGCCCTCGGCGCTGGTACAGAACAGATCGGCCAGATCGTGGCGGACATGGCGCTTGTCGGTCACGCGCGTAAGGCCGCCGGTGCCCGGCAACACGCCGAGAAGCGGCACCTCCGGCAGGCTGACCGCACTCGACCGGTCGTCGATCAGGATGATTTCGTCGCATGCCAGCGCGAGTTCATAACCGCCGCCCGCGCAGGCACCGTTGACCGCAGCAACGAATTTCAGGCCGTCGTGCCGCGAGGAGTCCTCGAGCCCATTGCGCGTTTCGTTGGTGAACTTGCAGAAGTTGACTTTCCAGCCGTGGCTCGAGGTGCCAAGCATGAAGATGTTGGCACCGGAACAGAACACTTTGTCGCGCGCGCTTGTGAGCACGACGGTACGGACTTCGGGATGCTCGAAGCGGATGCGGTTGAGCGCGTCGGCGAGTTCGATATCGACCCCCAGGTCGTAGCTGTTGAGCTTCAGCTTGTAGCCGGGTCGCAGCCCCGCATCCTCGTCGAAGTCGGCGGCCAGCGTGGCCACCGGGCCGTCAAACGATAGCTTCCAGTGCCTGTATCGGGCGGGCTCGGTCCGATAATCCACCGCTGAAGTGTCGCTCAATTTTGTCTCCTGATTGGAAGATGCATGATGTTGCATGAACGATAATGCATATACATTTTGTCGTCAAGCAATATCTTGCATTTTTTTGAACGAGTCCCCTTTGGCTGGTCCGAGCGCGTCCCGGACCATTTCCCGTAGTGCCCGGTCGGTATCGATCAGCGAGGCGGCACTCGTGTCGAGCTTGAGGTCTGCCTTTGAATAAAAGGCTGCTCGCCCCTCCAGGATGCTGCGCAGGTCGTCCATGGCCTCGCGACTCGCGCTCACCGGACGCATGTCGCCCTGGGCGATGACGCGGTTCATGTGGTCCTCGGGAGAGGCCTGCAGCCAGACCGTCAGGCAGTGGGAGAGCAGAAGATTGAAACTGCCCGGGTCTGAGACCAGGCCACCGGGCGTGGCGATGACCGCATCGGGGTGGGTCTGTATGAGTTGCTCGAGGGCGCGGCGCTCGTAGCGACGATAGGCAGACTGGCCGTACAGGGCCTGGATTTCGCCGGTGCTGCAGCCTGCGATACGCTCGACCTCTCGGCTGAGCTCGACAAATGGGCAGTCGAGTTCTTCTGCCAGCATCTGGCCGAGGGTCGTTTTCCCAGCGCCGCGCAGTCCGATCAGCGCGACCCGTCGGTGGGTGGTCTCGCCGGAGGGGGCGTCGCCCAGTAGGCGGGCAACGGCTTCCCTTACCTGGCGCAGCGTTGCCTCGTCGCGCCCCGAGAGCAAGGATCGCAGCATCAACCATTCGGTGCTGCGGGTGGTCTCGTCCCCCACCAGTTCCGCCACCGGGCAGTGCAAGGCCTGCGCGACCTGCTGGAGCACGAGGATCGACGCATTGCCGACGCCATACTCGAGGTTGGCGAGGTGCCGCTCTGAGACACCTGCGGCCTGGGCGGCGGCCCGTCGGGTCATTCCCAGGCGGGCCCGAAGACTGCGCACACGCTGGCCGAGTCGCTTCAGATACGGGTTGCGCGTGTCGCTTTCATCCTGTTCGCCTGCCGCTGTGGGCGCGAGAGCCTCCGAGTGGAGGTTTGGAGCAGGAAATATAGTGCTTGACATGATTGTTTGGATTGAATTAGATTGCTTGCATGCAGGATCTTGCAGCTGGATGATGCCTGCTAAGCTGATCCAAATCAAGCCGAGCGCGAGGGTTCGTCCGGCCTGGGCAATGGGTCAGATCAAAAAATAGAACGGCTGTGCCATGGCCACGGTGATCGCGTTCGACGCTCGAGCGGTTCACGGCTTGGCCTCAGTGGAGACATCATGAGCGATTCAGTCAGTCAGGTCAGTGCGCCGCCCGAGCGCTTCAATTTTGCTCAGCATCTTTTCGATCGCAACACCGCGCACCCCGATCGTCTGGCCTTCGTCGACGACCGCGGTGTGCTGACTTACGGGGCGCTTGCGCTTCGTGCGCGTCGTCTCGGTGCAGCGCTCCTCGCGCTCGGCATCAAGCGCGAGGAGCGTGTGCTGCTCCTCATGCTCGACGGCAACGACTGGCCTGTGAGTTTTCTCGGCGCGCTCTACGCCGGCATCGTGCCAGTCGCCGTCAATACGCTGCTGACGGCCGATGATTACGCCTACATGCTCGAGCACTCCCGCGCTCAGTGTGCGCTGGTCTCGGGAGCGTTGTTATCTGCGCTGCAGGCCGCGATGACGCGCTCGGATCACGAGGTCGAACGGGTCATCGTGTCTCATCCCATCGCGCCGCTTGGCGCCGATGAGGTCGAGTTTGATGCTTTCCTCGAGGGTCACTCCCCGGCGCAACGCCCAGCCGCAACCTGTTGCGACGATCCCGCGTTCTGGTTGTATTCCTCGGGGTCAACCGGACGTCCGAAGGGAACGGTACATTCTCATGCGAACCCCTATTGGACCGCCGAACTCTACGGTTCGCGGGTACTCGGTCTTGGTGCCGGAGACATTTGCTTTTCTGCCGCCAAGCTGTTTTTTGCCTATGGTCTCGGCAACGCGCTCACCTTCCCGCTGAGCGTCGGTGCCACGACCTTGCTGATGGCCGAGCGCTCAACCCCCGATGCCGTATTCCGCCGATGGCGGGGTGAGGTGGGGGGGTGCAAGCCCACAGTGTTCTTCGGTGCACCGACCGGGTATGCGGGGATGTTGGCCCAGCCGTCGTGTCCGACCCGGTCTGACGTGGCGCTCAGAATGGCGTCCTCAGCCGGCGAGGCGCTGCCCGCCGAGCTTGGCGAGCGATTCAAGGCCCGATTCGGTGTCGACATCGTCGATGGCATCGGCTCGACCGAGATGTTGCACATCTTTCTATCCAATACGCCGCAGCAGGTGCGCTATGGCACCACTGGGTGGCCTGTGCCCGGCTATGAGATCGAATTGCGCGGCGACACCGGCGAGCCGGTTCCGGATGGCGAGCCGGGAGATCTGTTCATCAAGGGCCCCTCGGCTGCGCTGATGTACTGGGGCAACCGAGCCAAGTCGCGCGAGACCTTTCAGGGGGGCTGGACCCGCAGTGGCGACAAATATGTGCGTAACGCCGATGGGACCTATACCTACTCGGGTCGCAGTGACGACATGCTCAAGGTGAGTGGCATCTATGTCAGCCCCTTCGAGGTCGAGGCGACACTGATCCAGCATCCTGCCGTGCTCGAGGCGGCTGTGATCGGCAAGGAGGATCTGGACGGTCTGACCAAGACCAAGGCTTTCGTTGTGCTGAAGCAGGGTGCGCAGGTCGATGAGATCGAGCTCAAGTCCTTTGTCAAGGACCGTCTTGCGCCTTACAAGTATCCGCGCTTCATCGAATTCGTGAGCGAGCTTCCCAAAACCGCGACTGGAAAGATTCAGCGTTTCAAGCTGCGCGAGGCCGAGCGGGCTGCGGGCGGGTCCTGAGCC
>Ga0169931_10003399_pt1 | contig 25246 bp, 17 predicted proteins | sample Kivu_15m_20L_FD_129675 | JGI IMG/M metagenome (GOLD analysis project Ga0169931, IMG submission 129675) | Freshwater microbial communities from Lake Kivu, Western Province, Rwanda to study Microbial Dark Matter (Phase II) - Kivu_15m_20L... | ecosystem: Environmental > Aquatic > Freshwater > Lake...
CAAGCTCGAGTGGGGCCTGTTTGAGGGTGGCCGACGGGTGGCCGAGTTGCGCATCGCCGACTCGAAGATCCGTGGGGCCATCGCCCAGGCCGAATCCATTTCAGATGGCATCGCTTTCCAGGTAAACGAGGCCTACCGACTGCTCGTCACCTCCCGCAGGGCCATCGAGCGCTCCAAGGTCCCCGTGGAACAGACCCGCGAAACCTACCGCATTGTCCAGGCCCGCTTCCGCCAGGGCGACGCCACCACCACCGAGGTCATCGACGCCGAGACCGCGATGACCCGCGCCGAGCAGGAATATCAGACCGCCCTCTTCGACTACCTCACCAGCCTGGCCAAGCTGGATTACGCCATGGGCTCCAGCCCCGAGCCCGCCTGTGAAACAACCGGCGGACACCACCGCCATCGCCGCGAACAAGGCATGGAACCGTTTCCCACCGAGGCAACCCCATGAGTCAGCCCCAAATTTCAGGCGGCCATCAACCACCAGCCAAGTCGCACGGCCTTCCTTGGGCCCGGGTGGCGGGCCTCATGCTGCTGGCCGGATTGGGCGGGTTGTTGGTCCCCATGGCGACACGGTTTATCGAGTTCCGTTCCGGTAACTCCATCACTGACGATGCCTTCCTCGAGGCGCAGATGGTCCATGTGGCATTCGACGGCGTTTCCGGCAGTATTATCCGGGTGGCGGTGCGGGAAGACGAACGCATCACCAAGGGCCAACTCCTTCTGGAGATCGACCCCGAGCCTTACAACGACCAGGTCGCCACCGCGGAGGCGAAACTCCGCATCGCCGAGACCGAGGTGACCCGTCAGGAAATCGGCCTGGAAAAACTCCGTAAGGAAGTTCCCCTTTCCATCGCCTTGGCCCGCCAAACGGTTATCCTGGCCCAGACCGACCAGGCCAAGATGGAAAGGGTGCTGAAACTCACCAACGACGAGGTCACCGGAACCATCAGCGAGTCGGAGGCCATGGTCGGTGTGGCCCAGGCGAACCGTACCCTGGCACAGTTGGAATTCGATCGGTTCAACAACCTTTACCAGCACAACGCCGCCACGCTACGCCGGACCCAGGAGGTTTCCCGGACCAACGAAACCACCAAGGCCGAACTCAGGCTGGCGGAAGCCAAGCGGGACAAAGCCTCCGCCGCCCGCACCCAGGTGGATGTTGCCCGAAAGGATTACGAGGCGGCTGTCGCCGCCTCCGAAAAGGCAAAAATCGCCCTGACTTTGGCTGAAACCCAGAACGACTCGATTCGCGAGGCCGAGCAAATGCTGGCCACCCGCCGTCAGGCTGTCGCCGAGGCCCGCGCGTTGCTGCACACCGCCCGCCGTCATCTGGAAACCACCCGGGTGGTTTCCCCGATTTCCGGGGTGGTGGTCAAACGGATGAAAAACACGGGGGATCATGTCACCATGGGCCTGCCCCTCGTCACTGTGTTTGATCCGGAACTGCTCTATGTCACCGCCAACCTGGAGGAAACGCGGATGCGCGGGGTCAACCCCGGCAACACCGCCGAGGTCCGCGTGGATGCCACAGGCCAATCAGTCAGGGGCCGTGTGCTATGGCTGAACCGGTCCACCGGTGCTGAATTCTCCCTGCTTCCCCGCAATGTGGTATCCGGGGAATTCACCAAGGTGGTTCAGCGCGTGCCGGTGCGCGTCATCCTCGACCCCGGGCAAGACCTGTCCGATCTTCGGGCAGGCTACTCCACGCGGGTGACCATCGCCCATGGCCCGGGTGACCCGGAATGGACCAAAACCGCCCTGGCGGAATCCCGCCGGCTGGACACTCGCTTCGACGAGGAATCGGCAAAACCTGATCAGGAAACAGGCAAAAGGCCATGACCCCCCAAACGGGTGGAAAATCCGGTTCCCGGGTCACGCGGGTCCTCACCCTGGTGGCCGTCCTGCCCATTCTGGCCACGGTCTACCAGACTTTGGTCCTGACCGACTTGGCCGACGGCAATATCCGGCGGGGAATCGAATCCGACCCGGGAGACTCCACCTGGCTCACCGCGGCCTGGAGTCTATCCACCTTGTACGGGGTTTTTGGCGGTCTGGGTTTGTCCAGGAAATTCGGCCCCCGCAACACGCTGATCTTGGGCTTGATGTGGTTTGTCGCCGGCAACTGCTTGTGCGGTTACGCGGACGGATTTGCGGGCATGATGATCGCCCGCGCGGTTGAGGGCTTGGGCAAGGGCATCTGCATCATCCTCCTCCGGTCCTTCCTTCTTTCGCGCTTTGATTCCATGCTCTTCGCCGCCGTTTTGTGTTACGGTTTGTTCGCCTACACCACGCGCGGCACCAGCCCCCTGGTCGCCGCCTGGATCAACGAGGTCGCTGGATGGCGCTGGATCTACTGGGCCAATGTACCGATAGCCTTGGCGGCGGCCGGCATGATCCTGCTGGTGGTCCCGGCGGACAGCCCGCCCTCTCCCGGTGAAAAAAAGGCCCCCACCCACCCGCAAGCCAAACCGGACACCCTGGTGATCCATTTGCTGGTCACCTGGCTGATGAGCCTCCTTTTCATTTTGGGATGGCGTTCGCGGGAAGGCGGCCTCACCTCCAACCTGTTCGTGGTGCTGGTGGCCGGTTCCTGCCTGGTGTTTGCGGGCCTGGTCTTCCGGCTGTCACAATCCCTGCGTCGGGGTGATTCTGTTGGACGACTGCTGCGCAGCCGGACGTACCTCTGCGCCATGGGCGGGCGCATGCTGCTGCTATTGCACCTGGCGGCGGTGCTGGGCGTTCTTTCCAAGTACCTGGTCGAATTGCGCGCGGTCCCGGCGGTCACCGCGGGACTCATCTTCGTACCCGTCACTTTTTCGATGGCGGCGGGGTTCCTGGCTTTTATCGCCTTCCGAAATCGTGACACCCGCCATTTGGGACTGTTGACAGGCGTGATCGGCTCCTCGCTGGCGGTTTACTGGCTGTCCACCATCAACCTGACCACCCCGCTGATCGAGGTATCCGTGCGTCTGGCGGTCTGGGCATTTTTCGTCGGTTCGCTCCCCGCCTCTTTCCTGGTGGATGAAGTGGAATGCATGGACAAATCCGACCTGCCCGTAGCCGCCGCGTTCGCCATCGTGGTCTTGGCCACCCCGCTGATCCTGGTGCCAGCATGGATGGGAACGGCCGTTTCCGATGGCAAGGAAACAGCATACGATCACCTGCGCGCGTCCATCCGCACCGAAAGGCCGGTGGTCATGGCCACCCTGGGAAGATCACTTGAGCATTTCACGGCCCGCGGCATGGATGAGGTCGAGGCTCCCGCCCTTTCGGGCGGGTTGATGGCGGTCATCGTGAACCTTCAGGCGGCAAGCATGGGAATCCAATCTGGATTGCGATTGCTAGCTCAAGCAACAGGCCTGTTAGGATTGGCTCTCGCAATTCCGCTGCTTTTTGCGCCAGGCCTTCAAAAAGTGGTCATCCGAAAGACCTTCAGCTCTCCCTGAAGGCCCTGAAATCTTCATCAAACAATCACAATTCCCGCCCTGAAACCGGTTTGACGCCCGGTACCATACATTCCAAGTCATCGTTCGCAGTTTTCAGGGTTTTTCCGCATGCGTTCCATTCAGGCGTGGGTGCTAGGTTTGGGCCTGCTGTGTGTCCTGGGTTGCGGGTCCGGTAAATCCAAGGATGGAAAACAGAAGGTGGCAAAGCTCAGCGCCACCGGCTCCAGCTTTGTGCTGCGATTGATGCAGGTATGGGCGGTGAAGGCCGAGCCCACCGGGGTGCGGGTGGATTACATCTCCACCGGATCTACCAAGGGCATCTTGGACATGCTCAACCGGGAGACTGATTTCGGTTGCACCGACGCCCCCGTCACGGACGAGCAGATCCAGAGGGCCGGCGGTAAGGACAAGGTACTCCATATCCCTTTGGCCATGGGTGCCGTGGTTGCCGTTTACAACCTTCCGGAATTGGGGGACAAGGGCCTGAAGCTGAATGGCAAGGTGCTGGCCGACATCTACCTGGGCACCGTCAAGAATTGGAATGATCCGGCCATCGCCACCCTCAATCCTGACCTAAAACTGCCGAACCTACCCATCACAGTCTGCAGAAGGTCCGATGGCAGCGGCACCACGTTCATCTTCACCAGCTACCTTGCGGGTAACAGCGCCGCGTTCAAGGAAAAGGTGGGCCCGGGCACCCAGCCCAACTGGCCGTCAGGTGTGGGACAGGGCGGACTGAAAAATGATGGCGTCGCCGCCTTGGTGGAGGGTACTCCCGGTGCCATCGGATATGTCGAATTGACCTACGCCCTCGACAAGAAAAAGCTGCGGACCGCCAAACTGCAATCCGCCGACGGCACTGAATTCGTCGAACCCACCATCGAGTCGGTGACCGCAGCCGCGGCCGGCCTTCAGGTTCCCGATAATCTCGTCTTCGATCTGGTCAATGTGAAAGGCAAAGGCGTTTATCCCGCCTGCGGAACTGTCTGGGCGGTTTCCCGCACCGACACCCCCAAAGCCGAAGGGATCAAGAAATTCCTGGCCTGGGCCCTTGGCAAGGAAGGACAGGCGCTTGCCGCTCCCGAACATTACGCCCCCCTGCCCGAATCCCTGGCGGCCAAGGCGGTCCAGGCTTTGGATAAGTTGACAGGCAAATAGGCCATACCGTCCCTTCCGGTTGCCGGATCCATGAGCGCCACTCCCAAACAGATGGTCTCGGCCCCCAACAAGGCGGGCACGGGTCCGGCCATGGGCGACCTGTTGCTCAAATGGTCCACGGCAATGGGCGCCTTGGCGTTCCCTGTAATTGCCGCCCTTCTGGTGCTGGTGCTGGTCCTTGAATCCTGGGACGCCCTGCGGGTGCTGGGTCCGTCCTTTTTGGTGAGCAATGAGTGGGATGTGTCCGGCCGCCGGTTTGGGGCACTCCCGTTCATCTACGGAACCATTGTGACCAGCCTCCTGGCCATGCTGTTCGCTGTGCCCCTGGGAGTGGGCGCGGCGGCTTGCCTGGCCGAGATCGCCCCCGCCTGGATCCGGGTCTGGGCCACTTTCCTCATCGAACTGCTGGCGGCCATCCCGTCTGTTGTCTATGGCTTTTGGGGAATTTTCTTCCTGGTTCCCGTGCTGCAACCGCTTTTTTCCGCGATCGGGGCGGGCAGCGCCGGTGGCAGGGGGCTCTTCACCGCAGGCGTCCTCCTGGCATTGATGGTCCTGCCCTACATCACCGCCTTGAGCTACGATGCCATCCGTTCAGTGCCCAACGCCCAAAGGCAGGCCAGCCTGGCGCTGGGTGCCAGTCGCTGGCAGACCATCTGGGGAGTGGTCCTTCCCAATGCGCGCGCGGGCATCCTGGGTGGTTGCCTGCTGGGTCTGGGCAGGGCCATCGGCGAGACCATGGCAGTGGCCATGGTGATCGGCAATGACCCTCGGATTGGCTCCATTTTCGGCCTGGGCTACTCCATCCCCAGCGTGCTGGCCAACCAGATGCCCGGCGAGAATGTCATCCACCGGAGCGCCCTGATCGCCCTCGGCCTGGTTCTGTTTGGCATCAGCCTCTGCATCAACCTGATCGCCCGTTGGATATTACGGGGCGAAAAACGCCGCTTGGGCCGCAAGGGCCAACCCCTGGGCGAACCTGCTTCCCAGCCGGCAACAACCGACCTGACACCCGCAAAAACCAATCCGGTGCAGTCCTCCAACCGAAGGACCCTCAACGAGGAGATCATGGCCTCAGCCATGGCCCGGGTGCGAGGCAAGGGTATCTGGATCCAGCGCTTTGACTTGGTGATGACAGGTTTGCTGGCCCTGTGTGTCACCATCATCCTGCTGCCGCTCTTCCACATTTTTGGCTACATCACCTGGGCGGGCGCCACCAACCTCAACGCCGATTTTTTCACGCGTGACCTTTCCAGCCTCACCTCCCGCGGGTTGGGCCACGCCATGATCGGCAGTGTGGTCATGGTCCTGATAGCCACGGTGATCGGCACTCCGGTCGGCATCCTCGGGGCGGTCTACCTGGTGGAATACCGTAAATCCAGGCTGGCTCACCTGACCCGGTTCATTTCGGAACTGTTGACTGGCGTCCCCTCGGTCCTGGTCGGCCTGTTCATCTACGCCCTGCTCATCCAGACCGCCAGCACCCCGGACAGTTCCCTTTGGAAGGTACCTGTCGTTGCCCAAGGCCTGGGCCTGCTCGACCAGATCGGGTGGCTGGTGCCGCACCCCTCCGGCTGGGCGGGTGCCATGGCCCTCGCGATGATGCTGATGCCGGTGGTTCTGCGCACCTCCGAAGAGGCGCTACGCACCGTGCCCGACGCCCTGCGTCGCGCCAGCTACGCGCTGGGCGCCACCCCGGCCCAGACCGTGGTGCGGGTGATCGTGCCCGCGGCGACCACCGCCATGATCACCGGCGTCTTTTTGGGCATGGCCAGGATTGCCGGCGAGACAGCCCCGCTCCTGTTCACCGCGGGTTCGTCCAATTTCTGGCCCGATGAGGGCATGGGTGAAAAGATGCCCTTCCTCACCTACTACATTTACACCTATTCGACCGGGGACAAGGAATCAGAAAAGCAGATGGCCTGGGCCGGCGCCTTCGTCCTGCTCACGCTCGTGATGGTGGTCAACATCGGCATGCGGTTGCTGTCGGGCAGGCGGGATGTGGCCGCCAGCCGTGGCCAGTAAACCGGCTTCACCTCCACCTCCCCACGGGCTTGGTTCCCAAAACGGGCTGACACACCATGGTGGGCGAGGCTCTTCCAGCCGAGAAGCATCCAGACCGTCCCCTCACGCGTGAAGGTGGCGACACGCCGCCGCGTCAGGAAAAGCGCCGCGCCCGCCTGTTCAGCCGGATATTTGTCCCGTTCTCCATCGCTTGGGTCTGCCTTCCCCTGGCCACAGGCTTCGGCCTCCGGTGGTTGCTGCAGGATTCGGGGGTGGACCTTTTAACCGTCTTCCTGGCCTTGGGTCTGGTTGCCCTGTTCGGTGTCGCCATCACCGCCTGGCTGGCCAGCCGCATTGCCCGGGCCATCGCCCAACCGCTCCGTAGGCTGGTCCGGTTTGCCGAACGGACCGGGCAGGGCGAAACCGGCCTAACCATCCATCTGGAAAACGACAGCGAGTTGAGTGTTTTGGGTCGGGCTTTCAATCGGATGTCCGAAAGGTTGGCCCGGCAAATCGAGCAGATCGACCGCGAAACCGCCCAGTTGAAGGCGATTCTCGACAGCATGGTGGAGGGGGTCATTGCGCTCGACGCCAACGAGCGCCTGCTGTTCGTCAACGAGCGCGCCATCCGGTTGCTGGACCTGCCCACCGCCAATCCGGCGGGCCGGCGTTTTTGGGAACTGGTGCGGGTGCGGGAACTGCTCGACGCCGTCAGCCAGGCCGTGGGTCGCAACGCGGCGGCATCCTGCGAACTGGATTGGCCCGGCACACCGGCGCGCAGCCTCACCATCCAAGCCACCCCCCTGGGTAGCGGGCCAACATCGCAGATTCGCGGCGCCGTCGTGGTGGTGCACGACACCACCGAGTTGAAGAAACTCGAAAGCCTACGCCGCGATTTTGTGGCCAATGTCTCCCATGAATTGAAAACACCTCTGGCCGTCATCCGCCTGTGCGCCGAGACGCTGGAAGGCGGCATCGATGACGATCCCGCCGCCCGGGCCAAGTTTCTGGCCCAGATCATCCTGCAGAGCGAGCGCCTCAGTTTCCTCATCGTCGACCTGCTCAGCATTGCCCGCATCGAGGCTGGGCGTGAGTCTTTGCGCCCCCAGGCTATCGATTCGGCCGAGGCGATGGAGGATTGCCTCGCCCGCCACCAGGACCAGGCCGAACGGGTGGGGGTCAATCTGAAGGTCGAACCGGTCCAGGGCGATCTGTGGATCTGGATCGACGAAGAAGCCCTCACCCAGATCCTCGACAACCTGGTCGCCAACGCCATCCGCTACAACCACCGCGGCGGCACGGTCACCCTGTCGGCAAAGGCCGCCCCCGATTCGGGCGATTCCCTCTGCCTGGAGGTGGCAGACACAGGGATCGGCATCCCAGAATCCGATCTGCCCCGTGTTTTCGAACGCTTTTTCCGGGTGGAAAAAGCCCGCAGCCGCGACCTCGGTGGCACGGGCCTGGGCCTCTCCATCGTCAAGCACCTGGTGACCGCCAGCCAAGGCGTCATCACCGCAAAAAGCGGTCTGGGCAAGGGATCGGTTTTCACCGTCCGCTTGCCCAGGGCGAAAAATCAGTGATTAGCCCGGCCCGGCTCAGCCGGACAGGCCCAGAAACTCACGCATGTGCTTGTCGTATTCCGCCATCGAGGCCTCGCTCGACAGGTCCAACCGCAATTCGTTGATCACCTTCACGCTCATGTCCTTGAACCAGGCGTTCCAGCAATCCGCGCAGACCTTCTCTTGGATTTCCTGGCCCAGTTCGTCAGGCATGGGAGACTTGTCCAGCTGGCGGGCTCGCTTGCCGGCAGGGCACATCAACCGGGCACACTTGAAGCCCGTTTCCGGCCCTTCAGGCTCCGGTGCGGCGGCGGGCTCGGGCGGCTTCACCCCCAGGCCTTCCAGTTCCTTGGCGATTTCGGACGCGGGAATCCGGTCGCCTCGCTCCGTGGCGACCTTATGCCCCTCCTGGAAGGTGGCGATCGCCTCGTCCTTGCGGCCCAGGGCCACTTGTGACTTGCCCAGCAGCAGGAAAACCTTGCTGAACTGGGGGCTCAGTTCCAGGGTGCGGCGAAAGGAGCGGATGGCATCCTCGTGGCGGTTCGCCTCCTGCAGCAACTGGCCCAGCCGATAATGACCCAGTTCGTTGTCCGGGTCGTCCTGGGACATCTTGCTGAACTGGGCGATGCGCTCTTCAAGGCTGTTCATGTTCTCTCCTGACTGATCGAATCCATCCACCCATATTAGTGGCCCTGCGGATTTTCCGCCGCTCCGTCCGGCCTCTGGCAGCACCGCCGGTTCCGTGTTAGCTTCCCGTATTCAGATCTCACCCCGCGCCTCGCTCTTGCCGAGGGGTGCGGGGAACCTGGACTGGTGGAGTCACAGTGATGCGTTTGGGAATGATCAATTCAGCCTGGGCACAGGCCGGCCGCGATACCGCCTGGGGCATCCGCAAGACCGCGGAAATCGGCTTCGACTCCATCGACATCTTCGCCGACCCGCTCGATATCGATGCCCGCGAGCGCAAGCTCATCCGCGTGGAGTGCGAGAAGGCCGGCCTGCCCATCATCAGCGTCGCCTGCGTCGCGGTGGGATTGATTGATCCCAATCCCTCCGTGCGCCGTTTCCACCAAGAGCGCTGCAGGGCCTATCTGGACATGACTTACGGCTTTGGCGGCGAGAACCTCCTGCTGGTGCTGGGCGAATATATCTGGGAGCAGCAGGTTGTCCCCCCCAATGAGCAATGGGATACCGCCGTGCAGGAACTGAAAAAACTCGGCGACCACGCTGCCAGCCTGGACCTGAAAATCGCCCTCGAACTCGAGCCCTTCAAAATGTCCCTCCTGAACACCGTCGACAAGATGGCCCGGTTCCTCGACGAGGTGAACCATCCGGCGGTCCAGGCCAATATCGATATCTCCCACTGCGAGCTTTCACACACGCCCGCGGCGGGACTGGAGTCCCTCCGCGGGCGGGCTTGCCATGTGCACCTTTCCGACTGCGACGGCAAGGTCCACGGCGACCTGCCCCCAGGCAGGGGTGTGGTCGATTTCCTTCCCTACCTGGCCAAGATCAAGGAGCTCAAGGTTCCAGGGGCCGTCAGCCTGGAGCTGGAATATTCGCCCGATCCTTCCCAGATTGAGGCTTGGGTGCGGGAAGCCTACGAGGCCACGGCCAAGCTGATGGACCAGGCAGGTCTCCGGCCCCTGAAAATACGCTGATTTTGACCCCAGATTTGCCTTCCCGGGCCCGTTGCGCCCGCCGAACCGCCCGCTTAGACTGAAACTTGTTCTATTTTCGGCGCACGGGTGTTCCGCGGCCGAATCCCTCTTTTTCCACTCCTCTCTGCAAGGGATTTTCCAATGGCGCGACGGATCAACCGGCGTGGTTTTGTGGCGGGCAGCACTGCTGCGGGCATCGGCTTCTACGTGGCGGGCGACGCGGTTTCACAGGCCCGCGCTTACCAGTCCCCCCTGGAAAAGATCCGCATCGCCGGCGTCGGCGTCGGAGGCAAGGGCTCCAGCGACATCGACCAGGCTGGAAATGTGGGCGATGTCGTCGCCATTTGCGACATCGATGACGATCACCTGAACGGTAAGGCTGGCAAGTTCCCCAAGGCCGAGAAGTTCAACGACTTCCGCAAAATGCTCGAGAAGCTCGACAAAAGCATCGACGCTGTTGTCATCTCCACTCCCGATCACACCCACGCCCCCGCCGCCGCCATGGCCATGCGCATGGGAAAGCATGTCTATGTGCAAAAGCCCCTCACCCACACGGTGAAGGAAGCCCGCGTGCTGCGTGAGTTGGCCAAGGAAAAGAAACTCTGCACCCAGATGGGCAATCAGGGCACCGCGGAGACGGGCCTGCGCAAGGCCGTCGAACTGGTGCACGCCGGTGTGCTGGGCGATGTCAAGGAATTCCATGTCTGGACCAACCGCCCCGTGTGGCCGCAAAGCCCCACCATCAAGGCCCGCCCAGCCGAGATCGAAGTGCCCAAAACGGTCCACTGGGATGAATTCCTCGGGCCGGCCCCCTACCGTCCCTTCGCGGGCGAGAAAAACCAGCGCGGCCGCTGGACCTACCACCCCTTCAACTGGCGCGGCTGGTGGGATTTCGGCACCGGAGCCTTGGGGGATATGGCCTGCCACACCGCCAACATGGCGTTCATGGCGCTGAAACTGGGCCACCCGGTTTCCATCAAGGCCGAAAGTGAGAACCTGAATCCCGAGACCTACCCCGCATGGGCCCATGTCGCCATCGACTTCCCGGCCCGGGAAGGCATGGTCCCCGTGACCATGCACTGGTACGAGGGCCGCAAGGACGGCAAGCTGGTCCATCCCCCCGAGGCGTTGCAGAAGAAGGTGCTCAAGCCAGGCGCCCGTCTGGTTGACTCGGGTTCCATCATCGTGGGCAGCAAGGCCATCTTGCACTCGCCCAACGATTATGGCGCCGCCTTCCAGCTCTTCACCCCCGAGGGCGAGGCCATCCCCACACCTGAAGTCGCCCCCAAATTGCCCCGCAACGGCAAGGGCGACCAGGGCATGAAGGATGAATGGGCCCGCGCCATCAAGGAAGGCAAGCCGGAAATCGCCATGTCGAACTTCGACTACGCCGGCATGCTGACCGAGGCCATCCTGCTGGGCAATGTCGCCATGCGCTCGGGCAAGAAGCTGGAGTGGGACGGCCCCTCCATGCGCTTCACCAACGAGCCGGAAGCCAACCAGTTCCTGCACAAGGAATACCGCAAGGGCTGGACCCTGTGATCCGGGCCCTGTCCCGCTGATTTCCCAAGCGCCCGGCCCGCCCCACCAGGTGGCCGGGCGCTACCTTTTCCGCACCGGTTCCTTCGCTCGGGCCCCACACCATGCGTCGCATCCTCGTCTCCCTGGCTTGCCTTTGGCTCTCCACCCAATCGGCCCCCGCCGATGGCCCCGCTGATAACCGGCCCGACTCTGTGCGCCCCGTGCCACCCCCCGGCATCGAAGTCCCCGTTGAAACCCGGAAAAAACTGGAGGCTGGGCTCGAAACCTTGGGCAAAAGGATCGACCAGGTCGCCGGACAGGTCAAAGGAAAAAGCCAGGCGGAACTGCTGCCCGATGTCCGCATCTTCCACAAGGCCGTCCACGACGCGCTGAAATACAACGAGTTTTACGATCCCAAGGAATTCACCCTGGCCGAGAAACTCCTCGCCGAGGGAAACGCTCGGGCTGACCAACTGGCCTCGGGCAAACCCGCCTGGATCCACGCCACCGGCCTGGTGGTTCGCGCATACGAGAGCCGCATCGACGGCAGTATTCAGCCATACGGCCTGGTGGTCCCGGCCAGCTACCGCGAAAATACCCCTTTCCAGCACCGGCTCGACCTGTGGGCCCACGGCCGTGGCGAGAAACTCAGCGAACTCAGTTTCCTCGGCCAGCGCATGACCAGCCCGGGAGAGTTCACGCCCAAGGACGCTTTCGTGCTGCACCTGTACGGCCGCTACTGCTGTGCCAACAAATTCGCCGGCGAGGTGGATGCGCTGGAAGCCATGGCCGATGTCCGCAAGCGTTACCCCATCGACAAAAACCGGGTGGTGGTGCGCGGCTTCAGCATGGGCGGTGCCGCCTGTTGGCAACTGGCTGTGCACTACCCCGGCCTGTTCTGTGCCGCCGCCCCGGGTGCCGGCTTCAGTGAGACCCCCGAGTTCCTGCGCGTTTTCCAGAACGAGTTGATCAACCCCAACGCCTGGGAGAAAAAACTGCTGCACATGTACGACTGCACCGACTGGGTCGACAACCTGGGCATGGTACCCACCGTCGCTTACTCCGGGGCCAAGGACCGGCAGAAACAAGCCGCCGATATCATGGCCGCCGCCGCCGAGAAACGCGGCCTGCGCCTCACCCATCTCATCGGCCCGGATACCGACCACCGCTACCACCCCGGCACGCGCGAGGAGATCAACCAGCGCATCGACGCCATCGCCGCAATCGGCAGGCCTGTGGTGCCGCACTCCGTTTCATTCACCACTTTTTCGCTGCGCTATCCCGACTGCCGCTGGATCCGCGTTACCGGCCTGGAAAGTCACTGGTCCGAGGCCAAAGTGCTGGCCGCCTTCGCCGATATCCAAAACCTGGTCACCATCCAGATCAAGGGCGTCACCGACCTGGTACTCAACTTCAAGCCGGGCGAGGCGCCGATGAGCGTGGTGGGCCAAGGCCGTATCGAGATCCGCGACGCCGATGGCACTGTCACCCGTTTGGTGGCCCCCGGCGCCATGAGCGACCGTTCCTGGATCGTCCCCCTTCACAAGGCGAACGGTCAGTGGGTGCTGGGCCCCAGACCCGAGGCGGGTCTGCGCAAGGTCCCCAGATTGCAGGGCCCCATCGATGACGCTTTTCTCGACAGCTTCCTGGTGGTCAAGCCCACAGGCAAACCCATGCACCCCGGGGCCCATGCCTGGGCCGAGGCCGAGCGCGAGCGCTTTGCCCGCGAATGGCGCAAGCAGTTCCGCAGCGAGGTGCGGGTGAAGACGGACACCGAAGTGACCGAAGAGGACATGCGCAAGCACAACCTCATCCTCTGGGGTGACCCTGGCTCCAACGCCGTGCTGGCCAAGGTTGCAGGCAATCTGCCCATCGGCTGGACCACAGAAGGCGTGCAAGTGGGTGGCAAATCCTTCCCCGGGGCCGATCATGCCCCCGCCCTCATCTACCCCAACCCGCTGGCCCCATCACGCTATGTGGTCCTCAACAGCGGTTTCACGTTCCGCGAGTACGATTACCTCAACAACGCCCGCCAGATTTCCCGCCTGCCCGATTGGACCGTGTTTGACCTGAAAACCAAGCCGAACGCCCGGTATGCCGGAAAAATCGCCGCCGCCGGCTTCTTCGACGAAACCTGGAAACTGGCCAATGAAGGGGAATAAACCCGTGCGCGAACTGAAAGGGGCTTGACCTGTCGGAAATAAACTAATTGGAAGGCTCCAAGCCTGCCAAGCTGCTGGAATGCCTGCAAACTCGATTTCACGTTAAAACAACTCAAGGGATGCAGGTGACAACGGGAAGCCTTTCCGATGCAAACCGTTTATCTTGAAACCACGGTCATCGGCCACGTTGCCGGACGCCTCCATCCCAGCGCCTCGGTTCTGGCCCGCCAGCAAACCACCAGGGAATGGTGGATGACAGCCCGTGACCGTTACCGCCTGCTCATTTCCGATCTGGTCATTGCGGAATGCGGTGATGGTGATTCCGAGGCTGCATGCGAACGGCTTGAAGTCCTTTCCGGAATCGATGTGCTCCAAACCACGGACGCGGCGAAAAATTTGGCCCGATCACTCATGGCCGGCCGCGCTGTTCCCCAAACCGAACCGCGGGACGCGCTGCATATCGCATTGGCGGCAACCCAGGGCATCGATTACTTGGTAACCTGGAACTTCAGGCATATAATGAACCCGTCAACACAACACCTCATCGATGATATTTGTCGCGAGGCGGGAATCGTGCCAGCGACCATATGCACACCCGAACAACTCCTGGTGATTTATGGTGATTCCTGACCCAACCGAGGAAATCAAGGCGATCCGCCACCGCATGGGGGCCGGCTTCAATTTCGACTTGGACAAGATTGTCGAAGACATCAAACATCGCCAGGAAAAATCCGGCCGAAAATACGTTCTGCTCCCGCCCAAAAAAGTAGGCGATACCGCAGAGATAACCCCTCAGCCAGCTACCGGTGCAATTCCCCCCGGCATCCCAGCCCATTCTGTAGGCTGATTCACGTCGGAGGTTGGATCCTTCGATTTTCCCCTGTTCCTCAAAAGGCTTAACGCTGGGCGATCAATCCACTTCATTGCCTCGTGGGCAACTCGACTGAACAGGTGGGCAATGGCATCTTGCAGGTTATATTTCATCTAAAACCTGCTCCTCAACGAAACCTGGAAACTGGCCAACGAAGGGGAATAAACCCGTGCGCGAACTGAAAGGGGCCTACCTGCACCCCACCTCGGTGGTGACCGGCGATGTCGAACTCGGCGAAGGCGTTAGCCTGTGGCCCCAGGTGGTCATCCGCGGGGATATTGCCCCCATTCGCGTCGGTGCCGGCACCAACCTGCAGGACGGCGTGATCCTCCACACCGAATACGATGTACCCCTGCTGGTCGGCGATGGAACTGTGGTCGGCCACCGCGCGGTTCTGCATGGCCACCGGGTGGGTCAAAGTTGCCTCATCGGCATGGGGGCCATGCTCCTCTCGGGCAGCGAGGTAGGCGACGAGTGCATCATCGCCGCCGGGGCCGTGGTGACCGAACGGAAGAAAATTCCCTCCCGGTCCCTTGTGATTGGCATGCCCGGCAAGGTCGTCCGTCAGGTCACCGACGAGGAGGTGGCCTACATCCAAAAACTGCAGGGCCGTTACCTGGAACTGGCCAGAGAGTACGCCGCCGGAAAATTCCCGGATTGGTGATTTCCTGAAGGAATACCCAAGGCCGGTAGGATTCCGTCTTTAGTTTCAGAAAAACTCCCAAAGAACAGCCCTACTTGCCCCGCACCTGCCGGAACATCCAGTCCATCATCTCCGGGTCGGCGTAGCAGGGGTTCCATGAATCGTGCGCAACCTGCGGATATTCCGTGTACCGCGCGTTCCCTCCCGCCCGATTCACAGCTTCCACCATGTTCCTCGATCGTGCCACCGGCACCGCCACATCCAGCGCCCCATGGAAGGCCCAGATCGGCACCTTTTTCATCATGACTGCCTTTTTCTCGTCGCCCCCGCCGCACACTGGCACCGCCGCCGCGAATCGCTCCGGCTGCCGGCTCAAAAGATCCCAGGTCCCGTACCCGCCCATCGACAGGCCGGTGATGTACACCCGGTCCAGATCCACCGGCAGGCTCTTTTCCAATTCATCCATCAAACCGGTCAGCAGACTCGCCGGCGCGCTGGGCACCGGGGGCATGTCATGCTTGTCAGCGTTCCACGGAACCTGCACCCACTGCTTGCCCGTGGGGCATTGCGGCGCCACCAGGAAGCACGGGTACTTCTCCCGGGCTCCGGGCTTGGCGAATTCCTTCACCCCATGCACCAACTGCGCCTCGTTGTCGTTGCCGCGCTCGCCGGCCCCGTGCAGGAAAATCACCAGCGGATACTTTTTACCGCCCTCTACCTTTTCGGGGCGCATCAGCCGGTAGGGAAGCGAGGCCTCGCCTTTCACAAAGGTTTTCTTTTCCAGCATTTCTTTCCACGGCATGGGACCGTCCTTTGGTTTTCCACGAGTGTTTTGCGCAGTCGCCGGTTCAGGGCTCGCACCCAGGCAAACCACCGCCAAACAGGGCACCATTAATTGAATCATTGCTAGCACTCGCAAATAAATGTTTGCAAAAGCCTGCGCATCGCTGCGGCCAGCCCCCAGTCTAACCACGCACAGCCACCCGTCCAGCCATTCTCCCCAAAGCTCCCCCGGGCGACCAATTTGGGCTAAATGGATACAATGTCTTTTGGAAATCTGAACCGGGTTTGCGGATTGTATTGACCCTGCACGCAAGCCTCTGGTTCGATGCGCCATTCGGGGATTCGGCCACGCGGTTCCGTTGCCTCACGGAACCAAGCCAGTGCCACCCCAGCGAGGATGGGATGACAAGCAATCAGATCAAAACCACCTGGAGCGACCGCTGGAGCACCTTTTCCACCGGTGTCATGGATGGTTTGAACCGGTTTTTCCTCACCGTCCTCGGCAATGAAAATGTGCGCAGGGTGCGCAAACTGGGATACGTTCGTCCCAATGTCGCCGGTGCCCAGCACACCGTGGTGCCCGGCTCCCTCCTCGACCAGATCAACAAGCTCGAGCCCACCTACCAGGCGATGTCCGATGCGGACCTGGCCCAGACCACGGTCCGACTCCGCGCCAAATTGGCCGATGGCGCCACCCTCGAATCGCTGATCCCCGAGGCCTTTGCCGCGGTCCGCGAGTCGGGCAAACGCTCCAAGGGCATGCGCCATTATGATGTCCAAATGGTGGGCGGCATCGTACTCCACCAGGGTGGCATCGCCGAGATGATGACCGGCGAGGGCAAGACCCTGGTCGCCACACTCCCCGCCTACCTCAACGGCCTCACCGGCCGGGGCGTGCATGTCATCACCGTCAATGATTACCTCGCCCGCCGCGACTGCGAGTGGATGCTCCCCATCTACCGCGGCCTCGGCATGCAGGCGGCCTTCATCCAGTCCAACATGGATCCCGATCTCCGACGCCGCGCCTACGACTGCGACATCACCTACGGCACCTCCAGCGAGTTCGGCTTCGACTACCTGCGCGACAACATGAAGCAGGCCAAGCGTGGCGACAACCGCTTCCCGCCACACCTGCAGCAGGTCATGCGCATGGAGCGCGACCCCCGCACCGACGAGTTCCGCCTGCACTACGCCATCATCGACGAGGTGGACAACATCCTCATCGACGAGGCCCGAACCCCGCTCATCATCTCCGGCCAGGCGTTCACCAACAAGGAACGTTACGACCAGGCCAACCAGGTGGCCCTCAAGCTCACCGCCGAGGAGAAAAGCCTCCGCCAGGAGATCCTCGTCAACCTCCGGGCCGAGATGGAGAAGAACCCCGCCGACTACGAGGACCCGTCCAAGATCTCCCCCGACGGCCTCGAGGGCGACGGCCTGCCCATCCTCCCCCGCAAAAAACGCAAGCCGGGCGACCCGGCCCCGGAAACCGGCGTCCTCTTCGAGGTCCGGGAAAAGGAACACTCCGTCTTCCTCACCGAGAAGGGCATCCGCCGCGCCGAGGAACTCGTCGGCGTGGAGAGCTTCTTCACCGCCGGTAACACCGAGTGGCCCCACCTGATGGACAACGCCCTCAGGTCCCACCATCTCTACCGCCGCAACAAGCAGTACGCGGTGATGCAGCACCCCGAGACCGGTGAGCTGTCCGTCATCATCATCGACGAGAACACCGGCCGCCTGATGGTCGGCCGCCAGTGGTCCGAGGGCCTCCACCAGGCCGTCGAGGCCAAGCACCAGCGCGACGGCGTCCAGATCAAGGACGAGACGCAAACCCTCGCCACCATCACCCTGCAGAACTTCTTCAAGCTCTACTACAAGGTCGGCGGCATGACGGGCACCGCCAAGACCGAGGAGACCGAGTTCCGCAAGATTTACGGCCTCGATGTGGTCACCATCCCCACCAACCGGCCGCTCATCCGCAAGGAATTCAACGATGTGGTCTACCGCACCGGCCGCGAGAAGTGGAACGCCGTCATCGACGAGGTGATGGAGGTCCACCAGACCGGCCGTCCCATCCTCATCGGCACCACCGATGTGGACAAGAGCCTCATCCTCTCCGGCCTTCTGAAGAAGAGGGCCATCAAGCACGAGCTGCTCAACGCCCTGCCCGAGCACGCCGCCCGCGAGGCCGACATCGTCGCCCAGGCCGGCCGCATTGGTGCCGTCACCATCTCCACCAACATGGCCGGCCGCGGCACCGACATCGTCCTGGGCGGCAACCCCGAGACCATGGCCTGGGCCCGCCTCAAATCCACCTACCCCAGCCGCCTCGACATCCCGGAAGACATCTGGAAGCGCACCGTCGACGAGATCGAATCGAAGGAGCGCATGAAGGAGGAAGGCCGCAAGGTGGCGGAACAGGGCGGCCTCCACATCATCGGCACCGAGCGCCACGACTCCCGCCGCATCGACAACCAGCTCCGCGGCCGCGCCGGCCGCCAGGGCGATCCCGGCAGCAGCAAGTTCTTCATCGCCCTCGATGACGACCTCATGCGCCGCTACAACGGCGAGTTCGTCGCCCGCGTCATGACCAGCATGGGCATGAAGGACGGCGAGGCCGTCGAGGGCCGCTTCCTCACCCGCCAAATCGAGAAATCCCAGAAACGGGTCGAGCAGCTCCACTTCCAGAGCCGCAAGGACCTCCTCGAGTACGACGAGGTCATGAACGCCCAGCGCAAGCGCGTCTACGGCCTCCGCCAGCGCCTGCTCAACGACGAAAACCCCCGGTTGATGATCACCGAGTTCCTCGACCGCATGCTCGGCGCCAATGTGGAGCGCATCCTCAATCCCGAGTTCGGCCCCGCGCGCTTCGCCGAGTTCGCCAAGGCCCGCTCCCACTGCGATTTCTCCCCCCGCGAGTTCGTGCGCTGCGAGTATCATGACGCCCGCGACATGGTCCGCCGCCGCGCCATCGCCGAGGCCGGCAACCAGATGCACGATGTGCTGGAGGAATGCCTCCAGGGCGAGGATTCCTCCGAGTGGAACTGGCAGGCTCTCCGCCAGACCCTCGAGCGCAAGTGGGGCCTGGTCTACCGCGAGGAGGAGCTCCGCAAGCTCGACCGCCTGCAGCTCTCCGAGCGCCTTGTCGAGGCCGTCCGCGACAAGGTCGACAAACTCCCCCTCGACGAGGGCAAGGATCTGCTCGACCCCGATTACGGCGTGAACACCCTCGTCGAGTGGCTGGGCCGCGACTTCCAGGTCGGGGTCCAGCCCGAGGAGATCCGCGGGCTCGATCCCTCCAAGGTGGGCCAGCTCCTGCTCGGCCGCCTGCTTGAGAAATACCGCGAAAAGGACTCTCTCTTCCCTGTCATGATCAGCCTGGGCCGCTTCCTGCCGGCCGTGCCCAACCCGTTCACCATCCCCAACGACCGCGAGGGATTGCTGGCCTGGGCGCGCCAGCGTTTCCCCACGCAGATCGACAACCTCCCCGAGGAGGCCTTCCGCACCGAGAGCCGCGACCGCATCGCCGAGGTCCTCCTCGACGCCGCCCACCATTCCATGCCCGCCCTCACCCAGGAGGAACTCCTGGCCAAGGCCGACGAGATCCTCGCCCACTCCAGCGTCGTCGAGGAGGAGGACGCCCGCGAACTGGCCGATTTCATGAACGCCAGCATTCCGGGCGTCTCCCTCACCGCCGCCGAATTCACCGGGCTGAATCCCGAGCTGGCCCGCAACAAGGTCGTGGAATGGTACGACCTGCAGGTGCGCCCCGAGATGCACCGCATGGAGCGCAACCTGCTGGTCAACCAGATCGACCAGCACTGGAAGCAGCACCTCCGCACCATGGACCAGTTGCGCGCCACCATCCACCTGCGCGGCTACGGTCAGGAGGATCCCAAGACCGTCTACAAGCGCGAGGGCATGCAGGAATTCGAGCGCATGATGGAGGTCGCCCGCGACACCATCTGCGAGCTGGTCTTCCGCATGGAAGAATCGGGCGAGGCCGAGGACTCCATTTGGGTCATCGACGAGCTCGTCCACGCCGCCCCGCCCAAACCGGCCGCGCCGCTTCCCGAACAGTTGGCCACCAACGCCCCCCCGGGTGCCCCGCCCGCCAAGATCGAGCAGGCCACCAAGACCGGCTTGGGCGTCGGCCGCAACGAGCCCTGCCCCTGCGGCAGCGGCAAGAAATACAAGAATTGCTGCATGCGCAGCGTGGCCAACTGACCGGAAAGCCACCAACCGTGGGAAAGGATTCCCCATGGCCCGCCCGCTGGATGCCCTGTACGCCCTCGGCCTGACCGCGGTCTCGCCCTGGCTCGCCTGGCGCGCCCTCACCCGCGGCCGCGACGGCTACCGCCGCCTGCTGACCGGGCACCCCTGCCCCGCCAGGCCTCCGTCCGACCAAGCCCCCCTGGCCTGGTTCCACGGCGTCAGCCTCGGCGAGGTGAACCTGCTGGCCCCGGTGATCAAGGCCTTCCGCGCCCGCCATCCCGGCTGGCGCGTCGGCGTCACCGCCACCACTCCGGCGGGAATGCAGGAGGCCCGCAAACGCTTCGGGCAAGAATGCCTCGTCGCCTGCTTCTGCTGGGATTTCACCTGGCAGGTCGGGCGGATCATCCGCGCCTGGAACCCAGCCCTCATCGTCCTCGCCGAAAGCCAGCTTTGGCCCAACTGGCTCCGCCTCGCCCGGGGGCGCGGCATCCCGGTCACCGTCATCAACGGCCGCATGAGTCCGAAAAGCGCGGCGGCATGGGCCCGACGCCCCCGCCTGGCCCGCCGCATTTTCCCTCTCGTGCACTCCTGGATGGTGCAGGATGCCTCCATGGCGGGGCATCTCGCCTCCCTGGGCGTGCCGGCGGACGCCGTCTCGGTCACCGGCTCGGTGAAGTTCGACGGGGCCCGTGCCGACGGAACCCTGCCACTTCTCGCCACCCTGCGCGAATGGTTCCCGGTTCCCCAGGGCGCGCCGGTCTGGGTCGCCGGCTCCACCCAGGAGGCCGAGGAACCCGTCATCCTGGATGCCTACACCCGGCTCACCCGGCAATTTCCGGAGCTCCGGCTCATCCTGGTCCCCCGCCAGCCCGATGCTTTCGAGTCATCCGCCCGCCGCCTCCGGGAACGCTCCCTCCCCTTCCTGCGCCGCTCCACCGGGGCCACCCACCCCCCGGAAGAAACTCCCCGTGTCCTCCTGCTCGACACCATAGGCGAACTGTCAGCAGCCTGGGGCCTGGCCACCGTCGGTTTCGTGGGCGGCAGCCTCGACGGCAAGCGTGGCGGCCAAAGCCCCATCGAACCGGCCGCGTTCGGCGTGCCGGTCTGCTTCGGCCCCCATGTCTGGAATTTCAGGGACATCACCGCCAGCCTACTCGCCGCCGGTGCCGCCAAAACCGTGGCCGCCGGTCCCCAGGCTGCCGCCAATCTGGCCACCCTCCTGGGCGACTGGCTCCGCCATCCCGAACAAGGCAGGGTCGCAGGCCAGGCCGGCCGCGCCTTTGTCGCCCTGCAGCAGGGCGCCACCGACCGCACCCTCGATTTCCTCGCCGAGCGTGGCCTGGTTCCCGCCACCGCCTCAACCCGTCAGGCGGGATGAACCATGAGCGGTCCTCCCACAAACGCCCCCCAATCCATCGCTTGGAAAAACGGGCACTGGCTGCCGTTCGACCAGGCCGGCCCCTCCTTGGCTGATGGCGGCTGGGTTCATGGGGCCACGGTGGTTGACCTGCTGCGAACCGTTGCCGGTAAACCGTTCCTGCTCGAGGCTCACCTCGACCGCTTTTTCCACGATTGCCACCACCTGGCCATCGAACCCCGCTGGGACCGCGGTCAGGTGGCAGCCCTGGTCCGCGAATTGCTCGAACGCAACCAGGTGTCTGACCACCCCCACCGGGCATGGTGCGTGGTCACCCTGGCCACTCCCGGCCCCTTGGCCCACTACGGCTCCCGCGAGCCCGCGGGGTCCACGCTGATCATCCACGGCTTCCCCCTGCCCCGCATGCGCTACGCCGGCTGGTTTGCGGAGGGTGCCCGCCTTATCCCCTCCACCATTCCGGCGGCCTATCCCGGCCCGGTCGGTTGCCGGATCAAACACCGCAGCCGGCTACATTGGTGGCTGGCCGGGCAGCAGACCGCCCGCGAATCCCCCGGTGCCCTGCCGGTGCTGCTCACCGCCCAGGGCGAGGTCACCGAAACCTCCGTGGCTCATGTGGCGTGCATCAACTCCCGCTCCCGGGGAGATGTCCTGGTGCTCCCGCCCGAGGACATGGTCCTCCAGGGGGTCAGCCTGGGCCTGGTGCTGAAACTGGCGGAAAAAATCGGCCTGCCGGTCGAACGCGCCCCCTTCGGCTGGCGGGATCTCCAGGGAGCCAAGGAGGCCTTCCTCACCGGCAGCGCCTTCGGCCTGTGCGGGGTCAGTCAGGTGGGCCATACCCACCTTCCCTTCCCCGGCCCCTGGACCGGTCGCCTCCAGGCCGCTTGGGCGGATTTCGCCGGCGAACCAGTGGATGCCAGCTTCCGCTAGAATTGGCCACCCCCACTAGTTGATCAGCTGGATCAGAGATCGTTACACTCTGGCCTAACCTTTCACAATCTTAATGTTTGGCCTTTCATCCCCATCCTTGGTCCGGGCAGTTCGGGTCCGGGTTACCGGAAGGCACGCGATGAGGTGAAAACACAAAACCATGGGGGGTCAGGCTTTTGATCGACTGCCAGCTTGATTGGTACCAACGGCCAAGGTAACATAGGGCAGTTTTCCTTCCTGACGCGAAAGATAGGATTCCTCATTCCCTCCTTGGCTCCTGGATCCAGACATGCCCTCCCGTCTCACCCCACGCGCCCTCGTCTCGGCGTTGTTGTGTTTCTTTTTCCTCGCGGCGATTCCCCAGGTCTCGTTTGGAAGGCAAGGTGCTTCCTCGGACCAACCAACCGCCTCTCACATCCACAAGGGTGAGGCGGACCTGGAACTGCCCGACCTCAACAACTCCACCTTCTTCGGCCTGCCCGGCAAGACGGTCCTCTACGGCGGTCTGGTCGTTTGCGTCGCCGGCCTGTTCTTCGGCATGGTGATCTACAAGGAACTCAAGAACCTCCCGGTCCATCCCAGCATGCTCGAGGTCTCCGAGCTCATCTACGAGACCTGCAAAACCTACCTCATCAACCAGGGCAAGTTCCTGGCCATGCTGTGGGTCATCATCGCCGCCGTCATCGTCATGTATTTCGGCTGGCTGCTGAAAAGCTCCACCACCCAGGTCGCCATCATCGTGCTCTTCAGCGTGATCGGCATCCTGGGCAGCTATGGCGTCGCCTGGTTCGGCATCCGCGTCAACACCTTCGCCAACTCCCGCACCGCCTTCGCCAGCCTCAAGGGCCTCCCCTACCTCGTCTACGCCATCCCGCTCAAGGCTGGCATGAGCATCGGCATGATGCTCATCAGCGTCGAGTTGCTGCTGATGCTCTGCATCCTGCTGTTCCTCCCCCCCGAGTATGCCGGCTCCTGCTTCATCGGCTTCGCCGTGGGTGAGAGCCTCGGCGCCGCCGCACTCCGCATCGCCGGCGGCATCTTCACCAAGATCGCCGACATCGGCTCCGACCTTATGAAGATCGTCTTCGACATCAAGGAAGATGATGCCCGCAACCCCGGTGTGGTGGCCGACTGCACCGGCGACAACGCCGGCGACTCCGTCGGCCCCAGCGCCGACGGCTTCGAGACTTACGGCGTGACCGGCGTGGCCCTCATCACCTTCATCCTCCTGGCTGTCACCGAAAAGACCGCCGGGGCCGATTTCGCCAAAATTCAGGTCCAGTTGCTGGTTTGGCTGTTCGTCATGCGCGTCATGATGATCATCGCCTCGGCCGGGTCCTACTTCATCAACGAGAAGCTCACCAGCGCCAAGTACGCCACGGCCCCCAAGATGGATTTCGAGATGCCGCTGACCCGCCTCGTGTGGATCACCAGCATCGTCTCCATCGCCCTCACCTACGTCGTGTCCTGGCTGGTCATCCCCACCCTCGGCAACAACAACGACCTGTGGTGGCAGCTCTCCACCATCATCTCCTGCGGCACGCTGGCGGGCGCCATCATCCCCGAACTGGTGAAGATCTTCACCTCCACCTCCTCCAAGCATGTCCAGGAGGTCGTCACCTCCAGCCGTGAGGGCGGCGCCTCCCTGAACATCCTCTCGGGCATGGTGGCCGGCAACTTCTCCTGCCTCTGGCTGGGCCTCAGCATCACCGGCCTCATGGCCGTCGCCTACCTCATGGCCAACATGGGCCTCGGCGGACTGATGGTGGCCCCCGCCGTCTTCGCCTTCGGCCTGGTGGCTTTCGGCTTCCTGGGAATGGGCCCCGTCACCATCGCGGTCGACTCCTACGGCCCGGTGACCGACAACGCCCAAAGCGTCTACGAGCTCTCCCTCATCGAGCAGGAGCCCGGTATCAAGGACCAGCTCAAGCGAGACTACGGGCTCGACGCCAACTTCGAGGCCGCCAAGCACCTGCTTGAGGAGAACGACGGCGCCGGCAACACCTTCAAGGCCACCGCCAAGCCGGTGCTCATCGGCACCGCCGTGGTGGGCGCCACCACCATGATCTTCTCCATCATCATGGGTCTCACCGACGGCACCTCCAACAAGGAGGCCATCGAGAAGCTGTCCCTCCTCTACGGCCCCTTCGTGCTGGGCCTCATCAGTGGCGGCGCCATCATCTACTGGTTCACCGGCGCCTCCACCCAGGCCGTCACCACCGGCGCCTACCGCGCCGTGGAATTCATCAAGAAGAACATCCGCCTCGACGGTGTCACCAAGGCCTCCGTCGAGGACAGCAAGAAGGTGGTGGCCATTTGCACCAAGTTCGCGCAACTGGGCATGTTCAACATCTTCATGTCCATCTTCTTCATCACCCTGGGCTTCGCCTTCATCGATCCATTCTTCTTCATCGGCTACCTGTTCTCCATCGCCATCTTCGGCCTCTACCAGGCCATCTTCATGGCGAACGCCGGCGGCGCGTGGGACAACGCCAAGAAGATCGTCGAGGTGGAACTCAAGGACAAGGGAAGCGACCTGCACAAGGCCACCGTCGTGGGCGACACCGTGGGCGATCCCTTCAAGGACACCTCCAGCGTGGCCCTCAACCCCGTCATCAAGTTCACCACGCTGTTCGGGCTGCTGGCCGTGCAACTCGCCGTGGAGATGCGCTCCGGCGCCAACTCCGGCCTGGCAAACTGGCTGGCTGTCGCGTTCTGCGCCATCGCCGCCGTTTTCCTCTGGCTCTCCTTCTACGGCATGCGAATCCGCAAGGACTCCTCCGCCTGACCATCTAGTGCTCAGTCACGCAATGAATTTCGGATAAATTGACTTGAGTTTGATTCTCGCGTCGCCAATGGACATTTGCCAGTCGACGATACGGTGCCTGGCGTTGGAGTGGGTGTACCAGGCCCTG
>Ga0169931_10003400_pt1 | contig 25243 bp, 22 predicted proteins | sample Kivu_15m_20L_FD_129675 | JGI IMG/M metagenome (GOLD analysis project Ga0169931, IMG submission 129675) | Freshwater microbial communities from Lake Kivu, Western Province, Rwanda to study Microbial Dark Matter (Phase II) - Kivu_15m_20L... | ecosystem: Environmental > Aquatic > Freshwater > Lake...
CACCGGAAGGGGGCTGAGACCAATTCCACTGTAGTGAAAACCTCGAGCCGCCATACGCCTCGGTTCAAACAGATTTCGTCCATCAAAAATCACCGGAGACTTCATCTTCACTCGAATGTAGTCAAAGTCCGGATTTCGAAACTCGTTCCACTCCGTCACAATGCATAATGCGTCAGCAGCATCGCACGCATCATAGTGGTGCACACAGTACTTCACCGCGTCGCCCAGAAGTTTGCGAACGTTCTCCTGAGCAACCGGGTCGTGAACCTGCACACTGCAGCCAGCCTGCAATAACTGGTCAATCAGCACCAGCGACGGAGCCTCGCGAATGTCGTCCGTTCGCGGCTTAAAGGATAACCCCCAGACGGCAATCGTACGGCCGCTTAAGTCGCTTCCAAAATGCTGGTTGAGCTTTCGGAAGAGCACGTGCTTCTGCTGACTGTTGGTTTCGTCAACCCTCCGCAGAATTCCCGCATTCACACCATGCTGCTCAGCAAGAGACGCCAGAGCCCGAACGTCCTTGGGAAAACATGAGCCGCCGTAACCCACCCCGGGAAACAGAAACGAAAACCCAATCCGCCCGTCGTGTCCAATACCCTTGCGAACTTCGTTGATGTCCGCTCCCACCTGCTCACAAATATTCGCCATCTCGTTGATAAAACTGATCTTCGTCGCCAGCATGCAATTCGCCGCATACTTGATCATCTCGGCACTCTCAATCCCCACCGTGATAAACGGCTTTTCCGTTCGCAGGAACGGCTTATAAAGCTCCTGCAGAACATCGGCCGCTTCCTCGTCGTCCACCCCCACCACCACCCGGTCCGGCTTCGTGAAGTCGTCAATGGCCGCCCCCTCCTTCAGAAACTCCGGGTTCGACGCAATCTGAAACCGCGTCGCAGTCAACGCTGAAATCCACCGCGCTACCTGCCGGTTCGTCCCCACCGGAACCGTGCTCTTGCAAATCACGATCGCACCTTCCCGGAGGTACGGTGCCATGCTTTCTGCTGCCGCTTTCACGTACTTCAGATCCGCCGCACCAGAATGATCCTGGGGAGTCCCGACACAAATGAACACACACCTCGCACCGGACACAGCGTCCTGAACCGACGTCGTGAACTTCAAACGACCCGCTGCCGCGTTCCGCCGCACCAACTCTTCAAGACCAGGCTCGTAAATCGGTACACCGCCCCGATTCAGCAAATCAACCTTGGCAGCGTCCACATCCAGACACGTCACATCATTGCCGCTCTCGGCAAAACATGTCCCCGTCACCAGCCCCACGTAGCCGGTGCCAATCATCGTAATCTTCACTGGAATCCCTCTGCCGCAAGGTCTCGCTGGTCACAGGTCCACGCGCCTGCAGACGGCCGAAATCAGCGTTTGCCTCCAGTATACAGACCAAGGCGCTTCAGTTACCCGAAAAGCCGCAAATCCGCTACCGACCTCCGGAATTCAAGGAAGGTTGTGTTGAGTTTTCACGAAGAAACGACGCAGAAATCCGGGTCTTTACTCGGAAAAATCCGCACGACCGTCATCGCTTCGAACGCGGTCGAAAGAATGGCAGCAACTGCGGACCCGACTTCGGCTGGGATTTCACCCCCGGCGTCGCGTCGCCCGGTGCCCCAGTGCCCGATGCCCCAGTGCCCGGTGCAGCCGCGCCCGACGAACTTGCCTCATGAATGGCAGGATTCAACGCCGGAAACAACCCCGGCAGTAGTCCCGGTAACGCCATCGGCAGCAATTCCTCCACACGCGTCGGCAGAGCTGGCTGTGACACCTGTACAGGACCCGGCAGGGCAGGGGAGCTACCGCTGGTCGCCTGACCGCCAGCCATTTCTGCGGCTGTCTGTGGCAGCAGTCCCGGAAGAAATCCCGGCAAAAATCCCGGAATCGTCAGAGTGGGGACGCCCGTCTGAAATGCCTCAGCGGGAATCGGCAGCTTCTGAATGAGTGCCTGCGGAATCCGCCCCTGCATCGCACCCTCAAACTCCGTCAGCACCCGATCCACCTGCTCCAGCTTCGCCCGGTCCTTTTCACGCAGCAGCTTTGACTGCGATGCCTGTCGCACCAGCATTCCAGCATCAAGCTTTCCACTCTGCAGACTCGTCAGCACAGTCCGCACTTCCCGCACCTGCTCCAGAAGCTGTCCGTTGTCCGCGATCAACTCCTGATACTCCTTCGAACAGCGTGCCTTCAGCTTCGCCAGCTGCTCGGCCGCCCGCTCGTCCAACTCCTGCAACAACCGTGTTCGAGCTTTCTCCAGCTGAGTCAGAAAGGCCTGACGCACACCCTGCGAAATCTGCTCACCAATCCCCGAACTCAGATTGATCTCCGGCTTTCGCAACGTACCCGTGAACGCCGCCACCGCATCGAATTTACGAACCGCCCCAAGTGCCTCGTTCGCCGCCTCCACAATCTCCGACCGCACATCTTCCGAAGCCGAAAAAGTCAGACCCTCGATATCCGACTTCAAACTCACAAACCCCTGAAGCTGCTCGCCGCCAAGTTTCATCTTCAGCGACCAGTCCATGTTTCTCAATCCACCCTCAAACCACACTTCACCTCGCTTGCCGGCAGCAACCGGCAAACCCTCGTTATCACGATATGTAGCCTCCACCTCACTCCGAAGATCATCACCGGTCGCATCAATCGTCATTGCCAGCATCAGCGGGCGGCGGCCGTCGGCCCGCAACTCAAACATGCTCGGACGCCCCAGCAGCCCTGGCTGCTCCGTCACGTCCCGCAGCGCTGCCGCATACGGCACCTGCTCCTCGTCAATCGAAATCGTTCCCGACAACGCCAGATGCTTCAGCAGAAACACCGGGGCCGGACGCACCTCGATCACCGGAAATATGCGTCCCTCCATTCGCGGTGGACGCACCTGCGCCGACAGCTCCTGACGGTATTCCTGTATCGCCTGGACCCAGGTGAGCACCTGCTGGACACGGCGATACATGGCCGGACCCAGCAGCGTCTGAGAAATTCGCCGTCCGTCCGGTTTCAACAGCGTCAGCTTGTGACGAATCATCTCCTGATCCCGAAGTCGCGCCGCATTCAATTCCTCATAATCCACCTTCACCTCCGGCGCGATCGCCTGCAACTCTCGCTGTATCTGCTCCGCCTCACGCACAATCACATCCACTTCCTGAGCCAGCTGCAGACCACGCTCGACCTGCTCCAGTGGCTCCAGCCGCCTGATCGATTCAAATCCCTCCTTCACTGCCATCGCACGCGGCTCAAGACTCCGACCCCGATCCGCAAGATTTCTAAAGCGACTGTCCCACTTGTCGAACATCCCGGAACCCAGTCGCCACGTCTCGAATGTGTTCGGATCCAGCTGCGCTCGCGCCTGCTCCGCCAACTGATGCAGCCACTGATCACTGACCTCCTTCAACTGCTCCTGCATCCATGAAGGCTCCGTCGATTCAGAAACTTCCCCCGGAGCCAGACGGCCGTCGTCGCTGCGATTCGTATCAAAACGCAAATTCTGAATCTCGCCACTCTCCACCACAAACCGACGACGAGACAACGAATCCGGCTCCAGCTGCAAATGCAGCCGCTCAAACTCAAACAGGTTTCGTCCCAACCGTCGCGGACTCGCAACCGCGATGCCATCAATGGTCACTGTCGGTGGGAAAAAACCGGTTCGCAGCGAGGCAACGTCCACCCGCGCTCCTGTTGCCGACTGCAGGCCGCTCACCAATCCATACCGCAGCGCCGGATCAAGTCCATACCGCAAAAATGCCCAGATCGCGAATACCAGCAACAGTCGGGGAAGAATCCATTTCCAGCGCATCACTCAGTCCTGTCTGCAGAAGTCACTCCACCGCACTCACCCGATTCGCCGCCTCCACGCCCTGAACCACCTTCACCAGCCACGAACGACCGGCATACTTCCGTAACACCCCCGCATACCGCGAAAACAACGGCCGAGAAGCAAAATGCACCGGCAGAATCAATGCCACGCCCGTAACGAAACTTCCCATCACAATCGAATGATTAAAGTCGGTCCACGGCACAAATGGCTTCTCATACAACCACTGCCAAACCCCCGCCAGCTGCGGACGACTCAACACCCACCAGCCAATCTGGTCAAACAATCCGTCACAGGCCACCGCGGCAAGGGCTGCCGCCATCGCCCCAAGTGCTGCCACCGCCAGATTCAGACGCGTAGCCGCCAGCATCAGTCCCAGACCAATCGCCAGCAGATTGCCCTTGGGCACCAGCCCAAGCAATATGCCAAAAGCCAGCCCCAGCGACATCTGCCGCGGAGTTGACTCCATCACCACTGCCTGAAGCAGCAGCCGCACCGGACGCAAAATCAAATACATGCCCGACATCCCTGCCAGACTCAGACCCAACGCCCCACCGCACACGCCGTGTCAACGCAGGACTGAAAAAGGAATCGCCAGACAGAATCCCCGATTTCTCCCTCCGCAATCAATCCTGCTTCCCGCACCGCGCGATCGTCTCCTGCTGATCGCTAAGCCCGAATAGACACCAGCCGGCAAAATTCGCTCGGCACGGACAAACAACAGCAGTACCCGCCGATGTCAGGCACCACCCTGCGCCAGATGAGCAGCAATTCCTGCCTCGTCCGGATGCTCAATCACACCACGCTCCGTAATCAGATACCGAATCAACTCTGCTGGAGTCACGTCGAACGCGGGATTGTAAACACCAACTCCCACAGGTGCTGTCCGCCGACCAAAACCTTCCGTGATTTCGGAGCCGTCCCGCTGCTCGATCGGAATACCAGACCCCGAACACAACTCCAGATCAAACGTGCTCGAAGGCGCCGCTACCACAAACGGTATTCCGTGATAAGCCGCCAAAACCGCCAGTCCATACGTACCAATTTTGTTCGCCGCGTCACCGTTCGCCGCGATCCGGTCCGCCCCCGTAATCACCATGTCCACGCGACCCTCACGCATCACCTGTGCTGCCATGTTGTCACAGATCAGTGTCACCGCGATCCCACGCTGCTGCAACTCCCACGCCGTCAGCCGCGCTCCCTGCAAAAGCGGCCTCGTTTCGTCGGCATACACATGCAACTGCTTCCCCTCCCGAGCAGCCGCAAACATCACCGCAAGCGCCGTTCCATCCCCAGCCGTCGCCAATCCACCCGCGTTGCAGTGTGTCAGCAGCGACATCCCGGAACGCAGCAAACTGCTGCCATGCCGACCAATCGCCAGACACATCTCCCGATCCTCACGCTCGATCCGCTGAGCCTCTGCAAACAGCCCATCATGCAACTCCGCCACAGACGCACCCGGCGTCACGCTGCTCAGAGCGAATCGCTGCATCCGCTCCAGCGCAAAAAACAAATTCACAGCCGTCGGACGACTGCTTCCCAACTCCTCACACACCACCCCCAGCCGCGAAAGAAACTCACCGCGATCCACGCCGCGAACATTCTGAGTCCCCAGCACAACGCCATAGGCCGCAGAAACCCCGATCGCAGGAGCACCTCGCACACGCAGCGAACGGATCGCTTCAAACAACTGCGGCACCGTGCGGCAAACCACATCCTCATAACGCCCCGGCAACAGCGTCTGATCCGTCAGACACAACACCCCAGTCGCCGCGTCACCCTCCCACCGCAATGTCTCATATCCAACCATAAGCCCAGCTTTCCAGGACTGTCAATTTCGCTCAAATCGATCACGCGACAGGAACCCCACCGGAAGCTCCGTGCGACCCCGCTCCACCAAATCCACCGCCGCCTCAGCAATCACCGGCGTAAACTTAAAGCCGTGTCCGGAAAAGCCGGCGTTCACCACCACCGGCAACTCCATATGACGGTCCATCAGAAAATGACCGTCCGGACTCATCGAATACTGACATACTGCCCCCCGTACTGCTCCCGTCTTCAAACCCAGCAATTGACCCCGCACAAACTCGTCCACCGCAGCCACATCTGCAGCACTCAACTCCCGCCGCACCTCCCCAGGATCCGCAACCAGGTCACCCCCGGAGTGCTCGCCAACTTTCATTCCCGCCGGACTCCCTGACGGTACCCCGTAGAACTGCCCCGCAGGCAGATCCATCAGAAACATCGGATAACCCCGAGCAGCCGCGGAGCCACCGCTCGCCTCGTACCAAAAGAGCGTTTTCCGCAGCACCGTGATCAGCGGCGCGTACTCAGGCAGCAACCGACCCGTCCACGGACCACAGTTCACAATCGCCGCCCCCGCCGAAAATCGGCCCGCTGAAGTCTCGATCTCCACTCCCGAAGCAGAACCGCGGAGCGACTTCACATGCACACCCGTTTTCAACTCCGCCCCACCAATCCGTGCCTCCTCCAGCTGCGCTGACACACAGCGCTCCACTGCCAGCCACCCCGCAGTTTCCTCCACGACGACTTCGTGAGTTTCCGGAATCGCCAGCACCGGATAACGCGCACGCCCCTCGGCCGCAGTCAGGTTCTCCACTCGCAGCGAATGCTCCGCCGCTGATTCCCGCGCACCGCGAATCACCTCCGATTCCGCAGTGCCCGTCATCACCAGATCACACGGATTCAACAGGCCCCCACCACAGCGATCCGATAACTCCGCCCAAAGATCCCACGCGCGATGCAGCAATGGCACGTAGTCCGGATGCTCGAAATAGGCCTTGCGAATTATCCGCGTCTCACCGTGTGAACTTCCACGGTCATGCGGTGGCTGAAACTGGTCCAGCCCCAGCACCCGCAGACCACGGACCGACAACTCGGAAAGGCACGCCGCCCCAAAGCCACCGCAGCCAATTACAATCACATCCCACGTCATCGGAAACCGTCCGTCAGATCCGAATAAACAGCTTCTGACGGTACAGCCAGAGCAGCAGCAGCCAGTAAATCGCAAACACGGTTGTTGGCATCACCAGCAGCCCATACCACTGCTCATCAAACGCCCTCGGACCAAAAGCCTGCTCGATGAAACCCGACAAATGCACTCGAATCAGCTGCTCACGCACCCAGCCATTCAACGTCTGCCCGAGCAGATAAATCAGAATTGAATTGCTGCCCACAACCACCAGTGGAAATGCCAGCAGCCGCAGGGGCAGCAGATCGAAAAGAATGTAGAACACAGCCAGCATGCCAATCACATATCCACCACTTACCAACGCCCACGACGGCGTCCAGATACGCTTGACCGCAGGACAGATTGTGGCGTGAGCCAGCAGCCCAAGGCCCAGACAGATGCCCCCCAGCAACAGCAGTCGCAACAGCTTCTCCCACCCCGACAGAGTGCTCGACAACAACCACTGGCCGCAGAGTATTCCCAGAAGAGTCGTAGCAATCGACGGCACAAAATTCAGTGTCGTATACCCGCCCCCGTTGGGGACGTAAGGTTCCGGATTCGAAAAGAATGCCTTTCTCCAGCTGATCCCGCCGACGACATCAACCGCTGCTTCATCCGCCACCGCATCAGCCACATCACCCGCCTCAGCATCAGCCCCAACAGCCGCCCCAACAGCCGGCTCCGGCGATTCAGCTGCCACCGGAACTTCATGACTGCGAAGCTGACGCAGCAGCCAGTCATCCACGCGGTAAGCCGCATTGGCATTCTTCGACCACCCGGCCCATGCCCCCGTGAAAACCTCGCCCTTCTCAACGTCCGCACTCACTGCCTTGTAGTCGTAATCCGCTACCGGCGGAGTGAAGCGAAACCACGCCCAGTATCCGCCGAGAAGCAGCACCAGCGCAGACAACTGCACGGCCAGAGGACGATTCAGCAGCAGCCAGGCGAAAAAATACCCCAGACCAATCTGACAAAGCACATTCGGGAACACCCAGTTCGTGCTGGGCTTGCCCAGTGAAGACAGAAACACGCCCAGCAGCACAAGCACTAATGCACGCATCATCGCATGCACCGACATTGCGAACCAGCCGTGGCCCTGCGAATGCCGCCGTGCATAAGAAAACGGCATCGCCACACCCACCATGAACATAAATGCAGGCTGAATCAGATCCCAGAAAGCAACCCGCCAGCCGTCAAACACACTGATCCATGCTGGATGATCAAAGTGGAACCCAAGCTGCTGCCAGACAGCCCGATCGGCTGCTGCCCATACCGGAGCGTCCTCCGGAAGCCGCGAAAATCGCAGAATCCCAAAGCCCCCTGCCGCCAGCATCATCATGATAAAGCCGCGGAACGCGTCCAGCGACGTCAGTCGCCCAGGAGCCGCTCCAGGCTGCGAAACGGCACGCCGCGGTCCCGTCGGCAGCGAAGGTCGCCCCGCCCGCAGCCGCGGCACACTCGCCGCAGGACCGGATGGTCGAGAAATCTCGGGGCGAACGACCGACGCAGGTGCCGCAATCGGATCGCTCGCAGGCGGACGCGCCGCCGGTGTGCTGGAGGGTGTGCCTGCCGGGGCGGCAGGCTTTGGCGGCGGTACTGCAGCCGGTCCGGGCTGGGCCGGCTTTGGCGGAGGATCGGCCGTTGCCACGGCAGATGCCGATATCTCCAGATCCTGCAACTGCCCCTCGCCCTCTTCGGACGACAATACCGTTTGCAGTACTCGCAGACGATCCTGTTTTGTACGCATGGTCTGCTCCGTCTAAAAAGCCAAATCAAGTCGCCCGCTGCGAAATTGCAATCGCTCACACTGTTGCTCAATCCGACATCCCGATCGCTGCGACAGCTCTTCCACCAGATCAGCTGTGACGTACAGACTGTCAAGATGAAGCGTGTTCGGGATAAACATCCAGCAATGCGTTCCATATCGCTCCGCAATGACCCGCACCAGTGATTCATCATCCGCCAGAGTCGCCGGAATCTTTGCCCGATCCATGTCTCCAGTCGTCAGCGTATTAATCAGAGTCTTCTCTTCGTCAATCGCATCCCGAAGTCTCCGCGTGATGAAGTCGGCGTTGCCAACTCCCAGTGCATTCCCCTGAGAAGAAGACGATAACTCCAGAGCACCAATGACCCGAATCAACGGCGACTGCAGATCCTCGAACCCGTGGATTCCCCGACGACCAATTACGTTCGTGTCCATCCCGGTCCCACTGTAGGTCTTGCCTATGGTCCTCACAATCAGCACGTTCAATGCATCCACAGGCAGCCGCGGGAAATAATGCAAATGACGCTGCAGCAGCTCTGCTTCCCGCTGCAGAATCTGCTCCGGACGAATCGCATGCAGCTCCGCCGTCTGATCGTGACCATCCTCCAGAATAGCCAGCCCTGCCAATATGCGACCGCTGTCCAGAACGTACTGCCCCATCTCCAGCAGCATGTCCTTCATCGCGCGAGCCCCCGCGGAATGGAAAGTCCGCGCTGAACGGATCTTGCCCATTCCCACCACCATCATCTTCGTCAGCCCGCTCTGCACCGGACCCGCAAAACACGTGTGCAGCTTCACACGGTTCACCACCAGCACTCCCGCTGACTCGAAACAGTGGCGGTCCATAAACACCGGACCCGTACGCACCTCACCAATCTGCACCACCTCCATGCTGCTGCGAATCGGCATCCCCATCGTCGCTTCAGTGATCCCAAGAGACTCCACCATCGACTGCTGGCCCGCTGCTGTCGCGCCGTTGTGCGATCCCATCGCAGGTACAATGAACGGATTGGCCCCCTGTTCCCGCAGCCACTCGCCGCAACAACGAATGATCTCCGGTATGTTGCTGATCCCCCGGCTGCCAACCGGAATCGCCACCTCACCCGCCGGCACGCGAAGCCCCAGCCCGGATAATTGACGAAACACCTCCGACCGAATGTCGGCCAGAGGTGCTGTGACCAGTGACTGCTGGACGCGGTACAAATCCATGGACCTGCCCCTTGACGTCAGGGTTTGTCGCCGCCAGCGGCGGGTGCAGCATCCGCAGGTGCTGGATCTGCCGGTGCTGCGTCCGCGGGCTTTGAATCACCAGCAGCCGGTGCATCGGCCGCTGCCTTCCCCGCTTCCTCGGCTGGCTTCGCGTCACTCGGAGCCGCGTTTTCGTCGCTCGGTGACGCCTTCTCTTCACCCTCAACGGCCGGACGCTTTCGACCACGACCGCCGGGACCACCAGGACCGCCGCCACCGGGAGGCCCCATCATGCCGCCAAATCCGCCAGGTGCCCGCATACCTCCCGGGCCACCAGGACCTCCCGGGCCACCTGCCTGAGGAAGCGGAAGCGGTGCAGGAGAAGAACCGCCGCCATTTGGAGGCGTTTGATAGACATAGTCAGATCCAGGCTGGTCATCTTCGCTGGTGTAGAAGCCAGTGGCAAGTGCCTCTTCACCCGCGGACACGGAGATAAAAATCTGGGGATTCTGTTCACCGATGAGTGGCCGCAGGAGGCTGTACCAGGTGTAGCGGTAGACCTTTTCGTACGGTGTCTCCCGATACATCTCTTCTTTGGGCCCCATGCTCAACAGGGCCTTGGCATCCACGAACTTCATGGTTTTCTGAGTTGCAGCACTGTCTTCGCTTCCGAGTGCCTGCTTGAGTGCTTTGCCGCTGAGATGCTGTCCAAGACCTGCGCGCATTTCAACGACGCAGATTACCCCGACAACTGCAAGAATTATCAGCGATACAATGGTTCGGGCTGGTGATACTTTGGGCCCCTTCGGTGCCGGTCCACGGTCAGACACGATTCTCTCCTGTCAGGAAAACAGCGAATCTGCGGCATCGACGGACACTGGAGTGTCGCGCCCCGCCGAAACTTGTGGTATCGTCTCCGGCACCGCCCCAGGAAGCAAGCCAAACCGTCGGCTTCCACCCCGTAAATTTTGTTTGAACGGCAATTTACAGGGCTTGCAGTCCCCCCGGCTTATCGAAACCTTGCCAGCTGTCGCTAACGCTCAAGGCGAACAGCCTCGTCGTGGTGATGCCTTGCCAGATCGCCTTTGCCCGAGGCTTCGTAGGTCATCGCCAGCAGTCGATGAATTGTTGGACGGTCAGGGCGTACCTGAATGGCCTTTTCAAGATCCACCAGGGCCGCCCGGTGATTGCTGCGAGCCAGATAAACCTCAGCACGCGTGGAGAGCACATCCGGATTATCAGGAAGAATCGCAAGGCTGCGTTCCACATACTCGAGTGCCCTCTCCGGCGCAGGAGGACTGCTGCGTACCATCGCCACAGCCAGATTATTCAGAATGATCGGATTCTCACCACGGCACAACGCATCCGCCACATCCAGCCAAATCACAGATCGCTCGTACTTCCTTGCCGTCAGCGCTCTTGCGGCAAGCGAGTTAAGAACCAGCATGGCGTGCCGACCATCGACTCGCAGATTCGTCAGCGCCTGCTCCGCTTCCGCCGCCCCAACGCCGTCTGCGATCACCAGCCGCGCAAGCCGATCAATGGCCGGCACTGCCGCGGTGTCACTCTCAGTGGCCACCACCAGCATCCCAATCAACTCCTCCGCCGACGCTGTCGAAGGGATCAGCGGATCGCCGGGCAACTCCAAATTGGCGAGCGGAATCTGCAGTCCGCAAATCCGGTCAAATTCCGCCACGTATGCCAGCCCGCGTGCCGTCAGAGCCGCCGGAGAATTCCTCACAGCTGCCAGCAGATTTTTATCCTCCAGCTCAAGAAACAGGGCGCTGGCTTCTCGATGGCGTTTGAGCGTTCGGAGTGCATCCGCCAGCTCCACACGGATGGAAAGCTGCCCTCGATCCGCCTCCAGACGGGCGCGTGACTGCTGCACGAGCTCCACAACAACGGACGAAGCTTCCTCCGTCGATCGCGACTCGATCAGCAGTTCTGCCAGAAGCATCCGCTGCTCCGGGTGCGCCTCAATCTGTTCCTTCAGCAGGGAAACGCCGTCACGCGCATTGCCGCAGATCAAATACAGCTGAGCCAGACGCACCCGCGGAAGCCATTCACCAACCTCAGCGATCTGTCGTTTCCGCCAGTACTCAACCGCTGTTCTCAGAAAATCCGGCTTGATGTAGGCCCCAAGTCTCCGCAGACGCAACAGCAGATCAACGGCTTCATCACTCCCCGGATCCCGATTGATCGACTCAATCACCAGTCCGCTGCTGCGGTCGCGGTGGGACACGGACTGATCCAGCAGCTTTCTCGCAAGATGCCTGAGCACTGTGGCCAGTGCAGTGGAAACATCAGCGTCATCAGACTTCTCCAGATACTCCGCCAGCAGCTTCCTCGCCTTCTCACCGTCACCCGAGAATCGCAGTGCGTCGGCAAGTGCGATGAGCGGCTGCGTGCCCGAGGTTCGCCGAAACTCTTCCTGCAACGTTTCCACCGCAATTCGGGCCGTTGATTTCAACACTTCCGGGGAACGGCCAATGCGATACTGCAGATCCAGCAGCTGCAGATTCAGGTCCGGATGCAGCCGCGCAGCCGAAATCAGACACCGTTCGGCAAGCTGCCACTCCTTCTCAATGCAATACCGCTGCGATAACAGCAACGCTGCCTCAGCATTGTTCGATGTCTCACGCACCGCCCGCTGCAACTGATGCACTATCTCCTCATGACTCATCCTGAAAGGTGGATTGGCAGACGTCGCCTTCCGCACCAGCCAGAGCCGCACATCAGCGAATCCATCCGCATCCGCCGGCGCCAGCTTTGAAGTGATCGCCAGTGATTCTTCAATCCGTCCCTGAGAAATGAGCAGCTCAGCAAGCTGCAGCGGAAATCCTGATTCCCGCGGCGCTACACTGCACAGCTGTCGCAGACAGACCTCCTGGCCAGCCACGTTGCCCGCGCTTGCTGCTTCACTCAATGCCGACAAATACAGCTGCCTCACCGACTGCACGTCACCACGATCCAGCCCCCACGCTGCAAGCCCCCCAAACAAAAGCAAAGTCAGTACCACTGGCAACACAGCCGGAAGCTGCTCGATATCCCGCGAAAACAACCAGCGCCCACCCCACTCCGCCGTTTGCTGGCACAGTCGCTTCAGACGTTCCAGGCCAACAATACGGCTGATGAAATAACCATCGCTGTAGGACTGCTCAAACATCGGTGACTCGACCGCCCTGACGCTGGTCGAGGAATTCTTTGACTGCTTGTCGTTCATGCTGTTGCTCATAGGTTTGCTCCCAGAAGTCTCACAACCTGCGCTGCCGTCAGCAGCAAGGCCATCACAAACGCAGGACGGGCCAGATAACCGGTATCAGACTGCAACAATTCGTCCGCAGACGCCGCTTCAGACCTTCCGGTACGCGCACGCCGACTACCGGACCGCGCGGTGCGATGGGCCGAAGCCTGTCCATAATACAAAGGTGCCGAAACCATCCCCGACGCAACACTCGCCGGCCACGGGGCCGCAAAATGGTTCCATGCCGCAATCACCGGATTCCGCGCCGTCACCACCAGCTCACCGTCCTCGTTCTCACGCACACGCTGCAGCTTGCCTGCCACCGTCCGCTGCATCTCCGGAATGCCATCCAGCAGAAAACTCAGCAGCCGATCGGCACTCCAAACCAGCATCGCGCCAGGGATCAGCCAGTTCAGACGATATACAAACGACAACACCCCGCTCGACAAATCCAGCTCAAACCAGACTGCCACGTGTGCCGCCAAAACCGTGTTCGCAATCGCCGTGACCCCTCCCAGAATCGCAGACAACGGCAGCAGCAGCAGCTGGTGAATCACTGAACGGCCACGCCACGCCGCCACTACACACGCCAAAACCGGCAAACACCACGCCGAAGCCAATCCCCCCCGCGCAACCGCAGGCTGCAGCGATATCAGCTCCATCCGAATCAACTGCCCCTGCCTGTAATGCATCACTCCCGTTGTGTTCAGAATCGCCGTCGCTGTCCGAGTCACCCGCTCGTCAAAACTCCGCTGAAATCGCTCATCAAGCCCCGGTGGCAATCGAACTATCAGCAGCATCAGCACGGCTATCGCCAGCATCCAGCGAGGCTCAGTCAGTGCTCCACGACCACACAGCCACGCAGCACAGCAACACACCGCTCCCAGAGACACAAGCCACGCTGAACCTGTCCAGAGGCCCGCAGCAACCAACAGCAAATCCACCGCCAGCATCGCAAACCCCAGCAGCGAACTTGTCTCTACCCGTCCGCCACATCGCCACTGTACGAGAAACATCGCAGCCACCGCAGCAGGCACCATCGCCCCGTACAACGGATAGCTCCATGAGTCGACGAAATACTTCAGCAGCATCGGCAGATGCCCCAACAGCAGCAACGCCGCTGCGGAACGCGGACGGCAAAACACCCGCGCAAACATCAGACCAAAGAATGCACCCATGACTACTCTCGAACTGGAAAACAGGAGTGAATCTGCACACCGCCGGGCAAGCCCACAGACGCAGAATTATCCAGGCACCGCCACCGACCTCCAGAACTCTCACCGCCAATCCACCAAACTCGACCGTCGGCAAAAGTCGGCAACCCCCCAAAACCCCTACAACCCAGCGCTGCTCTTTCACAGCAAAACCCTGCATCCGGTACAAATTCCAGACTTCAGACAATTTGTGAACACCCGAACACCAGAAATCAGCGCAGCGCGCACCCACAGCACCCGTGCAGCCACAACTCATGATCCACAGTCATTCCCACTCAACGGGCCGCTTCAGGGCGGATCTCAATGAGCATTCCCGGGAGGAATAACTCCGGCAGGTCCTGCAAACGACGCTCATCCAGCAATTCGCAACCCAGCTGCAACTCCGCAGCTGACTTCTGAACCATCTCGATGGCGCTGCGACAACCGTATGCCAGCCACATCCGGCCACCAGGACGCAAACGCTGCCGCACTCCGCTCAGCAAAGATCGCAGCAGCAGAAAATCGGGATCGTAGAGCGCAAACTCCTCGACACTTGCCGGAAGCCGATCCTCCCACGGGGGATTCGAAATGACCAGATCAAAACGCTCTTCATCCCGAATAACGCTCCACGCACTCGGATCACGCCGGGGGACCAGCCGCGCATCGAGCCTTTCAGAAAACCCCAGCTGCCCGGCGTTTTCACGCACATTGTCAATCGCCGCGGGATTGAGATCAGTCGCCACCACGAACTCCGCTCCCGCCGAAAGACAGCAGAGTGACAGCAGCCCCGAACCGGTGCCAATTTCAAGAACTCGAGCCCCGCGGAGCAGACCCGACTGAATGATCCGCTGTCGCAGACTGTCCGTGTCCGCAGGCTCCCAGAACACACTGTCGAGAATCACGATCTCACGCGGCAGTTCAGCAACGGACACCCAGCGAACGATGCCAGCCTCCGTAAGCCTCTGAGGACCTCGAAGTGTCCCCGGATTGACAACTCCGGGAGCCGCAGAAACCGCAGACTCACGCGGCTGCTTTCCGCAGCCCGCAAACAGCACCGTGGCCCCGATCAAAAGCATCAGCAGACACGCCGGCCGCCGACTATTCATCAGCGCTGGATTCCAGCACTGAGAGGAAGGCCTTTTGAGGGATTTCCACCTCGCCGAACTGCTTCATCCGCTTCTTGCCCTCTTTTTGCTTCTGGAGCAATTTTCGCTTGCGGGTAATGTCCCCGCCGTAACACTTCGCCGTCACGTTTTTGCGGAGCGCGGAAATCGTCTCACGAGCAATCACGCGAGAACCAATCGCTGCCTGCAGCGCAATTTCAAACTGATGCTTGCTGATCTCTTCCTTCAGTCGCTTCACCAAAGCACGTCCGCGACGCTCGGCGTTGGAGCGATGCACGATCGTCGATAACGCGTCCACCCGCACACCCTTCACAAGAATATCCATCTTCACAAGGTCCGCAGCCTGGAAGCCGATGATCTCGTAGTCCATCGTTCCGTAACCACTCGTGACGCTCTTCAGCTTGTCGTACATATCGTAGACGATTTCGCTGAGAGGCAGCTCGTAGACAAGCTGAGCTCTCTGGGGGCCAAGATACTCAGTGGTGCGGTAGATTCCTCGACGCTCCTGACACAGCTGCATGATCGTACCAACATGCTGCGACGGAACAATAAAGCTGACCTTCGCCAACGGCTCCCTGAATTCCTCGATGATACCTGAGTCCGGAACGTCCTGCGGATTGTCGATCACCATTGTCTTCCCGTCGCGGGTGAGAATTTCATAGGTGACGTTGGGAGCAGTCTGGATCAGATCCATGTTCTGCTCACCCTCCAGCCGCTGCTGCACGATTTCCATGTGCAGCATGCCGAGGAATCCGCAGCGGAAACCAAAGCCGAGTGCGTCTGAAGTTTCAGGGACAAAGGAGAAGCTGGAGTCGTTCATGGAGAGCTTCTGCAGCTCTTCACGGAGATTCTCGAAGTCCGTGGCATCAATCGGGTACATTCCGCAGAAGACCATCTGCTTGGGCTTCTGGTAACCCGGGAGCGGCTCGGCGGCCGGCTCGTGAAACAGAGTCACCGTATCGCCGACCGTGACTTTGCTGAGCTCTTTCAGGCCAGTCAGGATGTATCCAACCTGACCGGGCCCCAGCTCTTCGCAGGGCTTCATGTTCGGGCGGAACTGGCCCAGCTCAAGGACGTCGCTGACCATCCCCTCTCGCATAAATCGGATCTTGTCTCCCCGACGCACGCTGCCCTCAAACAGTCGAATGTACGTGATCACTCCTCGGTAGTTGTCATATTTACTGTCAAAAACAAGCGCCTTCAGAGGTCTTCCGGTGGTGCCCTTCGGCTGGGGAATCCGACGAATGATCGCCTCGAATACAGTCTCAATGTTCAAGCCGACTTTCGCACTGACACGCAACGCGTCGGAAGCGTCAAGACCCAGCACGGTCTCCACTTCGTCCAGCACTTCGTCGATTCGCGTCACCGGCAAATCAATCTTGTTCACCACCGGGATGATTTCCAGATTGCCATTGATCGCGGCATAGGCGTTGGCCACGGTCTGAGCCTGAACGCCCTGAAACGCGTCAATCAGGAGCAGGGCGCCTTCACAGGCGGCGAGACTGCGACTGACTTCATAGTGGAAGTCAACGTGTCCCGGAGTATCAATCAGGTTGAGCTCGTAGATCTGGCCGTCAAGGTTCCAGTTGATCGTCACAGACCGAGCTTTCACGGTGATTCCCCGCTCGCGCTCGATGTCGAGGTCATCAAGGATCTGCTCGCGGAATTCTCGCTGAGTGATCGTGCCGCTTTTCAGAAGCAGCTGGTCGGCCAGAGTACTCTTGCCGTGGTCAATGTGAGCGATGATGCTGAAGTTGCGGATGTACTTCGGGTCCATGGCTTTGACTACAGTCATCCTGAAGAACAGAAAACAGGGAGAGCAGGGCAGGGCAGCGCAGACAAAGAGCCGGCGATGTTGCTCGCCGGCCCCGCTGCTGCTCTGACGCAGTCACTCTGCTGTCAGCGAGACATAAACACCACGACCGGACCAACATCGACTTTCAGGCCCACATCGTCAATGGTCGGCAGAGTCGTCACGATAATCTTCATCGCGGCCTTGTCCACCGCCAGCCACTCAGCAGTGGCCCCGCCGGCAGACTCGCCAACCGTATTGTACATCTTCCGAATGTTTGGACGATTGCGAACCGTGATCACATCGCCCGGACGAACCATGATTCCCGGCTTGTTCACCGTCTTGCCGTTGAGCTGGAAGTGTCGGTGAACAATACCCTGACGGGACTGCGGACGCGTCAACGTCAGTCCCGCACGACGAACAACGTTATCCAGACGACGCTCGCACAGAATCAGCAGCGTCGCACCCGTGTTGCCCGCCGTTCGCTTCGCAATGTCCAGGTACCGATATAACTGGCGGTCACGCAAACCGTAGTAAAATTTGATCTTCTGCTTTTCAAGCAGAGCGGCACCGTAGGTGGTTTCCTTCTTCCGCCGCTTGTGCATCCCCGGAGGATATTCCTTCCGGCTCAATGCCTTGACCGAACCCGAAGACTCGTAAACATTCTCATTCAGACGGCGATTCACTCGCCCCTTTGGACCTGTGTAACGACCCATTTCCCTGACAAACTCCGCAAACAGACTCGCTGCTCTGCACCATCCCCCGAAACGCCCGGGGAACCGTCACCTTGAGTTGAAGCTGCTGAAATCGGCACTGGTGTCGCTTCACATCGCTGCGTCGCTTTCAACACCCGTGCCGCTTCACACCAGCAATTTTTACAGGCCGACCCCGCAAATGCGGGCGGCGTGCAGAGGCTGAAGCGACGAAAGGTATCGGCTGCAGCCAGGAAGTTCAACACGCAGAACCTCCCCGCAGATCCAAATCCCCTTTTTTCCCACCAAACAACTCCACAACACTCCCTCTCCAATCATCCCCATTCCCAAAAACGAGACAAATGCATTCCTCGCATTTCAAGCCCCCCTCGTGACACCTCTCAGAAAATTTTTGAAGACAATCCCACCCTCCTCGAAGCCGCTCCTTTCCCATATGCCGCTCCCGAAAGTCCACCAATGACCCCGCCGACTCCCGTTCGGCCACTCCAGCCGTGGTTCCAGACACTCGATGATCTTGCCCCTGCGTTCAACTGGGACAGCCTGTTCCCCCACCGGCAGCCGATCGAGATCGATATCGGCTCCGGCCGCGGACTGTTCGTTCTCACCGCAGCACTCCGACATCCCCAGACAAACTTCGTCGGACTGGAAATCGATTACACGGAAGGTCGCCGCGCCGCCGAACGCCTGCAAAAACGCAGTCTGCCCAACGCACGAATCCTCGGAGGCGATGCCATTAAAGCTCTCTCGCAAATGATTCCCGAGGCCTCAGTTCACGCCGCACATGTCTACTTCCCCGATCCATGGTGGAAGACACGACATCACAAACGCCGTATCTTCAACACAACCTTCACAGAACTGCTCGCCCGCGTCGTCCAGCCGGGTGGCTTCGTTCACCACTGGACAGACGTCGCCGACTATTTCCACATGGCCACAACACTCATGAACGCCTCGCCGCACTTCGCCCAGGCTCCGCCACCGGAAGAACGAACGGCCGAACACGATATGGACTACCAGACCAGCTTCGAACGCAAAAAACGCCAGCTTGGTTTTCCCATCTATCGAGCTCTCTGGCAGCGCCGCTGATTTTTCCTCGCTCGGTCAGTTCCCACACGCCAACTCCCCCATACGCCCACCCCACGGAGCCGCACAGATGATCAGCCAGCGTCTGCTGACCAGCCAAACCCTGCTCGCCCTGCTGCTTGCCACCGCTCCGTGTTGCAGTCTGACCCCCGCAAACGCTTTTGCTCCCCCGGACTTCAACCGCGATATCCGCCCAATCCTCGCGGAAAACTGCTTCTACTGCCACGGGCAGGATGCGGCCAAACGACAGGCTGACCTGCGATTTGATCTCCCCGAATCCGCTCTCGCCCGCGGGGCCGTGGTCCCCGGAAATCCCGCCGCGGGAACTCTCGTCGAACGCATCCACTCCTCCAACCCCGAAACACTGATGCCCCCGCCGGACTCCGGTCGCCTCCTCACCAGCCACCAGAAACAACTGCTGCAGGACTGGATCGCTGCCGGAGCCCAGTGGCAGCCACACTGGGCCTTCACAACTCCCCAACGCCCACCAGAGCCACCAGTCGATAACGCCGCATGGACCCGCAATCCCCTCGACCGCTTCATCCTCGCTGAACTCGAAAAAAATAACATCCAACCCTCCCCCGAAGCGGATCGCAGAACGCTCATTCGCAGACTCTCCATCGACCTCACTGGACTCCCGCCAACTCCCGCACAAGTGGACGCATTCGTCAGTGACGAAGCCCCCGACGCATGGGAAAAGCTCGTCGATCAAATGCTTGCCAGCCCCCACTACGGTGAACGCATGGCACTCCCCTGGCTCGATGCTGCACGCTACGCCGACAGCAACGGTTTTCAACAGGACGGAGACACGTGGCAGTGGATCTGGAGGGACTGGGTCGTCAGCGCTCTCAACAGCGATCTGCCCTTCGATCAGTTCACCATCTGGCAACTCGCCGGCGACCTGCTCCCGGATGCCACCACCGAACAGAAAATCGCCAGCGGGTTCAATCGAAATCACCTGCTCAATGGCGAAGGCGGAGCCATTCCCGAAGAACAACGCTGGGTGATCCTTTTCGACCGCATGGAAACCACCTCCACCACATGGCTTGGACTCACAATGAACTGCGCCCAGTGCCATGACCACAAATATGACCCCATCACTTCAAAGGACTACTACAGCCTGCTGGATGGTTTCAATCGCGTTCCCGAATCGGGCACCCCACAGTACTTCTCATCGCGAATCCGAGTCGCCGCGCCCTTCCTCGAACTCCCTTCCGCAGACGACCAGAAATTCCTCGCCGAACTCGAAGCCCGCATCGCTGCCACTGAAGCCGCCGGAGATGCTGCCGCCAAAGAACGCGAAGATCTCAAAAATCAACTCAAATCGTGGAAAGCCGACAAACTCCCCCGCGTGATGATCATGAGCGATGCTCAGCCCCGACAAACTCATCTGCTCAACCGCGGAGAATACCTTACCCCCGGTGAACCCGTCACCTTCAATACACCCGCTTTCCTCCCATCACTCCCCGCAGACGCACCACGAAATCGACTCGGATTCGCCCGCTGGCTCGTCTCAGGTAACCACCCCCTCACTGCCCGCGTTCAGGTCAATCGCATGTGGCAGCACTTCTTCGGAGCAGGGCTCGTGCGAACGTCCGAGGATCTAGGCGTCCAAAGCGAATTTCCAAAACACCTCGACCTCCTCAACTGGCTCGCTGCAGAATTCCCCGCACAAGGCTGGAGCACCAAAGCCATGCATCGACTCATCGTCACCAGCAGCACCTACCGACAGTCATCCCGCCTGACTCCAAACCTCGCCACTGCCGATCCCGAAAATCGCCTCTACGCCCGAGCATCCAGGTTTCGCATGCCTTCCCTCATCCTCCGCGACTGGGCCCTCGCCTCCGCCCAGCTTCTCAATCCCGCCCTCGGCGGTCCTCCCGTCTACCCCTACCAGCCAGACGGCATCTGGGAGTCACTCGCTATCACCAAAGAACGTGACTTCACCTACCCCGCCTCCTCCGGTTCTGACCTCTACCGACGCAGCCTCTACACCTTCTGGCGCCGCACTGTCGCTCCCGCAAACCTCTTCGATACCTCAAATCGACAAGCCTGCCGCGTGCGCAGTCAGCCCACAAGTACCCCGCTGCACGCACTCACCACTCTCAATGACCCCACCTGGGTCGAATCCGCACGCGTACTTGCGGAACACGCCTGGCTGGCCGCAGATTCGGACCACGGCCGACTCAGCAATGCCTTTCTAAGAGTCTGCTGCCGCCCGCCTGGCGCCGCCGAAATTGCCACATTACTCGCAGGACTCAACCGCCAGCGACAAATCTATGCAGCCAATCCGGATGACGCCACCCAGCTGCTCATCGTCGGTCAGTCCCCCCGAAATCCGGCAATTCCTGCCGAAGAACACGCCGCATGGACCGCCATCTGCCTCGCCATCCTCAACCTCGATCAATCCCTCACCCGGGAATAACCTCCCAGGACTTTCACCGGATCCCGTGAACGTTTCTCACCGCATCAAACGCGAGCCGCTGAAAGCGATCTCCGCACGCCCGCCACACGAGTCGCAAATCCCTACCAGAAAGACACTTGCGACTGTGACAGAAGTTTGACAAACGAATGACTGGACGGCAACGTGCTGCGATTGCATCCCGTCGATATCCCCCGTAGCCTTCCCCCCGGCGGTGCGGTTTCAACAGTTTCCAAAACCGACCAGACAATTCCACACGAACTCAGGTCAACACCACCATGAGCACAGGGATCGCGGCATTGAAAGCTGCGTCAAAAGCACCCGTCACACCGGCCATCGATTCACATTCCAGCGGCTTGTCCCCTGCGGAAGTCCGGCGTCTGAAATACCAATCCGAAACAGACACTCTCGTATCTGCATTCCACCGTGATCAACTGCGGTCGTCCAATATCGACTGGGTGGTCACTCTCTTCCTGATTGGTGTCCACGTCGGCGCGGTTGCGGCGTTTGTGCCCTCCCTGTTCAGCTGGTCCGGTCTTGCCATCTGCCTCGGTCTGCACTGGCTCACCTGCAGCATCGGAATTTGTCTGGGCTACCACCGGTACCTTTCACACAAATCACTGAAGCTGCGAACGCCAGCCGAATTCTTTGTGCTCGCCTGCGGCTGTCTCTCCGGCGAAGGTTCACCCCTCACCTGGGCGGCAACTCATCGCCTGCACCACCAAAAATCGGACCACGAGGGCGACCCGCACTCACCCGTTAAAGACCCCGCGTGGTGGTCCCACATGCTCTGGCTGTTCCCCAAACGCACCACCGAGGCCACTCGCCTGCTGATGCGTCGCTACTGCCCGGAACTCATTAACCGACCGCTCGTGAATTTCTTCGAACGCACGTTTCCGCTCTGGCTCTGGGGCAGTGGCATCACCCTCCTCACCGCCGGCTGGCTGCTCGGAGGCTGGCAACTCGGGCTCTCCTGGCTGGTCTGGGGTATGTGCGTTCGCATGGTGGCCGCCTACCACAGCACGTGGTTCGTGAATTCTGCTACCCACCTTTGGGGCTATCGCAACTACGACACTCGCGATGCATCCCGCAACCTCTGGTGGGTTGCCATCCTCGCCTACGGCGAAGGCTGGCACAACAACCATCACGCTCATCCCTCCGTCGCTCCCGCCGGGCACAAATGGTGGGAAGTGGACATCACCTGGTGGTCAATCCGACTGCTGAAGGCCGTGGGCCTTGCCTGGGACGTTCGCGATAAATTGCCCCAGGGACGCACTGCAGACGACATCAATGACATGCAGGAAATTATCACACCAGAGACAATGGTCGCCTGAACAAACCTGCTCGCCCCCACCCCCGCCGCAAATCCTCGTTCCGGAATCGCGGCGGATTTCTATTTGCGCCCCGCCGGCAATCCGCTAAAAACGCTGTCAGGCTCCAAACCATAGTCGCTCCGCTACAGCCTCAGCGAAGGAACGCATACGATGCTGCCACGGCACCTTTTTACCATCGGCACCGCTGTCCTTGCCGGCAGCCTGATGACAGGCTGCGGAGGATCCAATGCCCCACAGCCCGCCGCGGCAACAGCCTCGTCAGAAAGTCCCCCGACAGAAGGCGAATCTCAGCCAGGGTCTGTCAGCCCCGTCATTCGCCCGGCCGGACTCACCGCCTCCATCCCGGAGCCCGACGCCAGAACGCCCGTCGATGGCGCGGCACAGCCGGGTACTGCAGACCGGCAACCAGAGTTCCCCGATGACGAAGCAACACAGTCGCTCGCTGAAATCCAGCGACTGCGGATCGGCGCGTTCCCTGCCGACGTCGAAGCTGCCCGAAAAGCTCGACGTGAACGCAACGAACGCATCATCGACCTCGCCACCCGCGCCATCCGCCGCACCATGAACGAAGACTCCCGAATTCCTCAATTCGACACCGCCATCAAACAACTGCTGGAAGCACGCTTTCAAATCGCTCTCACCGGCAGCGAAGAAGATATCGAAGCCCTTTACAGCGACGTTCAGGCCCTCTGTGATCGGGATCCGCAGTCGCCCGCAGCTGCCGAAGGCGTCTATACCATCGCTCGCTTCGCACATACCAAAGCGGGACTCACCGGCCGAACACAGCCTGTCTGGTTCGAAACACTTTCACGCTGGGCTCGGGAATTCGCCGATCGCTTCCCCGATGACCAGAAACGCAGCACCTCACTGCTCTTCGGCGCCGGTCGCAGCTGCGAACTCCACGCCGCAGCCTCCTCCGATACAGAACTCGCCTCCCGACTGCTCACCGAAAGTCGACTCTGCTACACCACTCTTGCCGACAAATTCCCAACATCAGATCAGGGTCAGGAGGCCACAGCCGCGCTCCGACGCCTCGCTCTGCCCGGACAGATCCTCACGCAGTTCTCAGGACCAACCAGCGACGGTGGCTACGTTTCCGCAGATGACTTCAAAGGCAAACCCACCCTCATCTACTTCTGGGATTCCCAGTCCGACGAGTTCCGCGATAAAATCCTCCCTGCCCTCGCACGCATCCGCGAACAACTTCCGCAGGAACGCCTGCGGATCATCGGAGTTGCCCTCGACGAAGACGAAAGCCAGCTGAACACCTTCCTCGAACAGCACCCCGCTCCCGGGCAGCAAATCTTCTTTCCGCAGACACCCCAGCGGTCCTGGAACAGCCCCCTCGTCCGCTTCTGGGGACTTGCGGCCAGTCCCACCATCTGGGTGCTCAACGGAGAAGCCCGCGTCCTGTCGACCAACGTCACTGTTGAACAACTCGTACCCACACTTCAGCAGGCGTTAAAGAAATAGCGATCTGATCCTCGATCGCAAACCAAATCCCGCCAACAACCACTCGCAATCCCAGCCCCATGCTCCAGCCGCATGGCCGCAGCCTGCGGGCAAACGGCCCTGCAAACGCCGGACCAACGCCCTCGCCAGCGCGCGCACCTTCGGTGCGAAACACAGCCGGGGGCTTCCGCCCAACCGCTCAGTCGCGTGGCTGCCGCCTAATGGCGTTGAAGTTCCGCAGTCCTCGCGGCAGGGATGCGGCTCAGCAGGAGTTTTGTTACAGGTGCCATGCACCTCAAGTTTTGTTACAGGTGCCATGCACCTCAGGGCCATAACGAGCCCTTGTTGCCGGCCACCGCCCCACCTCATTTCCCCCCCGATTTTTGCGACTGCGGGGACTGTCCCCGGCAGCCGCCTACCGGTTGCGGTTTCTGGGGACTCTTCGGTTTGTGACGATTCTATCGCCCCGCCAGAAGCCGCTGTTGCACGCCTGCCGCAGTCGCCGCGGGGACTGTCCCCGATGCCGCACCAAATGATGCGGACGCCAATAAATTCTCTGGGATTTTTCTTTTCAGGTGCCATGCACCTTAGGGCCATGCACCTTAGGGCCATGCACCTCAGGGCCATAACGAGCCCCTCTTGCCGGCCACCGCCCCACCTCATTTCCCCCGGCGTCTGCGACTGCGGGGACTGTCCCCGGCAGCCGCCTACCGGTTGCGGTTTCTGGGGACTCTTCGGTTTGTGACGATTCTATCGTCCGGCCAGTCGGCGCTGTTGCAAGCCCGCTGCTGTGCCCGCGGGGACTGTCCCCGGTGTCATACCAAATGATGCGGATACCAATAAAGTCTCTGGGATTTTCGCTGCAGGTGCCGCTGCAGGTGCCACGCACTTTAAGATCGTGTGCACTTTGAGGTCGTGCGTACAGTTACCGGGGGATTGGCATCCCCCGCATGCCTTGTCACGATGGCGCGGATCCAAAGAACGAAATCAGGTGTACTTACCACCGTTTCACCATCCCAGCTTCGCCCTGGGATGACGAAACGGTGTTAAGGACACTTGAGATCGTCTATCGGATTTCATGCAGACGCGCCGCCTGGCATCTTGCTGTCGCAACTCTTACATCACGCAAAGGCGCCAAGGCGCAAAGCTGG
>Ga0169931_10003404_pt1 | contig 25233 bp, 25 predicted proteins | sample Kivu_15m_20L_FD_129675 | JGI IMG/M metagenome (GOLD analysis project Ga0169931, IMG submission 129675) | Freshwater microbial communities from Lake Kivu, Western Province, Rwanda to study Microbial Dark Matter (Phase II) - Kivu_15m_20L... | ecosystem: Environmental > Aquatic > Freshwater > Lake...
CACGTGGATGTAGTCACGCACACAACTTCCATCGCGTGTGGCATAGTCGGCACCGTGCACCGTAAGCTGCTTGCGGATGCCAGCCGCCGTCTGCGTGACGAAGGGCACCAGGTTGTTGGGCACACCCAGCGGAAGCTCTCCGATGTGGCCCGAAGGATGCGCACCGATGGGATTGAAGTAGCGCAGGATGATGGCACGCAAAGCAGGGTCTGCATGGCTCTGATCGCGAAGCAGCTGCTCGCAGACCACCTTGGTGTAGCCATAGGGCGAGTTCGCATTGCGGTCCGGGGAGGCCTCGGTGACGGGCAACCGCTCGGGCTGGCCGTAGACCGTGCAACTGGAGGAGAATACCAGCTTCTTCACCCCGTGCCGGTCCATCGCTTGCAGCAGCACGGTGAGCGAGCCGATGTTGTTGTGGTAGTACATCAGCGGGTTGGCCACGCTCTCCCCCACGGCTTTGTAGGCGGCGAAGTGGATCACCCCGTGCACGGGCCCCTCCTCCGCGAACACCCGGTCGAGGATCTCCGGACCGTTGCAATCCACGCGGTGGAACCGCGGTGCATGGCCTGTGATGGCCGCGATGCCATGCAGGATGCGCTCCTCGCTGTTGCGCAGATCATCCACGATGACCGGCTCGTAGCCAGCAGCGACCAGTTCCACCACGGTGTGCGAGCCGATGAAGCCTGCCCCCCCCGTAACGATGACCTTCTTCATGATGCTCCGCAGGCCCTGAAGACCCGCCCGGCGAAAGTACCAGCTTCGCACCGCCCATCGCCCAACCCACCGATCGGTGCCATCTTCACACCCGCATGTGGTCCATCCTTCGCACCGCCCCCGACCGTGCCGCCATCCTGCTGGTGGTGGCCGTAACCGCCGTGCTCAGCAAGGTGGGGCCCTGGCAGGGGGAGGATGGTAACGGGTGGAAGGAGACGATCCGCAGTGATGCGAAGGGGTATTACGGGTACCTCCAGGCCATCTTCCTGCGCAAGGACCTTGGTGGGGAGCCGTACCAGTGGGAGTATGTGCGATACACGGATGCCGGAACGCTGAACAAGTACTTCGCCGGCACTTCGGTCAGCATGTTACCCTGGTTCGCTGCGGGACATGCCATGGCGCTGATCGACCCTGATGCACCACGCGACGGGATCAGCAAGTATGAGATGGGTGCGCTATACCTGGCCGCCTGGTGCTACCTGTTCATCGGCCTCTGGACCATGGCCGCGCTGCTGCGGGACATGGGCGTGCGGCCTGCGGCGGTGGCATGGACCATCCTGGCCTTCGGCTTCGGGTCCACCTTGATCCAGTACGCTGGCTTCCAACCCGGCTGGTCGCACATCCATTCCTTCTGGGTGGTGGCGCTTTTCCTCCGCTGCGTGCAACGGCTCGCACAGGGAGCACACCTGCGATGGAGTTTCGCCGCCGCCGGGCTGTTCGGCCTCATCGTGCTCATCAGGCCGGTGAACGGCCTGGTGCTGCTGGCGGTGCCTGTGGTGGCCGGTCACACTACGCGCGCACTGGTGCAGCGGTGGTGGTCTGCCCGCATCACCGCGATGGCCTCCGTTCTGCTGGCGGTCCTCATCATGACCATGCAGCCTGTGCTCTGGAAAGTGCAGACCGGCCACTGGATGGCCTATGGCTACGAGGGCGAAGGCTTCCAATGGGACCGGCCGGAGCTGTTCAAGGTGCTCTTCGGCTTTCGACGTGGGCTCTTCCTATGGACACCGGTGCTCCTGCTCGCCGCGCTGGGCACACTGCTCCTCTGGCGCCGCGATCGCTTTCGCGCCGGCTGGCTCACCGCATATTGGGCGATCAACAGCTATGTGATCAGCTGCTGGTGGATCTGGTACTACGGCAGCGGCTTCGGTGCGCGCGTCTTCGTGGACCATTACCCGGTGCTCGCGATCCCTTTCGCCTTGCTGCTGCAACGTGCCGATGGGCGCGCCTGGTCCGGTGCGCGGCTCTTCATCAGTGCCTGCATCGTGCTGCACCTGTTCCAGCTGTGGCAGTACCACGTCGGCATCCTGCATGCGGAATGCATGGACCGCGCCAAGTATGCCTGGGCGTTCGGGCGCTGGCAGGCGGAGGACCGGGACAGGCTGGGTGGCAACTACCAGGAGGCGCCCTTCAACCCCAACGGCATGGAGGTGCTGTTGGAGGAGAGCTGCGACATCGACAACCCCTGCACCTACTGGCATCCTGGCCATGTGATCCGTCATCCACGGGCATACAGCATGGACCGTGTCATCGGTTTCGACCCGGGCGTGGAGTATGCCATCACGTTCGAACTGCCGCCGGGTAGCGTGCCACCGGACCGGGCCCTGTTCCTGGAGGTGGGTTACCAGCGCTATGAAGAGCGGGCCGGCGACAGCTTCGGAGCCTTGGGCGTTACGGTGGTGCAGGAAGAGGGCAGGCCTCCCGCCTATTACGAGCCGTTCCCGATCGATCCGGTACCCAACACGGAGAACGACCACTGGGAGCAGATCGAATACCGCATACCGGTGCCGCCGGTCCCCCCGGAGGCTTCCCTGAAGTTCTACTTCTGGAACAAGGACCTCAAGGCCCGTTTCCTGGTGGACGACGTGTTCATGCGGGTGAACGTAGTACGCCCGTATTGATCACGGCAGTGGGCCCAGCAGGATTTGAACCTGCGACCAAGGGATTATGAGTCCCCTGCTCTGACCGCTGAGCTATAGGCCCGGAAAGGTGGCAAAGGTAGCCGCCCATACCTTCGCCCGCCCTGCACATGCGTTACGAAACACTCCTGCTCGACCTCGGCGGTGTCCTCATCGATGTGGACTATGGCGCCGCAACGCGTGCCTTCGATGCACTGGGTTTCTCTGATTTCGGGACACTTTACAGCAAGGCGCAACAGGACATGCTTTTCGATGGCTTCGAGACCGGCAGCCTTGATGCCGCCACGTTCCGCGAACGCATCCGCTCCCTCTACCGGCCAGACATCACCGACCGGGAGATCGATGCCTGTTGGAACGCCATGCTGGGCAGCATTCCCCCAGCCCGCATCGAACTCCTGCGCAGCCTGAAGGAGCGTTACAGACTGCTGCTCCTGAGCAACACCAACGCCATCCACGTGCCTGCCTTCGAGGCCATCATCGCCCGGGAGAACAACATCGCTGACTTCAAGAGCTTGTTCCACGGCGCCTACTACAGCTGCGAGATCGGGCTGCGCAAGCCGCATGCGGAGGCCTTCCACCATGTGCTTGAGCTACACGGGGCCGATCCCTCCGATACGCTCTTCATCGACGATAGCATCCAGCACGTGATCGGGGCGCGCACCGCAGGCCTCCATGCCGAGCACCTTGAGCTGGACCACGAGGACGTGCTGGGGATGGTGGCGCGGCTGGGGCTGCTATAGCCCCTTCCCCAACGCTCAATAGGGTCATAGGACATGCGCATGAGCACAATGAGCACTTGGAGCAGGACCGCTACGGCAATGGACGCGGTCTCTTTCCATGTCGCCATGCTCAACTGACCTCCTGGCACAACTCCACCAGCACCCCCCCTGCGCTCCTGGGGTGCACGAAGCACACCAGCTTGTTGTCGGCACCGTGCTTCGGTTCCTCGTTCAGCAGGGCGAAACCCTCCGCTTTGAGGCGCGCCATCTCCGCGCGGATATCGGCCACCTCAAAAGCGATGTGGTGGATCCCCTCCCCACGCTTCTCAATGGCCTTCGCAATGGGGCCGTCGGGGCGCGTACTCTCCAACAGTTCGATCTTGTTGGGCCCGGTACGGAAGAAGGAGGTGAGCACCCCTTCGCTCTCCACCGCCTCCCGCTTGTATGGTCCAGCGCCCAGCAAGCGGGTATAAAGCGCCTCGGCGGCGGCAAGGTCCTTCACGGCGATGCCGATGTGCTCAATGCGCAACAGGTGTTCCATGCATGCAAAGGTGTGGCGCAGGCAGGGAACGAAAAAGCCCCCCTTGATCGGGGGGGCCTTTCCATACGCCTCGGCGGTTCGTCAGCGCTTGATGAACGTCTCGCCGGTCTTGTTGTCGTAGTTGAGGTAGTACATGTCTTTCTTCAGCGTGGTCACATCCACGCTGTTCCCGTAACCCCGCTTTACGATGTTCCCGTATTGGTCATACACCTCGTAAAGCGTGTTGGCGCTGAAGGTGATCAGGTCCTTCGCCTTTGCAGGACTCCAAGTGACCAACGCCACACTGGCATCGCTGTAGGTGACCGTTTGAGAATAGCGCGCCTTCTTGGTCAGGTCCACCTGCTTGGTCCGGAAGGTGTTCTCCCCGGAGTGCGGTGTTACCTTGAAACTGTAGGTATGTTCACCCGGGGTACCCTTGCCCATCACTTCTCCGGCCTTCACCCATTTGTTCCAGCGCTTCTGCTCAATGATGAAGGGGAGTTCACCGGTCTCGTTGGAGGTGATCCATGTGAAGGTGCCGTCAGCACCGACGGACTGCTTCACGACCTCGAAGGTGGAGCGCGGCTTCAATACTTCGGGGTTGAGCACCACGGGCGTACAGCCATCCTTATGCTTGACCTTCACCACCACCGCATCACCCAGCTTCAATCCGAAGTTGTTCATATCCACCTCGAACGCGCTGCTGTTGATCTCATCCGTGGCCACTTGGTCGTTCACCGTGACCTCGAACACACAGAAACCGACACCCGCTTCGGAGAAGGGGTTCTGGATGAAGATGTTCTTGCCCTGGTAGTGTCCTTCCAGCACAACGGTGCCGGCCGACAAGGGCAGGATGGCGGCGCACGCCAGAATGGAGAAGATGGTACGCATGGCGACAAGAGAGAACGGGAGGACAATTCTAAACACAATCCGATGAAATTCCAATTCCCTGATGCGTTCAACGCGAAAGGCTCAGGGATCAATGTCCCTTGAACGCCTTCACCCCCGCTTCCACCCGAAGCCCCAAATGGTTCTCCAGGGGAGGTACCGGGCAACTGTAGCGTCCGCCGTAGGCACAGTAGGGGTTGTAGGCCCTGTTCAGGTCGATCTCCACCTCCCTGCCCAAAGGGGCCTTCAGGTCCAGATAACGCCCGCCGCCGTATGTCTCCTCGCCGTTCGTGAGATCGGTGAAGGGTACGAAGAGGTGCTGTTCATATCCGGGCTTGCGGCCGGGGTCGATGTTCCGGTACACCGTCAGCCGCTCCTTCACGCCCAGTAGCTTGAAGTGCAGGACCCCGACAGCCACATACTGCGGGGTTCTGGTTGTGGTGGTGCGCATGCCGAAAGGCGCACCCTCCTTCGCCTTGAACCGTGCTTTCACCCGATAGCGCACGTCCGGCGCAAACCGGTCCAGCTCGCTGAAGTGCGCGCGGTCCTCCGGGAGCAACGGACTGTTCGCAGGTTCGCGGAGATCCACCTCGATAGCTGCCCAATAAGCGGACAGGCTGTCCCGCCATGCAGTATCGTCCTGGGCAGGCGCCACCGCCCCCGACACCACCGCGATCAGGAACAGGACCGGGCGCATCAGCTTTCCTGTTTGGGCCGGACGGCAGCTTCCATCCGGAGTACATCCGCTTCCGTGAATCGGCCTTGAGGCCCATCCTGTACCACAAAGCTGCGCGCACCCACGACCAACACACGATGGAAATGATGGAACACCAGGTCTTCGTCCGGGAACCGGGAGCGGTAGACCAGCCGGTCGGCTGAATCGCGGAGCACTTCGTGTGTCTGCAGGGTGCTGCGAGCCAGGTCCGCCTTCACCCGGCCCAGGTCTCCGGGTTCCTCCCGGATGGTGAGCACGAACCGCTCACCCGCCTGCACCACCAGCCATCCGAACTCTTCGTTCCAGGATACCGAAACGGTATCAGCCCCGAGCGTGGCGAGGTCTCCCACATGCACCACGAGCGGCATATCATGGTCCGCAAGGTCCACCACGGTGGCGTTCGCATTGGCCTCGGCGGCCTTTGCCAGCAACTCGGCGGCCTCGCGCTTGCCGTCGCCGCAGGCAAACAATAGAATGGTGAAGGCCAGGAGCGTTCGGCGCATGGAACAAAGGTACCGGCCAACGAGCCATACCCAACCTCCCCTTGCGCGCGATCTTCGCATGCTCATGCTGCCCGATCATCGCTCCTTCCTCGATGCCCTGCTCCCTTCACTGTGGAAGGACCTGCCTGCCGCCCGCCATTGGCCCATCGATCACCTGTGCTACCGGGTGGCCGATGGAACTGGCTACCAGCATTGGCGCCACAGGCTCCTTACCGCTGGTACATTGCTCGCCGAGACCCCCATCGGCGGCCGACCCATCGCCACCTTCAGGCTCCACGCACCACTGCTCTACGGCGAGCAGGCCATTCGCCTCGTGGAACTGCCTGCACCCAAAGCCGGAAGTCCGTACGTTGAAGGCTGGGAACACGCCGAAGTGGTGGCGCCCGTGCCGTTGACCGAGCTGTTGCACGAGCACCGGCACCTGCCCTGGGGAACGAGCGAGCTGCACAAGCCCCTGAACCCCGCGCTGCGCCTTCGATACGGCGCCTTCAGCATCAAGGTGCATACCCTGCCCTTGGACGCGGTGATCGCGCAGGAGCTGGGATACCTCAGCTGACCTCGGCCAGACCCGGACGGTCCCACGCCACTTCTGCATCCAGCAGCGTGGCGTTGAATAGGTGGTCCGCCAGATGGGCCGCACACCAGGGCGCCAGCAGAACGCCCCGCGAACCAAGGCCGTTCATCACCGCTTCACCGGGGCCCACTACGCCCATCAGGGGGCGTCGGTCGCGGGCCGTGGGACGCACGCCAGCCTGCTGCTCTTCCACGATGAAGGGATACTGCACAAAGGTGGCCAGGCGCTCCAGCAACCACTGCCGTGCTTCTTGGCTCGGCCCGCTGAACACATCGTCCCATGCGAAGGTGGCGCCCACCCGGTAATGCTCGCCACCCAGCGGCAACAGGAACACACCCCGGTGTACCATGCGCGAGAGCCGCACGCCGGGGATGTGCACCACCACCGTCTCGCCCTTCACCGGGATCATTCCAGGCACGGTAGCGAAAGGTCCTTCGCAGCGGACCAACCAGCGCGCCTGCACACCATCCACCTCCACGCCCTGTGCTGTGAAGCGTAGCTCCTCGCGCTGCAAGACGCGTTCCACCAGCGCACCCTCCGCCAGCAGTGCCGTGCGTTGGGCCTCCAGCATCGCGGGCACGTTCAGCCAGGCACAACGTGGCACGGTGCCATGGCCATTGGGATGCAGGATGCCGGCCTGCTCCAGCTCTGGTTCGGGCAGCAGGGCAAGCAGGGCCTGGCCCGCTTCGCTCTGCATCGCGCGGGTCCATTGGTCGGCCTCCTTGGGGGTGGGGAAGAGCTTCACGAGGGGAAGCTCATGCCAGCCATGCCAGCCAGTGCGTTCGGACCAACCACGGTAGAAGCGTTCGGCCAGCGGCAGAAGCTCCCGGGCGCGCCAGCTGGGCACGTCACGCCTCAGCACCACCGGGTTCACCACCCCTGCGGCGGCCATGCTGGCGTTGCCCGGCCTTTTCACATCATAAACCCGCACCTGAAGGCCGCGCTGGCGCAGGGTCTCGGTCAGCACCGCACCGGCCAGGCCGCGCCCCACGATCACCGCATCCAACTGCACGGCCATGGGGCAAAGATCGCTTTGCGCCTGTTTGGAATGTACCCTGTTGAAGCGCGTACAGGAAACTTCGCCATCAAGCTGGATGCGAGACCAAGGGCACGGGAACAGCGCAGCGCATGAGCTGCGATCTGAGGATCATGCTGCCAACAGCGAATGCATACGCTCCAGCAGGGCGTCCGGGTCGTAGGGCTTCTGCACCAGCTCGTCGGCACCGGTGCCCTTTACGGTGGCGCGCAGGTGGGGCAGATCGTATCCGGTAAGCACCATAACGGGTTGCACAATACCATTGTCGCGCAAGGTCTCCAACACATGGAGGCCGTCCACATGGGGCAGGCCCAGGTCCAACAGGATCAGGTCCGGGCGCACTTGCTGGCACAGCCCGAGTGCCTGGCGACCATCGCGCAGAGCGGTCACCTGCCAGCCGGCCTGTTGCAGGCGTTTTTCCAGCAGCTTGCGCACCAACGCGTCATCCTCGATCAAAAGCACATGGGGCATGCCCTTGGTACGAAGGACCCCCGACCGATGTTACCGTATCCCTCGTCAGTTAAGCTCCAGGATGTCTTCCGGGACCGGTTCGCTGGCAGGATAAACTAGGATCAACGACAGTTCCTGGAACTGCTTGTCGAGCCGTCGAGGCAAATGATCAAGTGATGCATGGTGGCTGATGGACCTGGGCCGGGCACTCACCAGAACGACCAGGTCATTGGGATGGGCATGGCGGGCCAGGCGCACCTCCAGTTCCACATCCTCTTCAAGCGGCACCAGAACGGGCGCGTAGGTGCTGCTTTGTGCGGCAAGCACCGCCAGGAGCGCTGCATGGGTGGCGGGTTCAGCCAGGACCTCGCTACGCAACCCAAGTTCCTTGGCCATGCGCTGCACCGTTTCAACCCACTGCACAAAACCGGGTTCGCGTTCGGCCAGGGGTGGGCATACCAGCAGCAACCTGCGGTGCGCGGCGAGGGGCCGCACAATACGCGTCACCAGAACCAATTGGTGGTAGTTGCGCAGGAGTGTGTCCGTCTTCGGTCCGAACAAGCGTTCCAGCAGCGTAACACGGTCGCTCCAGCCAAGGAGTATCACGTTGCTGCCGATCTCCTTGGCCGTTCGAATGATGCCCCCGGCGACATTGTTGTCGATGGTCACAACGGTATTCACCGGGGTATCATTACCGGCTGCAAAACGGGCTTGGTCACTCAGCAGCCGGTGCATCCGTTGGGCCCGCTGGGTGGCCCTGTCATCATTCTCCACCACGTTCACCAGGGTGATCGGTTGCGGCTTGTGGTGCGTCCGCAGCAACATGGCCAGGTCCAGCAGTGGCGGTGCACTTGCAGGCTCCGCGCAGGGGATCAGGATGCGCTCACGCACCGGCTCGGGTGCGCCCCCCGAAGGCAGATCAGCCTCACCGGCACGGACGATGGCGCGCGCTGCGGCCTCCGTGGCGAAGCTTGCCACGAGGGAGGTGATGAGGATAAGGATGATGGTTCCGTTGAGAATGGCCTCATCGATGATGCCAGCCTTGTACCCCACCAGGATGATGGCTAGTGTAGCCGCCGCGTGGGCGCTGCTGAGACCAAAGATGAGCTGGCGCTGCGCACCGGTGTAGCGGAACACCAGCTGGGTGACGAGAGCCGCCAGCCACTTGCCTGCGAGCGCCACCAGGGTGAGGACACCCGCCACCACGACAGCGTCGGTTCCACGCGTGAGCACACGCACATCCACCACCATGCCAACGCTGATCAGGAAGAACGGGATGAACAGCGCATTACCAACGAATTCAAGCCGGTTCATGAGCACTGATGAGGCCGGGATAAGCCGGTTTAGCGCAAGACCCGCCACAAAGGCGCCAATGATGGGCTCCACCCCGGCCACTTGGGCAAGGAAGGCCGCAAAGAAGACCGAAGCGAGCACGAAGATGTAATGGGATGCCTTCTCGCTCTCCAGGCGGCTGAAGAACCAGCGTGCAATACGTGGCAGGACAGCGAACATGAACAGTAGGAAGATGGCCATCGAGGTGCTCAGGCGGATCCAGAACTCCTGCGTCAGCCCTCCGGTCTCCGCTCCCATCAGCACTGCGAATACCAGCAGCACGGCAGTATCCGTGAGGATGGTACCCCCAACCGCCAGGGCCACCGCCTGTTGCCGACCGATACCGAACTTGGACACGATCGGATAGGCCACCAGCGTATGGGTGGAGAACATGATGGCCGTGAGGAAACTGGCACCCTCACCGAAGCCCAGCAGGTAACGGCAGGCGGGATAGCCGATGGCGAGCGGGATGGCGAAGGTGAACAGCCCGAACCACAGGCTCTTGTTACGATGCTTGCGGAACTCATCCATGTCCAGTTCGAGACCCGCGATGAACATTATGTAGAGCAGACCAATGGTACTGAACAGGTCCACCGCGCTGTTCTTTTCCAACAGGTTCAGGGCATGCGGCCCCACGATGACACCCGAGATGATGAGGCCGATGACACCCGGCACCTTGAACTGCCGCAGCACCAATGGCGCCAGCAGGATGATGAAGAGCACCACGCAGAACACCAGCACAGGGTTCTGCAGCGGCAGTTGGAACTCCGCCGAAAGGTGCTGGAAGAAGCCGTTGGCCATGTTCGGTGGCAAAGATGGCCCTTCCTTTCCGGTAGTTTACGCGCCCTCCTCTTCGTCGTCGTCCAACAGCTCGGTGCGGAAGATCCAGAACTTCTGGCCCACGAAGTTGAACATCGCACAGATGCCCGTGGCGCCCATGAAAGCCACCAGGTACTTACGCGGCACCCAGCTCCAGGTGCTGTGCTGGTGCAGTACCCATAGAAAGAGGCTGTTGAGGCTCACATTGAGCACCATGGACATGCCGTAGAGCGCAAGGAACTTCAGCAACCGGCGGCTGTTGCGGTCCTTGCGGCGCCAGGTCCAGCGCTTGTTGAAGTGGTAGGTGACCATCAGTCCGCAGAGGAAGCTGAGGGTCTTGGCAACCGCCTCGTTGCTCCACGGAGAGGGCAGCAAGGCCTCCGGCAGCAGCTGCAGGAAAAGATAGTAGCAGGCCAGGTCGGTGAGCACCGCCAGCCCGCCGATGAAGCCGAACTTCACCAGTTGCTTACGCCCTTCGGGCACGGTGCTCAGGCGAGTTAGAAGCCGTCTCAAAATAGTTTTTGGCAGCGAGCCGGAGGTTTTTTTCGGGCAGCCTAGGCGTGAACCCCGCGCATAGTTGGAAACTCTGTAAGGGTTGAGCAACGACGGATGCCCGAAAAAGGCGCCGGCGTAGCCCGAAGGATTATTTTGAGATGGCTTCTGGTAGCATGCGGTCAGCGGGTGATGGCCTTGAACAGGTCGTTGCCGTTGGCGAACAGGATGAGGCCCAGGAGCAGCAGCATCCCGATCATCTGCGCCACCTCCAGCACCCGCTGGTTCGGTGCGCGACCGGTCACCATCTCGTAGATCAGGAACACCACATGTCCCCCGTCAAGCGCGGGTATAGGAAGGATGTTCATGAAGGCCAGGATGATGCTTAGGAAGGCGGTCATGTTCCAGAACACCTGCCAGTCCCATGTGGGGCTGAACAGCCCCCCGATGGCGCCGAAACCGCCGATCTGGCTGGCGCCACTGCGCGAGAACAGGAGCTTCAACGATCGCACATAACCACCCAGGGTCTCCCAACCGTACCGGATGCCGGCCGGGATCGCCGCCAGCAGGCCGAACTCTTCATGCGCGAATTGGAAATAGGCGGCCGGAGGCTGGTTGCCGATGCCGATGGTGCCGTCGTCCTTCACCGTCAGGTTGATGTCCATCACAGCTCCCGCGCGCTCCACGGTCACCTTGGCATGACGACCCTTCGACCGCTCCAATTGCTTGCGTACATCGGCATAGTACTTCGCGGTCTCATCGTTCACCGCCACCAGCTTGTCGCCTTTTTGCATGCCAGCCGCTTCGGCCGGTCCACCAGCGATGACGGTGTCCACCGTGAAGGGTACCCGCGGGCTGAACAGCATTTTCTCACCACTGGCCAGGATGCTGTCCGCAACGCCCGGAAGCAATACCACCGTGATGCGCACACCCTGGCGCTCCACCGTCAGCTCGCGTGCACCATCGATCAGGATCGCCTTGCCAACTTCCTCCACGGTACGTGGCTCCGCACCGTTCACCGCGAGGATGCGATCTCCGTCCTGCAGGCCTTGTCGCTGCATCACCTCGCTTACATGCACCCCGTACTTCACCTCAGCCAGCGGCAGGTAGTCGCGACCCCAGGTGAACAGGATACCGATGTAGATGAGCATGCCCAACAACAGGTTCACCGTAACACCCCCCACCATGATGATGAGGCGCTGCCACGCGGGCTTGCTCCGGAACTCCCACGGCTCGGCAGGCTTGGCCAGCTGGGCCTTGTCCATGCTCTCGTCCACCATGCCGCTGATCTTCACATAACCACCGAAGGGCACCCAGCCAATGCCGAACTCAGTGCCTTTCCACTGCTTCTTCCACAGGGAGAACCAAGGGTCGAAGAAGAGGTAGAACTTCTCCACACGCGTGCCGAAGTAGCGCGCAGGAAGGAAGTGCCCCAGCTCGTGCAGGACCACGAGGATGCTGAGGCTGAGGATGAGCTGTGCGCCCTTGATCAGGATCTCCATGCGGCGGGAAGGCCGACCCGGGCCACACGACGCGCTTCGGCATCGCTGGCCTCCAGGTCAGGAAGCGAGGGGTTGGGGATGAACGATACGGTCTGCAGGCAGTGCTCTACCAGGTCGCTCATCTCCAGGAAGCCGATGGCATCCCGGAGGAAGAGCTCCACGGCCACCTCGTTGGCGGCGTTGAGCACGCAAGGCGCATTGCCGCCCCGGTCCATGGCATTGAGCGCCAATGCGAGGTTGCGGAAGGTCTCCAGGTCAGGCTGCTCGAAGGTGAGCGCCGGGTAGTTCACGAAATCGAACCGCGGCCAGCCGGTGGGCAGGCGGTCCGGGTAGGCCATGGCGTACTGGATGGGCAGCTTCATGTCCGGCAGGCCCATTTGCGCCTTCATGCTGCCGTCGCGGAACTGCACGATGCTGTGGATGATGCTCTGCGGATGAACAATGATTTCGATCTGCTGGCGTGACAGGTTGAAGAGCCACTTGGCCTCGATGGCCTCCAGGCCCTTGTTCATCAGGCTCGCGCTATCGATGGTGATCTTGGCGCCCATGTCCCAGTTGGGGTGCTTCAGTGCCTGGGCCTTGGTCACCGTGGCCAGTTCGGCGCGACTCCTTCCGCGGAACGGACCACCGCTGGCCGTGAGCACGATCTTCTCGATGGGGTTGTGCCACTCGCCCGCCAGACACTGGAAGATGGCGCTATGCTCGCTGTCCACGGGATAGATGTTCACCCCCTTCTCCTGCGCAGCCTTGGTAACGAGCTCGCCGGCCACCACCAGGGTCTCCTTGTTGGCCAGGGCGATGTGCTTGCCCGCTCCGATGGCCGCCAGCGTGGGACGCAATCCCGCGTAGCCCACCAGCGCGGTCAGCACCACATCGATGCCGTCCATTGTCACCGCCTGCTCCAGCGCCTCGGCTCCGGCATACACCTTGATGCCCTTGGGGAAGAGTGCGTCCTTCACCAGGTCCAGCTTCGACGCATCGCCGATCACCACAGCGTTGGGGCCGAACTCCAGTGCCTGCTGCATCAGCAGATCCACGTTGTTGCCGCAGCTCAGCAACTCCACCACGAAGCGCTCGGGCTGTTCGCGCACCACGTCCAGGGCCTGTGTGCCGATGGAACCCGTGGAACCGAGGATGGCGATGCGCTTCTGCATGGTCTTCGCGCCAGGCTGCTGGCGGCAATAGTGCAAAGATCGGGGTTTTATGCGCTGGTGCGCAGGACCACCATGCGCGTTCACCGCCCCGCTGCTGCCCTCCGCAACCGGTCATTGATCGCGCGGCCCAGGCCTTCCTCGGGGAATTCCTCGGCCACGATGATGGCACAATCGCTGCTGTCCAGCTCGCGCAGTACGGCGAAGAGGTGGCGCGCGGCCTCTGCCGGATCGCCGCTCTCGGAAAGCACTTCACAGCGGTGCGCCAGGTATTCGCGCTGGAAGCTGATGACCCCCACCGGACGGCCGGCGAAACGCTTGAGCAGGGCCTTCACATCACCACGGTACAGGGGCTTGCGCGGGGCGTAGTGGCTGTCCAGCATGCCGGGTGCGTTGGGTTTGGCGGCGATAGGTACCACGGTGAGCGGTCCGGTGATGGCGGCGATGGCCTCTGAGGCGATGCCGCCCGGACGGAAGAGCTGCCAGCGTCCGTCCTGCCAGCCGATGATGGTGCTCTCCAGGCCGACCGCGCACTGCCCGCCGTCCAGGATGTACGGCACCTGGTCGCCCAGCTGGTCGGCAACGTGCTGCGCGGTGGTGGGGCTTACGTAACCGAAAGGGTTGGCGCTGGGGGCCGCAAGGGGGAAAGGCAGTATGCGCAACAACGCAAGCGTCATGGGGTGGGCCGGCATGCGCACCCCCACCGTGTCCAGCCCGCTGGTGACGATGTCGGGCACATCGGGGTGCTTTGGCAGGAGCAGGGTGAGCGGGCCGGGCCAGAAGGCGTCCATGAGCGCCTGAGCTTGTGGCGGCAGGGAACGCGCAACCCGGCTGATGTCCTCCGGACGGCCGATATGGACGATGAGCGGATCGAAGCTGGGACGCTCCTTCACGCTGAAGATGCGCAACACGGCTGCCTCGTTGAACGCATTCGCGGCCAGCCCATAGACCGTCTCGGTCGGGATGGCCACCACTGAACCGGTCTCCAGGTGGCGGGCAGCCTGTACGCTATCGGTACCGATGATGCTCATGGTGCAAAGATCCACATCCATGACCATCGCCCAGACCAACTGCTTCATGTGCCGTCCATTGTTCCTTTGTGCACATGACCCAACCCCTCCGGAGCCTGACCATCATCCTGCTCCTGCCCCTCACCCTCCATGCCGAGCTGAAACCGGGTTACGACAAAGACGAGGCGCTGGAAATGATGCGTGTGTGCATGGGCTTCGTGGATACCCCGATGGAGGGCATGACCGTGAGCCCGAGCACCCGTTTCCGGCGTATACATCGCTCGCCGGTGATGGGCCTCAGGAATATGTGGGAGTTGCTCAGCGACGATCACGGCACCATGGTCATCAGCCTTCGCGGCACCACCGTGGACAAGGTGAGCTGGCTGGAGAACGGCTATGCGGCCATGATCCCCGCACAGGGTGAGATGCGCCTGGACAGCAACCCCGTGTTCCGGTACCACCTGGCAGACGATCCCCGGGCGGCGGTGCATGTGGGCTGGACCGTGGGAATGGCCTTCCTGCAACGCGACATCCTGCCAAGGATCGACTCGCTGCACATAGCCGGTGTGCGCGACATCCTCATCGCGGGGCACAGCCAGGGTGGCGCGCTCTGCTACCTGCTCACCGCGCACCTGCGGCAATTACAGCGCACCGGACGCCTGCCTGCGGATATTCGTTTCAAGAGCTATGCGAGTGCGGCCCCCAAGCCGGGCAACACAGCTTTCGCGCACCATTACGAGCACCACACGCGTGGATGGGCCTTCAACACCGTGAACGCCATGGATTGGGTGCCCGAGGTGCCCATGAGCATCCAGACGGTGAACGACTTCAACATGGTGAACCCCTTCAGCGAAGCGAAAAAAGCCATGAAGAGCCTCCCGCTGAAACAACGCATGGTGGGAAGGTTCGTGTACAACAAACTGGACCGGCCCACCCGCAAAGCCCAGCGCAAATACACGCGTTTCCTTGGACGCTCGGCAGGCACCTTCGTGCGCCGCGAACTGCCCGGACTGGAAACACCCGCCTACGTGGAAAGCAACCTCTACGTGCGGACGGGAACGATCATCACCCTCCTGCCGGACAGCTCCTACCTCGAGCGGTTCCCGCAACAACGTGACAAGCCCTTCGTGAACCATATGCTGGACCCGTATGTCCACCTGCTGGAACGATGGAGGCCCACGGAATGACCCTGAACACGAACCATGGAAAGACGTCGCTTTCTACGCGCAGCATGCCAGGCCTGCGCCGCATTGGCCACACTGCCCGCCGCCAGCTTGCTGGATGGGTGTGCACCCCCCAGGTCCCTGCGCCATACGGTGCGCGATGGCGTCCTGCTCATTCCCTTGGGCGACCTTTCACCCGGGGTGAACATCATACGCGCCCGCGGTCTGCCGGACAAGCTGTTGATCGACCGGCGTTCGGATGACACCCACATGGTGCTCGTACTCAACTGTCCGCACAGGAACGGTCCGGTGAGTTTCACAGATGGCAAGGGCTTGAAGTGCGGGTGGCATGGCAGCACGTTCGACCTGGACGGCAATGTCACCAAGGGACCGAGCAGCAGCGGGCTGAAACGCTGTCCGGCTTCGGTGGAAGGCGGGTTCCTGCGGATAGCGGTGGGGTGAGGGACAGCCGCTGATCCACATTCTCCACGTGCTTGCGTTGGTAAAGGTCATCCCCTAATTTCACACCGCCCCGAGACCATGACCATGCACACTACGAGCCGCCAATGCCTGTTGTTCATAGCACTGTTATCAGCCGCCTCCGCTGATGCACAACAGAACACGGTGGCCGGCGGGGGAGAGGCCATCGGAACGGGAGGCACGGTCAGTTACACCATCGGCCAGGTGGACCACCTACACCTTGACGCGACCACCGGTTCGGTGTGGCAGGGTGTACAGCAGCCTGTCACCATTACCGTGATCACGGGGGTGGATGTCCGTGCGGTGGACCTGCTGATCGGTGTGCATCCCAACCCCGCCCATGCGCAAGTGGTACTGGTGGTGGCGCCCGAAGCAGTGGAAGGACACCGCTGGACCTTGCGCGATGACCTTGGCCGCGAACTGGCGTCGGGGGCCGTCACTGCCGAACGCACCACCATCCCCCTCGAGGCACTCGCCGCCGCAGGCTATCTCCTGCAGGTTTCCAACACCCAAGGCACCATCAAGACCTATCGCATCCTCAAGACATGAACCTCCGCCCCCACCTCCTGTCAGCACTCTGTGTGACGTTCCCGGCGATGAACGTCATGGCACAAGCGCCCCAGCGCTTCTCCTACCAGGCCGTTGTACGCGATGCAGCAGGCGACCTGCTGGTGCTTGCCCCTGTGGGCATGCGCGTGGCCATCCTGCAGGGCAGTACCAATGGCCCAGCGGTATATGTGGAGACCCATGGCACGGTATCCAATGCCAACGGCCTTGTCACCGTGGCGGTCGGAGGTGGCTCTCCCGTGGGTGGAAGCCTCGGAGCCATCGATTGGGCCGCAGGACCCTATTTCCTGCGCACCGAGACGGACCCCACCGGCGGAAGCGCCTACAGCATTGCAGGCACAACTCAACTGCTGAGCGTGCCTTATGCGCTCTTCGCCGAACAGAGCGGAACGCCGGGCCCGGCCGGACCGCAAGGGCCAGTTGGACCGACCGGACCGCAGGGGGGCCAGGGTGCTATCGGTGCCACCGGACCAGCAGGACCACAGGGACCACAGGGACCACAAGGACCACAAGGACCGGCAGGAACAAGCGGAACCCTTGACCAGGCGTACGATTCCGGCGGTCCCGGTGCGGGCCGTAGCATCACGGCGGACGCCGGTACCGTGCAGATATCCATGAGCGGAACCACCACCGTGGGGTTGCAGGTGAACTCCGCTGTAAGCAACTCCACCGGCGTACTGGCCACGCACAACGGCGTTGGTGTGGGCCTGCGCGCGGAAAGCACCAACCCCGGCAACACCTTTTCGGCCATGCAGGCCAATACGAACAGCGCCGACCCCAACAACTCCGCCATCCTCGGCAACAACAGCGGTGCTGGCTACGCGGTCAGCGGTCAGGTGCCGGCGAACGCCTCGGGGCTTGCGGCGGTGTACGGATCCAACCTGCGCACAACTGGTGGGTATGGTGTATTGGGCATCGGTCTCAACGGGGTCGTAGGACAGGCGCAGCAGGCATCCGGCTTCGGTCTTTACGGCCTCAACAACAATCAGGGCTCTGCCAATAACCTCGCCATCGGCACCTATGGCCTGGGGTATGTGGGCGTGTACGGACAGACCACCAACACCACCGAGGGATGGGCGGGCTACTTCACCGCAGACCTGGGAGTGGATGGCACCGGCTACGCTCTTGGAGGTTGGGTGAACGCCTCGGACAAGCGCCTGAAGAGCGATCTGCGCCCGCTTCAGGGCAGCCTGCAGCAGCTGCTGGGCCTGCGGGGGATGCACTACACGATCACCGTTCCAAAACGCGCTGCGGACGGCTCGGTATCAAGCTATGCAAGGCCACAGTATGGGCTCATTGCCCAGGAAGTGGAGACGCTCTTCCCAGAGCTTGTGTCAGAGAAGGCACTGTTCATCAACACCGGGGATGCCACCCTCTACAAGACCGTCGACTATGTGCAGCTGATCCCGGTGATGGTGGAAGCCATCCGGGAATTGAGCGCCGAAGTGGAGCGCCTGCGCGCATTGGTCGAGGAGCGCTGAAGGCTCATTGATGTACTTCAGGGGGCCTCAACCCAACCCCTCCACATACCGCCGGTCATTGGCCAGCCGCGGCACCTTGCGCTGCGCATCGTTCATGCCGCGCGCCTTCATCCAGGGTGCTATCGTGAACACCAGCAGGCAAAGTACCTTGCAGACAAAATGACCCACCCACCAAAGGCTCCGGGCTGTGGGCCTTAACGGATCAAGGTCACGTGCCCGATACGGTCCACATCCTCGAACCCGCACTTCGTTCGCGCAGAGAGCGTCCACACATAGACATCATTCTTGGCCAACTCCCCCTTCACCCGACCATCCCAGCGCGGCTCCCGGCCCTTGGTCTCGTGGAGCAACTCGCCCCAGCGGTTGAAAATGCGGAGGACAACCGTAGCTGGCTCCAGGTCCACTCCTACGATCACGAACTCCTCGTTCAGCCCATCGCCATCGGGCCGGAATGCATTGGGCGCCCAGATCCGAAGATCATAGTTGATATCGATCGTGGAACGCGTGGTGTCGGTGCAACCGAATGCATTGAAGGCCACCAAGGTCGGCACAAAGACACAGGAAAGGCCCAACGAGTAGGTGTGTGCCGGGTTCGTGAGAAAGCTCGTCGTGCCATCCCCCAAGTCCCATTGATAAGCGATCGCACCAAGAGAGCGATTCTCGAATTGAACGGGAAGAAAAGCCTCGGGCGTGGGGTCTGAGAAATAGGTGAACGCCGCTTCCGGTCGGGGATGCACCGTGATGGTGGCCGTGGTGCTGTCCGAACACCCGTTGGGGTTCAGCGCCAGCAAGGTGGCCGTGTAAACCCCGGGCTCGGTGTACGAATGAACGGGCTGCTCGCCGATGAAGGCGTTCCCATCACCGAAGTCCCAGATGTACAGCGAGGCGAACGCCGTGGCGTTGAGGAAACTCACTTCAAGTGGAGGACAGCCGGACAACGGTGTAGCGAATACCTGGGCCACCGGCGTCACCAGGACATCCACCGTGGTGGTTGCTGTCGCAGGACACCCGTTCACGGTGGAGACAGCGGAAAGGGTGACCACGAATTGGCCGCTATCCGCATAGGTATGCGTGGGGCTGGTGAGGCTGCTTCCATTGCCATCACCGAAGTCCCAGGACAGACCTCCGATCGGGTCGCCAGATCATCCTCACTCGCCTCAAAAGGGGGGATCCTGACCAGGCTCTTTGGCTCGACACCTTACCAAGGTGCTCAATCCCGCACGCACCGCACCGACAAGCCTGAACCCAAGCCAGTCGCATAACGCGTGACGTTGGATGATGCTCCGTCCAAGTTGCGGCGCCAGTTGCTGCCCGATGCAGCCTCGGTGGCGCTCCACCAACTGCCGGTGAAGGTGCTGTTGGTGAAGCTTCCGTCGTAATCGCTCCGGAGCCCTCCGGGCAGTGCCGTGAACCCGCTGGAGTTCGTGGCGCCGTCATTGGGGGCCGCCCAAAGCTGCGTCCCTTCGCTCTTGAGCTTCCCGCCCACGCTTTGCGCGCCGCCGCGGGGCCCCACCTGTTGCACCTGGCCGGCCGGCATGCCCAGTTCGAGCTCCAGCGTTTGCCACTCCAGGTCCGTGGGCACATGCCACCCCGTGGGGCACACATTGCGCGGGTCATTGACCACATATCCGTTGTACAGCTTACCGTAGGTGGTCTCATTGGCCACTTGGTTGTTGTAAAGCGCCCAAGCCCCCGAGGACAGGCCTGTCCATGCCGTGTTGTCCGTTTCCTCGGGGATGAGGTCCCCGTTGCTGTAGCGGGTGGTCCTCAGGTTCTGGGCCATCCATTCCTGGGTGCCAATGACCACCGTGGCGTATGCGTTCCCATCAACATCCATCACGTTACCGTAAGGGAGGTCGGGGTTCAGGTCCTCGCCATTGGCCACTGTGCGCGCAAGTACGCAGCTCTGTCCGCCGATGTTCAGCTGGAAACTGGCCGTACCCGGTCCACTGGGTACACCGGTGATGATGTACACCAGCTGGCCGGAACCCGCAAAAACACCCGGGGCAAGCGTGGCCGTGAGGCCGGTGACCCCGGAGGAAAGGACCGTTTGGCCGTTGTGCGGCTCGCCGTTGCCGCCGGAATAGGTGATGCTACTGCTCACCCCGTTCGCTGCCTGGCCGCTGAGCAGAACGCCAGCGTTGACGGCAGCACCGCAATCCAAGGCGAGAACGGCACCTGCGTCCCGAACACAGCGCACGGCATAACCGACCGATTTGAACTGACCGGAACGGTCCACAGAAGCGAAGTAGCCGCTCAATTGACGAATAAAGCCGTTCGCTTGGTCGTATTCGGAGGAGGTCCACCAATGCCCGAAGTTGCTGAGGAACCCATAGTACTGGCCATCCGTGAACCGGTATACCCCCTGCTTCCCGGAGAAATTGCTCTCATTGGTCGCACCCGAGTTGGCCTGCCAGAACTGGGTCCCCGGTATGCGCATTTTCCCCCCCACGTTCTGGGCAGCACCGCGCGGACCCAAGGCGATGAGATCCGATGGCAACATGCCCTGGGAGGCCTCCAAGGTCTGCCAATCCTGGTCGGTGGGTACGCGCCAGCCGCTGGGACAGACGTTGCGGGGGTCCGAGACCGCATACCAGTTGTATACGTCAAGGCCAAGGTCGTTGCCTCGGGCACCTGTGGTCAACCCGCCCCAATCGGGAGCCGGCGGACATCCCAAGCAGTCCGCTGGGATGAACGGGATCGGGTCACCGTTGGCATAGGTGCTGGCGCGCAGGTCGGTGGTCGTCCATTCCAGCGGACCGATCACCACCGTGGTGTACTGGTGCCCATCGGCATCCGTAACGCTGCCGCTGCCGCTGCCCACGAAGCGCTCCAGTGTGCAGCTCTGCCCGCCCACGTTCAGCGCGAAGCTCGCCGTGCCGGTGCTCGCCGGGGTGCCCGTGATCACATAGGTCAAGGTGCCATTGCCGTTGGCCAGGGTGTCGGGGGCAAGTGTGGCGGTAAGGCCGGGAACGCCCGTGGAACTCACTGCCTGGCCTGGAAATGGTTCCCCGTTCCCTCCGGTGTACGGGACGGAACTGCTCACGGCAAGGGCAGGCAACCCGCTGAGCAGCGCGCCGGTGTTCACCGCCGAACCGCAATCAAGGGCATCGATGGAGTTCGGACAAAGCCCGTTCACGGTCCATACCAGCAGTTCGTTGCACATGGTTAGCACCTGGCCGTTGCTGCCTGGCGCTAGGGTGGCCCATTCCGTACCGTCCCAGTACAATAGCTGGTTCGTGGCCGTACCAGCAGGCAGACCCTCACCTGCGGGTCCCTGCGGACCCACCAAGGACTCCAGGAACTCCAACTCGGTGCCCACGTTCCCAAGGCTCAGCCAGATCTCGTGCGCACTGGGTCCGGGAGGGCCTTCCGTTCCGCTGTTCGCCGCATACAACGCGTAGGGCACACTGAGCAGCTGGCTTGTGCCGGTAATGCCGTACGCGGTGCCACCCTGCGGATCCACCTCCGTGCGCAGAAAATACGGCCCGGCCGACCAATCGATCCCCGCCATACTTCCGCTCTCAACGGCACCATCGCCGATCGCGACCGAGAGCAAGCCGTTCGCATTGGTCACGGCAGCATGCACCTCCACATAGACCGCCGGTCCGCTCGCGCTGCCCTGTACAATGCTCAATCGCAAACCCACCGTGGAGGCGGTCACGAGGATCTCAGAAGCATCTCGAACCACGGCTTGATACGTGAATCGATGAGGGGCCTGCGCATGGGTGCGGAGTACACCAAGGGTCAGGGAGCATGCAGCGGCGAGGATGTAGTGAGCTTTCATTGCTTGACGATGCGGAACGATTTGACGACCTTCTGACCATCGTGGACCTGAAGGATATACACGGCCATAGCGAGGTCGTCGACAGGAATGGATGTCATGTGGTCTAACCCCCTATGAATCGGACAACGTTGTTTGGCCAGTGTGAAAGTAGGTTTTTGGCGTCATAGGTTTGCCTCAGCAGGAGACGACCGAAGGTGACTGCGTTACCGATGGCGTCAGAAGTGAGCCGGGCCCGGACACTTTCTTTGAGTATTGCGCCCCCTTCGGGGTCGAGCAGGAGACTCCCTTCAGGTTCCTGCACCCCGATAGTAGTTCCTGATAGGGAACGAGCAGTTTGAACTTCACGCGATTGCGGCTGTCCATGGTTCGCTGGATAAGCCCGTTATGCCAAGCTTGCTCAAAGAGGTCTGGCCAGAGGTAGGCAGTGGAGCCATGGACACGCCTGCCGTTGTATCCAGCGTAGAACGGAGTAAGCACTCCGATGAGTTGGTCCAGATCCCAGACCGTGTGGCGGTCAAGGTATGCGCCCAAGATGGCGTGAAAGCTCTCGATGTGCCCATTTTCTTGTGGGGTATAAGGGTGGGTAAAGACCTGGTCCAAGTGATTGGTCTTGAAGTAGCCTTGCACCATGGAAGCGATGAACTGTGGCCCGTTGTCGCTGCGCACTTCCACGTGCAGCTTCTTGTTCAGCAGGTCGGCGGGTTGCAGATGGTGCAGGATCACTTGGTCCCACGCGTGGGTGATCTGATGCTGGGTCATGCACAGGCCCGCTTGCCAGTGAAGGGTTTGGCGTGTGAAGGCGTCTAGGATCGAGAGGATGTAGCCGTTACGCCGCTGACCAGCCAGCCATTTGATCTTGATGTCCATCTCCAGTACATGCAGAGGGCGCTCCGGTGTTACCACCCTGTACCTCGCGTATGGGCGCTTTGCAGCCCTGCGTCGCGGGGCCAGCAGGTCCTGTTCAGCCATGAGCCGCTGGGTCTTCTTCGGTCCGATGTAGTAGCCTTCAAGCATCAGTAGGCGTGATGTTTTTTGGTAGCCACAGTCGGTGTCGGGGTCGCTCTTCAGTTCGTGTATGCGCGCCACCACATCGCTGTCGGGCACGCTCAGGACACGACCCTCATGGAGTTGGTCAGTGCAGGAGGTCTGCGGCCGTCCGCCCTTGCCTGCTTTGGGTTTGTGGTAGTACTGGTGGCGGGTAATACCAGTGATGGTAAGGGCAGCTTTGCGCTGCATCCCCTGGGCGACGAACTTCCCGATCAGCTCTTTCCGCTCGCCCAGGGGTACTTCTTTTTTAGCAGCTCGTCCTTCAGCTTGCTTTCCAGTTGCTGCTCGGCCACCAACTGCTTGAGCCGTTGGTTCTCCTTCTCCAGCCTGCGGATCTCCTTGAGATGCTCAGGGGTCATACCCCACTCCAAGCCCTTCTCGCCCATGGCTTCAAGCTTACGCTTCCAATCGTAGTAGGTCGCTGGGTAGATCCCGTACTTGTCCAAGGTGGCCTTAACCCCTTGCTCTGCGGCCTCCTGCACGATCCGCGACTTCTCTTCTTTGCTGTACTTCTTGCGCTCCTTCATGGTAACACGGTTTATGGTTTTGCGACCATAAACGTGTCCGGTAAGTTAGGGGGCTAGAACACATGTCCGTGGTAATGTCCCCGCTGTCAAGGATCCGTCCTCGTTCGTCCACTAGACGGTAGGACAAGTCCTTGGACGTGTCACCCGCGATGGACAGCCAGAGATGGTCCGCAGCGGGGTTGGGGAATACGCCATACGACAGCGCAAATGTGGATTCTTCGTACCCTGAGGTGATGTCGATCACATAGGGCTGCTGCAGACCTTGATGAACAGACCCCGTAGTGCCTGTGAGCACAAGATGGTCGATCTGACCGACACTGAAGCTCACAGAGCCCCCGGCACCGACGAGACTTCCACCCGCAGACAGTGTGTTGCGCTGGGCCTGGAGACCATGATGGACGAGGGCCACTACTACCACCACGAGCATCCGGTTCAGTAGGGCAGGCAAGGCGAAGAGGCTAGCCCCTGCATCTGCACGTTCTTCCACGCAAAAAATGATCAGGAAAGTGAACGACGACAGCTCAAGCTTCGCACGAATTTCAGCTGGCGACGAAGAAACAGGACCGCAGCGGAGGCGATAAATGACCAACACGCCGACCCGGCTGATGAACCGAACGAATACGCAGCCAAACGCTTCATCCTCGTTCGGGGTACGGACCATCATGAACTGATCGCAGGCCATCGGCCGGTAGGTGGAGCCACTCAAAAAATGACCCTCCGGGGTGCGCCGCAGTGGCTTTCGGCAAAAGCCTTCACCGGGCCACCGCCGCCCTCGGACCTCGGGGATGGCTCACCCCAAGCCCTCCACGTACCGCCTGTCGTTCGCCAAGCGCGGCACCTTGCTCTGCGCATCGTTCATGCCGCGCGCCTTCATCCATGCCGCGAAGCCCCCGCGCGGCACGCTCGTGATCACCAGCGGGCGCAACACCTTGCCGGTGATCAGGTCGCGGTAGTAGGGGTTGCGTTGCTGCAGGGCGGCATCGATGGCCATGGCGAAGCGGTCCATGTCCGTTGGTGCGGCCGCGAACTCGATGAACCATTCGTGGTACGGAAGTCCTTCAACCGGCGCGGTCTGCGGCGCCACAGTGAACTCGGCCACCTTGCATGGGGTCACGGCCATGGCGTCCTTCAACGCGCCTTCCACCTCCTCGGCGATCACGTGTTCCCCGAAGGCGCTGGTGAAGTGCTTGGTGCGCCCGGTGACCTTGATGCGCGGCGGAGAGAGCGAGACGAACTTGATGGTGTCGCCGATCTCGTAGCCCCAAAGGCCGGCATTGGTGTAGAGCACCAAGGCGTATTGCGTGTCCAGCTCCACCTCGGCGATGGAGAGGACCGTCCTTCGACTCCGCTCAGGACCGGACCGGTCCAATGGAATGAAGCCGAAGTAGATGCCATTGTCCAGCACCAGCAGCAGGCCGTCGTCGTTGTCCTTGTCCTGGTAGGCCATGAAACCCTCGCTGGCGGGGAAGAGCTCCACGCTGGGCACATTGCCGCCGATGAGCGCTTCCATTCGGCTGCGGTAGGGGGCGTAGTTCACCCCGCCGTATACGAAGAGCGAGAAGCGGGGGAACACCTCCTTCACCGTGGCCTTGCCGGTGCGGGCCAGCAAGCGCTCGAAGTACATCTGCACCCAGGCGGGAATGCCGCTGATGAGCCGCATATCCTCCGCCATGGTCTCACCCACGATGGCCTCCACCTTGGTCTCCCAATCGGGGATGCTGTTGGTGGCGAAGGAGGGCATGCGATTCTTCAGCAGGTACCGGGGTACGTGGTTGGCCACGATACCGCTGAGCCTGCCCGTGGGGATCTGACGCGAACGGTCCAGCACGGGGCTGCC
>Ga0169931_10003405_pt1 | contig 25229 bp, 24 predicted proteins | sample Kivu_15m_20L_FD_129675 | JGI IMG/M metagenome (GOLD analysis project Ga0169931, IMG submission 129675) | Freshwater microbial communities from Lake Kivu, Western Province, Rwanda to study Microbial Dark Matter (Phase II) - Kivu_15m_20L... | ecosystem: Environmental > Aquatic > Freshwater > Lake...
CCGCCGCCGTGACCGCAGGCGTGGCCGAGGTCGACGAGGCGTTTCTCGAGAAGACCCTGGCGCAGGCCCTGCGACGCTTCGACAAGGGCGGGGACGCCTTCCACGACCAGATCTCCGCGCTGCACAAGTCGGTGCGCGGCTCGAACCCGGACGCGGCGCTGTACTGGTTCTGCCGCATGCTCGACGGGGGCGCGGATCCGCTCTACCTCGGGCGGCGCATCGTGCGCATGGCCTCGGAGGACATCGGTCTGGCAGACCCGCGCGCGCTCAGGCTGGCGCTCGACGCCTGCGAGACCTATGAACGCCTCGGCAGCCCGGAGGGCGAACTGGCGCTGGCGCAGGCGGTGTTGTATCTCGCCTGCGCCGCCAAGAGCAACGCGGCCTACCTTGCCTATAATGCAGCGCGCGAATTTGTGAAGCGCGATGGGTCCCGGACAGTGCCCATGCATCTGCGCAATGCCCCGACGCGGCTCATGAAGTCACTCGGCCACGGGCGCGGCTACCGCTACGCGCACGACGAGCCGGAGGCCTACGCCGCTGGCGAGACCTACTTCCCGGACGACATGGATCCGCCGCGTTTCTACGAACCCACGCCCCGCGGGCTGGAGCAGCGCATCGCGGACAAGCTGGCCCATCTGCAGGCGCTCGATCTGGCCGCGGCGGCGCGCGGGCGCAAGGGCTGAGCGCGTTCCCGTCGACCCTCAACGATCACAACCACCAGAACCACCACCGACATGCTGGATATCCAACTGCTTCGCACCGACCTCGATGCCGTGGCCAGTCGCCTCGCCGATCGCGGATTCGAGTTCCCCATCGCCGCCTTCCAGGCACTCGAGGCGCAGCGCAAGACCTGCCAGACCGCGACCCAGGACCTGCAGGCGAAGCGCAATGCGCTGTCGAAGCAGATCGGTCAGCTCAAGGCGCGTGGCGAGGACACCTCCGGCGTGATGGCCGAGGTCGCCGGGCTCGGCGATGCACTGGCGAGCAATGAGCGCGAACTCGAGGCCGTTCGCCAGGCCCTCGACGACCTGCTGGCCGGGATTCCCAACGTGCCCCGGGCCGATGTGCCGGCCGGTCGCTCGGCCGATGACAACGTCGAGGTGCGGCGCGTCGGGTCGCCGCGGCCGTTCGACTTTCCGGTGCGGGACCACGTGGACATCGGCGAAGCCCTGGGTCTGCTCGACTTCGCGACGGCGGCGAAGATCTCCGGTGCCCGTTTCAGCCTCATGAAGGGCCCGATGGCGCGGCTGCACCGGGCCATCGCCCAGTTCATGCTGGACGTGCACACCGGGGAGCACGGCTACACTGAGGTCTACGTCCCGTATCTGGTGAACGCTGCCAGCATGCGGGGCACCGGCCAGTTGCCCAAGTTCGAGGCAGACCTCTTTGCCGTGCCGCGTGGCGACGAGGGGCGTCTTTACCTGATCCCCACAGCCGAGGTCCCGGTGACGAACATCGTGCGCGACGAGATCCTCGCGCCCGAGGCGCTGCCGCTGAAGTTCGTCTGCCATTCCCCCTGTTTCCGCAGCGAGGCCGGCTCCTATGGCAAGGACACGCGCGGCATGATCCGGCAACACCAGTTCGACAAGGTGGAACTGGTGCAGATCGTCCATCCGGCCGACAGCGACCAGGCCCTGGAGACCCTGACCGGTCACGCCGAGCGCATTCTGCAGCGGCTCAGGCTGCCCTATCGGACCGTGACCCTGTGCACCGGCGACATGGGCTTCTCGAGTGCCAAGACCTACGACATCGAGGTGTGGCTGCCGGCGCAGCAGGCGTATCGCGAGATCTCCTCGTGCTCCAATTTCGAGGGCTTCCAGGCGCGCCGCATGCAGGCGCGGTTCCGCGGGGACAAAGGGCGGCCCGAAACCGTCCACACCCTCAATGGTTCCGGTCTGGCCGTGGGCCGCACCCTGGTGGCGATCCTGGAGAACTACCAGCAGGCGGACGGCAGCGTCGTCATTCCGGAGGCTCTCGGCCCCTACATGGGCGGGCTCGAGCGGATCACGGCGCCGGCCTGACGACGACGGAGGGACCCGGCCTGGGCGGGGTGCAACGGGCCGGCGTCACAGCAGGAAACCGGTCACGGCACCCGGCTCGTCGTCGGAGCGGGGAGTGATGCCGGCCGCCGGCGCCGGGTCCTCGCCGAGGGCCGGTTCGAGCCGCAGCAGCATCTGATGGTAGGCCCGCACATTCTCGGTCAGCGCCAGCGCCTCGCCGCCGCGTGCCGGCCCATATCGGAGTTCCCACCGAAATGCCTCGTCGCCCAGCAGGGGCAGGGCGCGTCTGACGTCCATCCAGGCATCCGGGTTGCCACCGTTTTTTTGTGCCAGGACGCGCGCATCCTCGAGGTGGCCGAGGCCCTGGTTGTAGGCCGCCAGGGCCATCCAGGTGCGGTCGGGCTCGGCGATGCGCGCGGGCAGGGCATCACGCAGGGTCCGGAGGTAGCGCGCCCCCGCGAGGATGCTGGCGCGGGCGTCGAGCTTGTTGCGCAGGCCGAGCCGGCTCGCGGTGTCTTCCGTGAGCATCATGAAGCCGCGCACCCCGGTGGGCGATACCGCCAGGGGATCCCAGCGGGACTCCTGGTATCCCAGGGCGGCGATCAGTCGCCAGTCGATGCCGGTGATGCGCTGTGCGTCCTGGAAGGCCTCGCGATACGTTGCCAGCGTCTCGTCGCGCCGTGCCAGGAAGCGGCTGCGCTCGGCGTCGGTCAGCCGGTTGACATGACCATAATAACGGTCGGTGAGTCGGGCCAGGGTCCCGTCGGCGCGGATGCGCCGGAAGAAACGCGATACCGCGCGCAGCAGCGCCGGGTCGGCATCCGCGGGGAAGGCCCAGGCCAGTTGCTCGGTCTCGCCGAGCATCCGCGCCTTGCGGATGCCGGGATCGGTTGCGCGCATCAGGTCGAACACGTGCGAGCCGGTGACGGCGTAATCGGCCGAGCCGGTGGTCAGCAATGTCCCCACATCCTCCGGGCTGGGGGCAGGCAGGAACCGCAGGCCAGGCGGCAGCCGATTGCCCAGGGTGCGGTCCATCTGGTCGAGCGCGGAACTGCCTGCAGCGATCGCCACACGCGCATCCTCCGCCAGGTGCCAGCGGCCGGCCCCTGGGTCCGTGGCACGCCCCACGAGCACCTGCCGCACCCCCATGTAGCCCGGCCCGAAGCGGATGCCGTCCGGGCTGTCGGGCGCTGCCGTCAGCGCGGCAGCGGCAAGATGGGCCTCGCCCCGACCGATTCGCGCCAGCACATCGGGGTAGTCCGCAGCTTCGACCACGCGCATGGGCACGTCGATTTCCCGGCGGAACAGATCGACCAGGTCTTCCTCCAGACCGGTGAAACCGCCTTCGGTCGCCGGGAAGCGGCTGGTTGGGGCGGAGCGGGTCAGCACCACCAGTTCCTCGCGGAAACCGGGCGGGTCGACGCGTGGCAGGTCGGATGCCATGAATGGCACGGGGCGGGACAGCGAGCCCGAAGCGGCCAGACACAGCACCAGACCGGAGATGGCGACGTGGCGCATGCTCAGTGTCCCCGGGAATGGCCGCAGGAAGCGGGCCGGAGCGGGTTGCCGGGGCACCATCGCTGCGCGGCGCCGGGTGACGGCAAAGATGGCATGGTCATGATTATCCCATTGATCGTGCCAGCGGTCCGGCAGGCTGGCGCCGCTATAATCGAGGGTCGTCCACCCACCTCCCGGTACCGATGCTCGAAGCCTGCGACCTCGCCTGCGTGCGGGGCGACGAGATGCTGTTCGAAGGCCTGAGTTTCGCGGTGGGTCCCGGCGAGGCGCTGTGGATCGAGGGCGAGAACGGCAGCGGCAAGACCAGCCTGCTGCGCATGCTGTGCGCCCTCGGCCGTCCGGATGCCGGTGAACTGCACTGGTGCGGCTCGCCGTTCCGCGCGGCGCGGGATGCACTGTTGCAGGATCTCGCCTACGTCGGACACGTCAACGCCCTGAAGGACGATCTCTCCGTTCTGGAGAATCTCCAGTTCCACGCCAGGATCTCGGGCCTGGATGCGGGGGCGGATCGCATGCTGACGGCCCTGGATGCCGTCGGGCTCGGTTCGCGCGCCGACCTGCCGGCCCGGGTGCTCTCGCAGGGGCAGCGGCGCCGGGCGGCGCTGGCCCGCCTGTGGCTGGCGGGCCAGCGTCGGCTGTGGATCCTGGACGAGCCCTTCGCGGCACTCGATGCTGCCTCCGTGGCCTGTCTGGCGGGGCTGATCGACGCCCGGGTCGGCGACGGCGGCATCGTGGTGCTCACCACGCACCAGGAGGTCGACCTGCCACACGGCCGCACCCGCCGCCTGCGGCTCGGGCGGCGATGATGGGCGCGGCACTCTGGGCCGTGTTCCGGCGCGATGTTCTGCAGGCCTGGCGGCGGCGCGCCGACTGGCTGACCACCTTCTTCTTCTTCATCATCGTGGTGAGCCTGTTCCCGCTGGGCGTCGGCCCGGAGCCGGGCCTGCTGCGTACCATGGCGCCTGGCATCCTGTGGGTGGCCGCGCTGCTGGCAGCCATGCTGTCCCTGCCGCGCGTGTTCGGCAGCGACCACGCCGACGGCACTCTGGAGCAACTGGTGCTGACGCCCCAGCCACTGGCCTTGCTGGTGTTGTCCAAGATCGCGGCCCACTGGCTGCTGTCGGGCGTGCCCCTGGCGCTCATGGCGCCGGTGCTTGGCCTGCAGTTCGGCCTGCCGGGCGAGGTCCTGCCGGTCCTGTTTCTGTCACTGCTGCTCGGCACACCCTGCCTCAGCCTCATCGGTGCGGTGGGGGCGGCACTGACGCTCGGGGTCCGGGGAGGCGGGGTGCTCGTGGCCCTGCTGGTGCTGCCGCTGTACATTCCCGTCCTCATCTTCGGCGCCGGGGCCGTTGAGGCGATGGCCGAGGGAACCGCTGCCTCCGGGCATCTGTCATTGCTGGGGGCGTTGTTCTGCCTCGCGCTGGTGCTGGGGCCCTGGGCATCGGCAGCTGCGGTTCGGGTCGCGCTCGAATGAGGCCGGCTTCACAATTGGCCTCGCGTTCCCGGGTCCGGCGGCCGGTGTGCGTCGTGCCGGTCCGCGCCGATGGAGCGGATGACGCGGCCGTGTCGGTCTGCCCGGAATCTGCAGGCGAGTCGTGCCACCACCCGCTTCGGCAGCGGGGTGCAGGTGCGGGTCCGGCGAGCGCGCGGGCCCCGGGCTGCGTTACCCTCCTTCCCCTGATCCCATGAACTGGCTCAAATATTCCTCTCCGCAGACCTTCTATCCGCTGGCCGGCCGGCTTGCGCCCGTGTTCTGGGCCCTCGCAGTGGTGCTGTGTGCCGCCGGGCTCGTCCTCGGGTTGCTGATCGCACCGACGGACTTCCAGCAGGGGGACTCCTACCGCATCATCTACATCCACGTGCCGGCGGCCTGGATGTCCATGTTCATCTACCTGGTCATGGCGGTCTGGGCGGCGACCGGTCTGGTCGTCAACACCCGGCTGTCCTCGATGATGGCCAGTGCCCTGGCGCCAACGGGGGCGCTGATGACCTTCATCGCGCTCTGGACCGGGGCCTTGTGGGGGCGTCCGACCTGGGGCACGTGGTGGGTGTGGGATGCCCGCCTTACCTCGGAACTGATCCTGTTGTTCCTGTACATCGGGTTCATGGCCCTGCATGCCTCCATCGACGAGCCGCGCCGCGCCGACCGTGCGGCGGCCATCCTGGCGATCGTCGGGGTGGTGAACGTGCCCATCATCTATTTCTCGGTGAAGTGGTGGAACACGCTCCACCAGGGCGCATCCGTCAGTCTGAGTCGTGCCCCCTCGATGGCGACGACAATGCTGGCCGGCATGCTGGTCATGGCCCTGGGGTTCTGGATGTACAGCATCGCCGCAGCCCTCACCCGGGTGCGCGGCATCATTCTCGAGCGGGAGCGAAACGCTGCCTGGGTCGGGACGGTCTGAAGTGGTTGATGCAGCTTGCAGCAGGTCCCGCGGTTTGGGCGGGGCGTCCGCAGTGACCGGCCCGCGCGGGCCGGTCGGGTTTCGAGAGGTGTGACGGTGACGGTCTACTGGGACAGTGTCGGCAGTTTCCTGGCCATGGGCGGCTATGGCGGGTATGTCTGGGGAGCGTATGGCGTGACGGCCGTGCTGCTCTTGGGCGAGGTGATGCTGGCGCGGCGCCGGCACGGCGTCGCCCGCGCCCTGGTGCGCCGTCTGGCGCGCCTCGGGAAGACGCGATGAAGCCGCGGCAGAAGCGGCTGGCCATGGTGGCCGGCGGGCTGGCCGTGCTCGGCATCGGCGCCGCGCTCATCCTGAACGCCTTCAACAGCAACCTGGTGTTCTTCTACAGTCCGAGCCAGGTCGCCGCCAACGAGGCGCCCCTGAACCGCAATTTCCGCATCGGCGGCATGGTCGAGGAAGGCAGCGTGCAACGCCAGGCCGACGGGGTCAGCGTGCGCTTCGTGGTCACCGATACCGCGCGCTCCATCCCGGTGGTGTACACCGGCATCCTTCCGGACCTGTTCAAGGAGGGCAAGGGCGTGGTGGCCCAGGGCAAGCTCGGCGGTGATGGTGTGTTCCGCGCGAGCGAGGTGCTTGCCAAGCACGACGAGAACTACATGCCGCCGGAGGCGGCCGACGCGGTGGAGAAGGCGCGCAAGGCCGAGCAGGAGAGCCAGCGCACCCTGGTCATGCAGAAAGGCGAGGAGGCAAAACCGTGATTCCGGAACTTGGTCACTTCGCGCTCATGCTGGCGCTGTGCATCGCCGTGGTCCAGGCGGTGGTGCCGCTGGTTGGCGCCGCCCGCAACGATGCCCGTCTGATGGCGCTGGCGCGCCCCGCTGCACAGGGTCAGTTCGTGTTCGTGGCGCTGGCCTTCGGCTGTCTCGCCTGGTCGTTCGTGCACAACGACTTCTCGGTGGTGAACGTCGCCGCCAATTCCAATTCCAGCCTGCCGGTGCAGTATCGCTTCGCCGCCACCTGGGGCAGCCACGAGGGCTCGCTGCTGCTGTGGGTGTTCATGCTGACCCTCTGGATGACGGCCGTGTCGGTGTTCAGCCGGCACCTGCCGCAGCCGGTCGTCGCCCGCATCCTGGCCGTCATGGCGCTGGTGAGCGTCGGCTTCCTGCTGTTCCTGCTGCTCACGTCCAACCCCTTCGAGCGGATGCTGCCGGGGGCCGACGATGGCCGTGACCTCAATCCCCTGCTGCAGGATCCTGGCATGGTGATCCACCCGCCCATGCTTTACATGGGCTATGTCGGGTTCTCCGTCGCCTTTGCGTTCGCCATTGCGGCGCTGCTCGGCGGTCAGCTGGACGCCACCTGGGCGCGCTGGTCGCGCCCCTGGACCACGGCCGCCTGGACTTTCCTGACCATCGGCATCTGCCTCGGCAGCGCCTGGGCCTACTACGAGCTCGGCTGGGGCGGGTGGTGGTTCTGGGATCCGGTCGAGAACGCGTCCTTCATGCCCTGGCTGGTGGGAACCGCGCTGATGCACTCGCTCGCCGTGACCGAGAAGCGCGGCGGGTTCAAGATCTGGACCGTGCTGCTCGCCATCCTGGCCTTCAGCCTCAGCCTGCTGGGTACCTTCCTGGTGCGCTCCGGCGTGCTGACCTCCGTCCATGCCTTCGCCACCGATCCTGCCCGGGGTGTCTTCATCCTCGCCTTCCTGGTGGTGGTGGTCGGCGGATCCCTGGCCTTGTTCGCGTGGCGTGCCCCGCGTGTCGGGGTCGGCGGGCAGTTTGCCCTGGTGTCGCGCGAGGCCTCGCTGCTCGCCAACAACGTGCTGCTGGTGGTGGCGGCGGGCTCGGTATTGCTGGGCACGCTCTATCCCCTGTTCGTCGACGCGCTGAATCTCGGCAAGATCTCGGTCGGGCCTCCCTACTTCGAGGCGGTGTTCGTGCCCCTGATGGCGCCGGCGCTGTTCCTGATGGGTGTCGGCCCGCTCGCGCGCTGGAAGCAGGCCGCGCTGCCGGATCTGGCCACCCGGCTGAAGTGGGCCGCGGCGGTGAGCGTGGTGTCTGCGGTGGTGGCGCCATTCGCCATGGGGCGCTGGTCGCCCATGGTCTTCCTCGGCCTGCTCATGGCGGTGTGGATCGCCGCCACCTGCGTGGTCAATGTTCTCGAAACGGTCGGCCCGCTGGCGCGTGTCCACGGGACGGGGTGGGCGCGCGCGCTGCGGGCGCAGCCGCGAGGGTACTGGGGCATGCTGCTGGCACATTTCGGTGTCGGGGTGTTCATCGTCGGTGTGACGATGGTCAAGGCCTACGAGACCGAACTCGATGTGCGCATGCGGCCGGGCGAGGTGGTCGAGGTCGGGGGGTATGGTTTCCGCCTCGAGGGGCTGCAGCGGCGAGACGGACCCAACTACGAATCCACGGTCGGTCTGGTCACGGTGTTGCAGGACGGCCGCGAGGTGGTCCGGTTGCACCCCGAGAAACGCTTCTATCCGGTGCAGCAGATGCCGATGACCGAGGCGGACATGGATTCCGGTTTCACCCGTGACCTGTATGTGTCCCTGGGAGAGCGTGTCGACGATGACGCCTGGATCGTTCGGATCTACCACAAGCCCTTTATCGACTGGATCTGGGGTGGCTGCTTCATCATGGCGGCGGGTGGTCTGCTGGCGCTGACGGACCGGCGTTACCGCCTCGCGCGGCGCGCGGCGGCCCGCGAGGCGAACGCGGCCAGCGTGATGGCCTCGACCTGAGGGGGCCGCGTGAACCGCCGAACCCTCATTCCCCTCGGGGTCTTTGTCGTCCTGGTGGTGTTCCTTGCCATCGGCCTGTTCCGCGATCCGCGCGAGGTGCCCTCGCCGCTGATTGACAAACCCGCACCGCCGTTTTCCCTGGTCCAATTGCACCAGTCGTCGACGGTGATGACCCCCGGCGACCTGAAGGGCAAGGTCTGGCTGTTGAATGTCTGGGCCTCGTGGTGCGTGTCCTGCCGGCAGGAGCATCCGCTGCTGGTCGAACTCGGCAAGTCCGGCGTGGTGCCGATCTACGGCCTCAATTACAAGGATCAGCGTGAGGCCGCCCTCAAGTGGCTGGACGAATTCGGCAACCCCTATCAGGCATCTCTGGTCGATGCCGACGGGCGGGTGGGCATCGACTACGGGGTCTACGGTGTTCCCGAGACCTTCGTGATCGACCGTGATGGCGTTATCCGCTACAAGCAGATCGGCCCGATCACGCCAGCGGCGCTGCGCGAGAAGATCCTGCCGCTGGTCCGGGAGCTCCGGGGATGAGGCGGGTGGCAAGGGGGATCTCGGGCCTCGTGCTCATGTTTGCTGCCGCTGTGGCCGGGGCACAGGCGCCGGAACCCGCCGAGCAGGCGCTGGAGCAACGCCTCAAGACGCTGTCGGCGGAGTTGCGCTGCCTGGTGTGCCAGAACCAGTCGCTGGCGGATTCGCACGCCGAGCTGGCGGTGGACCTCAAGAACCAGGTGCGCGACCTGATGCGTGCCGGCCGCACGGACGAGGAGATCAAGGACTACCTCACCCAGCGTTATGGCGACTTCGTGCTCTACCGGCCGCCGGTGAAGCGCAGCACCTGGGTGTTGTGGGCCGGTCCTTTCGTGTTGCTGGTCGGTGGGCTGGTGGTGTTGCAGCGCACACTCAGGCGTCGCAACGCCGCGGGCGCGTCCGGCGTGGCACCCGCCGTCGACGAGGCGGCGCGGGAGCGCGCGCGGGCGCTGCTGACCGGCGACGACAGGCCGTGATGCCTGCATTCCAGTGCATGGGACATGTGTGTGCCGATGGCGTGCCCCTGCAGGCATCGCACAACAGGGAGTGACCATGGCCGATCACGATGACGCCCGGACCTTCTGGGATGGCCGTTTCGACACCGCGGAGTACATCTTCGGGCGTGAGCCGAACGTGTTCCTGGCGCGGGAGGCTCATCGGATCCCGCCGGGCGGCGATGTCCTGGACGTTGCCTGTGGCGAAGGCCGCAACGCCGTCTGGCTGGCGCGCCAGGGTTGCCGCGTGACCGGGCTGGACATCTCTCCGGTGGCACTGGCGAAGGCGGCGAGGCTGGCCGAGGCGCATGGCGTGACGCCAACGCTGCGCCAGCAAGACCTGCGCGACTGGATCTGGGAGCCGGACGCCTTCGACGCCATCGTCTGCATCTTCATCCAGTTCGCCGCCCCTCCAGAGCGGCAGCGCCTGTTCCAGGGTTTCCGCACGGCGCTTCGTCCCGGCGGCCTGGTGCTGCTCCAGGGGTATACCCCCCGGCAGCTCGAGTACCGGACGGGCGGTCCGGGGGACATCGCCCACCTCTACACGGCGGATCTGCTGCGCGAGGCGTTCGACGGGTTCGATCTGCTGAGGCTGGAGGAGTACGAGGCTGATCTCGCCGAGGGCAGCAAGCACGTCGGCCGCTCGGCCCTGGTCGATCTGGTGGCGCGCAAACGCGGTTGAGATCGACTCGGAGGTCTTTCCGCGTCAGCCTTGTCCGAGCAGGTCGGGCAGCTGGTCGAGCCGTTGCAGCATGCCCGCGGGGGTGACGCCCAGCTGATCGGCCGCCATGCCGGCGCGGTTGATCCAGAAGGTGCGAAAGCCGAAGGCGGTGGCACCGGCGATATCCCAGAAATTCGACGACACGAAGGCGATGTCCGCCGCGCCGACGCCCAACTGGTCCACCGCCGACTGGTAGACCCGCGGGTGCGGCTTGAACACGCGCAGCGGGTCGACGCTGAGAACTGCCTCGAAGTGGTGTTGCAGGCCCGCGTTGCGGACGACGTCGTCGAGCATGGCCGGCGACCCGTTGGACAGGATGGCCAGGCTGCGGCCGGCAAGCGCCGTGAGCGCAGCCGGCACTTCCGCATAGGGCGTCAGACGCCGGTAAGCAGCCATCAGGGCGGCGCTGCCATCCGTCTCCAGCGTCAGGCCGAGAGCGGCGCAGGCGTGCCGCAGCGCATCCTCCGTAACCCGATCGAAAGCCTCGTAGCGATCCATCAGGCTGCGCAGCCAGCTGTACTCGAGCTGTTTCTGGCGCCACAGGCGCGACACCTCGGCGCCACGCGAAGGAAACAGGCGCTCGCATTCGGCAAGCACCGACTGCACGTCGAACAGGGTGCCATAGGCATCGAAAACGACGGCCTTCATTCGGTACCTCCGAGGAGATTCGCGGGTACGGCGCGGTGCAGGTGCTTGGGTAGCGGCAGATCGAGGTTTTCCATGATGCCGACGAACTCGTCCCGCGACTTGCCAGCCAGGCGCGGGTTGGTCACCTTTTCCTCGCCGATGGTCGAGACCCGACGTCCACGGTAGTCGTGGCCCGGGTACACCAGGGTGTCTTCGGGCAGCGTAAACAGCCGCGTCGTGATGCTCTCGTACAGGGCGATCGCGCTGCCGTTCTGGAAATCGGTCCGGCCGCATCCGCCGATCAGCAGGGTGTCGCCGGTGAGCACCCGGTCGCGCCACAGGAAACACACCCCGCCGGGCGTATGACCTGGGGTCGCGATCACATGCAGCACCTCGTGTCCGAAGACCACATCGTCGCCGTCGTCGAGCAGCTGGTCGAAGCCCTCCGCGCCGCAGTGGCGGCTCACGGCCGTCCGGGCACCGGTGCGCGCCCGCAGGGCCCGGGCGCCGGTGATGTGGTCGGCGTGCACGTGGGTCTCCACGATCCATTTCAGCTGCAATGACAGCGACGCCACCAGGGCGAGGTCGCGCTCGACCTGCTCGCGGACGGGGTCGACAAGTACCGCCTCGCCCGTGGCGGGATCTGCGATCAGATAACTGTAGGTGGACGAATCGGGATCGAAGAGCTGGCGCAACATGGCGTTACCTGGGCTTGCGCACCGAGAAGGCACCGCGCAACTGGCCGGGCGAATAACCCACCGCACGGTCCTGGGGGTAGTCGGCGGCCAGACGTTCGCGGATGGCCGGGGCCATCGCCTCGGTGGCGCCATGGCAGCCAAGACACATCGGCTGCACGGGGATCGCCTTCATGTAGCGGAAGCTGCGCCCGGCCGGCTCGGTGACGAACTCGGCATGTTCCAGTGTCTCGGGCTTCTCGCCCGCCGCCAGCCGACGCTCGAAATTCTGCAGCACCGACTGCTCCCAGGCATCCGGCTGGCCGAGCAGGGGGTTGCGGGTCTTGAGGCTCACCCTCGCCACGCGGGCGCCGCTCTGGCGCGACAGCTGTCCGGCCAGGTCGGGCGCCACCTGCCGGCAGACGCCGATGGCCGACTCCGGGCCACCGGCCGATAGCTCCTTCTTCAGGGCGGCGCCGAGCTGCGAGCCGAGCTGGCCTGCGAGGCCGCGCGATTCCTCCAGAGCGGCGTCGAAATCGGCATCCGCCGCGGCCGGGCCGGACGCGAGGATGGCGCCGGACAGCAGCAGGATGGCAAGGGTCCTGGACATGATGGTGGCCTCGCTTAAAACAGACGCCCGATTGTAGTCCCTGCGCGCCCGCCGGTTGAAAAGCCGCAGCCGGGCCCCATCTGCCGCCCCAGAGAGATCCACATCCGGGGGAAACATGCGCTTCGACAAGCTCACCACCAAGTTCCAGCAGGCCCTGGCCGACGCCCAGAGTCTCGCGGTCGGCCGCGACAGCGGCTACATCGAGCCACACCATCTGTTGCTCGCCCTGCTGGAGCAGGACGACGGCTCCTCGGCCTCGATCCTGCAGCGGGCCGGGGTCAATGTGCCGGCCCTGTCGGCCGCCGTCCGGGCCGCGGCCGATCGCCTGCCCAAGGTCGAGGGCGCGGGTGGCGAAGTCAACGTATCGCGCGACCTTGCGAGCCTGCTCAACCTGACCGACAAGGAGGCACAGAAGCGTGGTGATCAGTTCATCGCTTCCGAGCTGTTCCTGCTGGCGCTGGCGGACGACAAGGGCGAGACCGGGCGGCTGCTCAAGCAGCATGGCGGCAGCCGCGCGGCGATCGAGCAGGCGGTGGCGGCGGTGCGGGGTGGCGAGTCGGTCCGGAGCCAGGAGGCGGAAGGCAGCCGCGAGGCGCTGAAGAAGTACACCCTGGATCTGACCGAGCGTGCCCGTCTGGGCAAGCTCGACCCCGTCATCGGCCGCGACGACGAGATCCGGCGCGTGATTCAGATCCTGCAGCGGCGCAGCAAGAACAACCCGGTGCTGATCGGCGAGCCCGGCGTGGGCAAGACCGCCATCGTCGAGGGCCTGGCGCAGCGCATCGTCAACGGCGAGGTGCCCGAGTCGCTCAAGGACAAGCGCGTGCTGGTGCTGGACATGGCGGCACTGCTGGCCGGCGCCAAGTACCGCGGCGAATTTGAGGAACGCCTGAAGGCCGTGCTCAAGGAAGTGGCGCAGGACGAGGGCCGCATCATCGTCTTCATCGACGAGATCCACACGATGGTGGGCGCCGGCAAGGCCGAGGGCGCCATCGACGCCGGCAACATGCTCAAGCCGGCCCTGGCGCGCGGCGAGATGCACTGCGTCGGCGCGACCACGCTGGACGAATACCGCAAGTACATCGAGAAGGACGCTGCGCTCGAGCGGCGCTTCCAGAAGGTGCTGGTGGATGAGCCCACGGTAGAGGCCACAATCGCGATCCTGCGCGGGTTGCAGGAGAAGTACGAGGTGCACCATGGCGTCGAGATCACCGATCCGGCCATCGTCGCGGCCGCCGAGTTGTCGCATCGCTACATCACCGACCGCTTCCTGCCGGACAAGGCCATCGACCTGATCGACGAGGCGGCCGCCCGCATCAAGATGGAGATCGACTCCAAGCCGGAGGCGATGGACAAGCTCGACCGCCGGCTCATCCAGCTCAAGATCGAGCGCGAGGCGGTCCGCAAGGAAAAGGACGAGGCCTCGCAGCGGCGCCTGCAGGCCATCGAGGACGAGATTGCACGACTGGAGCGGGAATACGCCGACCTGGAGGAGATCTGGAAGGCGGAGAAGGCCCAGGTCCAGGGCTCGCAGCACATCAAGGAGGAGATCGAGCGCATCCGCCTGCAGATGGAGGAGGCGCGGCGCAGGGGTGACTGGCAGACCATGTCCGAGCTGCAGTATGGACGCCTGCCGCAACTCGAGGCGCAACTGGTCAAGGCCGACGCCGAGGAAAGCGCGGAGAAGCCCAGGCTGCTGCGGACCCAGGTCGGTGCCGAGGAGATTGCCGAGGTGGTGTCCCGCGCCACCGGCATCCCGGTGTCGAAGATGATGCAGGGCGAGCGCGAAAAGCTGCTCGCCATGGAGGAGCGTCTGCATGAGCGTGTGGTGGGCCAGGACGAGGCGGTGCGGCTGGTGTCGGATGCCATCCGGCGCTCCCGTGCCGGGCTGTCGGATCCGAACCGGCCCTATGGTTCGTTCCTGTTCCTTGGGCCGACCGGCGTGGGCAAGACCGAGCTGTGCAAGACGCTGGCCGAGTTCCTGTTCGACTCGCAGGAGCACCTGATCCGCATCGACATGAGCGAGTTCATGGAGAAGCACTCGGTGGCGCGGCTCATCGGCGCGCCACCCGGGTATGTGGGCTACGAGGAGGGCGGCTACCTGACCGAGGCGGTGCGCCGCAAGCCGTACTCCGTGATCCTGCTCGACGAGGTCGAGAAGGCCCATCCCGACGTGTTCAACGTGCTGCTCCAGGTGCTGGACGACGGCCGTCTCACCGACGGCCAGGGCCGGACGGTCGATTTCCGCAACACCGTGGTGGTGATGACCTCCAACCTCGGCTCGCAGATGATCCAGCAGATGGCCGGGAGCGACTACGCCGTGGTGAAGATGGCGGTCATGGCCGAGGTCAAGACCCAGTTCCGGCCCGAGTTCATCAATCGCATCGACGAGGTGGTGGTGTTCCACGGTCTGGACGAGCGCCACATCCGGTCCATCGCGCGCATCCAGTTGCGCCACCTCGAAGCGCGGCTGGCGCGCATGGAGGTGGCCCTGGAGGTGACCGATGCGGCCCTGGACGAACTGGCCCAGGCGGGTTTCGACCCGGTCTACGGCGCACGCCCGCTCAAGCGTGCGATCCAGAGCAGCATCGAGAACCCGCTGGCGCGCCAGATCCTGGAGGGCCGATTCGGTGACAAGGACAAGGTCCGGGTCGACTGCGTCGGAGGCGTGCTGCGTTTCGAGAAGGTCTGAGCGCCGGCACGGCCGCGAGGGGAGGGCGTTGCCGGGGATCCGTCCGCCCGGGCGGCAGACCTCGGCACCCTCCCCCTATGCGGCGAGCTTCTCCGCCCAGAGGAGCGCCTCCACATGGAGACGGTTGACCAGGGTGGCCGACAGCCCGAGGGCGGCTGCAGCGGCATCCAGGCGTGCCGCGTTGGGTGCCTCCACGCCCTCGGCCAGCGACAGCAGCGGGCCGTGCAGGCCGCTTCTGTCGGTCAGCGCGTCGGTGACGTGCCCGGGCAGGCTGAGTTGGGCGAGCAGGACGGACATGGGGGCCTGCAGGATGCATGGCAGCACGGAGAACACGCCGGTGATGAACAGGCTGTCCTGCTCTTCCGGGCCGAGGAAGGCCTCGCCGAGCAATTCCGCCAGTCGACCGCGGACGGCCGCTTCCCTCACCAGCGCCGGGGCGGTGGCATCGGGGCCGGTACCGGCAAGCAACAGCGCCAGCCAGCGTGACAGGTTGCGGTAGCCCAGGATGGCCACTGCGTGGCCCAGTGACTGGATCTCGCAGGACAGGCCGAAGCCAGCGGAATTGATGTAGCGCAGCAGCCGGAACGACAGCGTGGCGTCGCGGCGCAGCGCGCGCTCCATGCGGGCGGCCGGGGCCTCGCGGTTGGCCAGATCCATGAGTTCGAGGACAGTGGACTGACCCGGGGTGACCGATGCCGGGCGCCCGGTCGACGGCGCGAGGTACCAGTCGCCCAGCAGGCCATGCACCCCCGGGCACCGTCGCGACGCCTCGAACTGTTCCCGGGTGGCGATGCCCGCCACGATGATGCGGCGTGAGGCCGACGGCATCCTCGCGCCGGCGAGGTCTGCCGCCGCCAGCCATTGCCATGCATCCGCGTCCGGATCGCCTGCAGCGGCTGCGTGGTCACGGTGTCGCAGGCAGAGCGGGGCACCACGCCGGCGCTGCGCGTCCCGGCCGGCGTGATCGCCGGCATCCAGAACCAGCCCCAGTCTGGACGGCCAGGGTGACACCTCCAGGTCGGGGCAAGCCCCGTCACCGTCGAGCCAGAGGATCGGCCCGGCGGTGTCCGCACCGGCCAGCGCGGGGAACAGCGGCTGGCAGGCTGCGGCATCTCCCGGGTGCGCAATGCTCAGGAAGTGCCCGGCGTGCCGGCCGTCGGGGCCCAGCAGCGGGGCGCGTTGCAGGAATGCGCCGCCCGCCATCAGGCAGCCAGTTCGAACAGCTCGCGGCGGGTCTCGCGGATCGGCACGGCGAGCAGCTGCTCCATATCCAGCACCAGCACCACCGAACCGTCGCCGGACAAGGTGGCACCGGCGATGCCCTTGGGCTTGATGTCCTCCAGCGGCTTGATCACCACGTCGTCGCGCCCGACGAAGCCATCGACGCCGAGGATGAAGCTGCCGATGGCCGTGTTGAGCAGCACGCCGTAGGCCGGCGGGCCGGATGGGTGCCAGCCGATGAGTCGTGACAGTGAACGGATCTCCAGCACCTCGTCGCGCACCAGCAGGGTGGCGCGGCCAGCGACCTCCTGCACCTCCTGGGGACGGATCTGGATGATCTCGCGCACCAGCGCCAGCGGCAGCGCGAAGGATTGCTGGTTTGTCCTCACCACCAGCACCGGCAGGATGGCCAGGGTGAGCGGCAGCGAGATCGAGAAGGTGCTGCCGCGGCCCCAGACCGACTCGATGTCGATGCGACCGTTGAGCTTCTGGATGTTGGTGCGCACGACGTCCATGCCGACACCGCGCCCGGAGAAGTTGCTGACCTCGTCGCGTGTGGAGAACCCTGGCAGGAAGATCAGCTGCAGGGCCTGCCGGTCGTCGAGGTTGGCCGCCGTCTCGGCGTCGATCAGCCCCTTCTGCAAGGCCTTCTGCCGCAGCGCGTCCGGGCGCATGCCGCGGCCGTCGTCGCGGATCTGCAGGACGATGTGGTCGCCCAGCTGCTGCGCGGACAGAACGACCTGGGCCGTCTCGGGCTTGCCGGCGGCCAATCGTTCCTCCGGCGATTCGATGCCGTGGTCGACCGCGTTGCGCACCAGGTGGATGAGCGGGTCGCCGAGCTCCTCGATCATGGTCTTGTCGAGTTCGGTGTCCTCGCCCTCCAGGATGAGCTCGACCTTCTTGCCGAGTTGTCGCGACATGTCCCGGGCGACCCGGGGATACTTCTGGAACAGCCGGCCGATGGGCTGCATGCGGGTCTTCATCACCGCGTTCTGCAGGTCCCCGACCAGAAGATCCAGGTGGCTCACGGCCTCGTCCAGGGCGCGCAGGGTCTCGGCGTCGGTCTTGCCACCCAGTATGTCCGTGCGCAGGCAGTTCAGCCGGTTCTTTGCGAGGCCGATCTCGCCCGACAGGTTGAGCACCTGGTCCAGCCGGTTGGTGTCGATGCGGATGGTGGTTTCCTGGGACACCGCGACCCGATCGCTGTCTCGCCGTCCGGCGCGCGCGCCCTCGGCGTCCGGCTGGTCGGTGGCGCGGCGCCCCGGGTTGCGGGGCTGGACCTCGCGCACCGCGACCTGGGCCGGAGGTTCGGGCGCCCTGTTGTCGGACGGCTGGTCGACCACGGCGGCGTAGAGCCTGTCCCAGTCTGGCGCACCGCTGCCGGCGGCCGGTGTCGGCACGTCCGGGGTGGACGGGGCGCGTTGCAGGCCTCGCTGCAGCGCCGCAAGCAGCGCTGCGTCGGCTGCCGGCGGTCGGCTGCCGCGTTCGAGGTGGCTGAACATCTCGCGCACGCCCGAGGTTGCCGAGAGGATCACGTCCATCAGTTCGGGGCTGAGCGCGATTTCATGGTTGCGCAACCGGTCGAACAGGTTCTCCGTCAGGTGGCACAGCGCGACCAGTTCCTCGACGTTCAGGAATCCGGCGCCGCCCTTGATGGTATGGAATCCCCGGAATACATCGTTGAGCAGCCCGGCATCGTTCGGGCGCTTCTCGAGCTCCACCAGCTTGTTGTCCACGTCCGAGAGCAACTCGCCGGCCTCGGTGAGAAAGTCCTCGAGAAGCTCCTGCATCCCACTGAAATCGCTCATGTCTGCGTCTCCGGATGAGCTCAGAAGCCGAGGCTCTCGAGCAGTTCGTCCACCTGTTCCTGGTTGGTGACGACCGCATCGTCACCGTCGTGGCGGATCACCGGCCCCGCCAGACCCCTGGCCTCGATCTGTTCCTTCCGCTCGGCGGGCAATTGGTCGAGCAACAGCGTGAGCAACCGACCTTCCACGCCCTGGGTGACGTCCATCAGCTTCTTGATCACCTGTCCGGTGAGGTCCTGGAAGTCCTGGGCGAGCATGATGTCCTGCAGGTGCCGGCCGGTGGCATCGGCTCTGGCGGGCACGTCGCGCAGGAAGTCGCGCGTACGCTTTGCCAGCAGCTTGAATTCCTCCACCGAGGATTCCCCTGCGAACAGGCGGTCCCAGTCCCGGGACAGCACGGAGGCACTCTCGCCGAGCTTTTTCTGGATCGGCTGAGCCGCCTCGGTGGCCTCGAGTGTTCGGGCCGCCGCCTGTTCGGTCATCGACGCGATGTAGCGCAGCCGGTCCTGGGTGTCGGGCATGGCGCGCGCCGCTTCCTCGATGTCGCGGTCGTACCCCAGTTCACGCAGACTATCGTGCAGAGAGCGTGTCAGTTGCCCAAGCCGGTTGACCATCACCGCGCAGGGCTCGCCGCAGGCCTGTGGTTCTGCCGCGGCGGGGGCGGCGGGCTGTGCCGTCTGTGCCGAGCCGGCCACGATGCTGTCGAACAGGGCCTCGAGGTCCTCTTCGTCCTCGCGCGTCACCGCGGTCATGACGGCACCCCGATCTTCTGCAGGATCTTGTTGATCTTTTCCTCGAGGGTGGCCGCGGTGAAGGGCTTGACCACGTAGCCACTGGCACCCGCCTGGGCCGCCTCGATGATGTTCTCCTTGCGTGCCTCGGCGGTCACCATGAGCACGGGCAGGTGCCTGAGGCTCTCGTCGGCGCGGATTGCACGCAGCAGGTCGATGCCCGTCATGTTCGGCATGTTCCAGTCCGAAACCACGAAATCGAAGCCACCACCCCGCAGTTTGGCCAGGGCGCCGACCCCGTCCTCGGCCTCATCGATGTTGGTGTAGCCGAGCTCCTTGAGCAGGTTGCGTACGATCCTGCGCATGGTCGAGAAGTCGTCGACCACCAGGAACTTCATGTTTTTGCTCATCAGTGCAGCTCCAGCGAATGCAGTTTGTTTGTCGATGCCCGGACCGGGCCGGGTGGATGTTTCGCGGGCTCACCGCGTCAGCATGGGACGCAGCGTGTCGGCCAGCACCAGCGGGTCGAATTTCGCCACGTAGGCATCGACGCCCACGCTGCGGCCCATCGCCTTGTTCGCTTCCGAGGACAGCGAGGAGTGCATCACGACGGGAATGCTTTCGAAGCGCGGGTCGCTCTTGATGTGCCGCGTGAGCACGTAGCCGTCCATTTCGGGCATTTCGGCGTCAAGGAGGATGAGGCTGATGGCATCGGCCAGATTGGTGCCCTCGGCCTGCGCGCGGTTGGCCAGGCTGCGCAGACGATTCCAGCCCTCCACCCCATTGTTCGCCTGGTGGTAGCGCACCCCCAGACGGTCGAGCACCTGACCGATCTCGCGTCGCGCGACCACGGAGTCATCCACGAAGAAGACCGTGTGTTCACGCTCCGATCGCAAGCCTTCCAGGGGCGGCACGGAGACCTCGCCGAAGGCGCTGACCAGGATCTGCTCGACATCGAGGATCGACACCAGTGTGCCGTCAGGGAGCTGGGTGATCGCGGTGATCAGCCCGTCGTGGCCCGACAGGACCGCCTCGGGAGCGCGCACCCTTTCCCAGTCGACGCGGACGATCCGATCGACCTCCCGCACCAGGAAGCCCTGCGTGCGCCGGCTGTACTCGGTCACCATCATGGTCGCGTTGGCGTCCGCCCCGTCCGATTGGGCATCCACGAACTTCGCCAGACTGATGACGGGGATGATGTTGCCGCGAAGGGAGATCACGCCCTCCACCCCGGGCGGCATGTTGGGGGTGCGCGTGACCGGCGGGGTCCGCGTCACTTCCCTGACCTTGAAGACGTTGATGCCGAACGTCTCCTGCGTTCCGAGGGAGAACAGCAGGATCTCCATCTTGTTGGATCCCGCCAGACGCGTGCGGGCATCCACCGAATCGAGAAGGTTGTGTTGTTCGGGGCGATCCAGGGTGATTTCCATGGTGGCGGCCTCAGGCGGCTTCCCGCAGCTGCCGCGCGATCGCGTCGGCAAGCTTCTGCGGTTCGAATTTGGAGACGTACTCGTCGACGCCAACCGACTTGCCCAGCTGAAGGTTCTGCGTGCCGGACAGGGAGGAGTGCATGATCACCGGCAGACGAGACAGGCGCGGATCGGACTTCACCTGCCGGGTCAGCATGTAGCCATCCATCTCCGGCATCTCCACGTCGGTCAGCACGAGATTGACGAAATCCGTGATCGGGCGCTTCGTGGCCGTTGCCGTCTTGCAGAGACGGTTCAGCTCCTGCCAGGCCTGACCGCCGTTCAGTGCGCAGATGTAGCGCACGCCCATGGCGTCGAGCGTCTTCTGGATCTGCTTGCGGGCGATGGGCGAGTCGTCCGCAAACAGAACCGTGCCACCGCTGTGGCCCACGGGCTCGATGTTGACGTAGAGATGTTCGTCATCCTGGCCGGCGGTCTCGGCGAGAATCTTCTCCACATCCAGCATCATGACGAGGCGATCGTCCTTCAGTTCGGTCACCGCCACCACCAGACCGCCCATCTTCGAGACCAGCATATCGGGGGGCACGCGCATGGCAGACCAGTCAAGCCTGAGAATCGTGTCCACGGCTTCGACCAGAAAGCCCTGGGTGGAGCCGTTGTATTCGGTCACGATCATGATGTCGGGCGGAGCGCTGACCGGGATGCCGGCATAGCGCGCCAGATCGATCACCGGCACGAGAGTGCCGCGCAGGCTGACCATGCCTTCCACGGAGTCCGGCATCTCGGGCGCGCGTGTCACCTCCGGCGCCCGCATGACCTCCCGCACCTTGAAGACATTGATGCCGAAGGTTTCCCGCCTGCCGCTGCGGGTATCCTGACCCAGGGAGAAGAGCAGGATTTCCAGCTTGTTCGTGCCCGCCAGCTTGGTGCGGGCGTCGATTGTCTTCATCAGGTCGGACATGGTTGTCCCGGTGCGTCGGGTTGGGCGTGGGTCGCGTTCCCCATGGAGCTGCCGTGTGCCGGCAGACGGCGCCGGTGGCCCCTGCTCTCCGGGCGACAGGCGAGGTATCGGCAGGCCGCAGGCAACCTTTACTTCTCCTGGGGGCGGGCGAATGGCCAAGCAGCCGGGCTTTGCCGGATAATCCGTCTGGCATTGAACGGTGTGGTGCGTGGCTACGCCGTTCATCTAATTTTCATTGGAAACAAGGGCTTGGTGGAATTGACCGTCATCGAGGGGCAAGTCGCCGCATCGTCCGTGCTGGAGGCGGCATCAGTCGCACGCGTCTATGGTCGTCCGGTGCATGAGGTGCCGAGCGACCTGTACATCCCGCCGGACGCCCTGGAGGTCTTCCTCGAGACCTTCGAAGGGCCGCTCGATCTTCTGCTCTACCTGATCCGGCGACACAATCTGGACGTCCTCGACATTCCGATGGCAACGCTGACCCGGCAATACCTCGATTACGTCGAAGCCATGCGGGAGCGCTACCTCGAACTCGCCGCGGAATACCTGCTGATGGCCGCGATGCTGATCGAGATCAAGTCGCGGATGCTCGTGCCACGGCCTCCATCCCGGGAGGCGGAGTCCGCGGAACCGGTGGATCCGCGGGCGGAGCTCGTGCGCCGCCTCCTCGAATACGAACAGATGAAGCTGGCGTCGCAACGCGTCCATGCCTTGCCCCAGATGGGCAGGGACGTCGCGCCTGTGCTGGTGGCGGTAGAGAAGTCCGTGGTCGTGCTGCTGCCTGATGTCGACGCCGAGGATCTCCGACAGGCCTGGCTTGGCCTGCTCGCGCGAGCCCGGTCGAACCGTCATCACAAAGTCACCCGGGAGCAGCTTTCGGTGCGGGAGCACATGACTCGGGTTTTGCGCACCCTGCGCGAGCGGCCCTACGCAGAGTTCACCGCGCTGTTCAATCCTTCCGGAGGTGTTGCGGAACTGGTCGTCACACTGCTTGCCGTCCTCGAACTGGCGAAGGAATGCCTCATCATGGTGACGCAGCAGGCAGTGTTCGCCCCGATTTACGTGAGACTGAGAGATGCAGACACTATCGAGTGAAATCTGGCGCAGCGGCGAGGAGGGGGCCGTGGCGCCGGCCTGGGACGAGGGCGGCGGCGATGTGGTGCCGGTGGCGTCGGTTGACCTGAAGCGCGCGTACGTCATCATCGAGACCGCGCTGCTCGCGAGCGCCGAACCGCTTTCGGTGACGCAGCTGCGCCGTCTGTTCGACGACGAACTCGATGGCGATGTCATCCGGCGACTGCTGGAAGAACTGCGCCAGCAGTGGTGTGGCCGGGGTGTCGAATTGACGCCGGTGGCAAGCGGCTGGCGGTTCCAGACCCGCCCTGAGTTTCAGTTCGTGGTGGACCGTTTGAACCCCCAGAAGCCACCGCGATACTCCAGGGCCGTGCTGGAGACCCTGGCCATCATTGCCTACCGCCAGCCCGTCACCCGGGGTGACATCGAGGACGTTCGCGGTGTCGGTGTGGCGCCCACAGTGCTGAAAGCCCTCGAGGGCCGCGGATGGGTGGAGCAGGTCGGGCACAAGGAAGTGCCGGGAAGGCCCGGGCTCTACGCCACGACGCGACAGTTCCTCGATGATCTTTCCCTGCGGTCATTGACAGAGTTGCCGCCGCTCGATGACCTGGGGACCTTGCTCGAGCGGCTGCCCTCCACGGACTTGGTGGCGGGGGCGGCGGTGGACGCGGAGCCGTCCGACGCCCTGGAGGAGCAGACTGATCGCAACGAGGCGGAGGCTGAGTCCAGCACCGCGTCGGGGGCCTCACCCGGGTGATGTTTCCGTGACAAGGCCGGCCGGTTTCATGTATCGCTTTCCCGTGATTGGGAAGGGAGGTTCCGATGAAGACGATCCTCGTGGCAAATGCCAAAGGCGGCGCTGGCAAGACCACCCTGGCGACGAATATCGCAGGGGGATTGGCGGCACGCGGTGCACCAGTGACCTTATGGGACCTCGACCGTCAGAAATCGGCCCTGCAGTGGCTGGCGGTCAGACACGAGTCTCTCCCGGGCATTGCCCAACTCGGTGATGGGCGGGATGACCCGGCCAAGCCGAAGGGCAAGGGCTGGCTGATCATCGACTCCCCCGCAGGTTTGCACGGCAAGACACTGTCACGTGCCATCAAGCTCTCGCACCGTGTCATGGTGCCGGTCCAGCCCTCGCTATTCGATATGGCAGCGACAAGCGAATTCCTGCGGGACCTGGTGGGGGCTTTCGAGGACCGCGGCGGCGCGGCGGGGCGGGTGGGTATCGTTGGCATGCGCGTTGACCCTCGCACAAGGGCCGCGGCGACCCTCGAGGCATTCCTCGGACAGTTCGGGCTTCCCGTGCTGACTTATCTCCGCGACACCCAGATCTACGCCAACGCCGCTTTCTCCGGGGCGAGTCTGTTCGACCTGCCTGCCTATCTTTCTGCGCGGGAGCTTGCCCAATGGGACCCGGTGTTTGAGTGGCTTCGCCTAGCGTAGACGGCGGTGGCGGAGCGCGGGTCTCGTCGAGAGCGCATGACATCCAAGGCATCGGCATCGGGTTGACCGGCCCGCTACTGCAGCGTATGATTCTTTCTTTGGTTGTTGACCGGACGCGGGGTGGAGCAGTCTGGCAGCTCGTCGGGCTCATAACCCGAAGGTCGTAGGTTCAAATCCTGCCCCCGCAACCACCTGCAGGCCGTCGCGACGGCAGCCCTCATTGGCTGCCGTTTGTTTTGGCGGGTGGCGGCAAGTGGTCTGGTGCCGACTGAGTGCGGCGGAAAAAAATGTAGTGTTGTAGGGTTGACGTCAGTCGCCCCGGTGGTCAAAATCTCGCTTCTTTGCTGCGGCCCTTCTCGATGCGAGGGGGGTGAATGAGCGGCGGTGGTGGATGAGTGGCAGGTGCTCTTTAAAAACAAGGAACAGCCGAGAGGTGTGGGTGCTTGACTGGCTGCTGCGTGGTGCTGCGAGGTGCTGTGTGGTGGGGAAGTTGGGTGCTCGCACTGACGGAAACGTCAAGCGAGTTTTAGCTGGAAAAGATTGAACTGAAGAGTTTGATCCTGGCTCAGATTGAACGCTGGCGGCATGCTTTACACATGCAAGTCGAGCGGCAGCGCGGGGCAACCTGGCGGCGAGCGGCGAACGGGTGAGTAATGCATCGGAACGTATCCCGGAGTGGGGGATAACGCAGCGAAAGTTGCGCTAATACCGCATGAGCTCTGAGGAGGAAAGCGGGGGACCGAAAGGCCTCGCGCTGTGGGAGCGGCCGATGTCCGATTAGCTAGTTGGTGGGGTAAAGGCTCACCAAGGCGACGATCGGTAGCTGGTCTGAGAGGATGATCAGCCACACTGGGACTGAGACACGGCCCAGACTCCTACGGGAGGCAGCAGTGGGGAATTTTGGACAATGGGGGCAACCCTGATCCAGCCATGCCGCGTGAGTGAAGAAGGCCTTCGGGTTGTAAAGCTCTTTCGGACGGAACGAAATCGCTCGCGTGAATAGCGCGGGTGGATGACGGTACTGTAAGAAGAAGCACCGGCTAACTACGTGCCAGCAGCCGCGGTAATACGTAGGGTGCGAGCGTTAATCGGAATTACTGGGCGTAAAGCGTGCGCAGGCGGTTGTTTAAGCCAGTCGTGAAATCCCCGGGCTCAACCTGGGAATGGCGATTGGGACTGGACGGCTAGAGTGTGGCAGAGGGAGGTGGAATTCCACGTGTAGCAGTGAAATGCGTAGATATGTGGAGGAACACCGATGGCGAAGGCAGCCTCCTGGGCCAGCACTGACGCTCATGCACGAAAGCGTGGGGAGCAAACAGGATTAGATACCCTGGTAGTCCACGCCCTAAACGATGTCGACTAGTTGTTGGGGAAGGTAACTTCCTTAGTAACGTAGCTAACGCGTGAAGTCGACCGCCTGGGGAGTACGGCCGCAAGGTTAAAACTCAAAGGAATTGACGGGGACCCGCACAAGCGGTGGATGATGTGGATTAATTCGATGCAACGCGAAAAACCTTACCTACCCTTGACATGC